>Ga0208990_1000177_pt1 | contig 12850 bp, 12 predicted proteins | sample MedBloCARef_M3_FD_187854 | JGI IMG/M metagenome (GOLD analysis project Ga0208990, IMG submission 187854) | Forest soil microbial communities from El Dorado National Forest, California, USA - Mediterranean Blodgett CA Ref_M3 (SPAdes) (version 2) | ecosystem: Environmental > Terrestrial > Soil >...
AGCTTCTGCGCGGTGGAGAAGCCCCGCATGCCTTTCTCGACGATGAAGGCGGTGATGCCTTGGTCGGTCTTGCCGTAGACCACCAGGACATCGGCATCGGGGCCGTTGGTGATCCACATCTTGTTGCCATTGAGCAGGTAGCGGTCGCCGCGTCTTTCAGCTTTTAATTTCATTCCCACTACATCTGAACCGGCGCCGGGTTCCGACATGGCGAGCGCGCCGACGTGCTCGCCGGAGACGAGCCGCGGCAGGTATTTCTTCTTCTGCGCCGCGCTGCCGTTGCGGCGGATCTGGTTGACGCACAGGTTCGAATGCGCGCCGTAGGAAAGCCCGACCGAGGCCGAGGCGCGCGAGATTTCCTCCATCGCGATGATGTGGGCGAGGTAGCCCATCAGGGTGCCGCCGTAGTCTTCCTCGACGGTGATGCCGAGCAGGCCGAGGCTGCCGAGCTTGGGCCACAGATCGGGCGGAAACTGGTTCGTGCGGTCGATCTCGGCGGCGCGCGGCGCGATTTCCTTCCCGGCAAAATCCTGCACGGTCTCGCGCAGCATGGCGAGGCTCTCGCCGTGATCGAAATTGAGGAAGCTCATGACGGAGCGTACTTGACGTTTACGTAAACGTCAATCTCGCTTAATCTGCTTTCTGACCCGTTTCTCGAAGGTCTGGATCTCGGAAAGCTGCGCTTCGATGTCAGAGCGCTGCTGCAGGAGGCTCGCCTTGTGCGATTCGAGCACCGCCAGGAAGCGCTCGAGCTGGGGCCGCGCGTCGCGGCCCGGCTCGTACATGTCGATCAGCTCGCGGATCTCGGACAGCGTCAAGCCCAGGCGCTTGCCGCGCAGCGTGAGCTTGAGCCGCGTGCGGTCGCGCGGCGTGTAGATGCGGCGCTGGCCGTCGCGCCGCGGCGAGATCAGCCCCTCGGCCTCGTAGAAGCGGATCGCGCGCGGCGTGACGTCGAACTCGCGCGCGAGCTCGCTGATCGAAAACTCGGTGCGCTCCGTTTCCTCGATCCACATGGTAGGGTGCACGAGATTTTATATGGGATCATCAGGCATGGGCGAAGCTGAGGAGCTCTCGAAGGTCTACCACGACGTCGCCGAGCGCTCCTCGAAGCTGCTCGGCGAATTCGCGCAGAAGCAGGCGCAGGGCATGTCCTCGGCGGTGCGCGACGAGATGGGCATCGCCAAGGCGTTCATGGACCTGTACGCGCGCATGGCGGCCGACCCGAGCGTGCTCGCGACATTCTCGATGAACATGTGGATGGACTACGCACGGCTCTGGCAATCGGGCTGGATGAAGGCGCTCGGCATGGACGCAAGACCGGTCGCCGAGGCGGCGCAGGGCGACTGGCGCTTCAAGGACCAGGACTGGTCGGCCAATTTCCTCTTCGACTACATCAAGCAGTCCTACCTGATCGCCGCGCGCCATATCCAGGAGGCGGTTTCCCAGGTCGAGGGGCTGCCCCCCGAGTCGGAAAGGAAGGTCGCCTTCTTCACCCGGCAGTACGTCGATGCGCTCGCGCCCTCGAACTTCCTGCTGACCAACCCGGAGGTGCTGCGCGAAACGCTCGCGAGCGGCGGGCAGAACCTGGTGCGCGGCCTGAACAATCTTCTCGCCGACATCGAGAAGGGCGGCGGGCAGCTGCGCATCTCGATGACCGACGAGAACGCGTTCCAGCTCGGCAAGAACGTGGCGACCGCGCCGGGCAAGGTGGTGTTCCAGAACGACCTGATGCAGCTGATCCAGTATCAGCCGATGACCGCGGAAGTCTACAAGCGCCCGCTGGTCATCATCCCGCCTTGGATCAACAAGTATTACATCCTCGACCTGCGCGAGAAGAACTCCTTCATCCGCTGGGCCGTGCAGCAGGGGCACACGGTGTTCGTGCTGTCGTGGGTCAACCCCGGCGCGAGCCTCGCGCAGAAGGGCTTCGAGGACTACATGCTCGAAGGTCCGCTGGCGGCGCTCGACGCGGTGGAGAAAGCAACCGGGGAGCGCACCGTCAATTTCATCGGCTACTGCCTGGGGGGCACGCTTTTGGGCGCCACCCTGGCCACCCTGACGGCCAGGAAGGATGAACGCGTGAGAAGCGCCACCTACTTCGTCAGCCTGCTCGATTTCTCGCTGCCGGGCGAGCTCGGCGTGTTCATCGACGAGGAGCAGGTCGCCAGCCTCGAGCGCAAGATGAACGAGCGCGGCTACCTCGAGGGCTCGGAAATGGCCGGCACCTTCAACCTGCTGCGCGCCAACGACCTGGTGTGGTCGTTCGTGGTGAACAACTACCTGCTCGGCAAGGACCCGTTCCCCTTCGACCTGCTGTACTGGAACGCCGATTCGACGCGCATGCCGGCGCGCATGCACAGCTTCTACCTGCGCAACATGTACATCAAGAACCTGCTCGGCGTGCCCGGCGGCATCGAGCTCGCGGGCCAGCCGATCGACCTGTCGCGCGTCAAGACGCCCTCGTACTTCATCTCCACCGTCGAGGACCACATCGCGCCGTGGAAGGGCACTTACCGCGGCGCGCGCTGCCTGGGCGGCATAGTACGGTTCGTGCTCGGCGGCTCGGGCCACATCGCCGGCATCGTGAACCCCCCGGCGGCCAAGAAATACCAGTACTGGACCAACGACAAGTTCCCGCCGACCTCGGAGGAGTGGTTCGCAGGCGCAACCCAGCGTCCCGGCTCGTGGTGGGACGACTGGCGTACCTGGGTCGACCGCATGAACGGCAGCGAAAAGGCACCGGCCCGCGCGCCCGGCGACGGAAAGCTCGATCCGATCGAGGACGCTCCCGGCAGCTACGCGATGATGCGAATTCCGGCCAAGGTCAAATAGCTGCGTCGCGCGGCTTGCGCGGCGCGCGCGACGCGAACCGGTCGTACAGCCAGCCAGGCATCGCGCGCAGCAGCACCGAGACGAGCGCCATCTGCCACGGGATGACCGCCAGCCGGCGCCGCGCCGCGATGGCGCGCGCGATGCGCGGCGCCGCTGCGTCGGCGGAAAGCAGGAACGGCATGCGAAAGCGGTTGACGCGGGTCATCGGCGTATCGATGTAGCCCGGGCAGATGCAGACCACGGACACCCCCGAGCCGTAGAGCTCGGCGCGCAGGCTTTCCATCCAGATTCTGGCGGCAGCCTTCGAGCCGCTGTAGGCGCCGTTGCCGGCGAGTCCGCGGAATCCGGCGACGCTGGCAATGCCGGCGAGCGTGCCGCGGCCGGCCTGGCGCATCGCCGGGGCGAAGGCCGCAAGAGTTGCGGCCAGCCCGGCAACATTGACATTAAGCAGATGCTTGAGCTTGGCGATGTCGGCGATGTCCTCGCCGCTCGTTCCGGTAGAAACCCCGGCGTTGGCGATGACCAGGTCCGGCGCCCCGAAGCGCGCGATGAAGTCTCCTGCTGCGGCGGCCAGGGCAGACTCATCCGTCACATCGACCAGATAATGGGTGACCTTGCCCTTAAGAGTCTGATTCCCGGGCCGGCGGGCAATCAGTCCCAGCACTGAATCCTCGGAGGCGTAATAGCGCGCCAGCGCCGCGCCGATGCCCGAGGAGGCGCCGGTAATGACGATCCGCATTACTTGGCTTTGCGGACCTGCTCCACGAGGTAGTCGACCGTTTGCAGCATCCCCTCGCGCGAGCCGCCCTGCTCCGCGCTCACCGTGTAGCGGCCATGCACCGCCATCGCCGGCGTGCCGTCGATCTTGTAGGCGATGGATTGCTGCGTTGCGCGCCGCGTCCTGCTCTGCACGCCGAACGACTTCAGCGTGTCGAAGAACTTCTTCGGGTCGACGCCCTGCTTCTGCAGCCACTCGGTGAGCACCTGCTGGTTGGCGGTGTTCAGCCGCTCGCGGTGGATGGCGTCGAAGAACGGCCGGTGCAGCTTGTCGAGCACGCCGAGCGCCTCGAAGCTGTAGAAGATGGCGGCGTCCTGCGCCCAGCGCTCGTTGAACACCGCCGGCACGCGCCGGAACTGCACGTCGCCCGGCAGCTTCTTCTCCCAGTTCTCGATCAGCGGCTCCAGGTTGTAGCAGTGGATGCAGCCGTACCAGAAGAACTCGATCACCTCGATCTTGCCCTGGGTCTCTACCGGCTGCGGCGGCTTCAGCTCGCTGTAGTTGAAGCGCGGCTGGCCGAGCGAGGCGAGCGGCGCAAGGGCAATGGCAGCAACCAGGGCGCGGCGAATCGGATTCATGCTTACTGCGGCTCCTTGATCTTCACGAGGCTGGCGTCGATTCCGTTCTGCGCCAGCATCTGGCGCACGCGGTTGATCTCCTCCACCCTGGTGTACGGCCCCATGCGTACCCGGTACCAGGTTCCCTTGTCGGGCAGATTGGCCGGCTCGACGCTCGACTCGAAGCCGAGGATCGCCAGCCGCGCCTTCTGGTTGTCGGCCTCGGCCGGGTTCTGGAACGAGCCCGCCTGGATGAAATAACGCTCCTTGGCCTCGAGCTGTTGACCTTTCGCCGCGGCGCGGGCGCGCTCGCGCAGCTCCTTCTCGCTCACCGGCTCCTCCTGCCCGGGCAGGATCTTGTAGAAGTCGAACTTCGGCTTCTCGGGCGTGGCGGCGGGCGTGCCCTGCGGCAGCCCGGCGACCGGCCCCGACTTCGCCGTAGCGTCCTTTTCGGCCTGCTTGGGCTTGGCGGTAATGAACGGCATCGGGCCCTTGTTCAGGTAGAAGGCGATGGCGAGCGAGATCCCGAGCCCGATCAGCACCCCGACGAACATGCCGAGCAGGAAGCCGCCCCCGGAGCGCCTGCGCATTGCGGGGGGGGTATGGGGTCTGGCCATTTACATCTTCTCCGGGGCACTGACGCCCAAAAGCGACAGGCCGTTGGCGAGCGTTTGGCGCACCGCAGCGCTCAGCGCTAGCCTCGCCGCCCGCAGCGTCTCGTCGTCGACGAGAATGCGCTCGGCATTATAGTAGCTGTGGAATTCAGCCGCGAGCTCGCGCAGGTAGAAAGCCAGCGAGTGCGGCGCCAGCTCCTGTGCAGCGATGGAAACCACCTCCGGGTACTCGGCGAGCCTCTGCGCAAGTGCAAATTCCTTTTGGCTCTTTAACCGGCCCAGATCAACCGCCGATAGCCGCGCCAGATCCATTCCCGACTGAGCCAGCATGCTGCAAACGCGGGCGTGCGCCATCTGGATGTAGTAGACCGGATTCTCGTCGTTCTTCTGTAATGCCAGGTCGATGTCGAACACGAATTCCGAGTCGGCCTTGCGCGAGACGAGGAAAAAACGCACCGCATCGCGCCCCACCCAGTCGATGAGATCGCGCACCGTGACATAGGAGCCGGCCCGCTTGGAGATTTTCACCTCCTGGCCGCCGCGCAGCACCTTCACCAGACTGTGGAGGACGTAATCCGGGTAGTCCTTCGGGATGCCAGCGCCGAGGGCCTGTAATCCCGCGCGCACTCGCTTGACGGTGCCATGGTGATCCGTGCCCTGAACGTTGATGACTTTGCGGAAGCCGCGCTGCCATTTCGTGAGGTGATAGGCGACGTCGGGGACGAAGTAGGTAAAACTGCCGTCGGACTTGCGCACCACCCGGTCCTTGTCGTCGCCGTAGTCGGTCGTGCGCAGCCACAAGGCGCCTTCCTTCTCGTACGTCTTCCCGCTGTCGACCAGAGCTTTTACGACCTGCTCCACTTTCCCTTCGGTATACAGGCTCGACTCGAGGTAATAGGCGTCGAACTTGACCCCGAACGCCTGCAGGTCCGCATCCTGCTCGGCGCGCAGATAGGCGACCGCAAACTTGCGGATCGACTCGAGATCGTCTTCGTTGCCCTGACCGGCAAGGTAGTCGCGCGCGATTTCCTCGATGTATTCGCCGTTGTAGCCTTCCTGCGGCCAGCCGGGCTCGCCTGGCTTGATTCCCTTCGCGCGCGCCCGGACCGAAAGCGCGAGCTTTTCGATCTGGCTGCCCGCGTCGTTGTAGTAGAACTCGCGCGTAACCGCGTGACCTTGTGATTCAAGCAACGCTGCGATCGCATCGCCGAGCGCCCCCTGCCGACCGTGGCCGACGTGCAGCGGTCCGGTGGGGTTGGCGGAGACGAACTCCACTTGCACGCGCTCCGCGTTGGCGGCCTGCGCGCGGCCGTATCTCGGTCCTTGCTCGAGGACTTGCTTGACGGACTGCAGCTTGGCCGCCGGCTTCAGCCGGATGTTGAGGAATCCCGCGCCCGCCACGGTGAGCGGCTCGAACAAGCCGCTTGCCGCCAGCGCCGGCGCGCTGGCCCTGGCGATCTCCTCGGCGATCTGCCGCGGGTTGCGCCGCAGGCGCTTGGAGAGCTGCAGCGCGATGTTGCTCGCGTAATCGCCGTGCTCCGGGTTCGCCGGGCGCTCGATCGAAAGGGGGATCTCTTCGGCTGAAAAGCGCAGCGCGCCTTCGCGCAGGATCTCGCGAAATTTCTCTTTAGGATCCATGGGGAAGGGGCGAAATTCTAATCGAATTCAATGGGGTCGACGTCCAGATGCCAATGCACAGCTCTGCTCGTGTGGTCAAACAATCGGCTGCTCAGCGTAGCGAGAAAGTCCTGCAATGCCGGTCTGGACGGGGATTGCATCAGCAATTGCGCGCGCTCGAGCCCGGCGCGGCGCGTGATGAGGTGCGGCACCGGATCGAAGACGCGCACATCGCGGGGCGGCCGTACCCTCGCCGCCGCTTCGCGCAGGAAGCGCATGGCGGTGTCCAGCTTCGTCGCTTCGGCGCGCAGCGCCGCCTCGAACACGAACGGCGGGAAGCCGGCGCTCTTGCGCTCGGCGAGCTGCGACTCGGCAAAGCCGGAGAAGTCGTGGCGCGTGAGCGCGGTGAAAAGCGGGTGCTCGGGGTAGCGGGTCTGGACCAGCACCTCGCCCTGCTGCTCGCGGCGGCCGGCGCGGCCCGCCACTTGCGCAAGGACGGCGAACAGACGCTCCGCCGCACGGTAATCGGTAGAGACGAGCGCCGCGTCGGCGTTCAGGACGCCGACGAGAGTAAGGCCGGGGAAATCGTGGCCTTTGGCGAGGAGCTGCGTGCCGACCAGGATATCGGCTTCGCCGCGCTGGATGCCCTGCAGCGTGCGCGACAGCTCTGCACGGCGCCGCGCGCTGTCGCGGTCGATCCGGACGATGCGCGCGCCGGGAAATGCGGCGGCTAGCGTCTCCTCGACGCGCTGCGTGCCGCGGCCCATCGGCTTCAGGTCGACATTGCCGCAGGTGGGGCAGGCCCGCGGAATGGCGCTCTCGGCGCCGCAGTGATGGCAGCGCAGGACCCGGCCCACCGCATGCACCACCATGCGCGCGGTGCAGCGAGCGCAGCCCGCGGTCCAGCCACAGGCCTCGCAGGCGAGCACCGGGGCATAGCCGCGCCGATTGATGAACACCAGGCTTTGCTCGTTTTTTTTAAGCCGCGTTTCTATTGCAGCCAACAGGGATGCCGCCAGACCTTGCTGGAGAGAGGCCTGCCGCAGGTCGATGGTGCGAACTGCCGGCAGCCGGGCGCCCGGCACAGCGCGCTCCGGCAGCTCGAGGCGCTCGTAGCGGCCCGATTGCCAGTTGTGCCAGGTTTCGAGCGATGGCGTTGCGGTACCGAGGATAGCCGGGCAGCCGGCGAGCTTCGCCCGGTATACCGCGACGTCTCGCGCAGAGTAGCGCAGGCCTTCCTGCTGCTTGAACGAGGTGTCGTGCTCCTCGTCGACCACGATCAGCGCCAGTTTCGGCAGCGGCGCGAGCACCGCGAGGCGTGTGCCGAGCACGATGCCGGCGCCGCCGCGCGCGGCATCCAGCCAGGAGCCGGTGCGCGCCACATCCTCCAGGCCGCTATGCAGCAGCGCCAGCCGCGTTTCGGGGAAGGCCTGGCGAAAGACCGCCTCGAGCTGGGGAGTCAGGCTGATCTCCGGGACCAGGACCAGCGCCTGGCCGCCTCGCGCAAGAACTCTGGCAATGAGGTGCAGGTACACCTCGGTCTTTCCGCTGCCGGTCACGCCGTGCAGCAAGAACGCGCTGAAGCTGTCGAGCGCGCTCGCCATCCGATCCAGGGCGCGCGCCTGCGCCGCGTTGAGCGAATGGTTCGGCACGAAGCGCGCCGACCACGGCGCAGAAGCGGACTGAAGCGCTTTGCGCGGCAACGGCTTCACCGAGCGCAAGCGCGGCGGCAGCGCGCTGATCACGGTCTCGCCGAGCGGGCGCTGGTAATAGCCGGAGAGAAAGCGCATCAGCTCGAGCCAGTCGGCCGGCAGGCGCGGTGCATCGTCGCGCAGCGCGACGATCGGCTTCACGCGAGCCGCGGGAAGCGCGCTCGTTACGCCGCCTTCAATGACGACGCCGAGCCGTTGGCGCGCGCCGAAAGGAACGACGACGCGGTCGCCAACTCGCGCGTCCATGCCCGCCGGAACCGAGTAATCGAAGAGCTTCGCGAGCGGCACGTCGAGCGCTGCGCGAACGCAAAAAATACTCCGTGTGGGCAAGGACTTAGATCTTGTGGATAAACCTGTGGGTAAGGCCTTCATCCTTACGTAACATGCCTTTCCCCCACGCTGGTTGCTCCCCGAGGGCCTTCTGGGCTTGTGTTTTTGTCTTTGATTCTTAGGAGCTTACGACGCCCTTGCCAGGGACTTTAGGCCGCGCCGGGAAATCCCCCGCAAGCGGTAAGACTTGTGAATAAGTCAAGTGCCGGCAGCCATTTTGGACCGATGAGATCGGCTGTAAGTGCGTACTTCGTCTATCAATGCGGCAACGGCATCGACGGGCGTTTGCGGAGCAATGCCGTGGCCGAGATTGAACACGTGTCCAGGCGCTGCACCGAACGCGTCGAGCACGCGCCGCGCCGCTTCACGCACGCTCTTTTGTGGTGCGAACAGCGCTGACGGATCGAGATTTCCTTGCAGCGCGACTTTTCCTGCTGCAACGCGGCGCGCTTCGCGCGCATCGGCGGTCCAATCGAGGCCGACCGCATCGCAGCCGCTCTTCATCATCGCGGCAAGCCACGGACTTCCGCCCTTGGTGAAGAGAATGCTCGGCACACGCGCGCCTTCACGCTGTTTCAAAAGCTTTTCAAAGATTCTTCTGCAGTAGGAAAGAGAAAACGTCTCGTAATCCTCATACGAAAGGATCCCACCCCAGGTATCGAAGATCATCACCACCTGCGCGCCGGCTTCGATCTGGGCGTTGAGATAATCGGTCACCGCGCGTGCATTCACCTCCAGGATCCGGTGCAGCAGTTCCGGACGGGCATGCAGCAGCGCCTTCAGCGTCCGCCAGTCGTCGCTGCCCGCGCCTTCGACCATGTAGCAGGCGAGCGTGAACGGGCTGCCGGAAAAGCCGATCAGCGGCACCCGCCCGGCGAGCGCGCGCCGCGCTTCGCGCACCGCATCGAGCACGTAGCCGAGCTCCGCCGAGGGATCGGGCGCCGCAAGCTTGCGGATCGCCGCCTCATCGCGCAGCGGCCGCTCGAAGCGCGGCCCTTCGCCTTCGCTGAAGGCGAGCCCGAGGCCCATGGCGTCGGGAAGGGTGAGGATGTCGGAGAACAGGATCGCTGCGTCGAGCGAAAAACGCTCGAGCGGCTGCAGCGTGACCTCGGCGGCCAGCGCCGGCGTCCTGACGAGCTTGAGGAAGCTTCCGGCCTGCGCACGCGTAGCGTTGTACTCGGGGAGATAGCGGCCCGCCTGGCGCATCAGCCACGCCGGGGTGTACTCCGTCGGCTGGCAAAGCAGCGCCCGCAGCAGCGTGTCGTTCCTCAAACCAGCTTCCCGATGTACGTCCATTCGCCTTCGGTCACCGGCGTGATCGAGAGCCGGTTTCCCGGACGCAGCAGCACCATCTTCGCGAGCGGCTTGTGCGTGCGCAGCTCGGCGAGGGGCACCAGCCGCGTCTTCTTCAGCGCGCGCACGTCGACATGGAACCAGCGCGGGTCGTCTTTCTTCGCCTTGGGGTCGTAGTAAGGGCTGGAGCGCTCGAACTGGGTCCGATCAGGATAGGCCGCCGAGGCGACTTCCGCCACGCCGGCGATGCCGGGCTCCTCGCAGCTCGAGTGATAGAACAGCACGCCATCGCCGACGCGCATCTGGTCGCGCATGAAATTGCGCGCCTGGTAATTGCGGACGCCGGTCCACGGAGTGATGTGCCGCGGCGCGGCCAGCGCATCGTCGATGGAGCACTCGTCCGGCTCCGTTTTCATGAGCCAGTAGCGCATTGGAAAAAAATAGGGGTCTCACCCCGATTTTAGGGGGTGCCCCCCGCTCGTGCCGGTGGGCCCGGCTCCCGAACCCTGGCTAAACAGGGTGGTCGCTTACCGGTCACATCAGGTTCATCCGGCATGCGCGAGGCATGGGACGATCGCAACAGTGACGCTAGATCCGCGACCTGAGGAAGCTATCGGTTCGGAAATATTGAGCCCGGTCGTGCACAGCAGGGGACATTGACTGAAGCCGACTGCCGGGTGCCGCTAAAAGAGCTTTTCCTGCTTCGCCAGCGCAGCATCGAGCTGCGATTCGATCGCGGAAATTCTACGCTTGGCATGTCCGATGTCAAAGCCCGCGCCGAGCTTGACACTCAGCAATTCGTGCGCGACGTTGAGCGCCGCCATCACCGCGATGCGCTCGGCGCCCATCACTTTTCCCGCCTTGCGGATCTCGTTCATCTTGGCGTCGAGATACGCGACTGCCTGCGTCAGCGCCTCGCGCTCGTCATCGTCGCAGGCCACGCGGTAAGTTCTTCCCAGCAGGTTGACTTCGATGGTCTTCGGGCCCTCGGCCATGCGCGGGCGTCAGCCGGGCAAGCGGGAGAGCAGGCCTTCCAGGCGGGACCTCGCGCCGTCGATCTTCTCGTGCAGGCGCTTGGCGTCAGTGCGTGCGGCGGCGAGCTGCTGCCTCAACTCAACGTTCTCGGCGCGCAGGCGCTCGCACAGCGAGACGAACTGCGCCACCTTGGTCTCCAGCGAGTTGAACTCCGCCTCCACCCGGCCACTATGTTTCAAAATTCAAGCTACGTCAAGCAGGTAGGGCGGGTTCTGCAAGTGATTCATTATCTAGCGGTCCTCGCCTCCTCCAGAATTCCGCAGAGCCGCTCCGCCCCCTCCAGGATGCGCGGCGTATGGCGCTCGATCAGGGCGGCCGGAATTCGGTGGAGGTGCGCCGTGACGGGGTAAGCCTTCCAGTCGTCCAGGGAAATGGCGTCGCTGCCGACGATGACCTTCGGGTTGGCGCGAAGCACTGCCTCCCGATCGATCTGGGGCGCGATTCCCGGCAGCCCGGCGAACACGTTCTCGCCGCCGCACAGGCGGATCACCTTGCTGATGACGTGATCGCCGCTCACGGTGATGAGCGGCCGGTCCCACACCTCGTAGAAGACCCGCACCGTGGGCCGCCGCGAATAGCGCTTCTCGAGATCGGCTGCGCGCGCCCGAAAAGCCGCTGCGGCAGCGTCCGCTTGCAGCTCGGTTCCCAGGAGAATTCCCAGTCGACTGATCGTACCGGCGATGTCCTCCAGCTCGCGCGGCTCGGAACGGAACACGGGGAGCTGGAGCTCGGCGAGGCGGTTCACGGCGCGCACCGTCCCCGGGTTCGGCCAGGCAACGATGAGATCGGGCCGCAGCGCGAGCACCGCCTCGAGATCGATGAGAGCGTCGTTGCCGACGCGCGGCAGCGCCCGGGCCTCGGGCGGAAAGTCGCTGAACGCCACCGCGCCGACCAGCTTCGGTCCCGCCCCCGCCGCGTAGAGCAGCTCGGTCAGATGCGGCGCAAGGCTGACGATCCGGGTCGCGGGGGCGGGGAGGCTCACGCGGTTGCCGTAATCATCGGTCACGTGGACGGCTGCATGGGCAAGGGCAGCGCCACAGAAAAGCAAAACCGCGAAAAGCCTCATCGGCTTATCATATCGGCTCGCTCCCGGGTGTTCGGGAAACAGGTGCAAAGCCTGTACTGCCCCCGCAACGGTAAGCGAGTGAGGGTGTCCCATCACGCCACTGCGTTGCATCGCATCGATGCACGTGGGAAGGCGGGACACCATGCCTCGCGAGTCCGGAGACCGGCCTGGAAGCCTCTTCAACCACTTGAAGGCGTCGGGGAAGACGCCAGGGAGGTTTCGATGCGTCACGCCACTGCCGGCTTCCTCGCCGGACTCTGTGTTTCCGTCTGTTTTGCGCAGGACGATGCCGTCGTCATCACTGCCACGCGCTTTCCCGAGGACGTCCGCCGCCTGCCGGCGAGCGTCACCGTGATCAGCGAGGAGGAGATCGCCAGGAGCCCCGCGCGCACCATTCCCGAGCTGCTCAACTCGCAGGTCGGCTTCACGATGAAGGACCTGTTCGGCAACAACGCTTCCAACACTTCCATCGACCTGCGCGGGTTCGGCGCGACCGGCCCGCAGAACACTCTGATCCTGCTCGACGGCCGGCGGCTGAACGACATCGACCTCTCCGGGGTGCAATGGTCGGCGATCCCGCTGTCGTCGATCGAGCGCATCGAGATCCTGCGCGGCACCGGAGCGGTGCTGTACGGGGACAATGCCTCGGCGGGCGTGGTCAACATCGTGACGCGCTCGCCGCTGCGGCAGGGGAGCGCAGCGGAAGCTTTCGGCCGCGTGGGCAGCTACCGCACGGTCGAGGGCCAGCTTTTCGGCAGCTTCGCTGCCGACCGCCTGGGCGTGAACGGCTCGGTGTACGGCTACTCCTCCGACGGGTACCGCGCCAACAACCGCAACGAGCAGCAGAACAGCAGCTTCAACGCGCGGCTGGCGCTCGGCGAAGGCGCGCTCGATCTTCGTCTTGGGACCGACCGGCAGGACGTGCGGCTCCCCGGCGGGCGCCTCATCCAGCCCTCGATCGGCCTCGACGAGTACGCTGCCGACCGGCGCGGCGCGCAGACGCCGCTCGATTTCGC
>Ga0208990_1000179_pt1 | contig 12832 bp, 9 predicted proteins | sample MedBloCARef_M3_FD_187854 | JGI IMG/M metagenome (GOLD analysis project Ga0208990, IMG submission 187854) | Forest soil microbial communities from El Dorado National Forest, California, USA - Mediterranean Blodgett CA Ref_M3 (SPAdes) (version 2) | ecosystem: Environmental > Terrestrial > Soil >...
CGATTCGGAAATTTGAATTATCAATGCGGATTTTCGCGCAGGCACCGGCAAATACGAAGCAAATTCTCGAAAGCGGCGGTCAACGTCTCGTGCGCCTGTGTCCCTGATAGACCCACCCGGTACGTCCAGAGTGTTCGCGCTGCGCGATATACTCGGAGGCCCGCTGCTCGGTGATGCCCTTCTGGATGAAATCCAGGATCACGGCGTCGCTTGCGCCGGAATTTTTCAACTTGGCGAGCGTCACTCCGGAAAGCCCCGGTAGACCCTGCGAACTGCGCTGCGCGACGGCCAAAATCACTTTGTCGGAGAGGCCTGCGAGGCGCATCGCTTGCGCCTGCCCGGCCCACAGTCCCAGTTGACCCATGCGCGCTAACTCCAGCACTGTCTGCTCGGAGGACCCCGCCGCCAGCAAATCAGCGATGGGCTGGCCGCCTGTGAATGGCTGCGAGTGACTGCGAGCAAGCTTAAGCAGCTCGACGCAAGCTGGATCGGAAAGGCCCCCCTGCCGCGCTTTCGTGAGTTCGCCGATTTCGGCGTTGGAAACATTGAGGATGCGAAGCTCGCTGACGCTGTTGGACCACATGCCCGCCTCGTCCAGCGCCTGCGAATTGGTTTGTTGCTCGCCGTGCTTACAAGCGGTCAGCGAAAACAATAAGATCAGTGACAGCCCAAGGAAAAGGCGCCGTTTGGCCAAAACCCACAATTGGAGAGGAGAGGGCATCCCTTCCATTGTAGCCGCGCTGGCCAGGAGTAGCGTGGGCATGTGCCGGGAAGATTAACGGGAGGGAGAAGAGGACCAGTGCCGGGAAAGAGCCGTTGCCGGAAGCTCAAACCTTGTAGAGGCGTTCGACACCGAAGATGCCGGGTATCTTCCTGATATTCGTCATGATGCGTTCCAAGTGCTTACGGTCGGTAATTTCCAGGGTGAGGTCGATGCGGGCATGCAAATTGTCCGGGTGGCTGCCGAGGGTGCGTATGTTCGAACCTGTATCGCTGATGACGCTCGTGATGTCAGCGAGCATACCGGGCCGGTCCTGCGCGCGGATCAACAAATCGACAGGAAAGATCGATCCGGCGGCGCCTCCCCATTCCACATCGATGCGCCGTTCCACCTGGTACAGCAGATTTTGAACGTTAGGACAGGACTTGGAATGAACCGCGACACCGCGGCCGCGCGTGACGTAACCGATGATGTCGTCCCCCGGGATCGGATTGCAACACTTGGCGCGAAAGACCATCAAGTCGTCATGGCCGCCGACCTGCAAAGTCGCCTCGCCGACCCTCAACATGCGCTTGACAGTTGAGACCAGCCGAGCGGGCGCCTCCTCTGCTTGTTCCGGTTTTTCCGCGAGCGGCTCGCCCAGCGCGTTCGAAAGGATTTGCCGCGCGGAAAATTTCCCGTATCCCAAATCGGCGAACAGGTCTTCCAGCTTCGCGCATCCGTATTCGGCAGCCACGCGGAGAAAGTCGGCTTCCGGAATTTTCTTCAAACTGCGCCCCACCTGGCGCGCTTCCCGTTCGAGCAAGCGGCGGCCGACTTCCGTGGCCTGGCTTCGCTCGATGGAGTTGATGTGATGGCGGACCTTGCTCCGCGCGCGTGAAGTGCGCACAAAGTTCAGCCAATCCCGGCTGGGGACGTGGCCCTTCTGCGTGAGAATCTCGACGACATCGCCATTCGTGAGGCGGTGCCGCAGCGGAACGATCTGGCCGTTCACCTTTGCGCCGATGCATTGATTGCCCACTTCCGTGTGAACGGCGTACGCAAAATCAACCGGCGTGGCGCCGCGCGGGAGCGCGAGCACCTTTCCTTTCGGGGTGAAGGCATAGACCTCTTCGGGGTAGAGGTCCACCTTGAGCGTGGACATAAATTCCGACGGCTCTTGCATTTCCTTGACCCATTCGATCAATTGCCGCATCCACAGGATGCGTTGATCGTCGGCATCGGAGACGTCCTTGCCGTCCTTGTATCTCCAGTGCGCAGCGACACCCTGTTCCGCGATGCGATGCATTTCGTTTGTGCGAATCTGCACCTCGAACGTCTGCCCGGAATGAATGACCGTCGTATGGAGCGACTGGTACAGGTTCGGCCGGGGCATGGCGATGTAATCCTTGAACCGGCCGGGAACCGGGCGCCAGACCTGGTGGATGACGCCCAGGGCCGCGTAACAGTTGCGGATCGTATCCGTGATCACTCGCACGGCAAGCAGGTCATAGATCTGGTCGATGGTGCGATGTTGGCGAAGGCTTTTCTGATGAATCGAATAGAGCCTCTTGACTCGGCCCTCGACTTCGGCCGCAATCCCGTTTTCCTCCAGCCGCTTTCGAACCGTATCCTGCAAATCCACCAGAAACGCTTCGAACTCTTTTCTTTTCGAAACGACGGTTTTCTGAAGCTCCTGATAGGCCTCGGGCTCGAGATAGCTGAAGGCAAGATCTTCGAGTTCGCCGCGAATCAGCCCCATTCCCAGGCGATGGGCGATGGGCGCGTAAATATCGAGTGTCTCCCGCGCAATGCGCTGCTGCTTCTCAGCCGGAAGGAAGCTGAGCGTGCGCATGTTGTGCAGCCGGTCCGCAAGCTTCACCACGACGACACGAACGTCGTTGACCATGGCGAGGAGCATTTTGCGGACATTCTCAGCCTGCCGCGCCTCGGGAGCCAGCAAATCCAGGCGGCTGATTTTCGTGACGCCTTCGACCAGGCGCGCGATGTCCTCACCAAACCGCTCCACGATTCGCGCCGAGGAAATGCGGGTGTCTTCCACTACATCGTGCAGCAGGGCGGCGCAAAGCGTCGTAATGTCCAGCTTCATGTCCGCCAGGATGTGCGCCACTTCAAGCGGATGCGAGAGGTACGGGTCGCCGGACTGGCGCAATTGCGCGCGGTGCTGTTCGGCGGCGAATTCGAACGACCGGCGAAGCAGTTCGATATCGCCCGCAGGACGAGTTTGCCGGACTTTCTCGACCAGTTCGAGGAAACGCGACTGCAGCGCGCGCGTCGTACGCTCGGTTCTGCCGCTGACGAGCGAGGCCAAGCCGGAGGGTTTTTCTACCGATGACATTGTTGTATATCTTAAGTCTATTTGATGCCCCCGGCGAGGAAAGAGTTCCACGCGTGCGCAGAACGAAGTGAAACGCTTAACAAATTGCCTTGGTGGAATTTAACGGCAAAATCGAGCCACTTGGCGGATAAAGACCCGACCTACGGGGAACCCACTTCACTCATTGGGCGTTTCGACCACCCGTTGCGGTCCAACGAGATTAACATTCTGCATTGTGCCGCCAGCTACTTTGTCGCGGTTGTTGCAGATGTCGACGGGACACTTAGCGAAGCCAGGTAGGCAGCTATTGCCAATATATCATTGGTCCCCAACTTGGAAACCACGGGCATCATCAAGCTCGTCCACTCCCCGGAACGCATACCGTGCTGCATGTCGTAGAGCTGGCGCACGAGGTAGCTGGGTGAGCGGCCCGCCAGCCCCGGCACCGGACCCATACCCATGAGGTCTTCTCCGTGGCAGATGGTGCACCGAGTGGTCTTGCCTCCTCCGGCCATCACCAGCGTGGCGCCTTTCTCGATGCTGCCCACGGGCACGTAGGCGATAAATCCGGATCGGTCATCACGAAGAACCTCCATGGCTTCCACATCTTCGGGTGTTTCGATGATGCGCCGGCCGATCGGCTCTGTCTCTTCCCCTTTCACCCGGAGGAATATGCCGTTAGCGATTCGCACCTTCGGTATCATGTCGGTTTCAACCACCCTGATCCACGGCGTCCATTTCATCGAGCTGAAGTACTGAGCGGCAGCCTTCGACTCGTCATCACTCATGAACTTCGCGAATCCAATCATCACATTGGTGTTGGCCTTTCTGGTATCCGCGCTCTTGCGGGCGCCGTTCTTGAAGTCGGCCAATGTCTGCAAGATATACGCGTAAGGGAGACCCGCGAGATTCGTGTTTACCGGCCGGCCTTTTCCGTTGGGGTAGTGGCAGAATGAGCAGGCGACTACCTCTGGTTTGTGGCCGTGAGCAACGATGTCCGGCATCGCAGGGTGATCATTGGGATACCAGTCAGCCGGGCCGGAGTTATCGCGAATCTGCGTAAGCGTGAATGCCTGTGTGCTTCCAGGGAGATGTCGTAGCGCGCCGTTGTCTTTTCCCCCACGCGCCTCGGAATCGGGACTATCAGGCGGCGGACCCTCGGTCGTATTGTCGAAGCCATACGCCCAGGCAGGCAGGTCGCTCGTCGTTTCCTGCTTTTGTTCGGGACCAGCAGGTTTTCGGACGGAAGAAGGCGAGGGCTTTTCCACGCGCCCGTTGGAGTCCTGAGCTGCGAGCGCTATCGGAAATATTCCTACACCCGCTAACACTAAAAGCTGAGCGACCTTGCGAGAGAAATTCACCACACCCTCCCCATGGACCTTACTTACGATCAGTATACCTTGCTTATTCTTCCGGATTCATCACCAAACGACCTTCAGCGCAAACTGGACCTGCCTGGAGGTTGTTGATGTCGAATCGACCACGCCAGCGTTCCCAACACGGTTTCCATCCCCGTCAAATATAATATTATTGCTCGTGGGAGGGCTAAAATTCGGGCGATTGAGAATATTGAAAAACTCTGTGCGAAATTGCACGTTGAAGGTTTCTGAAATCCTCTTAACAGGAATGTTCTTGAACAAGGACATGTCGAACGTTACCAGGCCCGGTCCAACCAGAGTATTTCGACCCGAGCTAACGAGTAGGTTGGGAGTGCTCGGAAAAGCAAAACATTCGAGCTTGATATAGTTATTAGGGTTCCCAGGATTCACTGCGGAATTGCACCCCGGCCCATTCAGGCGGGCCGGGAAGTCGAAGGGATCGGTATTGTTGAGGCCGAGAAAATCACCATCAAGGAGTGGCGTGAAGGGAACGCCTCCTTGGGCCGTTAAAATACCTCCCCATTCCCAGCCGCTCAACGGCCACGCAAGAAGCCCCGAAACTCCCCGTGGAGTCGGGATATTCCAGTCATAAGTAAGCACGAGATTCTGGCCCACGTTGAAGTCGGAAGGACCGCGCCTCACCCTTCGGTCAAAGAAAAACAGACTTGAAATTCCATTCAGGAACTGGTCGCCATCCGTCGAGCCCGAACTCGTGTCGATGCTCCTCGACCACGTGTAAGAAGCCTGGGCTTGGAACCCGTGAGACATTTTCTTTGTGACTTGCACTTGAAGAGCATGGTACACGGCGTCGGAATTAAAAAAAGTGCCCGAAATAGAGCCCACGTTGGGGTTGAGCACGGGCCAGGGACATGGAGGAGATGATCCATCCGGGCAAAGGCTAGTGTTCGCCACAGGAGGAGCCGTCATCGGAATCGGCCAGAGGTAGCCCTGCGGCGTAAGCTGCGTCGGCAACACAATGTCGCTGTTGTCTGTCTGTAAAACGTTGTGCACTGTCCGGGAGCCGACATATGCAATGAGAATCGCGGTGCTTGGAGTAATCTCCTGCTGAATGCTTAAGTTCCACTGCATCACGTAATTGCGCGGCGGTTTTGGTTCAAAATAATCAACGCGCGCGTTGGTCTCATCGGGCTTTAGGAGCGAAAATGCACCGATTGGAAAGGATCCCGCAGGCAATTGGGCTAGACTGGCCGCATCGAAAAATGGCCATACGGCGAAAACCGCGCCGCGTAGCTCGATGGGGAGCGGCAACACGTCAAACATCCCGAACCCACTACGAACCGACGTCTTGCCGTTGTGGAACGGATCCCACGCAAGCCCCACCCGGGGCTCGAAGTTGCGGAGCGTTGGATTGGCAAAGAGAGGATTGCCGAGATGCAGCTCGGTGCCGGTTAATTGAGTTAGGCTGGCTAGCTTGCCAGATGTCTCCGATGGAACTGTGGCCATTTCATAGCGCAGCCCCAAATTGACGGTCAAGTTCCGAAAGACGCGAATGTCATCCTGAAGGTATGCACCGAAGATGGTTTGACGAAGGTGCCGCGGAGTAATCAAGCCGGGGAAAGCAATTCTTATGTTGGAAGGCTGATTGGTAAGAAAATCCGAGAGAGAGCTGAACTTGAAGGTTCCGCCCGGAGCCGTTACGGAGAAGCTGTTGTCCTGGATTCTCTCGACGTTGGCACCAAATCGTATCGAATGAACACCTCGGGTCAAGAAAATATCATCGCTTTCCTGAAACGAGTTCCAGGCCCACAGTTGTGGCGCTTGTGTGCTTAACCCGCCAGAGAAATCCGTGAGCCCCGGCACACGGATAATTCCAACGGTGTTTCCAGGTGCGAACCCCAAAGATGTGTCTGCTGCGAGCGGATTGACTGCTGTAGCGCTCAACGGAGACGCACCGAATGACCGGTTGAAGCCCAGCCGGAAGGAATTCAGAAAACTGGGGCTGAAAATGTGGTTTTCCTGGACCGTCACGATCTGCCGCCGCGTCCTGGCGTAGATTATCTTACTGTTGAACTCATCGTTCTGGCTTAGGGGGGAACTGTCAAACATATAAGTGCCAAAGAGTTGATCCTTTGCCGAGAAGTTATGATCCAGTCTGACTGTGAAATAGTTCTCAGTCGAAATCTGGGAGCCGGCAAAGCTATAGATTCCCGTATCCCCGGTGCCTGGTACGCATGAGTCGAATGGGCATAGCAGAGGCACATTGGGATTGGGCAGCGGGTAGAAAGCCAAGTAAGGATTAACTAGAGGGTCCACCGTGACCTGGGTTGTGGTCGAGCAGTCAGGCGGCGCACACAGGATACCGTTTCGAGCCGCTGGCGAAGGCACGTTATTAACCTGAGTAACGCCCAACGCCTGACGCAGCCCTTCGTAGTCCCCGAAAACGAAAGTCTTATCCTTCCGGATGGGCCCTCCCGCCGATGCTCCGAACTGATTCCGTCTAAAAGGCGGTTTTTTAATACCATTGGCATTGTCGAAAAAATTATCGGCATCCAGGGCGCTGTTCCGAAGAAATTCGTATGCGTTTCCGTGGAATGCATTCGTCCCAGACTTTGTGACCGCGCTGATCACCCCGCCAGAGGTGCGGCCGTTCGCCGCCGAATAATTTGTTGTTAATACCGAAAACTCCTGTATCGCATCGACCCCTAGATTTCCTCCTAACATGCTGCCCGGTGCGCCGTTCGTGTAATCATTCATGCTGACGCCATTTATCAAATAGTTATTCTGCTGCGGGCGGGCACCCGTGATGGTCAGTTGATTTCCCAAACCGCGACCGATTCGATCAGGGTTGGTGACGTTCGGCAGGGTTTTGATACTCGAAACTCCGGGCTGAAGCGTCGCCAAATCGCTCCAGGATCGGCCGTTGAGAGGCAGTCCGACAACTGATCGCTGATCGACACTCCCGCTGATAGTTGACGAGGCCAGGTCTATGGAGGGCGCTTCCTCCGTGACCTCAACGTTTTGACTCACCTGCCCGACCTGCATCGTGAAATCAAGGACCTGCTGAGCCCCTACGGTTAGCGTGACGTTCGTGCGCAGCGCGGTGCTGAAACCCGCGGCTATAACACTCACCGCATAGTTGCCGGGAGGCAGGCCGGGGGCTGTGTAAAATCCAGCGCTATTCGTCTCACTATTTCGGGTTACGCCGGTGGCTGCATTTTTGACTGAAATTTCAGCTTTCGGGATGACGGCGCCGGATCGGTCCGTCACCGTACCGGTGAGTGTCGCCCCCGCGCCCTGTGCGTACCCCTGAGCCGCCCAAGGAAGATAGAAAGACAAAATGGTCAATACTGAAAGTGCAGCACTGAACTTTCTCCCTGACATTCTTCGCCGCATGCATAGCCTCCTTAGGCCAGGTCATCGAATCTATTGCCTCAAGGGAACTGTCTGTCCGATGTTTGCTTCTCGAACGGGATCACAAATCTGCAGGGCTTAATAGATCATATTCCGAATGAAGTCAAGGAAATCGGTGGCGTCTGTCGTTGTGACACATGAATTCCGATTGCTGGTTTCGTGGCAGGTGCCATGTGCGGGAAGAACATCGGCAAAAAGAAGCGGGCGGCCCGTAGCGGAGCCACCCGGCATTTGGCACCCAAAATCCAAGGATCCTGCGAGACCCGCTAAGACTTGGCTGGGGCTTCCATCTTTCTCTGTTTGATCTCTTTGGCCTTGTCCACCAACTCGTCGGCCTGCTTCAACAGGGAGGCGCGCTCGTCGGGTGTGGCCGCCTCGTCCGCTTTGCGGCGGAGGAGGAGGTTGAGGTAGGCCATGGCGTCGTCATAGTCCGGGCGAAGTTCCAGAGCCTTGTGCAGCTTATCGATACCCTCTTCGATCAACTGGCCGTTTTCCTTGGTGTACTCATCACGAACCGGCGGCGGCATCGGATCGTCGTCTTTTAGGACCTTGTTCACGTTCGCCAGGCGCCACTTGCCGCGCATCTCCAGGTTCGAGCGATACGTTAGCGTCCAGTCGATAACGCCAATCCAGTAGTAGGGCTCCGGGTCTTCCGGCTTCAAGGCGATGTGCTTCATGTGATAGGTCTTCGATTCTTCAAACTTGGCCCGCGTGTACGGCGTCCCAGCCATGTTAAAGAGAATCGAACCGATCCCATCGATCGCCGAGATATTGTTCGGATCCACCGAAAGAACGTCCTGGAATTCCTTGATCGCCGCCTCACCCATGCGGATATTCTCTTCCGAGGGCGCCCCGGGAATATATTGAGTGGCGTAGGCCGTGGCGAGGTAGAGGCGCGCGTTCATCAGCGTGGGATCGAGGTCCTTGGCCTGCTTGAAATCCTCGATGGACTGATCGAACTTTCCGTCCCGATAGGCGGCGACGCCCTTATTGAGCAGGTCGCGCGCCTTGAGCTTGTCGCAGCCGCTGACGCCGAAAGCGGCGACAAACGTGGCGGCAGCCAGCAACGCAACGGACTTTATATTTTTGGAGTGCCGGAAATGCGCAAAAGGATTCATGGCAAACAAACCATCCCCGCGATTATTTTGTGTTCCCCCGAGAGGGCAATGAAACATCCGATCATTGACGCCGGCATGCGTCTTGAATACAAGCCAGTTTACCCGGCCCCCGCTCTACCCATTCACTGAATCGCGCGGGCCACAGCCGCACACTCTACACCACCACCGCGCCGGAACAAAGCAACATTATTTTTAAACATGAGGGTAGAGAGAGAACGGCACCCACCTTACAAACGGCCCACGCGGCAAGCCCGGCCCAGCCTTACTTCCCAGCTTCCAGATTGGCTGTAATCAATCCAACCTTATCGATGCCGGACAAGCGCATGATATCGATGGCCCTGGCTACCTGGGCAAACAGCACGGCGTCATCGCCCTTGACGAAGGCGACTTTTTCCGCGCGCTCCTTGAAGACGTCCGATAGCCGCGGACCAAGCGAGTCCCAAGTGGCCTCTTCTTCGTTGATCTTCAGCTTCCCCGTATCGAGAATCTGAACAACGATCGTTTTCTGCATCGTCTGCGGCTGTTGCTGCTGGTTGGGCGGCGCGGGTTGCGGGACCAGCGCGTCCAGACCCTTCGGCGTCAGTGGCGTGATCACCATGAAAATAATGATCAGAACCAGCAGAATATCAATCAGCGGCACGACGTTCATCGTCGCCATCTCGCCGTCGCTCTTTGTTCCAACGTCCATTCCCATTGTCGTCGCTCCGTAATCCAAATTTCCACGCCCCGAATCCATTGGGGCGGATGAAATGCAAATCGGTCACCGAGAAGCGCAGACCTTCGACACGCTTGCCGGTGAAAATTTAGTCTCCGGTCGGCGGCGGTGGGGCTGTCCGGCGGGTTTGTTCGGCTTTGTCGGTTAACAAGCCGACGTTATCCACACCCGCCGCGCGAATTTCATCCACCACTTTGACCACGACCCCATATTTGGCGCGACCATCGCTCTTGACGTAGACGGTCTTGTCCAGCTTGCCGGAGATCCGATCGCGCACTTGATCGGCGATTTGTGTGATGTCAGACTTGGTGTTACCCAAGTAAACGTCACCACCCGCCGAAATGCCCACGATAACGGCATCATCCTTGTCGGCATCGGGCATATCACTGGGGCTAGTCACTTTCGCCAGATCCGCAGGAAAGCCCTTGGTGAGCATGGGTGTGACCACCATGAAGATGATCAACAACACCAGCATGATGTCGGCCATGGGGATGACGTTGGGCGACGACATCGTGGAACCGACTTTTGGCTTGTAAGCCATGGCTTACTTCTTTCCGCCGGCCCGGCGCGTAATGAAGTAGTTGACCAGCTCCATTGAAGAGTTGTCCATTTCCACGTCAAACGCCTCGACCTTGTTGGTGAAGTAGTTGTAGGCCCATACGGCGGGCACAGCCACCAGCAACCCGAGAGCGGTCGTGACCAACGCTTCGGAGATACCGCCGGCGACCGCGGACAACCCGGTAGCCTTGGTGCTCTCAATGCCCTTAAACGCGTTGATGATGCCGACCACGGTGCCGAACAGTCCGACGAAAGGAGCGGTCGACCCGATAGTGGCGAGCCCGGAAAGGCCGCGCTTCATTTCCGCGTGCACGATGGCGACCGAGCGATCGAGGCCGCGCTTGGCAGCTTCAATCACTTCCATATCGGCGACTTGCGAGGAGGCCGATTGGAATTCGGATAGCCCCGTGGCGACCACCTTGGCGATGTGGCTCTTCTTGTTGCGCTCGGCGATGGAGATGGCCTCGTCGAGTTTGCCTTCGCGCAACGCGCCGGCAACCTGCTGCACGAAAACGCGGGACTGCTTGCGAGCCGCGCTGTACATCAGCACGCGGTCGATCATGACGCCGAGAGACCACGCGGAAAGAAGAAACAGGATCCCCACTACTGCCTTCGCGATAATACTCATATTGCTCCACATTGTCCTCAGGTCCCACTGGCCCTGCAGGACAATCAGGTTCATTGCAGCAACCGATAGATTCGCAAGCATGTCATTCGCTCCTTTTTATTTCGTTCAAGACTTTATAAGCCGGGAACAACGATTCGCTGTCCCCGGCCAACTCCCTGATTGACGGCCTGAATTTTCCGGCGGGCTCCACCAACCCAGTGGAGCCTGATCCCCCAAGCCGCCGCCCTGCGTTATCCACCCATCGTGAATGTCACTGTAATCGTTGTATCCACTTCGACCGGATCGCCGTTCAACTGCGTGGGCTTATAGCGCCACTGCTTGACCGCGTCCAGCGCCGATTGCACCAACAGCGGATGGCCTGAAATTACTTCCAACTGGGCGACCTTGCCCTCCTTGTCGATAATTGCATGGAGGACGACATTGCCCTGAATACGCGCTTGACGCGCCAGCGCGGGATAAAGCGGCCTCGTCTGCGTGATGATTGACGCGGCCGTTACTTGTCCGCCCTGCTTGATGCGGGATGGCGCGGCCGCCTTCGGCGGAGGAGGAATCGCGGGCCCACTGGCCATTAGGCCCTGCCCGGGAATTCCGCCGAACACGCCATTCGTCTGCGCGGGGTTAATCACATCCGGGGGAAGTTCCGCTTCCTTAAACACGGCCACTTCCTTCGGGATGGCGCGCGGCTGCATCAGCTTGCCGGACTGGATCAAGCGAGCCACCGGCTTGACGATCACCTTCACAGGTGCAGGTGGAGGCGGCGGGGGCGGAGGCGGAGGCGGTGCGATGAGCAACGTCGATAGCATCGCTTTTGGAAGCGCCTCGGTATAGATCAGAGGGATCAGGATCAGGATGCCCAAAATAAAAGTCTGAACCAGACCGGAAAGAATTACTGCCCAACTTTTGTTGGTCTTTTTCTTGGTTGCTGTAGATTCGACTAGATCATCAAACATAGCATTCTCCTCCTGCCGAAAGCACCGGGCTTACCCCTAGGTCTTCCGGAGTTTATTGCCAGCTGCGGTTCCGGTTACTACTGCAGCCGCACCTTGATCTCTCCACTGGTTCCAGGCCACAACCAGAGGCGCGGCAATCCCAAAACTGGAGTACGTTCCCACCAAAATTCCGACCACCAGAGCAAAAGAGAAAGCTCGGAGAACCTGGCCGCCCATAATAAACAGGACGAGCACGGTCAGGAACGTCAGTCCACTCGTCAGGATCGTGCGTGAAAGCGTTTGGTTAATCGAACGATTTACGATCAGCTTAAATGGCTCGCGGCGCATGAGCCGCATATTCTCGCGGATGCGGTCAAAGATCACGATCGTGTCATTCATCGAATAACCAACCAGAGTCAAAAGCGCCGCAATCACCGTCAGCGAAATCTCAAAATGAAAAATCGAGAACAAACCTAATGTGATAAGGACGTCGTGAAAGACCGCTAATACGGCGGCAGCACCGTACACCCACTCGAAGCGAAATGCAATATAAACTAACATGCCCATCAGGGCGTAGAGGGTGACGACAACCGCTTGACGCCGAAGTTCCGACCCGACTTTCGGTCCCACAATCTCCACATTGATGATGGCGAAGTTGCTGGTATAAAACGAATCTCGAAGGGCGGCGATCGTAGCGGCGTTGGCGCCCGCGGCGGACAGGTCGTTGAGATTGGTGAGGACGCCACCGCGATTCTTGTCCCGAAAATTGACCAGCTGCCGCGCCAGTTGCGTGTAGCGATCCCCGGCGGCCGCGCCCAGGCTCAAGGGGTCCTTCCGTACAAGAACGTCTGAGATCGCGGAAGGCCCTACCGAGTTAAAGTCCTGCTTGCCGGCCTCGCCCGAGCCCAGCGTGACGTGCAGGGCGTTAAGGATGGCTGTCTTGCCGGCGTCGAGCGCCTCCGACCCTTGACCCTTTTCCTCGAGATTGATCAGGACTTCGTTTGTGTTGGGATTGGCGATATCGCTGACCGGAACGATGGTGGAATTGACAATCCCCTGCTGCGTCAGCCCGTTGCGAATCGTATCGATCGGCGG
>Ga0208990_1000182_pt1 | contig 12817 bp, 10 predicted proteins | sample MedBloCARef_M3_FD_187854 | JGI IMG/M metagenome (GOLD analysis project Ga0208990, IMG submission 187854) | Forest soil microbial communities from El Dorado National Forest, California, USA - Mediterranean Blodgett CA Ref_M3 (SPAdes) (version 2) | ecosystem: Environmental > Terrestrial > Soil >...
GGAGCCGGAATGTCTGTCGCCTACCGCGCCATCGCTGAACATCGGCTGGAGAAGAGCCGCCGCGTCCTTGAGCGGCAACGGGAACTTATCGCTACACGCCGCGCGGCGGGGCAACCCACGGCACACTCAGAGAAGGTGCTTGCGACGTTTGAACGAACCCATGCCACCTTCGAGCGCGGCCTTCAGTGGATTGTGAAGGTGCAGGAGACCATCGACTCTTGGGTAACTGACCAGCAGGGTCGCCTGCCGGTTCCCAGGAGACTGTCATCAGAATGATGCGTCTTTCGGCCCGCCACAACGCAGGGCTGGAGGGCTTCTTTGATCGTCAGCCAGGGCGGGGTGCAACCGTCCCGGCGTGGCCGCGCCAGATCTTGCTTACGATGCCCTCGAGGCCAAGCTTGCATGCTTGAAAACCATCGCGCCCTCGTATGCTGCGTCGGATCAAGAGGGAAGGATCATGGCATATCATGTTGGCTTGTATCGGGTGGGCACTGAAAATGATCGGCCACCATTGCGGAGGCGATATTCGACGAACAGCTTCCCTGGCCGGCGTGCCAAAGCCGCGGATGTGACGTACCGATGCGGCGCTGTGGCCGTCCAGCGTACGTGAGAGCGCGTCCGCGCAGACGGGCCTGAATCGCTGACCGTATTAGGAGCTTCGGCGCTGTTCCTGATCACGAAAATGCGCCAGGTCGAGAGTGTCTATACCGCCGCTGTCCGACCCCGCGCGGCCTTACACGCCCCGATTATTTCGCCTACGTCGGCGTTTTAATGCCTAAGGCCCAGACGGAACGGCACCCATTCGATGCACATTTCGTGTGCGTTTCCTGCACGTCCAAGCGGCGGAGAGACAGAGAGCGCTGGTATTCCGAGTCCTGAACTCTGCTCGCAAATCCGTGCGACCCACTTGCGATGCGCCCCATATATTGGCAATATACCGGAGGAATGCCGGTGAGGGGTCGAGTGCTGCCGTGCCAATGGCCGAGCCACAGGCGCGTTCATCTGCTGAGCGTCTGGCGTGGCCTGAGTATTGCATTCGTGAGCTGGCCTCGCCGCAGCGCTCCTTCCGGACAGCGGCCGGCGGGGCTCAACCTCACCAAGGGAGCGGTGCGCGATGTTGGCAGCGGTACGGAGTGCTTTGTTCCTTGTTGGCGCGGCAGCGATGCTCACCCCGGCATTGGCCCAGCAGCTCGTGCCGTTCCGGATCGGTAGCCAGAGCCCGCCGATCTTCGAGTACATCTACATTAACTACGCCATCGATGGCGGCTTCCTGAAGAAGGAAGGGTTGGACGGAAAATTCGTCGGCTTCACGGCGGGGCTGACCAGTACGCAGGCCCTGGCCGGAGGCAGCGTCGACGCGGCATGTGACGGGTTCACTGGCACGGTCAGCGCGATCGCCAAGGGCTCGCCCGCCAAGATTGTCTACGCGGTCAACTCTGACAATACCTACGTCGTGGTCTCCCGCGATAGCATCACGAAGCCCGAGGATCTGCGCGGCAAGAAGTGGGCGATTACCCAGATGGGCGCCATTTCGCAGACCTATGCCGCGCTCTGGCTGAGCAAGAATGGCCTGCCGGAGGGTACTGTCGACTGGATCCCGATCGGGGGCAACTCGGCGCGCGCGCGCGCGGTCATTGCCAACCAGGTCGACGCGACCCTACTCACGGTCGGCGAGTGGGTGCGCATCCGCGAGCAGAAGGGCGTGCGCCTGCTCGCCACGCTCTCGGACACCGTGCCGCCGCTCCCGCTGAACCTGTGCGCCGTGTCGGCCAAGCTGGTGAGCGAGCGCCCGGAGATCGTGCAGAAATTCGTCAACGGCATCCTCAACGCGGTACGTCATGCTCGGACGCCGGAAGGCCGCGCCGAATACATCAAGATTGCGCGCGAAATTGATCCGGCCGGCTATACGGAAAAGCAGTACGAGGAGCTGTACGACTATTATTTCGGGCCGAAAGGAAACCCGCTCGCCGTCGACGCGAACGGCGGCCTTTACCCCGAGGTCTATGTGGCCAACATCAAGTCAATGGTTGGGGAAAAGACGCTCGATGCGTTTGTACCGCTGGAGAAGTTATGGGACCCGCGTTTCATCAATGCCTATCTGGGCGAGAATGGCTGGTACGACGTCACGAGCCGCAAGTCGGGCATGTATCTGCGCGACATGCTGAAGCGGTGACCTGCGCCGGACACGACGCAAGCAACCACAGCGACTGCACCGTCGGATCCGCATGAGACGTTGCATCGCATGCGCACAAGGGTGCGGAGCGTCCCATGCCGCACCGGCACGTGCGCTCCCGATCTCTGGTAGGGGTCCGCCGAACGAAGTCGTGCAACGCAAGTCATAAACGGACAAAGGACGATGCTGGCACCCGGTGACACAACGGCCAAACTGGCCATCGAGAACGTGCAGAAGACGTTCTTCCGCGCGGCGGGCAACTCCGTTGCCGGCATTCAGGTTCTGGGCGGCATCAGCCTCTGTGTCTCCGAAGGCGAGTTCGTTTCCGTGATCGGGCCGAGCGGATGCGGAAAATCCACGCTCCTGCGCATCGTTGATGGTCTCATTCAGCCCGACGGGGGTCGCATCCTCGTCAATGGGCGGGAGGTGCGTGCCCCCGGCGCGGACCGCGCCGTCGTCTTCCAGTATTTCGGCCTCTATCCCTGGCGCTCCGTCGTGCGCAATGTGGAATTCGGGCTCGAGCTGAAGGGTGTCCCGGCCGCCGAACGCCGGCGGATCGCGCTAGATAACATCGGGCTCGTCGGGTTGCGTGGATTCGAGAACCACTATCCTCACGAGCTGAGCGGCGGAATGCGTCAGCGCGTCGGATTCGCACGGGCGCTCTCGCTCAATCCGGAAATCATTCTGATGGACGAGCCCTTCAGCTCGGTCGACGAACAGACGCGCGAGCTGCTGCAGGAACAGCTGCTTGAGCTCTGGGCCGCCAGCAACAAGACGATCCTGTTCATCACCCACAGTATCGACGAGGCTGTCTACATGGCCGATCGGATCGTGGTCATGGGCGCGCGTCCGGGTCGGATCGTCCAAGAAATCAAGATCGATCTGCCCCGCCCGCGCTCGGCTGCGGTACGCGCCGTCCCACGGTTCGGTGAAATCCGCGCCCATGCCTGGGAGATCCTGAAAGCGGCGATGCGCGAGGCCGCTGACGAAAACATAGCGGCATGAACGTTCCAGCGGATATCGCCGCGCAGGCCGAGCTGGAGGGCGCACGCCGGCTGCACCGCGAGCGGCAGATCGTGATTGCGGTCACGCTGGTCGTGTTCCTGGCAGCCTGGGAGACCGTGGGGCGCCTGACCAATCCCCTGTTCTTCGCGCCGGTTTCCGACGTCGCCCGCGAGTTCATCAACGCGCTCCTCGACCCGCGCGCGCGGCTCCTGCACGGGCTGATCGAAACCTTGAGCGTTCTGGTGCCCGGCTTCGTGATTGCGGCGGTGCTCGGGGTCGCGTTCGGCGTGCTGATGGGGCGCAGCGAGCTCGCCTACAACATCCTCGATCCGCATGTGACGATTCTCTATAACACGCCGCGCGTCGCGCTGATCCCAATCCTGCTGCTGTGGATGGGTGTGGACGACCTTCTGAAGATCGTCATCGTGATCCTGGCGGCGATCTTCCCGGTCTTGGTAAACACGATGGTCGGCGTGCGCGACGTCAGCGCGCACTTCACCGAGCCCGCCCGGTCCATGCAGGCCAGCGAGCGGCAGCTGCTCTGGAAGGTGATCCTGCCGGCCACATTCCCGTTCGTGATTGTGGGCATCAAGCTTGCGCTCGGCCGCGCGCTAACAACGGTCATCGTCGCCGAGTTCTTCGTGTCCGTATCCGGCCTCGGCGGACTGCTGCACACGGCCTCGAGCTCGTACCAGATGGCGCGCATGTTCACGCCGGTGATCATCCTGGCCGCCATGGGCATCGCGCTCGACGCGGGTCTGACTTATTTCGAACGCGGCGTGTTGCGCCGCTACCGGTCGTAGAATGACGATGAGCCTTATCGACGCCGCCGCGCGGGAAGCCGCGGCACGGCGCGCCAACCGGCGGCGCACCATGGTGATCCGACTCACGTCGGTCGCTGTGCTCCTGCTGGCATGGGAGATCGGCGGACTCTACATGCCGCGCATCTTCCTGGCACCGTTCCATGAGACCGTCGCCGCCTTCGTCCGGCTGGGTCGCGACGGCAATCTGGTCATGGCGACCCTGAATTCGGTGGCCGTGCTGCTGGCCGGCCTGTTGATCTCCGTCGTGTTCGGCGTCATTCTCGGCTTGGTGATGGGGCGCTACCGCCGGCTCGATTGGATGCTCGCGCCCTACATCAACGGCCTCTACGCCACGCCTACTGTTGCGCTGCTGCCGGTCCTGTCGCTCTGGCTAGGGCTCTATTCCGCTCCGAAGGTTGCGATCGTCGTACTCCTGGCGATCTTTCCGATCATCAAGAACACCTATGCCGGCGTCACCACGGTGGGCCAGGAACTGCTTGAGCCGGCAATCTCGATGGGCGCGTCCGAGTTGCAGATCTCGCGCCAAGTGATCGCGCCGGCCATCGTTCCGTTCATCATGGCCGGGCTGCGGCTCGCGGTCGGACGCGGCATCGTAGGCCTGGTGGTCGGCGAGTTCTTCACGGCGCAGACGGGACTGGGCGGCGTGCTCGTGCGCTACGCCAGCAGCTTCCAGACGGCCGAGATGTTCGTCCCCATCATCATCCTGGTCGCCCTCGGCTACGGGCTGACAACGCTCGTGATGGTGTTGCAGGAGTGGCTGGCGCCTTGGAAAGAAACCGAGCGGGACCAAGGCGTGTAGCATGAACCCATCCGGAGAGCCGCGCCGGGCAGGAACGCGTCTGCGGTTCATTCGTCCCTGAACTCCTTTCGCGCCCAAACCTGAAAGTCAGTTATGGCACACGAAGTCGTCTACCTGTCCGATGCGGATGTCCGCGCAATGATCCAGATGTCCTCGGTCATCGAAGCGGTGGAGGCGGACTTCAAGCGGCAGGCCGACCCCGACAGCATGATCCTGGGCGTGCCGCTGGCTCACGAGACGGACGACCGCAAGCTCGGCTTCCGCTGGCGCCTGAAGACCGCGATCATCCGCGATCTGGCCGTCGCCGGCGCACGGCTCACAGGCTACAAGATCGACTCCGCGGGGGTCGGCAGCGGCGGCGAGCGCAACTCGACCCGCTACCTGATCCTGAGTGACCCGGCGACGTCACTGCCGCTCGCCATCATCGACGAGCATTCCAGCTTCAGCATGCGCACGAGCGCGGCCATGTGCGTGGCGGCCAAATACCTGGCGCGGTCGGCGTCGAAGGCGGTCGGCATCATCGGCGTCGGCAATATCGGACGCGCGGCTCTGCTGGGCCTTCGCGAGCTGTTCGAGATCGAAGACGTGCGGGTGACCTCCCAGCGCGCAGAGAGCCGGGAGGCGTTCGCGCGCGAGCACAGCAAGTCGCTCGGCTTGCCGGTGCGCGCCTGCGCAAGCTACGAGGAAGTGTGCCGCGGCGCCGACATCATCATGGCCGGCACACCTTCGACCACGCCGTTCATCAAGTACGAATGGCTGAAGGACGGCGTCTTCATCGGCGCCATGGGACTCGACGAAGCGACGCACGAGGTCTATGCCCGCGCCGACCGGATGTTCGTCGACTACGACCCAGCCACCGAGAAGCACGCGCCGCACATCCAGCGGGCGATCCAGGCCGGCGCAATTCCGGCCGGCAAGCCGATCCGGCAGATCTGGGAAGTGGTCGCCGGCCGTGTGCCGGCACGGCGGGACGACACCGAGAAGGTGCTCGTCGCGACGGTGGGCCTCACGACCCAGGACACTGCGATCGCGCACGCGCTCTATCTGCAGGCCAAAGACGAGGGGCGGGGGCTCCGGCTGCCATTCTAGACACGAGTGGCGCGGAGCGCCTTGTTTTGGTGCCCGGTGGAGAAAGGACATTGTGATGTATGGCTGGCGCGGACGGATCGGGCTGATGCTCCCCTATGACAATGCGGTGATCGAGCCGGAATTCGCCCGCACGGTGCCGAATGGCGTCTCCGCGCATGTGGTGCGAACGACCAAGACCGACCGGCTCGAACTAGCGGAGGAATCGCTACTGCTCGCGCCGACCATGCAGCATCTGCGCGCCAACATCGCGCTCTATGCCTGCAACGCGAGCAGCTTCATCAAGGGCCGCGCGTGGCATGACGCCTTCCTCGTCGACTTCCAAGCCCGCGCCGGCGTGCCGTCCGAAAGCGCCAATTCCGCGCTCATGAAGCTCGCCGCGCATCGCAAGGTCCGGCGGCTGGCGGTGGTGACGCCCTATCCGGAATGGTTGCTCGACCCGCTGCGCAAGTTCGTCGAGGATTTCGGGTTCGAGGTCGCCAAGATCGTCGGGCTCGGCCTCGAGCCGCCGGACATCAATGCACTCGGTCCGGAACATTCGTACCGTTTCGCCAAGCAAGCCGATGTGGCGGACGCGGACGGCATCATCATCGTGGCTACGAACTTCCGCACGTTGGAAGTTCTGACGCTGCTGGAACAGGAGCTGCGCAAGCCCGTCATGTCGTCCAACCAGGCTCTGATGTGGATCGCGGGCCAGATGCTCGGCGTTGAAGCCGCCGGGCCGGCGCCGAGCGAACCGCGCTTCGGCTGGCCGGTGGTGAGCCGCCAGGCCGAGCAGACGATCAGGACAGAGCAATCGGCAGTAACGATGGTCAGCAAGATTTCGGCCGGGGTCGTCGTCACAGCCGATGCCGCGATGCATGTCTGGCAGCCGGGCTATGTAATCGTCCGGGACGGCCGTATTGCGGAGGCGGGGCCCGGGGCTGGGCCCGATGGCGACTTCACCGAGACCGTCAGCATGCCGGACAGCATCCTGATGCCGGGTCTCGTGAACGCCCACGCGCACTCGCCATCCAACCTGGTGAAGGGGAGCTGGGCGCAGCTGCCGCTCGAGATCTGGCGTCAATATATCCGGGCCGCGTGGCGCGAATATTCCGACGAAGCCATCTATGTCAGCGCGCAACTCGGGATCGTGGAGATGATCCGCACCGGCTGCACCAGCGTCATGGACCACTTCTATACGGGCTCTCCCAGCCCGCATATGGGCGCCCTGCACGCGGTCGCCGCGATGGCCGACGCCGGCATGCGAGGCGGGCTGGCGCTGACGCTCTCCGACCAGCAATATGACCAGACGATCGGGATCGAGACGAACGGCCTGTCCCAAGCGGCGCACGAGGAGATCGCGCGCATCTCGCAGCTCGAAGGCGCCGAATCGCTCGACGACTTTGTGGCTTTCGCGGAGGCCGTCCGGCGGCACACGGACCTAGTGACGCCGATCGTCGGCCCGTCGGCGCCGCATCGTTGCTCGGAGGAGCAGTTGGTGCGGTGCGCCCGGACGGCGCGCGAGCTCGACACCATGGTGCACATGCATGTGTGCGAGACCAAGGGACAGTTCCTGCAGGGCAGCAAGCTGTTCGGCTGCACGCCGGTCGCCCATCTCGACCGTATCGGGGTGCTCGACGACCGGCTCTCAATGGCGCATTGCGTCTGGCTGACCGACGACGACATCGCGCGCGTGGCGGCGCACGGCACGATGGTGATCCACAACCCCGCCAGCAACGGCAAGCTCGGCAGCGGCCGCATGCGGTTCGACGACATGCTGAGCGCCGGCGTGCGGCTCGGGCTGGCGACCGACGGGAATGGCAGTAACGACACTCAGAGCATGTTCGAGGCGATGCGGCTCGCAGGCATCCTGCACAACCGCAATGATCGCGACTACGAGGAATGGCCCTCACCGCATGCCATCCTGCGGGCGGCGACCTCCGGCAGCGCGCGCGCGCTCGGGCTCGGCGGGCGGGCCGGCATGATTCAGGCCGCACAGCTGGCCGACCTGGTCCTTATGAATCTGAATTCGTACCCGTTCGTGCCGCTGAACGATCCGGTCAAGCAGATCGTCTATTGCGAGAACGGTGTCTCGGTCACCGATGTCATGGTCGGAGGCCGGTGGGTGCTGCGGCACGGCAAGCTGACCACGATCGACGAGCCGGCGCTGTATGCGCGGGCGCGCCGGCTGCGGGCGGAGATGGACGACCGGGTGCAGGTCCAGTTCCGGAATACGGCCGAGCTGGAGCCGCCCTTGCGGTCCGCCTACCTCCGCACGGCCCCATGGTCGAACAAGGACGGAAGCCGCGCGTCATGATAGATCTACTGGTGCGACGTGGCCGCGTGGTGACCGAAGCAGGCGTGCGCGAGCAATCCCTTGCCATCGAGAACGGCCGGGTCGTAGCGCTGATCTCGGACGGTGAAGAGCCCGCGGCGCGGAAGGTCATCGACGCCGCCGGCAAGCTGGTCCTACCCGGCCTGGTCGATTCCCACGTTCACTTCCGCGAGCCGGGCCTGACCCACAAGGAGGATTTCCAGAGCGGGTCGCTCGCGGCCGCGGCCGGCGGCGTGACCACCGTCATGGTCATGCCCACCGACAATCCTTTCACTCTCACGCCCGAGGATTTCGAGGCCAAGATCGCGCTGGCGCGTGACCGCTGTCACGTCGACTACGCGCTGCAGGCGGGGCTCGGGCCGGATCGCCGGCACGTGCGCGCCCTGGCCGACCTGGGCGCCATCTCCTTTGAGCTGTTCCTGTCTGATCTTCCGCCGGCGTTGCTCACCGACAGCGCTGCCGCCCTGGTGCTCGGTCTCGAGGCGGTGCGCGACGTCGGGGGAATCGCGGGCGTGACGCCCGGCGACGACAGCCTATATCGCCACGCGGCCGAGATCGCGCGCGGCGAGCATGGCGGTGCGCCCCAGGCCTTTGCCCGCGCACGGCCGCCGGAGGCGGAGGCGCTCGGCGTAGCGCAGGCCTGCATCGCGGCGTCGAGCACCGGCGCGCGGACTCACCTGCGCCAGATCAGCTGCGCGGCGAGTCTGCGCGTGCTGCAGGCGCTGCGCGGCACCACTGTCACCGCCGAAGTCACCCCGCATAACCTGACCCTGGATGAAGCCGACTTTCTCAGGCTCGGCGTCGTGGCGAAGGTCGCACCGCCGCTGCGGCCGCAGTCCGACGTGACTGCCTTGCGGGCGGCGCTCGCGGCCGGCGCCCTCGACGTCGTGGCCACCGATCACGCGCCGCACCATCCGGACGAAAAGGCGGCGGGCGCGACCGACATCTGGAAGGCCCCGGGCGGATTTCCCGGCGTGCAGACGTTCCTCCCACTGATGCTGCGGCTGGTGGACGAGGGGATCATCGAGCAAGCCGCCCTGGTGCGGACCTGCTGCGCCCATCCGGCGCGCCTGTTCGGTCTCTACCCGCGCAAGGGCGCGCTGCAGGTCGGCTCCGACGCCGACCTGGTGATCGTCGATCCCGGCCGGCCTTTCACCATCCGGAACCGCGATCAGCTCAGCAAGGCCCGCAACGTGCCATTCGACGGGCTGACCGCGAGCGCCAGTCCGATCCTGGCGTGCCTGCGCGGGACCGTCATCATGCGCGACGGACAGCCGACTGCGCCGCCGATCGGGGAATTCCTGCGGCCTTGAGGATCAGCTCCGGAACAGCCGCCCGAGCGGATGGACGGGCCTTTGCTGCAGATGCTCGAGCGCGCGCCAGAGCAGCGTCTGGTTTGAGCTGAGGACCGGCAGGCCGAGCTTCGCCTCCAGATCCTTGATGCAGAGGAAGGTAGGCAGGTCCGTCGCGAGCAGGACCAGCGCGTCGGCGCCGCGCAGATCCAGGCCTCGCACGAACCGTTCCAGCCGCGCACGGTCGATGGTGGGCACCTCGCGCATGGCGACGACGTCGAGCGTGTCATCGGAAATCACGTCAAAGCCCAGCCGACGAAAAAATGGAGGTGCGAGCGCGTGGATGGCCTTGGGATACGGAGTCCCGAGCGCGATCCGGCGCGCGCCGATGCGCGCCAGCGCATCGCGCAGCGCTGTCCAGGCAGATATGGCGGTCACGCCGGTGCTCGCGGCGATGCGTTGTACCGCGTGCTCGTTCCACTCCGCCTCCATGATGAAGGTCGTGACCATGTCGCAATATGCGATGACGTCGACACCGGTCGCGGCAATCGCCGCCACCGCCCCATCGACTTCCGCTTCCATCAGCCTCACGGCGGCGGGCGTGAGGTCGCCCTTCGCCATGACCCGGGTGGCGTAGAGAGCCACGCCGTCCGGCAGGACCGACCAGAACTCCGGCTCGATGACCGAATTGTTGGCCGGCACGACCAAGCCGATGCGGCCACGCCGGCCGTAGATCGGGGGATTGGACATGGTCGCCTCCTGGTGAATTTCCGGCATACGTGTCATATCCTGGCCGTATACTGAACCTGCGCGGCAGGCAATCGGGACGTGCCGCGCTGCGGGCGCAGGAGCCGTAGAAAATGCAGAAACGCCGCGTGCGGGCTCGATCGGGGGAGGAGCACTCGACGGTCGCACGGATTGTCGAGGCGCTGAAGCGGGACCTGATCAACGGCACACTCGGTCCCGAAACCCTGATCGTGGAATCGCAGATCGGCGCGCGCTTCGGCGTCAGCAAGACGCCGGCGCGTGAGGCCCTGGTCCGCTTGAGTGAGATGGGCTTTGTCAGCGTCATCCCCGGGCGCGGCTATACGGTGACAAAGCTGTCATGGCAGCAGATCAAGGACCTGTTCGAGGTCCGGCTGCTGCTGGAAGCGGCGGCCGCGGAACTGGCGGCGGCGCGGGCCACGCCCGCCGACATCGGTGCGCTGAAGACCGCGGCGATGCTGACGAACCGGGCGGAGCTCAGCATCGAGGAGCTGCTCGATGCGAACCTTCGCTTCCACAGCACTATCTGGAAGGCGACACGCAACGCTCGCCTCGTGCAGATCGCCTCGGACGTCATGGACGATCTCATGCGCGCCATGCACACGGCGATGATGTCGGAGGACACCGGGCAGATGGTGGAGCAGCATCTTCAGCTGGCGGCGCTCATCCAACAAAAGAAGTCTGCCGAAGCGCGCGCGGCCATGATCGAGCACGTGGATGCGACCCGCCGACGCCTTCTGGAGCTGTAGTGCCGAGGCTCACGGCGCGATGGCCGCGCGGCGTCAGGCCGCATTGCCGGCGATATGTCGCGCGATCCGGCGCAGGCCTTCGCGCAGCCGTTCGTCCTCAATGGTGAAGGCCAGCCGGACCATGCGGGCGGTGCTGGGTCCGAACGTGTCGCCCGGGACGACCGCCACGCCTTGGTCGAGCAGGAGCCGGCGCGCGAATTCCAGCGCGTTCGGTTCCGCGTTGGGCAGCTTCACCAGGCCGTAGAACGCGCCCTGCGGGTGGCTGGCCATCATGCCGGTCGGCCCGATGATCTCCACAAAGGCGTCGCGCCGCCGTTCGAACAGGCGGCGGCCGTCCTCGACCGCATCCTGCGGTCCCAGCAGCGCCGCCTCGGCGGCAGCCTGCGACGGCGCCGGCGCGCAGGATACGATCGGCTCCTGCAGTTTCTCCGCGACCGCCGCCGCCTCGCGCGGACAGATCAGCCAGCCGAGACGCCAGCCCGTCATGGCATAGGATTTCGACGCGCCGGAGATGACGAAGAGGCGATCCTGCGGGGTATGGCGCAGGAAGGTCTCGTGGCGCGCGGCGCTGAAGACGATGTCCTCGTAGATCTCGTCGCTGATCAGGTAGACGCCGCGGCTTGCGGCGATGGCGCTGATGCGCGCGACTATGTCGGTCGGGAACACCGCGCCGGTCGGATTTCCCGGTGAATTGACCAGGATCGCCTTGGTGCGCGGGGTGACCTGCGCGAGCAAAGCGTCCGGATCGGGCAGGAAGCCGGCGCTTTCATGAAGGGCATACCGGACCGGGACGCCCCCGGCGAGGACCACGATGGACTCGTAATTCGGCCAGCCCGGGTCCGGAATGAGAACCTCGTCGCCCGGGTCGATCAGGGACATCAGCGCGGTGAACAGCGCGCCGATCGCCCCGACCGTGACGATTACCCGCTCCGGGGCCACCGGGATGCCGCTGCGGGATGCACGCGCCGCGATCGCCGCGCGCAGGCTCGGCCGCCCGGCATTGCCGGTATATCGGGTGGCCCCGCTGCGCACCGCGGAGAACGCCTGATCGACAATATGCGCCGGCGTTCCGAAATCGGGCTCGCCGACTTCCAGGTGGATCACGTCCGGCCGGCCGGCCGCGAGCGACATGATCTCCCGGATCGCCGACCGCGGCATGAGATTGGCGCGGCGCGAGAGCGGACGCGGGGCTTCACCGGCGCTGCCCTGCGCCACTCCAGGGGCCTGCGGGCTGCCTGCCAGCTCGTTCACGGTCGGATTCCTTTCCGCCTGCCGCGGGGCTTCTCCGCCCGCGACATCAAACGTCGATCGTGTAAAGAGTTTCGGTGCCGGTGGAGAGCTTGCGCGGCCCGTCGGCGGTGATCACCACGTCTTCCTCGACCATGATGAAGTGGCCGTCCTGCACGAAGCGCGGCTCGGGCGTGAACACCATGCCCGGCACGAGCTGGGTTTGGTCGAGCACGTTCAGAGACGGCGATTCCTGGTGCTCGAGGCCGAGCCCGTGGCCGATGCGCTTCGAGCCTTGCAGCTTGGGATAGCCGATCGCCTGGGCTTCCTGGTTGAACCGCTCCGCGACGTCCTTGCAGCGGCAGCCCACCTGCATCGAGTCCACCACGCCGTTGAACACGCGCATGATCTGCTCGTGGCTGCGCTTGAACAGATCGGATGGCGGTCCGAAGGTCGCGAGCCGCGCGAAGTCGGCCTTGTATCCGCGGTACGACCCGCCGAGGTCGCAGAAGAATAGGTCGCCTTTCTTGTACTTGAAGTCGGCACCGTAGCCGAGCACGTCGAGCAGAATGAAACCGGG
>Ga0208990_1000183_pt1 | contig 12757 bp, 9 predicted proteins | sample MedBloCARef_M3_FD_187854 | JGI IMG/M metagenome (GOLD analysis project Ga0208990, IMG submission 187854) | Forest soil microbial communities from El Dorado National Forest, California, USA - Mediterranean Blodgett CA Ref_M3 (SPAdes) (version 2) | ecosystem: Environmental > Terrestrial > Soil >...
CAATCCCTTCGCCGCAAATCGAACGCAATACTCCGTGACCACGCCGAACACGAAAATTTCTGCGTCCGCGCTGGTGAATCCCGCGACGCGTTCAATCACCTTCTCCGTATTGGGATTATCGAACACATCGAGCGTCTGTTTTTCAAGGATGACCTGCTGAAATTCGGAGAGGTCCGCGGGAATGGCCGCGTCCACGCGGTTCGGAATGACAAGGACTTTATCCGCGCGAGTCTCGGGAATGATTTCCGCGCCCGGTGTGCCGCGCACACAGTGCGGCGGAAAGCGTTCGAATTCCGGGTCGTCAAGCGTATGAGTGCAGGCGTCACCGATGATGAAGACGCGCCCTTCCCGGGCCGCATCCGTCAGCCGCTTCAAATTGGGGATCAGTTTTTCCGCGCCAGGAACGTACAGCTTCCCGCCGGGGAGCATGAAATCCACCTGCGTATCCACGTCCCAGAAAATTACCGTCCGCGAAACCATGCCGCCTTGCCCCTCTGACACTTAGATGCGCGCCGCATGCTGGACGCGGCGGCGTACTTCCTCGAGCAAACCTTCCAGCCTGGCGCTGCGCCGAACCGGATACGGGGGCGATTCCTCCTTCAGACTGCGCACGGGCTCCGGCAGGCGCGCCCTCTGCTGCAGACACCGCTGGCTCGCGGTGCCCAGGTCCGTGCGCGGGACGCTCCGTTTGCCACCCATCATTACCGGTTCCAGCAGCATTTCCGCACCAGGGAAATTCTCTTCCACCAAACCAATGATGTCGTTGGCGAAACTTCCATCAGGATGGCTGAAACGATACACCTGCTTCCTTCCGGGGTACGTCACTTTTGCGGCGCTGAATTTCGCGGCCGAGCGCACTTCTCCACCGATCTCGATCTCCACGAGTTTGTAAATCACGCCCAGCGTCGGTGAATCGTTCGAAGTAACGAGCGCCGTCCCCACGCCAAAGCCGTCAATCCTCGCCCCTTCCGCCAGCAACGAAGTAATGCGGTCTTCGTCGAGGTCGCCCGAGGCGAACACGATGACGTCATTCCAGCCCGCCTGGTCCAGCCGCTGGCGGACCCACGTGCTATCCGATGCGAGGTCGCCGCTATCGAGGCGCACGCCACTGGGCTTCCGGCCCATGGAGATGATCTTTTCTAACGCTGCGCGAACGTCATAGGTATCGACCAGCAACACGGCGTGGTCGGGGAAAATATTGAGAAATCGCCGGAAGGCTTCCTCTTCGTCCGCGTGCGCCATAATCCACGAATGCGCCTGCGTGCCGTAGACAGGAATCCCGAACTCGTGGCCGGCCGCAACGTTCGAAGTTCCCTGGCAACCGCCGATGACCGCCGCGCGGGCCGCCAGCACGCCCGACTCCATGCCGTGTGCGCGCCGAGTGCCGAATTCGATCACACTCCGGCCAGCTGCCGCCTGAGTCACTCGCGCCGCCTTGCTGGCGATCATCGTCTGAAAATTGATTGCCGCCAGCAAGAAAGTCTCGACAATCTGCGCCTCCACAATCGGACCGCTGACGCGCAAAATCGGCTCTCCGGGAAAAACCACAGTGCCCTCCGGCATCGCCCACACGTCGCCGGAAAAACGGAACTGTGCGAGATATTCGAAGAAATCGCCGCTCGTACGGGCAAACACGGGCTGCTTCCGCAGGTACGCGATTTCTTCCTCTGAAAATTGCACGTTTTCAAGAAAATCGAGCGCTTGATCGAGCCCCGCCGCAACCAGGTAGTTTCTTCTATGAGGCAAAGAGCGCACAAACAGTTCGAACGAGGCGCGGGCGTTGAAATTTGTCTCTAGATAACCCGCAGCCATGGTCAGTTCGTACAGATCGGTGAGAAGACCGGAATACTTGGGGTTGGGAGTCATCCGATGTCCGCGGCCATTATGCCATCCGTGCCAAGCCGGACGCTAGCCGCAGTGAAATCGGTGAATGACTCTATTTCGCGGAGGTTCCAATGTTATCGATGCGATGGTTTCGCTGGGTCTGACATGGGTTCCACCTGCAAGAAACAGGTTATTTTTCAGTAGGTGGGAGTCGAACCCGCCATTCCCACGCGGAACGCACGATGGAGCGCAGATCGGACATGGCGGGCTCCCATCCGAGCACGGCCTTGGCCTTGGCGGGATCAGCAATCAACCTCGTAGGATCGCCGGGACGCGGCGCTTCAATCTGCACGGGAATCTCACGGCCCGTGACTTCGCGAACGCAGTCGATCACTTCGAGAACGGAAAAACCGCGCCCGGTTCCGAGGTTGAGAAAATCAGACTTGCCGCCTTGGCGAAGGTGCTCCAGGGCGCGGATATGCGCGTCAGCCAAATCGATGACATGAATGTAATCTCGGATCGGCGTTCCGTCCGGCGTCGGATAGTTGTTGCCAAAGACCCGGACTGCCGGCAATTCACCAAGCGCCGCCGAAATCACGTTGGGGATCAAGTGCGTTTCCGGTTCGTGCCGTTCTCCACACTTCTCCGTTGCGCCGGCGGCATTGAAATAGCGTAACGCGACGAACCTCAATCCGTAGGCGGTGTCGTAGGATTCGAGCAGGCGCTCCATGAAAAATTTAGACCAGCCGTACGGATTCTTCGGCCATTGCCGGCTTTGCTCGCCGATGGGAATTTGTTCCGGGTCGCCATAGATCGCGGCGGTGGAGGAAAATATCACGCGCCGCACACCCGCCTGCACGAGCGCGCCCACGAACGCGATACCCTGCGCGACATTGTTCTCATAATACTTGGCTGGATCGGCGACCGATTCTCCCACTTCGATCAGGCCGGCAAAATGGATGCAGGATTCCAGTTTGTGCTCGCAAGCGATGCGCGCCAGAAGTGCGCGATCGCCAATTTTCCCTTGATAGAGGGGGGTAGCATCGTCCAACAAGGGGTGGTGGCCTCGGGCCAGATCATCCAGCACGACGACCTGTTCCCCTTTTGCCCGGAGGCGTTCCACCGTCACGCTGCCAATGTAGCCCGCGCCACCTGTTACCAGAATCGCCACAATTTCCTCACGTTCTAAATTCCATCCCGGATCCGTCACGCACGCTCACTTGCTCGGGGATTGTGGGTCAGTTTCCCGGGTCGGACAGACACTCTTGTCTGTCCTGTATGCGATTGCCGTACACACAGGGACAGGCAGGAGTGCCTGTCCTACTAGAACCTGGCAGGGCGCAAGTCGGCCCACTCCGTGCTCGTGGAACGCCGCCAGAGATTTCTCACACTGGGCAAAAACGAGCAAAATCAGAGTCTACCTCAACACGAATCGGAGACTTTCACTTTTGTGCTAACACGCGCATGTCTTTTTGTGTCCTTTTATGCCCGAGGGCCAGTGGGCTGGGTCGCGCAGAAAGTATTGGACCCGTCAGGCGTTCCTATTGATATGATTGCGCCATCCGCCAGACGCGTTTGCGTGGGATCATGAGAACAGCAATTTGAGGAGGGTGCCATGCAGTGTGCGACCGAGGAAAATCTAACCGATCTTGCCCTGGAACGTTGGGAAGCGTGCCACTCGCCGCGGCTCCGTCAGATCATGCAGTCGCTCGTCAAGCATCTGCACAGCTTTGTCCGCGAAGTGGACCTGCAGGAGGACGAGTGGCTGACCGCGGTGAATTGGCTCGCGAAGACGGGGCAACTCTCTTCCGAAAAGCGCCACGAATTCATTCTCCTCTCCGATGTGCTCGGCATCAGCATGCTGGTCGACGCGATCAACCACCGGTTTCCCACTGGCGCGACGCCTTCGACGGTGATGGGACCATTTCATATCGAAGGCTCGCCCGAGTTGGCGATGGGCGCGGACCTGGCCGCGGGGCTCGCGGGAGAACCTTGCTACGTTGTTGGCGCCATTCGTGACCTCGACGGAAAGCCCATCGCTGGAGCGAAGCTCGATGTCTGGCAAGCCGACGCGGATGGTATGTACGAATCTCAACTGGGCAAGAAGGAGCCGTTCTTGCGCGCGGTTTTCCGCACGGGGCCTGATGGCAAGTACGTTATCCGAACGATCGCGCCACCGGGTTATTCCATTCCCATGGACGGCACGGTCGGCGACTTGATGAGGGAGACGGACATTTCCCACTACCGGCCCGCGCACATTCACTTCTATATTTCCGCGCCGGGTTATCAGCCGCTCATCACGCACCTATTCAAGAAGGACGCGCGGTACATCGATTCGGATGTTGTTTTCGGCGTGAAAGAAGAACTCATCGCGGAATTCAAGAAGCAGCCCGCGGGAAAAACTCCCACGGGAGAAGTCTCGTCCAAACCATTCTATGTTGTCGGCTACGACTTCACGTTGAGCAAATAAGAAACCAGCAGGGTCGCGCGCCCTGGAAGTATTGTCGCCGCATCCACCACCTGGAAACTTTCTTCCTCATCGCTCTCGCGTTCTGCAAGTCGCCGACGCGCCACTCGCCCGCCAAAGCAGCGCGGCGAGCGGGAAGCCTGCGCTATGGGGACGGCGCGCGGAGCCCGCACCCGGCTCTGAAACTTTTGCACATGCAAGATAGGGTCTGGTTAAATGCCTCTCTCTTGATACAATTCACGCTCGGTCGTATGGCGTTGCGCAAGTGCCGCAGGCCATGAGGCTGTCTTATCGCGAGGAGAAACCCGCATGTCTAAATTCAAACTGGCCGCCATTGCCGCGCTCTATGCGGTGGTAGCTCTTTCCGCGTCCACCCGCGCCCGCCCCAGCGGGCCCTCGTGGGCAGCGAGCGCTCCTGATCCTAAGCTCATCGAAGACCTCGTCTACGCCAACCGCATCTTGTCCGACCAGGGCGTGGTTGACGCCTTCGGCCACGTAAGCGCTCGCGACGATAAGGACGCGAACCGATTCCTTTTGGCGCGCAGCGTCGCGCCCGCGCTTGTCACAACCGGCGATATTCTTGAGTTCGACAGGAATGGCGAGCCAATCGACGCGCGCGGCCGCGGCGTGTACCTCGAGCGGTTCATTCACGCGGCGATCTACCGCGCACGGCCGGATGTGATGGCGATCGTTCATAGCCATTCGCCTGCGGTCATTCCATTCGGTGTGACCGGAACGATCCTGCGCCCCATTTATCACATGAGCGCGTTTCTTGGCGCCGGCGCACCCGTCTTCGAGATTCGCGATGCGGCGGGCACGACCAATATGCTGATCATCGACAACAAGCTGGGTGACGCTCTCGCCAAGTCGCTGGGCGACAGGGCGGTCGTGCTGATGCGTGGCCACGGTTCGGTTGCGGTGGGCGATTCGATCCAGCAAGTAGTGCATCGCGCGATTTACACGGAGGTCAACGCGCGGCTTCAAGCGGAAGCCGCAAAGCTCGGCCCGATCAATTTCCTGACCCCCGAGGAGGCAGTCAAGGCCGATGCGCAAACCGATTCCAAGGGCTCGCTGGCGCGGCCGTGGGAGCTGTGGAAAGCGCGCGTTGGAAAGATTGAGTAGGTATAAACCAGAAAAAGGGAGCGCGTCCAAATCCAGATGAAAATTTTCAAAATTGCGGTCATCCCAGGGGATGGCATCGGAAAAGAAGTGGTACCGGAAGGATTGCGCGTGCTCGAAGCGGCTGGGCGGCGTTTCGAGTTGAAATTCTCGTGCAAGAATTTCGATTGGAGCTGCGAGACCTACCTCAAGACAGGAAAAATGATGCCCGACGACGGGCTCGAGCAGCTTCGTCCCTTCGACGCGATTTTTCTCGGCGCTGTCGGATATCCCGGCGTCGCCGATCACATTTCCCTTTGGGGACTCCTGATTCCGATTCGGCGCAGTTTTCAGCAGTATGTGAATTTGCGCCCGGTGCGTTTGCTGAAGGGAATCCAATCTCCGCTCAGAAATGTCGAGCCGGGGCAAATCGATTTTTGCGTCGTCCGTGAAAACAACGAAGGGGAGTACTCGGATGTGGGAGGCAGAATCTTCCGCGACTCTGAAGAGGAGATGGCGATGCAGCAGACCATCTTCACGCGGCGCGGAGTGGATCGAATCCTGCGATATGCGTTCGAGCTCGCCCGGAAACGCAAGTCACACGTGACGTCCGCCACGAAGTCCAACGGGATCATTCATACCATGCCGTTCTGGGATGAAAGATTCAGCGTCATCAGCAAAGAGTTTCCGGACGTTCGGACCGATCAATATCACATCGACATTCTGACAGCTCATTTTGTCCGCCATCCCGACTGGTTTGACGTCGTGGTCGGATCGAATCTCTTTGGCGACATTCTTTCCGATCTCGGCCCGGCCGTTGCCGGTTCCATCGGAATTGCTCCGTCCGCCAACTTGAATCCAGAACGCAGGTACCCCTCGATGTTCGAACCGGTCCATGGGTCGGCTCCGGACATCGCCGGAAAAGGAATCGCCAATCCGATTGGACAAATCTGGTCCGGCGCGATGATGCTTCGTCATTTTGGCGAAGCGCAAGCGGCGGACGCGATTGAAAAAGCGATTGAAGACGTGCTGGCCACACCGGAATATCGCACGCCCGACGTCGGAGGGAAAGCTACTACCGAGATTGTCGGGAAGGCTATCGCCGGCAAATTGGCGAAGTAAGGCAAAAGGATTGTTTGCGCCGCCATTCGCTCATGAATCGGCTGGGCGTCGCGCGACGATTTCCGCCACGGACCGTTGATGGGCCGCATCGTTCGGCTTGCCCTCGCGACGGTGGAGAATCTCCCATCCCAGGAAATAGCGCTCCAACTCGCCGGGCCTCAAGCGATGCGCCGTCGGCTCTTCTTCCGGCTCCGTAATGTGAACAATCGAAATCACGATTCCACCCGGGACGACTCCTTGCTTCGCAGGCCCAAAGAGATCTCTCTGCAAGTAGTAGCAGATCGCGATGAGATTCCAACTGGCAGGCTCAATCTGATATTCGAACTTTTCGAGGTCCGCAACTTTCATGCTCACAGTGACGCCGCGACTGGAAGCTCGGCTTCGCAGAATTTCGATGGCAGTCGGCGAGCCATCCACGGCCGTGACGCTCCAACCTTGTTCAGCAAGCCAAAGCGCGTTGCGGCCAGATCCGCAGGCCAGGTCGAGCGCCCGGCCCGGCGTCAACCTCTTCGCTGTTTCTACTAAGAGTGGCGTCGGCGCTGCGTCTATGTCCTCAGCCGCTCGCTCCCCCGACCTGTAGCGTTCATCCCAACTTCGAATTTCCATAGGACGGCCCGTGCTTCGAATCCATGTTTTCACGCGCGTACATATGCTCTGAATCGGTCATAAAACTGGAATCTCCATCGCCGCAATATTTAATTGGCACTTCCTTCCGTCGAGGCTGTGCACACTCGGAGGACAACTCAGCCCGGACAGCATAATCTTCTTTCTTCTAAATTTGCCCCAAATAATTTCGCGGGTACGGCGACTGCCTACTGATCGATCGTGGGAAATGGTTGTTTTGTCAGCCTGCGAGAGAAGCAACTTACATCGGGGAGCGACGAAGATCCCTACGACCCGATCTTGAGCACCGCCGCTCCCGGGATCGCATCGTTCTTCAGCGCGTTCAAGGCTCGATTGGCTTCGCTCAGTGGAAACATCTGTACGCGCGTGCGGATGGGAATCTCCGCGGCAATGCGCAAAAAATTCTCTCCGTCCTGGCGCGTATTGTTCGCCACACTGCGAATGACACGTTCCTGATAGAGCAGATTGTAGTCAAGAGACGGAATCGGGCTCATGTGGATGCCGCCCAGAACCAGGGTTCCGCCCTTCCGAAGCGCCTTCAACGCGGCGGGAACAATCTCTCCGGCCGGCGCAAAAATGATGGCGGCATCGAGTTTTTCGGGCGGCTCCGTGAACGTTTCCCCAGCCCAGGCCGCGCCGAGATCCAGCGCCAGCCGCTGGTGCCGCGCATCCCGCGTCGACGCATACACCTCCACGTTCCAATGCCGCGCCACCTGCATCGCAAGGTGTGCCGCCGCGCCAAAACCGTAAAAACCGAGGCGCTCTCCGGATTTGATTCCAGACAACCTTAGCGAACGAAAGCCGATGATTCCCGCGCAAAGCAGAGGCGCCGCTTGCTCATCTGGGAAGACTTCCGGAATCGAGTAAACAAAACCTTCCGGCGCGACAACATACTCTGCGTATCCTCCATCCTCGCTGTACCCGGTAAAACCTGGGTTGTCGCACAGATTCTCTTCTCCTCGCCGGCAATATGGACAGGTGCCGTCCACATGATGCAACCAGGCGACCCCCACGCGGGCTCCCACGCGAAATCGCCGCGCGCTTTCTCCGGCTTTTTCGACGACGCCCACGACTTGATGGCCTGGAATCACCGGCGACTTGCGGGGTGTCAGTTCTCCTTCCACTACATGCAAATCCGTGCGGCATACGCCGCAACAACTGACCCGTATGAGAACGTGTCCTGCCGCAGGGTCGGGTCTTTGCACTTCCATATACTTAAGAGGATTCGTTTCGATAGGAGCTGGAAGGTCAAGCAAGCAGGCTTTCATGAGGTTGCCTTCGTTAGGGGCAGGACGTCCGCTGCCCGCATATTATCCCATTCCCGTGCGGCTGCAATTCTCCCGGCCGACCTGACATTCTGGCAAGGGCGGCGATCACTCCCCGCCTGGCGGCGGTCGAGCCCTGGCCAAAGTGTAACACTGTAATTTGGACTTGGCTGTGCGAGACGGGGGCGACGTTGTCGCGCATATTGAATTGTTATGCGGGGATCACTACGGGGATGCGGAAAGAAATTTCCGAAAGCGCGCCGGTTCCCGCGCGCCGCGAATCACCAATCGCCACAGGAATTAATTCGTTCGTAGAAGTTAAGGCTTCATTCGAGGTCTTGCTCTTTCCCGCCGCGTCCTCGGCCGTGGGCGCGTATGTCGTGGTCTTACGCGGCGACTCTTGAACGCGATGATTGAAGACAAGTAGCGTTGCCCGCATCCGGTAAAAGTGCTAGATGCTGGATCGCCGCCAAAACAGGGTCGGTTCATGCTCGATTCGCTCTGATCGGCGTCCGTTGATGAACCAATCCACCACACACCGCAGCAATCTGATTTTGCCGTCCGCCTGCTGAAAAATTGACGCAGCACCCAAACCAGAACTTATTTTGATAAATCAAGTTTCCACGCGCTCCGTCCATGTGTGGCAGCATAGAGCACACGTGCGCCAGAATGGATGGCCAAGCCATAGACCGAGGCAGGTGGCAAATTGGTTCCAGCTGGCCCCCATGTTGTGGTCCCGCTTGACAGCATTTCGACTCCAAAATCGGTCGACACGAAGAGGTCTCCCGTGACGTCGTCCCGAACGATTCCGGTAATTGGTTGGTCGCCGAGGTTGTAGCTGAGATCCTTCCACACGGCTGAACCGTCAGTGACTGTAACTTCGAAAACATGACCCGGAGTAGTTGGAGTGTAGGCCTCATAGCCAGAGAATGATATCCATGCATGGTTTGGGTTCGTGGGGTCGACTGCGATGCCGCTGACGAAGCGGCGCGGCTGCGACGATGTGTCGACGCGCAAAAAGGTCACACTTGCAGCTGCGGCGTCCGCATTCTTTGAGATCCATACCCGGCCGCGCCGTGTGCCAACCCAAAGCGTGCCAGTATCGGCGGAGGAGCGCTCGACAGCCACGACGTAACCCGTGCCCTTATCGCTGGCGGGGCCGGCTACGAGGTCGCCTGGAGTTCCGCTGCCCACAGGTCCACCTAGCGGTTCCCAGTCCCCACAGGGCACAGCGAAGTCTCCGAAGAATTCGTTGCAGTGCTTGTCCAGATAGGCCCGCGGACCGCCGTCGTCCTTGGTGCGCCAAACATGTGCCAGGCCAGCGTAGAGCGTGCCACTCACCTTGGGATCCGCGATCATCGGGATATAGAAGGATTGGGGCTCCGTGAGAAAGAGTGGGTCGGCGATCCAGTCCCAATCGAGCGGAGCGGTGCCGTTGAAGTTTACATCTGGGCTCGCGTCGTAGTAGTTGTGGAAACGGATGTTGGGATTGGCGATATCCACGCCGGACTGGCCACCGTCTCCACCAATGGTTTCGAACCAACTTCCTTCCTCGCCGGCCTCTTCCCGATTAAATGCCCATGTGCCGTTGTCTTGGGTCCCACCCATGATATCCGTCAAGGGGTCCTTGGGGTTTATCGACAGGCTCTGGAACTGGAGGGTTGCCAAGCCCTTATTCATGCTAAAGATCTGCATAGGTATGACGCTCAACCATTGCCGGCACTGGGAGAGCTGCGGTTCGACAAGGCCGCGAGTATCACAATCGTTGGAAGCGTCAGCGAAGGCGCCGCTGGTGCGGACTACCCCTCCGTCGGAACCGACGATAGCGATGCCGGGATTTCCGGGAACGAAGGCGATCGCGTGCTGGTCAGGGTGCATTCCTAGCGGCGGCGACTGCGTGTCGTTCGTCATGTCCGTGAAGCTCACGCCGGCGTCAGTAGAGCGCTGCACGGTCCGGCCGTTGGAAGACGGTTTCGAAGTGAAGATCTCGTCATACTGCATTTGCCCACCTATCCAAACCGTGTCGGGTTGGCCTGGTGGCGAGGCGACCGGCATGTCGTAGGAACACTGGCCGCCACAGAAGTTGTAAGAACCGAAACCAGGTGTACCTGGGGTGGGGGTGGAGAGCTTGATCCATCCTGGGTTAGTCGTTCCGTCTGTAAGGGTAGCCGCAGGGACGAGAGCACTGTCCACGCGGTAAAAGTCGGCTGCGTCGGCGCCTGCATCTCCCACGTAGATGCGTAGCGCTCCGTGGTTGGGCGCGAGCGCAAACTCGGTGCGCGAGGCAAGACTGTTGACCGCGCTGCCCCCTCCAGCAGAGGCGAAGATCTGCTCGTAACCACCGGCGCCATCCGAGCGATAGATGCCGTAACCGAAAATGGAGAGGTAAACGCGAGAAGCGCCATTGCGAGAAAGGCCGGTGCGGTCGAAAACGACATTGGTAACGCCGCCGCGGAAGAAATCTGAGCCGTTAGCGCTTCCGGGATTAACGACATCCGACGGGCGGCTGAAAGCGAGTGAGAAAGTCGCACCGCCATCAGTGGATTCGTACAGTCCGACTTGTGTGACTCCAGGTGGCGTAAATCTTCCGCCGTTGACGGAAGAAGAACCATGCCGCGCCACGGCAGTGCCAATGAATATGTGGTTGGGATCGACAGGATCGACAGCGATCCCCGCGATCGAGCGGCCCATGGCCACGGCGAGGCTGCCAGGCACCAGAGACCACGATTTCCCGAGATCAGTCGATTTGTAGAGACCGACGCCCGCTTCTGAATCACTCGATCCGTTTGGCTCGCCAGTGCCCACATAGAGAATTTTCGCCGTGGGATCGGTCGGGTCAAAGATGACGGAGCCGACGGCATTAGAAGGTATTCCATTGCCCGAGGGATGCCAATTCAAGTGCGAGGCGAGGGCGTCGCGAGCCGTCCAAACTCCGCCCCCGGCGGCGCCAACAAAAATCTTGCAGTCGCCAACATGGCACTTTGGCGAAAGAGCCAATGAAGTGACTCGGCCCGAATTGTACGTAGAGCGGCCGGTGTATGTGGCGGGCCCGACAACAAACGGAGCGGTCGGTCCAATTCCCTCCCATTCACGCGCTTTGCCAACTTGTAATTGAGAAATGGAGAGGAAGGCTTTATAGGCTGCTTCTTGCTGGGCAGGCGCGATCCCAGACTCCGGGAATGCGCGATTGTCATACTGCTCCCGCTCCGGACGATCGCCATTCTCGCCACCGCTATCGGCTCTTTGGCGCGGGACTGTCGGACCTGTTTGACCCGCGGTGGGTGCAGGCGTCATCGATACAATTGAAAAGAGGAGCAGCCCGACGACGAATCCGGAACGAACTTTTACTTTGCACATGACGACACCAGCCCTTTCCGTAGAATTGTTCGTGCGGTCGAAATTTTCGACGCGAGTGCTCATTGCCATAGCCTCACCGAAGATTCCAAATTACTCAGAAAGCGACGGCGGAACATCGAGGTCCACCTTGTGAGGCCGGATTTTATTCAGTAAATTTGTTGAGTGTCAAGATGCATTAATTTGCACACTTTTTAGGGACTGTGAGGGGAAGTCCAGCCATTGGCGCGTTGCCGCACTTCGGCTCCTGCGTATTGTCAGCGGAGCGGAAATCCGAAATCTTAGCCTGTCCTCGTCCAGTGACGAAAATATCTGCCGGTGGTGAGCTTACTCCGCGAGTAATGATGCGGAGATTATGCAGATTGTTCGCTGTTGGTCCTGTTTCGATCACATCACCCGGCTTCTGGAAGAACATGAAGGATTGAATCGTGAAGGATGCTGCGCCTGGCAGCCATAGGTCAGAGCCTAGCCTCGTGAATCACTAAGATTTGCCCCGAGTTCCGCCAGACGGCGCTCGAGGAAACGGCGTTCCGGCGCTTTTGTTGTCAGTGCGAGCGCGTGTTCGTATGCGGCGATCGCATCCTGTGTGCGCCCCAGACGCCGGCAGAGATCGGCCCTTTCCGAGTGTGCGAGGTGGTAGTCCGCGAGTTCGGCGCGCGCGAGGATTGCGTCGACGAGCGCGAGGCCGATTTTGGGGCCGTCGCGCATGGCGACCGCGGCAGCGCGATTTCGATCTGCTCGCGCACGCGCGTGTCCGCTTCACCACTCATGGTCTGCCTGTTTCCCGGCACGCCTATTGCGTGTTGGACACCCTTATCGGCCGGACCTCAATCGAGCCGCTGGGAGCTGAGGGAATGCGAGAGGCTACTTGGATGACCTCGTTCAGGTCTGTTGCGTTGATTAGATAGAAGCCGCCGAGCTGTTCTTTCGTCTCGGCGAATGGACCGTCGGTGGTGGAGATTTTGCCCTGCCGGACCCGCACGGTCGTGGCGGTCTGCGTGGG
>Ga0208990_1000185_pt1 | contig 12696 bp, 10 predicted proteins | sample MedBloCARef_M3_FD_187854 | JGI IMG/M metagenome (GOLD analysis project Ga0208990, IMG submission 187854) | Forest soil microbial communities from El Dorado National Forest, California, USA - Mediterranean Blodgett CA Ref_M3 (SPAdes) (version 2) | ecosystem: Environmental > Terrestrial > Soil >...
CCGCTGGCCATCGAACGATTTGACCTGAATCAATGCGCAAGCGCATTCCCGGCGGTGCCATGCGCCATGCCCAAGAGCAGGTCGCAATCATATTCCATGCACAAAGCTCGTGGCATCGGCGCCAGCAGCCCGGTCGTCGCCGTGGTCGATGACGACGTTGCGGTACGCGGGTCGCTCAAATTTTCGCTGGAAATAGAAGGCTTCGCGGTGCGGACCTACGCCAATGGCGACGACCTGCTCGGCGACGCCAACCTGGTCGCGTTCGCCTGCTTCATCATCGACCAGAGATTGCCGGGCATGAGCGGGTTCGAGCTGGTGGCTGCGATGCGGCGCCAGCGCATCGATGGGCCCGTGATCCTGATCACGAGCCAACCCACCATCATTCTGCGCGAACACGCCGCCAGGGCGGGCATCCCGATTGTCGAGAAACCGCTGCTCGGAACCACTCTGTTGGAACGGGTGCAGGCCGCCGTCGGGGCGCCGCCGGCTGTTCGTTAGCCTCATGCGATCGAGCGGCAGTTCGCACGCTCGCGGCCCAACCAGCTGGGATGAGGGCCGACCCGGCTTCGTGGCGCGCCGGGTCGCGTGGGTTGCTCATCCCTGCGCGGTAGTATCTTCGGCTCGCGATCATCCCCATTTCAGCGTCATGCCGATATCACCCGGCACGCCGCCCGAGAAATCGACGATCTGGACCTGCAGCCGGTACCCGCGCGGACGCAGATACTTTGCCCAGAATTCGTAGAGCTCCTTGGGAAGACCCGTCAGGGTGGTTTCCCAACCGGGCTCCGTTTGATTGATGGCGCGGCCGCGGTCGGTACAGAGCGAGTTCGGAAACCGGACGACCTGAACCTCGGTCAGCCCGTTGCCGACCGCGCGCTGGATGATGGCGGCCGCCCGCTTCATCCGCTCCTCGTCGGAAACGCCGGATGGCTTGAGAAACTGGTCGATCAGCGATTTCTTCTCGGCCTCTTCGGCCGCGTGCTGGCGCGCCGACTCGGCGGCCTTTTCGGATTCGGCGAGCGCCATTTGTGTCATCAGATGTTTTGCCGTGGGCAACAGGTCGTCGATTGTCGTGGTCATGGGGTGCTCCATTCTCCGGCGTGCGGTTTGGCCGACCGACCCGCGCCGACAGCCGGAGAGCGGCCGCCGGGGCGTTCGTCATGCGGCGAGGATCATCCGATTGACGGCCGCGCGCTTTGATCTCGCTCAAATCTCCAGCAGGGGGGCTTTAGGGGCCGGTTGCCATGCAATTGCCGCTCGGCGTGGCGTTGCTGGCGGGAAATGTCGGCGATTTGCGCTAGATCAAAGCCGTTTTCTTGCAGCGCAATAAGATTCCCCGGGGCTGACAAAGGGAGCATTACGATGTTCGGCATCCCGCAAGTCCCGTCCTTGATCGGCGTCATCCCGAATTTCGGCCCGTTAGCTCCGGCGGCCGAGTACATGGTCGATGCCGCCCAGCGCAATGTCCTGTTCTGGGACGTCATGCGCCAGCGCGGCAATCAATACCGCGAGCACCTGGCGGAGACCGCGCCGCACGTGCTCGACTACGAGGTCGAGCTCGTGATGGACGGCCGGCAGTTCGACCGGCCCGTCAATTACGGCTTGGCTCGCGTCGTGCCGCCCAAGGGGGTCGCGATCGATCCGGCGCGCCGCCCCTTCGTCGTGGTCGATCCGCGCGCGGGTCACGGGCCTGGGATCGGCGGCTTCAAGGCCGACAGCGAGATCGGCGTCGCACTCAAGGCGGGGCATCCCTGCTACTTCGTCGGCTTCCTGCCGGATCCCATGCCCGGGCAGACCATCGAGGACATCGCCCGCGCCGAAGCGCTCTTCCTCGAGCGCGTGACCGCGCTCCATCCCAAGGCCGACGGCAAGCCGTGCGTGATCGGGAACTGCCAGGCCGGCTGGGCCGTGATGATCCTGGCCGCCATGCGCCCCGAGCTGTTCGGCCCCATCATCGTCGCCGGATCGCCGATGTCCTACTGGGCGGGCGTGCGCGGCCAAAATCCGATGCGCTACAGCGGTGGCCTGTTGGGTGGTAGCTGGCTCGCGGCGCTGACCGGCGATCTCGGCCACGGCAAGTTCGATGGCGCATGGCTGGTGCACAACTTCGAGAACCTCAATCCGTCCAATACGCTCTGGAGCAAGCAGTACAACCTCTACGCCAAGATCGACACCGAAGCCGCGCGCTATCTCGGCTTCGAGCGCTGGTGGGGCGGCCACGTCAATCTCAACGCGGAAGAGATCCAGTTCATCGTCGACGAGCTGTTCGTCGGCAACAATCTCGCGGCAGGCCGGATCAAGCTGTCCGATGGAACCGCGATCGACCTCCGCAACATTCGGTCACCCATCGTGGTGTTCTGCTCGAAGGGCGACAACATCACGCCGCCGCAGCAGGCGCTCGGATGGATCCTCGACCTTTACGAGGACATCGACGAAATCCGTTCCTATGGGCAGACGATCGTCTACACGGTCCATGAAACCGTCGGACATCTCGGAATCTTCGTTTCCTCCGGGGTGGCGCGTAAGGAGCACGGCGAGTTCTCGAGCAATATCGACCTGATCGACGTGCTGCCGCCCGGCCTCTACGAAGCGGTATTCGAGGCCAAGACCGGCGCGACTGCCAGCCCCGATCTGGTCTCCGGCGAATGGGTCATGCGCTGCGAGGAAAGGACGCTCGAGGATATCCGGGCTCTCGGCGGCAACGACGCCGCCGACGAGCGCCGCTTCGCCGCCGCGGCACGGGTGTCGGAGCGGAACCTCGCCTTCTACCGTACGTTCGTGCAGCCCGCGGTGCGCATGCTGCCGCCCGCGCTGTCCGAGCTGATGCGCGAACTGCACCCGCTGCGCCTGCAATACGCGCTGTGCTCGGATGAAAGTCCGTTCATGGCGCCGGTGAGCGCGATGGCGCAGCAGGTCCGCCAAAGTCGCAAACCGGCGGCGACGGACAATCCGTTCCTGGCGCTCCAGGACATCGTATCCCGGCAGATTGTGGCCGGCCTCGATTTCTGGCGCGACATGCGCGATTCCTGGGGCGAGTGGATGTTCCTGTCGGTGTACGGCTCGCCCATCCTGCAGGCGGCGGTCGGCATCGACCCCGCCGATACGCGTCCGATGCGCCGGGCGGGTAAGAGCCAGCTCCACCGCGCGTTGGTGGATTCGCGGATCTCGGAGCTCAGGTCGCGCATGGCGGCCGGTGGCCTGCGCGAAGGTATCGTGCGCGCCATGCTGTATGTCGGCATGGCGCGGGCGGCCGTTGACGAGCGCGCGGTTGAATCCCTTCGGCGCCTGCACGCCGCCAGCGATGGCGCGGGCAAGATGACCGTGGCGGAATTCAAGACCATGGTGCGCGAGCAGTTCTTCATGCTGGTCATCGACCAGGAGGCGGCGCTTGCCGCCATCCCGGGCCTGCTGCCGAAGGAGCCGGAGGCGCGCCGCAAGGCATTTGGAACGCTGCGGGAGGTGCTCAGCGCCGCGGGCGAGATCCGCGGCGAGGTCGCGGACCGGCTGCGGCAAGTGGCGGGCTTGTTCGGTGTCGATGCTGCGCGGGTAAAGGACACAAAGGTGGTCAGCCTGCGATCGGTCGCGAAAATTGAAGGCGCAAAGGCGTCGTAATTCGGGTCGCTATCGATCGAATTCTGTGGTGGTTTCGCGGTCCGCGTCGGCGGGCCGCGAAACGATGGTGGATTGCGCCGATTGATCGGTACGCCGGCTTTTTCTGGGCGTAAGGTATGTCCGGGAAGACATCAGTGACCGACGATCGACTAGACCCAGCCGGCCGCGACCAGCTCACGACGACGTTCGTCGAACTGGCGATCCGAATCGGGGCCCTCGGCCTTGTGCTTTATTGGACGTTGATCCTCGTCCTTCCTTTTATCACGATCGTCATTTGGAGCGCTGTGCTCAGCATTGCGCTTTATCCGGCTTTCGAGTGGATGGCGCTGCGACTTGGCGGGCGCCGGCGACTGGCTGCCGTTCTGATCACCATTCTCAGCCTGCTGGTCGTGATCGGACCGGCAACTTGGCTCGCCCTGGACCTGGTCGAAAGCCTTCGAATGATTTCCGAACGATTTGACTTGCCGACCTTGGCGCTTCCCGCGCCGCCGAGGGCGGTGAAAGACTGGCCTTTGATCGGCGATTACGTCTATCAATTCTGGGATCTTGCATCGACCAATCTCAAGGGAGCCGTGGCCAAGATCGTTCCTTACCTGAAACCCGTGGGGAGCAGCTTGCTCGGCATTGCGGCGGACGCGGGCACCGGTATTCTCAAGTTCTTCGCCGGCATTATTGTGGCTGGATTCCTCTTTGCGCCGGCTCCTTCGATTGTCGATGCCGTCAAGAAATTCTTGCGCAGGCTGGTTCCCGATCGGGGCGAGGAGTTCGCAAATCTGGCCGGAGCCACCATTCGCGCGGTGTCGCGCGGCGTCATCGGCATTTCGGTCCTGCAAGCCTTGCTTGCAGGCATCGGGCTGATGATCGCGGGCGTTCCTGGGGCCAGCCTGATCACATCGGCGGTGCTGATCTTTGGAATCATCCAAATTGGTCCGACGATTATCTTGGTTCCGGTCGTGATTTGGAGCTGGACCGCAATGGAGCCGGGTACGGCCCTTTTGTTCACGGCCTACATGGTGCCGGTGAATTTATTGGACAACGTTCTCAAGCCCATTGTGATGGGCCGGGGGCTGAAGACGCCCATGCTGGTCATCTTGATCGGCGTTCTCGGCGGCACGCTGGCGTACGGAATCACCGGGCTTTTTCTCGGCCCGATCATCCTGGCGGTGATCTGGGAGCTCCTGGTCGCTTGGATCAGGGAGGGCGAAGCAGCCTAGATCATATGGGCGGCTACAAAAGCGCGAACAAATGACAGCGACCCATGACCTCTCATGACGGAGTTACGGTCGCGGCCGTTGGCCGTCTGCGCCGAGCAGGCTAGCGAGAGTCACGGCCCGGCCGAGTCCGCCGACCTTGTCGCCAAGGCCGTCCGCGCGCAGCAGGTCGCGCACGCGGCCGCGCGCGCCGACGATGCGGAACGCGATGCCGCGAGCCCCAAGGTCGCGGTGCAGCTCATGCAGGGTGCGCGCGCCGGCGAGATCGATGAAGGGCGATGCCGACAGATCGCAGACCACCAGACGGATCTCCGAGGGACCGGCCGTTCGAAGCCGGCTCAGCACCGTTTCCAAGACCGCATCCGCATTGACGTAAATGAGCGACGCCTCGGGACGGAAGGCGATCATCCCCGGCAGCGCCTCGTTCTCGGGATGGCGGTCGACGTCGGAGTAGCTGTCGGTGCCGGGGATGCGGCCGAGGAAGGCCACATGCGGGCGCGACGCCCGGGCCAGCAGCAACAGGATGGAGGCCATGGCGGCGAACAGGATGCCCTGCAATATCCCCAGGAGCAGCACGGCGCCAAGGGCGATCGCCGCGGCGTAGAAATCGAGACGACTGACTCGCCACATGCGATACAGAGCCGGAAAATCCAGCAGGCCCGCGATGGCGGTCAGCACCACCGCAGCCAGCACCGCCTTGGGAAGGTTTTCCAACAGTCCCGTGAGAAAGAGCAGGCACAGCGCCAGCGTCAGCGACGCGAAGACGAGCGCCAGCGGCGTGCGCGCGCCCGCCTTGTCGTTGACGGCGGATTGCGACAGGCCCCCCGCCACCGGATAGCCGTGTCCGAGCGCCGCCGCGAGATTCGCCGCGCCGATGCCGAGCAGCTCCTGCCGCGGGTCCAGCGCGTAGCCGTGCTTTGCCGCGAAAGTGCGCGCGGCCGAGACGCTTTCGATATAGGCGAGCAGCAGGCATCCGGCGGCGAGCGGAATGATCCCCTCAACGTCGCGCAGCCGTAGCGCCGGGCCCGCCAGAGCGGGAAGGCCGGCCGGGATCTCGCCGGTCGTCGGCACGCCCAGGGCGGGAAGGCCGAGCATGGTTGCGACCACAATCGACAGCGCGACGACCGCGAGGGCGACCGGCTTTCCCGGCAGCAGGCGCTCGCCGAGCACGAGCAGCGCGATCGCCAAGATACCGACGGCCAGCACGAGGAAATGCGTCTGACCGAGTTGCCCGGCCAACAGCCAGGCGCGATCGAAGAAATTGTGCCCGCCTCCGGGTAGGCCAAACAGGCTCGGCAGCTGCGTCATCGCGATGGTCAGTCCGGCGCCGGCCTTGAAGCCGACCAGGATGCTGTCGCTGATCAGCTTCACGAGCGCGCTCAGCCGCAAGGTCCAGGCGAAGAGACAAAGCGCCGCGACGGTGAAGCCCGCGAGGCTCGCGATCTGTGCGTAGCGCTGCGCGTCGCCGTCCGCCATCGCTCCGACGGTTCCGGCGATCATCAGCGAGATGGCGGAGGTCGGGCCGATCGCCAGTTGGCGCGAGGACCCCAACAAGGCGTAGCCGAGCCCGCCCAGCAGATAACCGTAGATGCCGACCTGCGGCGGCAGCCCGGCCAGCGTCGCATAGGCGAGAGAAACCGGAATCGCATAGGCGGCGAGCGTCACGCCGGCAATTGCGTCGCCCGGCAACCACGCGGCGCGGTATTCCGCAAGCCAGCGGGCCGGCGGGAGGCGCGAGAGCCATGCCGGACCGTTGCGGCGACCGGTCGAGTCGGTCATGGGCGGCACCTCATCCGAGTCGGTCGGCCGCGACGCATGTGCGATTAGACGACGCCAACAAACCCGACACGCCGATTTTACACCCATGTCGGCATAATGGCACTATGCTTGCTTCAGCCATTGCTTGGCCCGGGGTTTCGATGCGATTGCACGGACACTTGCAAGAAGTCGTTTCGAGCAAAGCGCGGGATCTCGTTCCGCTTCTTGCGTCGGTCGTCGGCTGGCTCATGGCCGCCGCCTTCTGCGTCTGCTTCGCGGCGGAGCCGTTGCCGCGCTCGATCTTGGTCATCGATCAGCTCGGCCCCAATGGCCCGTTCAATACTGCCATTGCTTTCGGCATCCGCGCGGCCGTGAGCCAGGGCTCCGGGGCACCGGTATCCCTTTATACCGAGTTCTTGGACCTCAGGCGTTTCGGCGGGCCGGAATATGACGCCATCGTGCGCTCCACGCTTGAGCAGAAGTACAGAACAAAGCCGATCGGAGTTATCCTGGTCCTTGGCTTCGAGGGACTGCAACATGTGCTGGAATGGCGCAAGACATTCTGGCCTGAGGTGCCGGTGGTCTTTGGCTACATCAATGAAGCGTCGGTCGCACAGCTCTCGCTCCCCCCGGATGTTACTGGAAGGACCTTTCGGCTGACCTTCCGCGACAGCCTGGTCGCGGCGCAGGCAATGGTGCCGAAGCTCAAACGGCTGGCGCTGATCGGCGAACCCTTGTCCTTGTTGTCTTCCAGGAGCGATCTGGACCGGGTGTTGGCCGCCTACAAGGGCCAGATCGAGATCATCGACCTGATGGGTTTGACGATGGTGGAGATCAAGCGTCGGGTCGCAACGCTGCCGCCGGATACGGCAATCCTTTATATGTCGATTGCCGTGGACGGTGCAGGCGTGAGATACGTCCCGCGCGATGCGCTCGCCGAGATCGCTCTTGTGGCGAACCGGCCGATCGTGGTCCAGGTGGAAACCCAGCTGGGATACGGTGGGGCAGGAGGCTTCGTCGCCGTGCCGGGTGCGATGGGCGCCGAAGCGGGCGAGGTGGCCTTGCGCATCCTCAATGGCGAAAGCGCTTCGACGATCCCGGTCGCGGTGGGCAACGCCATCAAGCCGGTGTTCGATTGGCGCGAGCTCAAACGCTGGAATGTGAGCGAGGATCGATTGCCTGCAGGCAGCGAGATCCGGTTCCGCGAACTTGACCTGTGGGATCAGTATCGCTGGTACATCATCCTCGTCATCGTCGTGATTCTGCTGCAAGCCCTGCTCATTTCCGGACTGATCTACGAGCATCGGGCGCGTCGCGATGCCGAGGCGCTGGCGCGCACCAGCATGCTCGAGCTTGCGCATGTGGACCGCCTGGCGACCGCAGGTCAGCTGTCCGCCTCGATCGCCCACGAGGTCAACCAGCCGCTCGCCGGCATCGTGGCGCACGCCGCCGCGGGTTCGCGCTGGCTGACCGCCACGGTACCCAACGTCGACGAAGCGCGCGCGACATTCAAGAAGATCATGGAGGCCGGCCATCATGCGGCCGAGGTGGTCGACCATATCAGGGCGTTCTTCAGGAAGGACGGCGAGCACATCGAGCCACTCGACATCAACGACCTTGTTCGCGAGGTTCTGGCGCTTCTCGCCGGTCATCTCAAGGATCACCGCATAACGGTCGACACGATTCTGACCGAGGGCCTTCCGCCGGTTTCGGGCGACAGGGTCCAACTGCAACAAGTCGTCATGAACCTGGTGATGAACGCCGTCGAGGCCATGGATCTGGTGACGGACCGGCCGCGGCTCCTGAGGGTGGTATCGCAGCCTTATGAGGACCTGGGAGTCCAGGTGCAGGTCGAGGATTCCGGGCCCGGAATCTCTCCGAGCGACGCCAGTCGCGTGTTCAAGCCGTTTTTCACGACGAAACCCAAGGGAATGGGAATGGGCCTGGCGATTTGCCGGTCCATCGCGGAAGCCCATCATGGCAAGCTATGGGCGTCACCCGGCGTTCGATCTGGCGCCATTTTTCACCTCATCTTGCCGGCGGCCGCGCCGCCGGAAGAGGGTCCGCAGGGAAAACCGGACGAGGCTCGTCGCACTGCGCCGCTCACATCCGCCTAGCTTCCGAAATCGCCGCCGTCTTTGCGGGCGCCTCCGCCCGTATCGTCTGGCGCAGGGAGGTTTCCTCCTCGGCGATGCGTTGTTCGAGGAAGCTGCGTTCCACCGATGTCAGCGGCGTCTTCATCATGCGCAGGTAACGCTCGATGTTCTGGCGATGCACCCAATTCATCAACGCGGCTTGATCCGACATCGTGTAAACTCCCGAACTCCTGGCTCAGCTTCCGATAGAATTTGCCGGCGATTTTTTTGCTTGGATCGCTCTAGTGGCGGACGAAAGCCTCCGCTCTGGCTCCATGTGACGACCCCGCCGCGACGAGGGCCTGCGCATTCTTATGTTCGGGCTCGCCGGCATTGTGGCGTGTGTATGCCAAGAGCTCGGCAAGACGGGCTCGTCCCCGGTTGGTGCGGCTCTTGATCGTTCCGACTTCGCACCCGCAGACAGCGGCTGCCTCGACCAAGCTCAAGCCCTTGGCTCCGACCAATATGAGAGCTTCGCGCTGATACGCTGGCAATTGCGCGAGTGCGTAACGCAGGTCCGCCGAGATGCTCCAGCCTTCCTGCTCGGGCTTGCTCGTCAGCCGTTCGGCATATTGTCCATTCACGTCCTGGACCCATCGCCGCGACTTGCGATAGTCGGTGCGGAAACGATTGCGCATGATCGTGAACAGCCAGGCCCCCATGTTCGTGCCCGCCTGAAAGTCGTCGAGGTGCGCCCAGGCGCTGAGCACGGTGTCTTGCACCAGGTCGTCGGCGCGGTCCTTGCTGCCGCAGAGCAGAAAGGCGGATGCACGCAGGTCCGGAATTTGAGCCAGCAAGGCGTCACGTGTGGAGAATGTGGCTGTCATGAGACCCCCCTCTGAGAACCAGCTATCGATCTGCCGATGTCCCGCTGTTCAGCGAGCCAATGTGCGGATCTGACCCCGGCCCTTGGGGTTAAAAGTTAGTTAACGATCCACATGGCGTCGATTGAGCGTAGGTATGGCGCCTTCGCCAGAAAGGCTAAGCGGCCTGAACCGTAGTTTAGATTTCGCCCGTTACGCGCCTGCAGGGTGCAAACGCGCGTTGGTTCCGCACTGGGGCTGCGCGGCGACGGGCCGAACGTCAGTGAGGCGTGTGGAGCGCGCGATCGAGGCAATCCATCAACGAATCGGTATCATATGGCTTCTTCAGGAATGCGATCGCGCCCGCGTCGAGCGCGCGCGCCCTGATCCCTGCCTCGGGGTAAGCGGTTATCATGATGACGGGAATCCGACTGCCTTCGGCGCGCAGGCGGGTCTGCAGCTCGATTCCGCTCAACCCGGGCAGCTGCACGTCCGCGATCAGGCATGCGGTACTGTTCACACAATCCGAATGCAGAAATTCTTCCGCGGACGCAAAGGTGACCCCGGTGAAACCGTGGGATCGCACGAGGCTCAGCGTCGCCTCGCGGACAATGGCATCGTCGTCGACGATCGATATCATAGTGGCGACGCGCTCCTCTCGATGATTGATCGCACTCATCTACGCGCATCGCACCTACAGGGCAGTTATACCGCCGATCGAGAGTTCTGTGACAAAGAAATAACAGAACTAAACCAAGGTTTAGTCGACGGGCCGCTCGGCGGGCCGGATCTGCAGGATGTCGGCCATTCGAACCAGGTCCACCAGGGACTTCGCGCCCATTTTCTGCATGGCGTTGTGGCGATGCACTTTCACGGTCATCTCGCTGATGCCGATCTCTGCCGCAGTCTGCTTGTTCAGGCGGCCCATGACCACCATGGCCAAGACCTCGCGCTCGCGCGGGGTCAGTTCCTCGAAGCGCGCCCGAAGGTCGGAAACCACGCCGTCGGACTGGCGTCTTTCGCGATCACGCTGGAGCGCGATCCGCACCGCATCCAACAGGTCCTGCTCGCGAAACGGCTTGGTCAGGAATTCCACGGCTCCGGCCTTGATGGCCTTGACCGTCATCGGAATGTCGCCATGTCCGGTGATGAAAATGATCGGAAGATCGATTTTCCTCTTTGCGAGCTCGGCCTGGAAGTCCAGGCCGCCCAAGCCCGGCATCCGCACGTCAACGACCAGGCAGCATGGGTCGGACGATTGCTCCTTGCGCAGGAACTCCGCGGCGGAAGCGAAGACGTCGACCTGCAACCCGACCGAGCAGAGAAGGTTCGAGAGTCCGGCGCGCACGATCGGATCATCATCGATCACACAAACGACCGCTGCACTCTCCGAGTCGCCGAACATGATCGTCAGCTTGGTTGGACAGGTTGAACGGCTTTTCGTTCTCCGTGAGCGGAATGCTCAGAAGAAGGCCGCGGCGTCAATCTATCAAGAGTCCGATACCGTACAAAGCCGAATCGCCGCACGACGTGCGGGAATGGCCGGTACTTACCATGGCAATGCCGGCAATTTTCGCGGTACAGCCGGGCATCGCAGATGACGCAGGTGGCCGCGGTTTCGGTCATTGCGACCGGGGCATCTGCATCACTCGGCTCATGTACGGCGACGCGTCCATCGCGTCTACCGCGGAGCCGGCCGAGGGACCGCATCCGAGAGCCATCTCGTCTCCAGGACCTTTTTTGCCATCTCCTTGTCGATATGCGGAGCGAAGATCTGGCCGACCGCATATTCCAAGTCCTTGTATTCATACAGGCAATTCTTGGCGCGCGTCTTCGGAAGATATTCCTGCTCGACCAGATCCGCAAATACCTTGGCGTCGTAGCCATAGGCCATGCAGAGAAGATTGTAGAATCGCTCTTCCGGGGAGCCGTGGTCGCTCGAGAACGCGGCCAGCGGCAATGTCACGTTGGGCTTCTGCTTGTAGTTCTTGATGTAGGCTTTGTACGAATAAGCCGCCCCCGTGACCAAGCGACGCGCCCGGTCGCCGCCGAATTGCAGCATGACATAAGCTGCGAACTGGTCGGCCGCATCCTCCTGGCGGCCGAGGATGGGGACATCGAAGATATCGAACATGGCGTGGCCAACCTCGTGGGCCATGGCGAAAAACAATTGCCCGACCAGCGCGTCGCCCGGCGTGATGCCGGCCGGCGTGGTCTCCTTCGGCAAGCCTTGCTGGATCTCCTGCAGGTATTCGTAGCAAAGGCTCACCGTCGGCTGCCGGGCCACACGCTGATACCAGGCGTTCGAGACGCCATCGCATCCGACCGTCTTGATGTTCAGGCCGACAGGCAGCCGGAACGGGCTGAATATATTCTGCAGGGTCTCGAGCGCATGGCGCTCCTTCATCAGTTCGTAGACCTTCTGGTGCTCGGGATTCTTGGGCGCCTCATAGGCGATGTGGATCGCGCCAGATTGCGCCTGCTCGGTCACCTTGAGATCCTGGCCCGCCGCGTCTTGGGCCCGCGCGGCCGCCAGGGGCCACGCGCTGGAGGCGAAGAGGATGGCGGCGAAGATGCCGGTCAACCGGCGGCTGGTGATGGTCATCCGATCCTCCGCGCCGCATACGTCAGTGACTTTGCGGCAAGGCATCACGTGCTGATCGCGAAAGGCGAGTTTGAGCGCGGGGAGCGGACACGACGACCTGAGGCCGCCGTGTCCGCTCCCCACATTCACCACGCAACGGCACGGTCTCAGGATCTGTTACCGGTGCTCCAGACGTCCTGGAAATTTTTCTTCAGCAGGTAATGCACGTAATCCGGATCCATCAGGTAGGCGCGCTGACGGGCGACGGCCGGATCCGTATCGCGCAGGCCTTGGGGCTGCTGGCGGGTGATCTCCGCCTCGCGCATGCCCTTTTGCCGCGCCATTTCGGCGTCGGTCAGATCGCGGTATCCCTGCGGCTGCTGGCGGACATAGTCGTCGCGCAGGCCCTGCGGCTGCTGGCGGGTGACCTCCGCCTCACGCATGCCCTTTTGCCGCGCCATTTCGGCGTCGGTCAGATCGCGGTATCCCTGCGGCTGCTGGCGGACGTAGTCGTCGCGCAGGCCCTGCGGCTGCTGGCGGGTGATCTCCGCCTCGCGCATGCCCTTTTGCCGCGCCATTTCGGCGTCGGTCAG
>Ga0208990_1000187_pt1 | contig 12671 bp, 9 predicted proteins | sample MedBloCARef_M3_FD_187854 | JGI IMG/M metagenome (GOLD analysis project Ga0208990, IMG submission 187854) | Forest soil microbial communities from El Dorado National Forest, California, USA - Mediterranean Blodgett CA Ref_M3 (SPAdes) (version 2) | ecosystem: Environmental > Terrestrial > Soil >...
CCGTGCTCCTGGGCCTCCTCTCGGTCTGGTACAACGACTTCTTCGGCGCGCAGACCGTCGCGGTCCTGCCCTACGAGCAGTACCTCAAGCGCTTTCCCGCGTATCTGCAGCAGCTGACGATGGAAAGCAACGGCAAGCACGTCACCTTCGAGGGGGTCGAGGTGACGTATCCGACGGGCCCCATCTACTGGGGTGAGCCGGGGACCAACGGCCAGCACTCCTTCTATCAGCTGATCCACCAGGGGACCCGGCTGATTCCTTGCGATTTCATCGCGTTCACGACGCCCCTCAACCCGCTCGGCCCGCACCACGACATCCTGGTGGCGAACGTCCTGGCCCAGACCGAGGCGCTCGCGTTCGGCAAGACCCGTGAGCAGGTCGAGGCGGAGGGTACCCCGGCCCGGCTCGTGCCCCACCGCGTCTTCGAGGGCAACCGCCCGTCAAATACGATCCTCGCGGAACGGCTAACGCCGGAAATTCTAGGGAAGTTGGTAGCGCTCTACGAGCACATCGTTTTCACACAGGGCACTATCTGGCAGATTAATTCGTTCGATCAGTGGGGTGTGGAACTTGGCAAAGTGCTGGCCCAGCGCATTATCCCCGAACTCGAGAGCCGGACAGAGCCTGCGCTCGGCCATGATAGTTCAACGAACAATCTGATCAGGCGCTATCGGAAACACAAGGAGACATCGCTATGACTCACGGCTATGACAAACCCTTGTATTTCCTGCCCTTCGACCACCGCGGCTCGTTCAAGACGGGAATGTTCGGCTGGAAGGGCGTGCTAACTCCGGAACAGACGGCGCAGATCGCTGCCACTAAGCAGGTGATCTACGACGGCTTCAAGTCTGCTGTTGCGTCCGGTGTGGACATGGAGAAAGCCGGGATCCTGGTGGACGAGCAGTTTGGTGCGGCCATACTTCGCGACGCGAGGACGCAAGGGTACGTGACCGCGTGCCCTGCCGAAAAGAGCGGGCAGGAAGAGTTTGACTTTGAGTACGGCGAGGACTTCGCCAAACATATCGAGGCCTTCCGACCAACGTTTTGCAAGGTGCTGGTGCGCTACAACCCAGAGGGCGATCAGGCGCTGAACCGCCGGCAGTCGGACCGCCTGAGCCGGCTCTCGGAATACCTATATCGTCAGGAGAGTCGCAGCCAGTTTCTGTTTGAGCTCATCGTACCGCCGGAGAAATCGCAGCTCGATAGCGTCAAAGGCGACAAGAAAGCTTACGACCTTGAGCTTCGTCCTCGATTGATGGTCGGGGCCATCCAGCAACTCCAAGATGCTCACGTGGAGCCAGACGTTTGGAAGATTGAAGGACTCGATCGTCGCGAAGACTGCGAGAAAATCGTGGATGCTGCTCGACAAGGCGGGCGTGACAAAGTCGGCTGCATCATTCTGGGTCGCGGCGAAGACGACAAAAAGGTGCGTGAATGGCTGATGACGGCGGCCGGAGTCCCGGGATTCATCGGCTTCGCGGTGGGCCGCACAATCTTCTGGGAGCCGCTCGTTAACTGGCGGGCCGGGAAGATGACGCGAGACGCCGCTGTGGCCGAAATTGCCCGCCGCTATCGGGAGTTTGTGGACATATTTGAAAGTGCTCGCATAAAGACCCGCGCTGCTTGAACGGAAGAAACGCAACCGAATGGAATTCGATGTCGTGAAACTGCTGCGAAGGAGTGATTTATGCAACTTGGAATGATTGGTCTTGGAAGGATGGGAGCAAACATGGTGCGAAGGGTGCTCAAGGGGGGTCACCGATGCGTAGTTTTTGACATGTCGCCGAAGGTGGTGAACGAGTTGGTGCAGGAGAAGGCGACAGGAAGCTCTTCACTGCATGAATTCGTGGAGAAACTGGAGAGGCCTCGGGCGATATGGTTAATGGTCCCTGCGGCAGCCGTGGAGAAAACCATCGCTGACCTTTTGCCCCATCTTGAGCCCGAAGACATCCTCATCGACGGCGGCAATTCCTATTACGTGGATGACATCCGGCGCGCAAAGGAACTCGCGCCGAAGCGCATCCACTATGTGGACGTGGGGACGAGCGGTGGGGTGTGGGGCCTGGAGCGTGGTTACTGCATGATGATTGGCGGCGAAACGAGCGTGGTCAAGCACCTCGATCAAATCTTCTCGACGTTGGCGCCGGGCGCGGGTGACGTACCACGCACGCCGGGACGCGAAAAGTTTGACGGCACCGCCGAACAGGGTTACCTGCACTGTGGTCCCAACGGCGCCGGCCATTTTGTCAAAATGGTCCACAACGGTATCGAGTACGGCCTCATGGCCGCTTACGCTGAGGGGCTGGGCATATTGCACGACGCCAACGTGGGCAAGCAACAGCATGCGATCGACGCAGAGACCACACCACTGCGTGACCCCGAGCATTACCAATATGATCTCAATTTGCGTGACATCGCCGAGGTTTGGCGGCGCGGCAGCGTGATCGCGTCGTGGTTGCTGGACCTGACGGCGGCTGGCTTGGTGAATGATCCCGCGCTCTCGCAGTTCACTGGGCGTGTCTCGGACTCAGGCGAGGGCCGTTGGACGATCAAGGCGGCTATCGACGAGGCCGTGCCGGCACCCGTTCTCTCCGCAGCGCTCTACCAGCGCTTCACGTCGCGCGGTGAGGCCGACTATCAGGACAAACTTCTCTCAGCGATGCGCTACGGCTTCGGCGGACACCTGGAGAAAGCAGCCGGTAAATAACCGTGCGAGAAAGGAGATTTGCGATGAGTGATTCCCATTCCGACGCCCTGGTCTTCTTCGGCGCCACGGGCGATCTGGCCTACAAGAAAATTTTCCCGGCGCTGCAAGCCATGCTAAAACGTGGTCACCTCGACGTGCCAGTCATCGGTGTGGCCAAGGCTGGTTGGAATCTGGACCAGTTTCGAGCGCGGGCGCACGACAGCCTTGAAAAGCACGGAGGAATCGATGCCGCGGCTTTCGAGAGACTGAACGGACTGTTGCGTTATGTGGACGGCGACTACAACGACCCGGCCACCTTTCAAGCGATACGCAAAGAACTCAAGGGTGCGCAACGGCCGGCACATTACCTGGCCATCCCGCCCCTGTTGTTCGGAACGGTTGTGGAACAGTTAGCGAAGTCTGGCTCCGCCCAGAGCGCCCGCGTAATTGTGGAGAAGCCTTTCGGAAATGACCTCGCCTCTGCGCAGGAGCTCAACCGGATCCTGCATGCAGCATTTCCCGAGTCCGCAATCTTCCGCATCGACCACTATCTCGGCAAGCGGCCTGTAAACAACGTGGTAGTTTTCCGATTTGCTAACGCGTTCATGGAACCGTTCTGGAATCGAAATTACATCGAAAGCGTGCAGATCACCATGGCGGAAGAATTCGGCGTGCAAGGACGCGGCGCTTTCTACGATCAAACTGGCGCTATCCGCGACGTGATCCAAAACCATCTCTTCCAAATACTGTGCAATCTTGCTATGGAGCCTCCGGTCCGCATAGACAGTGAAACCATTCGTGACGAGAAAGTGAAGGTATTGAAAGCGATTCGACCGCTGGAGGCGAACAATCTCGTGCGGGGGCAGTTCCGCGGCTACCGCCAGGAGAAGGGAGTGGCTCCCGATTCAAAGATGGAGACTTTTGCCGCGCTGCGACTGGAGGTCGATTCATGGCGTTGGAAAGGGGTGCCATTCTACATCCGCGCTGGAAAGAACTTGCCTGTGACCTGTACGGAAGTTATCGGCAGGTTTCGAAAGCCTCCGACGGTTATCAAGGAGAGTGCTCTGTCCCGGAACCATTTGCGGTTTCGAATCAGTCCGGAGATGACAATAGCCATAGGCACAACTGTGATGGCTCCGGGCGAGGCGCTAAAAGGCGAAAATGTGGAGATGGTGGCGAGCCGTCATTCCCGTCCAGAGGAGATGGAGGCGTACGAGCGCGTGCTGGGCGACGCGATGGCGGGAGAAGCCACCCTCTTTGCCCGTCAGGATTACGTGGAAGAAGCCTGGCGAATAGTTGATCCGGTGCTGAAAGACAGCACTCCCATCCACGAATACGACAAAGGTGCGTGGGGTCCGAGTGAGGTCGACGAAAGAGTTTCACCCCCCGGAGGGTGGCATAACCCCACCGCCACGGACGAGGAAGACTTCCGCGTAGCCGCCCTAGTAGCATGACAAGGCGCGTCTTGCAAGACGATTGTGACTGGTTTTTGCGTCCGATGAGTGGATTGTCACGCTGATTGGAGAAAGTCTCATGAAGGTCGAAGTGCTTGAGGATGCCGATTCCGTGGCACGAGCGGCTGCGGCGACAATTGCCGCAGATGCTCGTGCAGCGATCGCTGCTCGTGGCCGCTTTGCTCTAGCTGTCAGTGGCGGTCACACTCCGTGGATCATGCTGCGGGCGCTCGCTGAGGAAGAGATCCCCTGGGCGGGTGTGCATGTATTTCAGACCGACGAACGTGTGGCCCCCGACGGACACCCGGATCGGAACCTTACGCACCTGCGAGAAAGCTTGCTTCAGCATGCACCTCTGCGCCCAGAGCAGATCCACGCCATGCCGGTAGAAGCGGCTGACTTACAAGCCGCACCTGCTCGGTACGCCTTGGCTCTCCGCGAGATCGCCGGATCGCCGCCGGTCCTCGACCTCGTGCACCTCGGTTTGGGTCCGGACGGCCATACTGCCTCTCTAGTTCCTGGGGATGCTGTACTTGATGTCACCGATAAAGACGTAGCCCTGACCGGATTCTACCAGGGCAGGCGTCGAATGACTTTGACGTATCCGACGATCAATCGTGCCCGGAGGATACTTTGGGTTGTGACTGGGAGTGAGAAGGTAGAAATGCTCCGTCGCCTGCGCGAAGGCGATGTGTCAATTCCCGCCGGGCGGGTTCACCGCGAACAAGCTTTGCTGCTGGCTGACCGCGCGGCGGCAGAACAACTGACCGTCGAATTCAAGCAAGGAGGGTGACATGCGCTTGGGAATTGCCACGGATCATGGTGGGTTTGGATTGAAGGAAGAATTGGTTGCTCATCTCCGAGAGGCGGGGCATGAGGTAGTCGATTTCGGGGCGCATGGTTTAAATGCCGGAGACGATTATCCCGACTTTGTCATCCCGCTCGCACAGGCTGTCGTGGCGGGAACAGTCGAGCGCGGTGTGGCAGTCTGCGGTAGCGGCGTCGGAGCCTCGGTGTGTGCGAACAAAATTCCGGGAGTCCGCGCCGGGCTGGTGAGCGACCACTTCTCCGCGCGCCAAGGCGTCGAGGACGACCACATGAACATCATCTGCATGGGCGGCCGCACTATCGGACCTTACGCGGCTTGGGACATCCTCGAGGCGTTCCTGGCCGCCGAGTTCAGTCAAGCCCCGCGTCACCTGCGCCGCCTGGCAAAAGTGGCTTCCCTGGAGCCGGAAGTAATCAGCGAGCGTGGGGTTGGAACACAGCACAAGTCCTAAATCCGTCCAGGCCGCGGTTGGTGGCGATCGTGATGGCGCAGGCCACGCACGGGCAACGACTCGAACGTGAATCATAAAATCAACGTATTAATAAGGAGGAGACGATGAGTACGACGCAAGCTGCTCCACTAATGACAAACGCGGAAATCGACCTGTTGTGTGTCAATACGATCCGCACGCTTTCGATTGACGCGGTCCAGCAAGCCAAGTCCGGGCATCCCGGCACGCCCATGGGACTCGCCCCTCTGGTCTACACCATATGGAACCGCATCATGCGCTTCGACCCGCAGGATCCGATCTGGCCCAACCGCGATCGTTTCGTGCTCTCGAACGGTCATGCGTCAATGTTGCTCTGGTCAGTGCTGCACCTTACGAAGACACAGGCAGTGAATGATGAGTACGAAAGACTAGGGCAGCCCTCGGTGACGCTCGAAGATATCCGCCGCTTTCGCCAGCTCGGCAGCAAAGCAGCGGGCCATCCCGAGTACCATTGGGTCTCGGGCGTCGAGACAACCACCGGCCCGCTCGGCCAAGGCGTCGCCACGAGCGTGGGCATGGCCATTGCTCAGAAGTGGCTTGCCGCGCATTACAACATGCCCGGGTTCGAGATCTTCGATTACAACATCTACGCTGTTTGCGGAGATGGCTGCATGATGGAGGGTATTGCGTCTGAAGCGGCTTCGCTTGCCGCGCATCTAGGGCTCGACAATCTCTGCTGGGTGTACGACAACAATCACATCACCATCGAAGGCAATACCCGCATTGCCTTCACGGAGGACGTGGCGACCCGGTTCCTAGGTTATGGATGGAATGTTCTCCGGGTTGGTGATGCCAACGATACCGATCGCATCGAGCACGCCCTCGAGACCTTCAGAAAGACAAAGGGTCGGCCAACCTTCATCATACTCGACAGCCATATTGGTTACGGTTCGCCGCACAGGCAGGACACTGCCGAAGCACACGGCGAGCCACTCGGCGAAGAAGAGATCCGTCTTACCAAACGTAGCTACGGATGGCCCGAGGACGCGAAGTTCCTCGTGCCCGACGGCGTCTATGACCATTTTGCCGCGGGTGTGGGCGCACGCGGCGCAAACGCTCGTCACGAATGGACTAAGCTCTTCGATTCATACAAAGCTACCTACCCCGAACTTGCAGCGCAGATCGAACAAATGCAGCGACGCGAACTCCCGGCAGAGTGGGATCGCAACTTACCTGTGTTTCCCGCCGACTCGAAGGGCATGGCGGGGCGAGAAGCCTCGGGCAAGGTGCTGAACGTGCTCGCGCAGAATATTCCCTGGTTCCTCGGTGGCTCGGCCGATCTAGGGCCGTCGAATAAAACCCTGCTGACATTTGAGGGTGCGGGGGATTTCCAGGCTATTAGCCCGGGTGGTAAGAACCTACACTACGGCGTCCGGGAGCACGCTATGGGAGCGATTGTGAACGGGCTCTCCCTCTCGAAGCTCAGGGGCTTCGGAGCGACATTCTTTATCTTCAGCGATTATGTGCGGCCCGCCATTCGGCTCTCTGCGCTGATGGAACTGCCGTCTATTTTCGTGTTCACTCATGACGCCATGGGCGACGGAGAGGACGGCCCGACTCACCAGCCTGTTGAACACCTGGCATCGTTGCGCGCCATTCCGGGGCTGGTTACATTGCGGCCCGCTGACGCCAACGAGGTCGTCGAGTCCTATCGCTACATTATGCGACTGCACCACAAGCCTGCCATCTTGGTGCTGTCACGCCAGCCCTTGCCGACCCTGGACCGCAACAAGTTCGCGTCGGCGTCAGGCGTGGCGCACGGTGCCTACGTGCTTGCGGACGCTCCCGGCGGCAACCCCGAAGTGATCTTGATCGCTTCGGGGAGTGAAGTCAGCCTCGCCGTGGATGCGCACGAGAAACTGCTCGCCGAGGGTATCCGCTCGCGTGTGGTGTCGATGCCGTCCTGGGACATCTTCGATCTTCAGACCCAGGAGTATCGCGACAGCGTGCTGCCACCTAAAGTGAAGGCGCGCGTCGCGGTCGAGCAGGCATCCACTTTTGGATGGGAGCGATATGTCGGCACTTCCGGCCGCGTGATCGGGATGAAGACCTTCGGGGCCTCGGCGCCGCTCAAGGAGCTCCAGAGGAAATTTGGTTTCGAGCCGGACGGGGTGGTGGCGGCAGCTAAAGAGCAGTTGGGTAGGGAGTGATCCGTGGATTTCGTCGTCGACCGAGCGATCACCGAAGGGAAGATGTCTGCTGCGGCGAAGGATGTTGAAAGCACTGGCCGAAGCTCTCCTCTTGGGGCCACCGTTTTTCCTGGCGGGGTCAATTTCAGCGTCTACTCGCGGAACGCTTCGGGCGTGGAGGTGCTGCTCTTTAACCGGGAAGATGATATGCAACCCGAGCGCATGATCACGATCGATCCGGCGACCAACCGAACCTACCATTATTGGCATGTGTTCGTGCCGGATGTCCGGCCGGGGCAGCTTTACGGGTATCGAGTCGACGGCCCATTCGACCCCGCGAGCGGCATGCGGTTTGATGCTTCCAAGGTCCTGCTCGACCCGTATGGGCGCGGGGTAGTGGTTCCCAAGAATTACAGCCGCGATGGCGCTCGCCTCGAAGGCGACAACGCCTCAACCGCGATGAAGAGTGTGGTGGTGGATCCACACACTTACGATTGGGAAGGCGACACGCCCCTGCACCGCCCGGCATCCCGGACCATCATCTACGAGATGCACGTTGCAGGTTTCACGCGCCATCCCAATTCCGAGGTTTCGGAAAAAACACGCGGCACATTTGCCGGTTTGATCGAGAAGATTCCTTATCTCCAGAAACTTGGGATCACTGCCGTTGAGCTGCTGCCGGTGTTCCATTTCGACGCCCTGGATGCCCCTCGGGGACGTGTTAACTACTGGGGATATGCGCCGATTTCGTATTTTGCGCCCCACCAAAGCTACAGCTCGAGTCGAGATCCTCTCGGCCCGGTAAATGAATTTCGTGACATGGTAAAGGCGCTTCACCGGGCGGGCATCGAGGTCATCCTCGACGTTGTCTTCAATCACACCGCAGAAGGCGACCACCGCGGGCCGACGCTGAGTTTTCGCGGGCTGGAGAACAGCGCCTACTACATTCTTGAACCGGACCGCTCGCGCTACGCCAATTACAGCGGCACTGGGAATACGCTTAATACCAATCATCCTGTCGTCCGTCGGATGATTTTGGATAGCCTCCGCTATTGGGTGGAAGCGATGCACGTGGATGGTTTCCGGTTCGATCTGGCGTCTATTCTCGACCGCGACGAGTCGGGCAATTTGATGCCGAGCCCGCCGGTGCTGTGGGATATCGATTCGGACCCGGCGCTCGCGGACACGAAGCTTATCGCCGAGGCCTGGGACGCGGCCGGTCTGTACCAGGTAGGAAGTTTCATTGGGGACAGTTGGAGGGAATGGAATGGCCGGTTCCGCGACGATATTCGCAGCTTTTTCCGTGGCGATGACGGTTCGGTGGGAAGCCTCGCTGACCGGTTGCTCGGCAGCCCCCAGATTTATGGTCACAAGAAACGCGAGGCGGAAGAGAGCGTGAATTTCGTGACATGTCACGACGGATTCACACTCAATGACCTCGTCTCCTACAACCAAAAGCACAACGAGCCGAACGGCGAAGACAACCGGGATGGCGCGAATGACAACCGAAGCTGGAATTGTGGTGTCGAGGGGCTGACCGATGATCCCGCGGTAGAGAAGATGCGAAACCGGCAGGTGAAGAATTTCCTCACGGTGACGCTACTCTCGCTGGGTCTGCCAATGATCTCGATGGGCGACGAAGTGCGGCGCACCCAGCAGGGGAATAACAATGCATATTGCCAGGACAACGAGATCAGTTGGTTTGACTGGACTCTGGTCGCGAAGCATGCCGATGTGCATCGGTTCGTAACAATGATTAACTCACGTCGGCTTTTCCGAGACCTGGGGCCGGCGCAACAATGGCTCAGTCTCAACGAAATCCTCCAGGAGGCGAATAAGGCCTGGCACGGCGTAAAACTAGGGCAACCGGACTGGAGCGATTCTTCGCACAGCCTGGCAATCAGCGCGGAGGCTCCAAACAAGGAGCTGTTGTTTCACGTGATTCTGAATGCTTATTGGGAGGCGCTCGAGTTCGAGTTGCCCCGAGTGGGCGGCGATAAGAGGGAGTCATGGCACCGATGGATCGACACTACTCTCGACTCCCCACAAGATATCGTTGAATGGGGGACGGCGCCAACGGTTCCGGGCGGCACCTATCGGGCCGGGCCTCGCTCTGTGGTCGTGCTTTTCGCTCGCCTGGAAGATGGTGAAAATTCAACTTGGTAACCAGCGTTAAAGGCGACGCGAACAACCGCCAGCCGTGGTCTGCGCGTAGACATACCGGTCCATGGGACGATACGGTGATGGCCGACCGTGCTGGACCGCAGTAGGACAGTACCAGTTTAACTTTAGGAGCGTGAACGCACATGGAAAGTGCACTTGCAGAATCGGATCGCCGATCTGAGATTCCAGGCACCGCTGCCGTCGTTCAGGGAAACGGCGGGTTGCAGAAGGTACGCATCACCTCTCCAGAAGTTGAAGGGGAGATGTACCTGCATGGCGCACACATCACTTCCTGGAAGCCCACGGGCAGAGAGGAAGTGCTCTTTCTCAGCTCACAGTCGCGATGGGAACAGGGACACGCAATTCGTGGAGGCATACCTATCTGTTTCCCCTGGTTTGGAGGCAAGGCGGACGACCCGAAAGCGCCGGCGCACGGGTTCGTGCGAACGAAGGCGTGGCAGCTTGAGACGATAGCGCGGGTCGGAGATGGGGTCACAGTCAGCATGTCCACCGAAAGCGACGAGGATACGAAGCGATGGTGGCCCGCCGAGTTTCGTCTGGTCTATCGCGTCACGTTCGCTTCAGAGCTGAGACTCGAGCTTGTGGTGACGAATACTGGGAAAGCATCACTGCGCTTTGAGGAAGCTCTGCATGCGTACCACAGAGTGGGGAATATCCTTAAGACGCGAGTGGGAGGTCTGTGCACGGCCCATTATATCGATAAGACCGACTCGAATCGGAAGAAGATTCAGCACGGTGAGATCGCAATCGTCTCAGAAACCGATCGCGTGTACCTGAACACAAGCGATGCAATCGAATTGGAAGACCCTGTCTTACGTCGTCGCACCCGCGTTACGAAAGAAAATTCACGCACGACTGTTGTGTGGAATCCCTGGGTGCAGAAGGCACATTCCCTGTCAGATTTTGCGGATGATGAATGGATGCAAATGATCTGCATCGAAACCAGCAACGTCACCGATTTTGCCGTGAATCTCGCGCCCGGCCAGCAACACAAAATGAAAGCTGTTGTCAGTGTGGCTGATTTTTGAATCCACAGATTGGTTCGAAGGATTCTCGATGGACGATTGAAAGTCCGTCGAGACCATCGATACAATCTACTTTCAGTTGAGGGGCCCCGGCGCCAAGATCGGGAGGCAGGTTCGGATTGCTGCGTAGTTCAAGCCTCAGCAAAAGGCCGCGGCTCAATCAGCGGTCTCGCCCCTTCATATCAGGTTCCCGCCGCTGGAGAAAAATTCTCGCGCGTGACACTGGCTGCTTTCTTGGCGAAGTCATAAGTAGCTTTGAGATTTCCGCCGAAGAACCGCACATTCCCTTTAATGTCGCGCGCCAGCAACCGCTGGCCATCTTTATCGGTGAATTCACAGTGAACACTTATCGAGGTCGCCCCGGCAACAGTGGTTACCTGTCGCGCTCTTTCACTGCCTTTCTTGAAGCCTCGAACTGTGCTACGGAGGACGATGAGACCGGGAGCGTCGGCGGAGTTCCGGTCGCCTTCGCGATAGACTTGCTGGATCCCACCCTTCTTCTGCAGCTGTTGAATCAAGTTTTCATAGAGCGACACCTGGAATTCCGCGGGCAACTTGATCTCGTCCGATTGGATCATCATGACCCTGATCGCGGATGCATTTATCTTCGCCAAATGCCTGCCCTGCGCTTGTAAGACCGGCTCCTTCGTGTCCGACAGATTAGAAGTATCCGTGGTTGGATCTCCTTGCGTTGGGATGCTTGTATGCGCCCCCAGTCCGATTAGTTCGTTCTTGATGACATCTGCTGTGCCGACCGGGGTGGTAAAGATGACGCCGTGAAGGCCTCCATCAGCGTCCCGGTATTGAATCGTCAGAGTATCCAGCTTGGAACGAAACAAGCTCAGGAAACGGCCAGATTCGTAAGGCGCAAACATTGTCAGCGTGCCCACACTTCCTCGAATTACGCGTTGGCTGTCACTTCCTGTGACAACATCTTGCACGGCATTTGGAGCCAGATCAGAGTTGCTCCTGGAATGAGTGAAGCGCAGATTCCCGTTCTCAATCGTCAGACTTCCTCCTGTACTGTTTTTCACACCTGCGAGACCCGTGAGTTGCACGGCTTTCGTCGGCGTCTGCTGTTGTTGAGCATTACTGACCGAAACCAATAGACCCGCCATGAGAATCGGAATAGCGAATAGAGCCACTTTCACGCTCGAAGCCATCTAGCCTCCTATTGATCCCATCTTCAGATGTCCTGATCATTACTGGATCCATTGCCCCTCTGGGCTCGCTGATTCCAATGCTTGATGAAGTACAGCCCCCCCACAGAGCGCGATGGCGCTCAACCCATTCAGAAACGCATTGAGCGCCGGCAGGAAGGTCCAGTGCCCCGCGAATTGGGCCGAGGCTTGGTGTACGTAGAGCAGCCATAGCAGGAACGAGACAGCAGTAGCGCTTCCTGCAACAATTGCTCCCAAAACCGCGCGCGGGTTGGCATGCCCCTGTTCCATAAGATTAGAACATATAAAGCAGCAAGCGGGGTGAATTCGCCGTGTTTCGGCTGAACTCCGAAAGCATTCCGCGTTTGCCGCCTGCGCAAGAGAATCCCTTTATATGCGTCGATAACCTAGCAGAGCGAAATAACCCTGGCACGCCAGGCCTATGCCAAACCGTTGCGGGGGATCTTGTGCCCTAGTCCAGGTCGATTTCCTGACGCTGCCGGATCGCGTGCTCCGCGCGAGAATGAGGCAGCAATTCGGGTCGATTCGCGTGACCTTCGGAATTATGTCCACTGCCTCCTTCTAAGCTGTCTGCTACTTCATGTCTAAATTCCAAGTGCACGTCGGAACTTCTCGTTGTTCTGGTGACGTAAATCGGTTTCTTCTGGGATTCGTAATAGGTGCGTGACAACATCTCTGATGTAAGTCCCACAC
>Ga0208990_1000189_pt1 | contig 12622 bp, 12 predicted proteins | sample MedBloCARef_M3_FD_187854 | JGI IMG/M metagenome (GOLD analysis project Ga0208990, IMG submission 187854) | Forest soil microbial communities from El Dorado National Forest, California, USA - Mediterranean Blodgett CA Ref_M3 (SPAdes) (version 2) | ecosystem: Environmental > Terrestrial > Soil >...
GAGCCCGCCGCCATCCGCGCGCTGCGGGAACTGCTCTCGTACCTGCCCTCCAACAACCTGGAGGACCCGCCGGTGGTCGCGAGCAAGGACCCGCTCGACCGACGCGACGAGTCCCTCAAGAGCATCGTCCCGGAAAATCCCAACCGGCCCTACGACATGAAGGAGGTGATCCGCGCCGTCGTCGACGACCGGCACTTCCTCGAGGTGCACGAGCACTTCGCCAGGAACATCGTGGTTGGATTCGCGCGCCTGGGTGGCCGCAGCGTGGGCGTGGTGGCGAACCAGCCCGCGGTGCTCGCCGGGGTGCTCGATATCGATGCGTCGCGCAAGGGGGCCCGCTTCGTGCGCACCTGCGACGCGTTCAACATCCCCTTGATCACCTTCGTGGACGTCCCCGGATTCCTGCCCGGCACGGCCCAGGAGTGGGGAGGGATCATCACGCACGGCGCGAAGCTCCTCTACGCGTTCGCCGAAGCGACGGTGCCCAAGCTGACCGTCATCACGCGCAAGGCGTACGGCGGGGCCTACGACGTGATGGCGTCCAAGCACATCCGCGCCGACGTGAACCTCGCCTGGCCCACGGCGGAGATCGCGGTGATGGGTCCCGAGGGCGCGGTCAACATCGTCTTCCGCAACGAGCTGGCGAAAGCGAAGAACGCGGACAAGGCCAGGAAGGAGCTGGTGCAGACGTACCGCGACACCTTCGCCAACCCGTACAAGGCGGCGGAGCTCGGCTACGTGGACGAGGTGATCCTGCCCGAGGACACCCGCCCGCAGCTCTGCCGCGCGCTGCAGATGCTCCGGAACAAGCGCCAGGACGTCCCGCAGCGCAAGCACGGGAACATTCCGCTCTGAAGCGGGAGCTCACGCTGCTCGACGCCGTGGGCATCGGCGTCAACGGGATCGTCGGCAGCGGCGTGTATCTCTTGATCGCGCCGCTGGCCCGGGTCGGCGGCGGCAGCAGCGTGGCCGGCGTCCTCGGCTGTGGCGCGCTGTGCGTGCTGATCGCGCTCTGCTTCGCCGAGCTCTCTTCCCTCTACGACCGGAGCGGCGGGCCCTATGTGTACGCCCGCGACGCGTTCGGGAAGCACGTCGGGTTCGCGGTGGGCTGGTTGGGCATGGCCACCGGCGTTCTCGGGCTGGCGGCGGTGAGCGTCGGCTTTGCCACGGCGCTGGGCCGATTCGTGCCCGCGGCGTCCCTGGCCCGGGTCCCCGTGGCGGTCGCGCTGATCGCGCTGCTCGGATTCATCAACTGGGTGGGCGTCAAGGCCGGCGGGCGCACTTCGACCGCGCTGGCCATCGCGAAGATCGCTCCGTTGGTGCTGGTGGCTTTGGCGGGACTGCGATTTGCTCCACACGCAGACCTGGCGCTGGTTCCCGGCGACGCTGTCAAAGCGGCATTCCTGTCCATCTTCATGATGTCTGGATTCGAGTACACCGCCGTGCCTGCGGGCGAGGTCCGCGATGCCCGGCGGACGGTGCCCCTCGCGGTGGTCGGCAGCATCTCCGGCGCGTCGCTGCTCTACGCCCTTCTCCAGCTCGCCGCGCTCGGCGCCCTCCCCGACCTGGCGCTGCGCGAGCAACCACTCCCGGACGTGGCGGCGCGCGCCCTGGGCAGCTGGGGTGCACCGCTGCTCGGCGCCACCGCCCTGCTCTCGATGCTGGGGTTCTGCGCCAGCGTGGCGCTGGTCGCGCCCCGCTATTTCACGGCGCTGGCCGAGGACGGCCTCTTGCCCCGGGCGCTGGCCGGCCTCTCGACGCGAGGGACCCCCGCCCTGGCCATCGCCGCCTCCACCGCCTTCGCCGCCGCGCTCGCCATCGTCCTTGGGTACGCGTCGTTGGTGGACGTCAGCAACGTCGTCATCCTCTCGGGCTACGCGCTCACTTGCCTGGCCGCGCTGGTCCTGCGCGTCCGGCGCCCCGAGGCTCCGCGACGCTACCGGCCGGCGCTGCTGATCCCTGTTCTCGCGTTCACCGCCGCCGTCGCGCTGCTGGTCTCCGCCCGGCCGAGGGCCGCGGAGTGGAGATTCGCGGCGCTTCTGCTCGGCGCCGGTTTCGCTTGCTGGACGCTGACCGGATTGGGGCGCCGAATTCTGGCGCCCAGGCCTTAAGATCGCTGCGTGCAGTGGAACGTTGCCGAACGGGTGGCCCGGGTTGCCGAACGGGTGGGCCGGGTCCGCTGGATCTTCCTGCCGCTGGGCCTCTGCGCGCTGGTCGCGGTGGGTGCGCACGCGGCGGCCGACGTGGTGGGCGATCGCGTCCTCTGGGTCGTCGACCGCGTGGACGCGCTCTTCGACGCCGTCTGGTCGTCGTGGTCCTTCACGGCGCCGCTGGTGGAGGTGGTGGGACTGACGCAGCGGACGTGGTTCGCCCGCGCGGTCGCTCTTCTCTGGGAGCTGGCGGCCGACGCGCTCATCGCGGTGCCGCTGCTCGGATACGAGCAGCGCGACCCGGCCGCGGAATGGAAGCTCGCGCGCGAGCTGCTGCAGCGCACGCGCTCCCCGCTCCGGCTGGTGCGGCCGGCGGCGACGCTGCTCGTCGCGATCGCCGGCGCCTGCTCGGTCGCGCGCACGGTCCAGGGATCGCTCCACCTCGCACTGCACGTCGGGTGGCTCGCCTCCTTGGCGCGCGCCGCCACCCTGGTCGGGCTGCTCGTCCTGCTCGCGCCGCGGGCGGCGTTCCGGTCGCTCGAGCTTGCGCGAACGTCGCGGTACCGCGCCGCGGCCGCCGTGGTGCTGGTTCCCTTGATGATCGCGGCGGTCCTCTCCTTCCGATGAAGAGCCCCGAGCTCGCCCAGGTCACGCGGCGGTTGCCCATCCTCGAGCTCCTGCTCTGCGCGCTCTGCCTCTGGGCGGGCTGGTACCACACTCCTGCCGGGGCCCTGGTCCGTTCGGTTGGCGCCTGGCTGTTCGGGACCCGCAGCACGGCGCGCCCGCTGCTTGCATACTTCGGCGCGGGCACCCTGGTGCCCCCGCGCATTCCCGCTATGCTGCCCGGGCCGGTCCCGCCGGCCCAGGCCCTCGCGTACGGAGCCGCCGCCGTGCTGGACGCCTCGCCCCTGGAGGTGGGTCCGCAGCTCCGCGCCACCGCGCAGCGCCTAGGGTCCGACGACGCCGCGCTGCTGGCGATGTTCTGCGGAGAGGAGGCCGCGCGCTATGCCCTTGACGAGGCGCGCTCGCCGGCCCTCGACGACCTGGCCCGGGCGCTGCCGCCGCGGTCGGAAGCTTGTGTCGGACGGGCGGCGCAGGCCGCGATGCTGGGCGGGGCGTACGCGCTGGGATGGCCGCTCCCGGAGTCGGTGCGCATCACCTCCCCGTTCGGAGTCCGGGAGCACCCGCTCCTCGGCGCTCCCCGGTTCCACGCCGGTGTCGATCTCGGCACGGTCGTGGGGACCCCGGTGCGCGCCGTGGGGGCCGGGGTGGTCCGGCGCGCCAGCAGCGACCGGATCAACGGCCGCATCCTGGTGCTCGATCACGGGCGAGGCGTGGTGACGACCTACTGCCACAACGACGCGCTGCTGGTGCGCGACGGGCAGCGGGTGGACAAGGGCCAGATCGTCGCCCGCTCGGGCAGCAGCGGCCTCACCACGGGACCCCACCTGCACTACCAGATCGATCTGGCGGGCGAGCCGGTAGATCCGCTCCGGTTCCGCGTGCAGCATCCGAGGACTGCGGCCGGCCCGAGCGATTGATTTCGGCTCAACCAAGGACCCGGCGGCGCGCGCCCGCCGGCGCGATTCTGGTAGGGTTCGCCGCCGTGGCCATCCGGAAAATCCTCATCGCCAACCGCGGCGAGATCGCGGTGCGCGTCGCGCGGACCTGCAAGGAGATGGGCATCGGAACCGTCGCCATCTACAGCGATGCCGATCGGGCCGCGCTTCACGTGAGGTCGTGCGACGAAGCCGTGCGGGTAGGCCCGCCGCCGTCGCGCGAGAGCTACCTGGTCATCGACAACGTGATCGCGGCCTGCAAGGCCACCGGCGCGGACGCGGTGCACCCGGGCTACGGGTTCCTCTCCGAGAACGCGAAGTTCGCGCGCGCCTGCGCCAGCGCCGGCATCACCTTCATCGGCCCGCCGCCGGAAGCGATGGAGGAGATGGGCGAGAAGACGCGCGCCCGCCGCAAGGCGATCGAGGCGGGCGTCCCGGTGGTGCCGGGCCTCAAGGAGCCCATTCCCGAGGGCGGCGAATCGGCCGCCAAGGACTCGGCGCGTTCCTTCGGGTACCCGATCATGCTCAAGGCGGCCGCGGGCGGCGGCGGCAAGGGCATGCGCCTGGTCACCGATCCCAAGGACTTCGACTCCGGTTTGGCCACCGCGCGGCGCGAGGCGCTGGGCGCATTCGGGGACGGGCGGGTCTACATCGAGAAGGCGGTGGCGCGGCCGCGGCACATCGAGATCCAGATCTTCGGCGACGCGCACGGCGACTGCATCTGGCTGGGTGAGCGCGAGTGCAGCGTGCAGCGGCGGCATCAAAAAGTTATCGAGGAGACGCCCAGCGCCCTGGTCACGCCGGAGCTGCGGGCGGAGATGGGCCGGGTGGCGGTGAACGCCGCCCGGGCGGTCCAGTACGTGGGCGCGGGCACCTGCGAGTTCCTGGTCGACGGGAACACGCGCCATTTCTACTTCCTGGAGATGAACACGCGCCTCCAGGTGGAGCATCCGGTCACCGAGCTCTGCACCGGGCTCGACCTGGTGCGCTGGCAGATCGAGATCGCCGCGGGCGCCAGGCTGCCCTGGACGCAGGAGGACGTGCTCCGCAACTTGCGCGGCCACGCCATCGAGGCCCGGCTCTATGCCGAGGACCCGGCGAAGAACTTCCTGCCCGGCCCAGGAACCATCCTCGATCTGCGTCTCTCCGCCGGTCCGGGCGTCCGGAACGATTGCGGCGTGGAGAGCGGGAGCGAAGTGCCGCGCTACTACGACCCGATGATCGGCAAGCTGGCGGTCTGGGCACGCACGCGGGACGAGGCGATCGCGCGCCTCGGTCGGGCCCTCGGCGAGACCGTGGTCAAGGGAATCACCACCAACACCGCCTATCTCAAGAAGGTCCTGCAGCTGGAGGAGTTCCGCAAGGGCGACTACGACACCGGCCTGCTGGCGCACGCGCAGGACCGCCTGCTGCGGCGGGAGAAGAGCGGCAACGAGGACATCGCGCTTGCCGCGGCGGCCATCTGGCAGCTCGAGCAGGACCGGCGCGCGGCGCTCCGGCAGCCGGCGGCGGCGGCCGAGCAGTCGGCCTGGGCGCGGGCCGGGCGGCTCCTGGCGCTGCGGAGGTCGCGATGAGGTACACCGCGATCCTGGACGGCGAGGAGCGCATCGTCGAGGTCACGCCCGCGGCGAACGGCTACCGCGTGGCCATCGGAGACAAGGTCCTCGAGGTCGATGCCGTCCACCTGCAAGCGGATGCGCTCAGCCTGATCGTCGGTACGCGCAGCTACCGGTGCGACATCGAGCCGGGCAAGGACGGCCGTCTCACGGTCCTGGTGGGGGACTCGATCCATCCCCTGGAGATCCTCGACGAGCGCAAGCTGCGCATGCGGCGCGCTTCGGGGACGTTCTCGCTCGAGGGACCCCAGCGCGTCGATGCGCCGATGCCGGGCAAGGTGGTGCGCGTGATGGTGAAGGCGGGCGACGAGGTGCAGGAGGGGCAGGGGCTGGTGGTGGTGGAAGCGATGAAGATGGAAAACGAGCTGAAGAGCCCCAAGGCCGGAAAGGTCACCGAGCTGCATGCGGTGGAAGGCGCCGCCGTGGAGTCGGGCGCAAAGCTCGTCGTCGTGGTCTAAGACGCTCGCCGCCCCTCCGATCAGCACTTCACGATGGGCCGGCCCTCGTGAAGCGCCACCGGCGGAATTGCGCTACAAGCGGCACATGAGCGCCGAAGCCGCTTACCTTCACGGCACCTCTCCTGCCGAGCAGGGACGGCTGTCGCTCCTGAACCGCCTGATGAACGAGGCCGCCATGCGCGAGCTGGCGATCCGGCCGGGAGAACGGATCGTCGATTTCGGCTCGGGGCTCGGACAGCTCTCCTTGGACATGGCCCGGGCGGCGGGCGTGGCCGTCGTCGGAATCGAGCGCAGCGAGGAACAGCTCGCGCGCGCGGAGCGCGATCCGCTGCTCGACCTTCGCCGCGGTGACGTCACCGACCCTCCGCTGCGCGAGCGCGAATGGGGATCCTTCGATCTCGCGCATGCCCGCTTCGTGCTGGAGCACGTGCTCGACCCTCTCACCGTGGTCCGGCACATGGTCCGCGCCGTGCGGCCAGGCGGGCGGGTGGTGCTGCAGGACGACGACCATGACGTCTTCCGCTGCTGGCCGGAGCCGGCCGGCTTCAGCGCCCTCTGGCGCGCGTTCCAGCGCACTTACGATCGGCTCGGCTGCGACCCTTTCATCGGGCGGCGGCTGGTCTCGCTTCTCCACGATGCGGGCGCGGCGCCGGTCCGGTCGACCTGGATCTACTTCGGCTCCTGCGCCGCGGAGCCGAAGTGGCCAGGATTCGTCGAGAACATCCACAGCCAGCTCGCGGGCGCGCGGGAGGCGATGGCGGGCGGCGGGCTTCTCGGCGACGACGAGATCGACGCCGCGCTGGCGGCATTCCGCGACTGGGCGCGCAGGCCCGAGGCGGCGATCTGGTACGCGGTCTGCTGGGCGGAAGGAGTGCGCAGATGACGGCGCTGGAGAAATGGGCTCGGGACGTCTACGGCAAGGCCGCCAAGCCGGGCGCGCTGAGGAAGGCGCTGTTCGAGACCTCGTCCCGGATCCCGATCGCCCCCCTCTATTCACCGGATGAGCCGCCGGCGTCGATCGGCTTCCCCGGACAGTTCCCGTTCACTCGCGGCGTGCAGCCCACGATGTACCGGGGCCGCTTCTGGACCATGCGGCAGTACGCCGGCTTCGGCAGCGCGGAGCAGACCAACGAGCGCTTTCGTTACCTTTTGGCATCCGGCCAGACCGGCCTGTCCACCGCGTTCGACCTTCCCACGCAGATGGGCCACGACTCCGACAGCCCCCGCGCCCGGGGCGAGGTGGGGCGGGTAGGGGTCGCGATCGACTCGGTCGACGACATGGAGCGCCTGTTCCACGGCATCGACCTGGGCAAGGTGTCCACCTCGATGACGATCAACGCCACGGCCGCGACGCTGCTGGCGCTCTACCAGGCAGTCGCAGAGGCGCACGGGACTCCCGCTTCGGCGCTCTCGGGAACCATCCAGAACGACGTGCTCAAGGAATACATGGCGCGGGGCACGTACATCTATCCGCCGGGCCCGTCGATGCGGCTGATCACCGACACCTTCGAGTATTGCTCGCAGGTCGTTCCGAAGTGGAACCCGATCTCGATCTCCGGCTACCACATCCGGGAGGCGGGCTCGACCGCCGCCCAGGAGATCGCCTTCACCCTGGGCGACGGCATCGCCTACGTGGACGCGGCGGTGAAACGCGGGCTGGATGTCGATTCCTTCGCCGGCCGGCTGAGCTTCTTCTTCAACGTCCACAACAACTTCATGGAGGAGGTGGCCAAGTTCCGCGCCGCCCGCCGGCTCTGGGCCCGGACGATGAAGGAGCGGTTCAAGGCCAGGGACCCGCGCTCGTGGACCCTGCGTTTCCACGCCCAGACGGCCGGGTCCACGCTGACTGCCCAGCAGCCGGACAACAACGTCGTCCGCGTCTCGCTCCAGGCCTTGGCCGCCGTGCTGGGCGGCTGCCAGTCCTTGCACACCAACGGCCGGGAGGAGGCGCTCTCGCTCCCGACCGAGGCCAGCGCGCGGATCGCCCTGCGCACACAGCAGATCGTCGCCCACGAGAGCGGCGTCTGCGATTTCATCGACCCGCTCGGTGGCTCGTGGGCCCTGGAATCGCTCACCGACGAGCTGGAGGCCAAGGCGGTCGACTACCTGCGCAAGATCGACGAGATGGGCGGAATGGTGGAGGCGATCTCCCGCCAGTTTCCCCAGCGCGAGATCGAGGATGCCGCTTACGCAGCGCAGAAGGCGGTGGAAGAGAAGCAGCAGATCGTCGTAGGCGTGAACGACTTCGCCGTCTCGGGCGAGCCGCCGTTCGAGACGCTGCGGCTCGATCCCGAGCTCGAGAGTCGGCAGGTCGAGCGGCTGAAAGCGTTCCGGCGGAGGCGCGACGAGTCCGCCGCGACCCGCGCCCTTTCGGATGTCAAACGGGCCGCGGAAGGCACCGAGAACGTGGTGCCGCGCATCGTGGCCGCGGTGAAGGCGCGCTCCACGCTGGGCGAGATCGCCAACGCGATGCGCGAAGTATTCGGCGAGCACGGCCGCTGAACGCTCAGAGCAGCTTTTGCGCGCGCTCGGCCACCTTCTGCCCGTGCCAGCGCGCGAGCTGCGCATCTACGATCTTCGCCAGCCGCTCCCGCGCTTCCCTCTCCGGGCGCAGCAGCTTCGGCCTGTTCTTGATCAGCGCCATCCGCACGTCCGCGTCGTGCAGCTCGCCCAGGGAGGCCTGCAGCGACTTGAGATCCGCTTCCAGACGGAGCGCCTTCTTCGGCAGCGCGTCCTTTGCCACCTGCAAGAGGTAGCGGATCTGCTTGACGGAGATGCGAGCGCGGTGCAGCGCGTTGGTCGTGGGGCGCTTCCGGGCAGCCTCGAGCCGCTCCTCCAGGCGCGCGAGCCGCTTGCGCAGGATCTTCGAGAGCTTGCGGGGCCGGGGTTGCCGGGCATCCTCGGACGCCTGCAGCAGGGCGGGGACGGTCCGGGAGTTCCACTGCCGCAGCGCCCGGTCAAGGGCGCCTTCCGCCGTCCGGAGCTTCCGCTTGCGCGCCTGGAGCAGGGCTGCATCCCGCCCGCGCAGCCATGAGATCTGAAGTTGCAGATCGCGCACCTGGCCGAGCGCGTCCTGTAATTTCTTGACGGCCGGGTCCAGCTCGCGGACGCGCAGGATGCGCAACGATGCGCGGAGCTTCCTGGCCGTGACGCGGGCCTGGTGCACGGCCGCCTTGGCGGGCAGTCTTTCCTCCTGCTGCTGGACCGCCCGCACAGGAGCCGTGAGGAATCGGGACGCGCGCACCGGCCGCGCAATATAACCGCATGCCGTGCTGATCAGCGTGCTGCTTCCGGTCAAGGACGCATCGGCAACAGTGTCAGAAGCGCTGGCCGGCGTGCTCGCGCAGCGCGACGCGCCCCCGCTGGAAGTGGTCTGCGTCGACGACGCATCGGTGGACGCCACGCCGGCGCTCCTCGCCAGAGCTGGCCGGCAGGACGCGCGCGTGCGCGTCGTCCGCGGTGAAGGCCGCGGCCTGGTCGCCGCGCTGAACCTGGGGCTTTCGCGCTGCCGGGGAGAGCTGATCGCCCGCATGGACGCGGACGACCTTGTCCATCCCGATCGGCTTCGCCTTCAGGCGGAGCTGCTCCTGCACCAGCCAGCGGTCGGCGCGGCGGGCAGCCTGGTGCGCTGCTTCCCGACTCCCCTCTCGCGGGGCCTGCTCCGGCTGGAACGGTGGCTGAACCAGACCCTCAGCATGGACCAATGCCGCAACGGCCGCTTCATCGAGGCGCCGCTGGTCCATCCGAGCGCCACCTTTCGACGCGAGGCGCTCGAGGGCGGCTGGCAGGACCACGGCTGGGCGGAGGACTGGGACCTGCTCCTGCGCATGGTCGAGCGCGGGTGGGAGCTGGCCAAGGTGCCGCAGACGCTGCTCGAGTGGCGCGACTCCCCCGGCCGGCTCACACGGACCGGCGCCGCCTACAGCGAGGATGCGATGTTCCGGCTGCGCGCGCAGTACCTGGCGCGCGGGCCCCTGCGCGGCCGCGATTTCGACCTCTGGGGCGCCGGGCCGACGGGCAAGCGCCTTGCCCGGGCTCTCGAGGCGCACGGATTGCGCCCGCGGGCCTTCTACGACGTCGACGGAAAAAAGCGGCTGGCGCGCGGCAGGCCCGTGCTGGGCCAAGCCGACTTGCCGGCGCGCGAAGACGGCCTGATGCTCTGCGCGGTGGGAGCGGACGGCGCCCGCGAGGAGATCCGGGCTCTGCTCGAGTCCCAGGCCTATGAGGAGGGAACCCATTTCCTCTTCGCCGCTTGACCGTTCTCGCGCGGCGGGCGCCTCGCTGTGATAATCGTGAACCGTGGCTTCGCTTGAGCCCATCGCTCGCCTCATCGCGGAGCGGCGCGCGCTGCCCGAGCCGTTGCTGCGAAAGGCCCAGAGCGAGTCGCCGACGAAGACGGCGTTCCTGAACGCAGTCCTCGAGCTGGGCGTCCCCGAAGCCGATCTGGTGGCGATCATGGCCGAGCACCTGGGGATCCCAGGGGTCGATCTGTCGCACACGGCCATCGATCTCTCGGTGCTGGAGACCATCCCCCGGCCCGTGGCCGAATCGGACACGGTGCTTCCGCTCTCCAGGGAAGGCGCCCGCCTGCACGTGGCGGTGAGCGCCGGAGCCGACAACTACGACGTGCTCGAGGAGCTCCGCTTCATCACCGGCCAGGAAGTCTCCCCGTACGCGGCGATGCCTTCCGCGCTCGAGCAGGTGATCGCGGCCGCCTACGACGCGAAGGACCGCGGCCACCCGCTCTGGGCCGGCGCCGCCCTCGAGCCGGATGCGCCGGCCGGTTTCACGGTGATCCTGCCCGAAAGCCGGCCCGGGTCGGCGGATTCGCGCTCGGCCGAAGCGGCCCAGGAGACCGCCGAAGAGCAGCTGGAGGAGCTGCGCGAGGCGGATCTCGAGGTGGACGTCAGCGACGAGGAGGAGGTGGAGGTAGAGGTGGAGGGCGGGGCCGTCCAGGCGCGTTCCGGTCCGGCGCGGCTGCTGGCGGTGGACGACGACTTCGACATCCTTCGCATGCTCGACCGCACCCTCAAGTCCGCCGGTTACGTCGTCGATCTCGCGCGCGACGGGCGCGAGGCCGAGCAGAAGCTGAAGTCCGAGAAGTACGACCTGGTGGTGCTGGACGCGATGCTCCCGCACGTCCACGGGTTCGAGATCTGCGCGCGGCTCAAGGCGAGCCCGCGCACGCGGAAGATGCCCGTCATCCTGGTCAGCGCCGTGTATCGCGGATGGCGGTACGCGCACGACGCGCGCGAGACGTTCGGCGCCGACGATTATCTGGAGAAGCCGTTCCACCTGCCGGAGCTGCTGCGCCGGGTCGAGGCCTGGATCTCGGGGGGCACCGTCGCCGCCTCGACCGAGAAGGCCGACAAGCTGTACCAGGAAGGGATCGCGCTGCTGGAAGACAAGAAGCCGGCGGAAGCCCGGGAAGTGCTGGAGAACGCGGTCAAGGAGGACCCGTTCTCGCCGCGGGCGCACTTTGCCCTCGGGCGGGCGATGCACGAGCAGGGCGACCTGTTCCACGCCATCACCGCCTACGAGCGCGCGGTGGAGCTGCGACCCAACCTGTTCCACGCGCTGCGCGCGCTAGCCGCCCTCTACGAGCAGAAGGGTTTTCGCCGCAAGGCGGTGGAGGCGGTGGAGCGGGCGGTGCACGCCGCGCCCGATCCGAAGACCCGCGACACCATGCGGCAGCGCCTGCTCAAGCTGCTCTGATCCATGGACCCGCGCGCGGGCGTTACGCCGTCCATCCGCAACTTCGCACACGCGATCGATCGGCAGCGGAAGGCGCTGGAACGGATTCCGCTGCTCGACGTCACGCGGCCCGACCTCGTCGAGGCAGCGCGGGCACTGGACGAGGCCGAGGCCGCGGCCCTCGCGCTCGCGACCGGGGTCGATCTGGCGCCGCTGGCCGCCGTCGCGCGCGCCGTCTCCATCCCGGTGCTTCGTGCCGACTTCCTGGCCGAGGAGTTTCGCATCTACGAGTCGCGGAGCGCGGGCGCCGACGCCGTGCTGCTGCGCGCGTCCGCGCTTCCGCCGGAGCTGCTCGCGCGGCTCGTCCAGGCCGCCACCTCGACCCACATGGCCGCCTGCGTGGCTTGCTCGAGCGCCGCGGAGATCGCCCGGGCTGGCGCTGCCCGAGCGCCGGTGGTCGTGCTCGACCATTCCGACTTGCATCTGCCGGTTCCACCGCGCACCCTGGTGCTCGTGCATTCGTTCTCCCCCGAAGCGCGAGGACGCGCGGACGCCGCGCTGGATCCGGGCCTGACCGACGCGGCGTCGTTCCGCCGGGCCCTGCAGGAAGAGGACCGCTGATGCCGCCGCCGTTCCGCAAGCACGTCTTCGTCTGCCTCAACGAACGCCCGCCGGACGCCCCCAAGGGAGACTGCACGCGCAAGGGCTCTCCGGAGCTGCTGAAGAAGCTCAAGGCGGCGCTCCGGGCGCGCGGGCTCGACGAAGAGATCCGGGCGAACAAGGCGGGCTGCCTCGACAACTGCGCGGACGGCTGCTCGGTCGTCGTCTACCCGGATGCCGTCTGGTACGGGCACGTGACCGAGGCGGACGTCGAGGAGATCGTGGAGAAGCACCTCGTCCGGGGAGAGCCCGTCGAGCGGCTGCGGTTGTTCAAGAAGTGAGTCGCATGCGACTACGGCGCTTCAGGTATCGTTCGCTGAGACGCCGCCGGGCTGCATGGCCCTGCGCCGCCACGCAGAAAGCGAGCCCGCTGGCGAGTGTATGACGTGAAGCGAGAGACACGGGGCGGCGCGGACTGCGCATCGTGTGCTTTCTGATGCGTCGGCGCGAGGGCCACGCACCCCGACGGCTATCTGCGCGCGGCT
>Ga0208990_1000190_pt1 | contig 12560 bp, 11 predicted proteins | sample MedBloCARef_M3_FD_187854 | JGI IMG/M metagenome (GOLD analysis project Ga0208990, IMG submission 187854) | Forest soil microbial communities from El Dorado National Forest, California, USA - Mediterranean Blodgett CA Ref_M3 (SPAdes) (version 2) | ecosystem: Environmental > Terrestrial > Soil >...
CCGGCCGTTCGGCGGCATGACGCTGGACTACGGCAAGGGCCAGGCGCAGCGCACCTGCGCCGCCGCCGACCGCACCGGCCATGCCATGCTGCACACCATGTACGGCCAGGCGCTGCGTCACTCCGCGGAATTCTACATCGAGTTTTTCGCCATCGACCTGATCATGGACGACCAGGGTGCTTGCCGCGGCGTCATCGCGCTCAAACTCGACGATGGCACGCTGCATCGTTTCCGCGCGCAAACCACCATTCTCGCCACCGGCGGCTACGGCCGCGCCTATGCGACCTGCACCTCGGCGCACACCTGCACCGGCGACGGCGGCGCGATGGCGCTGCGCGCCGGCCTGCCGCTGCAGGACATGGAATTCGTGCAGTTCCATCCGACCGGCATCTATGGCGCAGGCTGCCTCGTCACCGAAGGCGCGCGCGGCGAAGGCGGCTATCTCGTCAACTCCGAGGGCGAGCGGTTCATGGAGCGCTACGCGCCTTCCGCCAAGGATCTTGCGTCGCGCGACGTGGTCTCGCGGGCGATGACCATCGAAATCCGCGAAGGCCGCGGCGTCGGCAAGAAGAAAGATCACATCTTCCTGCACCTCGACCATCTCGATCCCAAGGTGCTGCGCGAGCGGCTGCCCGGCATTTCGGAATCTGTGCGGATTTTCGCCAATGTCGATGTGACGCGCGAGCCGATCCCGATCGTGCCGACGGTGCACTACAACATGGGCGGCATTCCCACCAATTACCACGCCGAAGTGCTGACCAAGAAGAACGGCGAGGACAATGCCATCGTGCCGGGGCTGATGGCGCTGGGCGAGGCCGCCTGCGTCTCGGTGCATGGCGCCAACCGTCTCGGCTCCAATTCGCTGATCGATCTCGTGGTGTTCGGCCGCGCCGCGGCACTGCGCTGCGCCGAAAAGCTGACGCCCAATGGCAATCAGCCGGAACTGCCGGCGGATTCGGCCACCAAGGCGCTCGGGCGGCTCGATCACTATCGCTATGCCTCCGGCGGCACGCCGACCGCGAAGCTGCGCGACAGCATGCAGCATGTGATGCAGAACAATTGCGCGGTGTTCCGCACCGGCGAGGTGCTGCACGAAGGACAGAACCTGATTCACAAGGTGCATGGCGGCATCAGCGACATCTCGGTGACCGACCGCTCGCTGACCTGGAATTCCGATCTGGTCGAGACCCTGGAGTTCGACAATCTGATCGTGCAGGCGGTGGTGACGATGGATTCGGCGGCGAACCGCTCGGAAAGCCGCGGCGCCCACGCGCGCGAGGATTTCCCCAACCGCGACGACAAGAACTGGATGAAGCACACGCTGGCGTGGATCGACGATCGCGGCAATACGTCAATCGATTATCGCCCGGTGCACGACTACACCATGACCAATGACGTTCAGTACATCCCGCCGAAGGCACGGGTGTATTGATGACGACAGCGAAGGCTTGACAGCATGGTTGAATTCGCACTGCCCAAAAATTCGAGGATCACCGGCGGCAAGACCTGGCCGAAGCCGGCGAGCGCGACGCAAACCCGCGAATTCAATGTCTATCGCTGGAACCCTGACGACGGCAAAAACCCCAGCGTCGATACTTATTTCATCGATACCGACGATTGCGGCCCGATGGTGCTCGATGGCCTGATCTGGATCAAGAACCACATCGATCCGACCCTGACCTTCCGCCGCTCCTGCCGCGAAGGTGTCTGCGGCTCCTGCGCCATGAACATCGACGGCCAGAACACGCTCGCCTGCACCAAATCGATGCACGACGTGAACGACGGCGCGGTGAAGATCAATCCGCTGCCGCATCAGCCGGTCGTGAAGGACCTGGTGCCAGACCTCACCAATTTCTACGCGCAATATGCCTCGATCGAGCCGTGGCTGAAGACCACCACGCCGACGCCGCAAAAAGAATGGCGGCAGAGCCACGAGGACCGCGAAAAACTCGATGGCCTCTATGAATGCATTCTCTGCGCCTGCTGCTCGACCTCATGCCCGAGCTACTGGTGGAACAGCGAGCGCTTTCTGGGGCCCGCCGCGCTGCTGCAGGCAACGCGCTGGGTCAAGGATTCGCGCGACGAAGCCACCGGCGAACGGCTCGATAATCTCGAAGACCCGTTCCGGCTCTATCGTTGCCACACCATCATGAACTGCGCCAAGGCTTGCCCGAAGGGCCTGAATCCTTCCGAGGCAATTGCCGAACTCAAGCTGAAGATGGTCGAGCGGCAGATTTAGGCGCGGAGTTTATCGGCAAATGCTGGGCTTCATCTGACGAGCCTGACCGGAAATGCGTTCAGGCTTTTTCCAACAATTGAAAATGATTCGCTTTTTCGTCATGGCCGGCACAAGGCCGGGCATGACGGCCTTCACCATGAACTTTCATTCCATGCTTTTTTGAGTGAGGCTCTGAGGAACCACGCGCGGCGCGGCGCTCGTGGCGTTGGAACAGCCCGCAAAACCGGCTATGCATGGCGCCGCTTCCTCAAGTTTTTCCGCGAGGACTTTTTTGACGACATCGACACTGCCACCTGGCATCGCCGCAGCCAACGATCCAACGTCGCCATCGTTCGGAGCGTTCGCGCCTACTCACGCGCAACAGGCGATCATCTCGCTCGCGCAACGCTCACGGCTGAAGCGCGGCGCGTTCCGCCCGATGCTGTCGCGGCTGGTCAACCTGTTGCGCGCCGGCCCGGTCGATGTTCAGTATCAGGGTGCGTCGTTTCGATTCCATCATCAGGCCAGCGCCACCGAGCGCGGCGCGTTGTTCAATCCCGACTATAATCTCGAAGAGCTGGATTTTCTGCGGGCGCACACCCCTGCCGGCGGCGTGTTCGTCGATATCGGCGCCAATGTCGGCACCTACGCCATGGTGCTGGCGCGTCACGTCGGCGTAAGCGGAAAAGTGATCGCAATCGAGCCGCATCCGGTCACCCATGCGCGGCTTGCGTTCAACCGTGCCGCGTCCAACTACACCCAGGTTACGCTCGTGGCCGCAGCCGCCGGCCCTTCCGACGGCGAACTGATGATCGAGACCGACGGCGACAATCTCGGCGCCAGTCACGTCGTCGCCGGAAAACTCTCGGGCAACGCGATCAAGGTGCCGTCGTTGCGGCTGCAGCGCATTCTCGGCGACACCTTCGTGTCGCATGTCGATGCGCTGAAGATCGACGTCGAGGGTTATGAGGACCGCGTACTGACCGGCTTCTTCAAGGAAGCGCCGCAATTGCTGTGGCCGCGCGCGGTGGTGATCGAGCATCTGTCGCGGAACGAATGGCTCGACGACTGCATTGCCGGCATGCTTGGCCGCGGCTACGCAGAGAGCGGCAAGACCCGCAGCAACACGCTGCTGGTTAGACAATAACTGGCGCCCGAGACCTGAGGGAACATTGCGGCCATCGCGCCGTTGACGCACCAGTGTGGTGGTTTCGGAAAGAGCGCAATGCCGATCGAGCCGCAAGAGGATCCGCCGATCAAGCCTGGACAACCGTTGGAGCCGCCGCAGGAGACCCCGCCGGGAAATCCACGGCCGGAGGTGCCGCCCCCGATGCAGGATCCCGGCGAACCGCCGAGGCCCGAGGAATTGCCTGGCAAAATGCCCGATGAATTGCCGGTGCGAGGGCCGGAAGGGCCGCGCACGCCCTATCCAACCGATGCCGGAATTGCGGATTTGCCGGGCTCGGAGTCCGGTCTGAATTCAGGCACGGCAGACCTGCCGCAGGAGCCCATATGAAAGTACAGTTTGAAACGATGGTCTGAATGCGCAATGAACAAGGCCACAACTGGACTTTCCGTCGTCAGAAATAAAAACGAATCCGCCTTTGAAGGCCGCCACAATCCGGCCTAACGCTTATTTGTTGATCACCAGAACTTGTTGCCCAATGAATTTTCCGGGAACCCAGATCATCATGACAAACCTTCCTCTCGTGCTGCTTGCCACGACGGCTCTTACCGCGATGCAGTTCGCAGCCTCTCCATCGCACGCGCAAACCGCGCCGCTGGTTGTGGCGCAGGCCTCGCCGGGCGGCGAAGTTGGCCCCGATGGAAAACCCAAAGCGCCGCCGAAGGGAGCGCCGCCCGCCGCTGCACCACCTGCACGTCCGGCGCCTCCCGCTGCCGCACCGCCCCCGCAGCCACCTGCCGCGGCACCGCCGCCTCGACCGACGCCGCCGCCTCCTGCCGCGGCTCCTCCGCCGCGTCCTACGCCACCGCCTCCTGCTGCGGCCCCGCCGCCGCGTCCCACGCCGGCACCTCCTGCTGCGGCTCCGCCGCCGCGTCCCACGCCGCCGCCGTCGCCTCCAGCCGCGGCACCACCACCGCATCCCGCGCCACCGGCTCCCCCGGCGGCAGCGCCGCCGCCTGCTCCGCCGAAGCCGCCAGCCCCGCCAAGCGCCGCGCCTGCTCCGCAGCCTCAGCAGAGGACCGCTCCGGTACCGCCGCCTCCGGGCACTAAACAAGCGCCTCCGGCGTCGACCACCCCGCCGGCAACTGCGCCGCAGACTCAAACTGCGCCGCCGGTCCCACCGCCCGCCGGCGGCCGACGAGCACCTGCGGAATCAACTACCGCACCGACACCTGCGCCGCAGACCCAAACGGCACCTCCGGCGTCACCCACCCCGCCCGCAACTGCGCCGCAGACTCAAACTACGCCGCCGGTCCCACCGCCCGCCGGCGCCAGACGAGCACCTGCGGAATCAACTACCGCACCGACACCCGCGCCGCAGACCCAAACGGCGCCTCCGGCGTCACCCACCCCGCCTGCAGCCGCGCCGCAGACTCAAACTGCACCCTCGACGACGCCTCCCGCGGTTGGAGGCGCGGCTACGCCGCCGCCAGCCTCGCCGGCGCCGAATGTCGCTCCGGGAGCTCCGAACGCTGCTCCCGGACGCGGCGGACAGACCGCGCTGCAGCCCGGAGCTGCGCCGTTGGTGCGCCACGCGCCGCCAACGGTCGCCGAGCCGATTCCCCCCGCGCCACCACCTGCTCAAGCGTTAGCCCCGGTTGCACCGGGTGCGGCGGCACCGGGCCCGCGCCGCATGGATGACTTCCGTGGAGAGCGGCGGGAAGTCCAGGAAGGCGGCCGCACAGTCTTTACCGAACCCGGCCGGGTCATCGTTCGCGATCCCAGCGGCCAGTCGTTCATTCGCCACAACGAGGAGGATCGATTCCGTTACGGCGCGCGCGATATCCGGACCCAGCAGGTCGGCGGCGAGACGCGCACCATCGTGATTCGTCCCGACGGCTCGCAGATCATCACCGTGAGCGGGCGCGACGGCCAGATGCTGCGCCGGATTCGCCGCGACGAGCAAGGCCGCGAGATCATCATCATCGACAATACCTATCGCGATCCCAGCGCGGTCGGCGGTTTCTATGTCGACCTGCCGCCGCCGGTGGTCCGCATTCCGTACGATCGTTACATCGTCGACGCCGAGGAGGCGCCGCCGGAGCTGATTTACGACACCATGCTGGCGCCGCCAGTGGACCGGATCCAGCGGCGTTATTCGCTCGACGAAATCCGCTATAGCCCGTCGGTGCGCCAGTTGATGCCGAGCATCGATCTCAACAGCATCAACTTCGAAACCGGATCGTGGGAGATTCCGCCCGATCAGGCGGCGAAGCTGCAGTCAATCGCGGACGGACTCAATCGCGCAATCCAGCGCAACCCGCGCGAGGTGTTCCTGATCGAGGGCCACACCGATGCGGTGGGATCGGACGTGGACAATCTGTCGCTGTCGGACCGCCGCGCCGAATCCGCCGCCCAGTTGCTGACACAGCAATTCCAGGTCCCTGCGGAAAACCTGACCTCGCAAGGATACGGCAAGCAATATCTAAAAGAACAGACGGACGGGCCAAGCCGTATCAATCGACGCGTCACGGTTCGCCGCATCACGCCGCTGCTCAACGGCGGAACGGCATCGCTGCCGCCCCCGCCGCCGGGCACTGCCCCGCCGCGGTGAGGCGTAGCAGTCGCTAAACGAAAATGGCCGGGAGCAATCCCGGCCATTTTTGTTTGTGTGCTAGCGATATCCGCCCGCGTCGTCCCGGCGAACGCCGGGACGACGTAAAGAAAAACCTACAGCCGCAGCTTCTTCTTGCGCTGACCGAGCGTGCGCAGCCGCAATGCGTTGAGCTTGATGAAGCCCGCGGCATCGCGATGATCGTAGGCGACCGCGCCTTCCTCGAAGGTGACGAGATCCTGATCGTACAGCGAGTACTTGCTCTCGCGGCCGACCATGATGACGTTTCCCTTGTAGAGTTTCAGGCGCACGCGGCCGGTAACGTATTGCTGGCTGTGGTCGATCGCCGCCTGCAGCATCTCGCGCTCCGGCGCGAACCAGAAGCCGTTGTACACCAGCTCGGCATATTTCGGCATCAGCTCGTCCTTGAGATGCGCCGCGCCGCGATCGAGCGTGATCGATTCGATGCCGCGATGGGCGCTAAGCAGAATGGTGCCGCCCGGCGTCTCGTACATGCCGCGCGACTTCATGCCGACGAAACGGTTCTCGACGAGATCAAGCCGCCCGATGCCGTTGGCGCGGCCGAGTTCGTTGAGTTTCGCCAGCAATGTTGCCGGCGACAGTTTCTTGCCGTCGATCGCAACCGCATCGCCCTTCTCGAAATCAATGGTGATATAGGTCGCCTGATCCGGCGCCTTTTCGGGATCGATGGTGCGCGAATAGACGTAATCGGGCACTTCCTGCGCGGGATCCTCAAGCACCTTGCCTTCGCTTGACGCGTGCAAGAGATTGGCATCGACCGAGAACGGCGCTTCGCCGCGCTTGTCCTTGGCGATCGGAATCTGATGCGCTTCCGCGAATGCGATCAGTTGTTCGCGCGAGCGCAGGTCCCATTCGCGCCAGGGCGCAATGATGGTGATATCGGGTTTCAGCGCAAAATAAGCGAGTTCGTAGCGGACCTGATCGTTGCCCTTGCCGGTGGCGCCATGGGACACCGCGTCGGCGCCGACTTTCTCGGCGATTTCGATCTGCTTCTTTGCGATCAGCGGACGCGCGATCGAAGTTCCCAGCAGATACTGTCCCTCATACACCGCATTGGCGCGGAACATCGGAAACACATAATCGCGGACGAATTCCTCGCGCAGGTCCTCGATAAAAATGTTCTCCGGCTTGATGCCGAGCAGCAGCGCCTTCTGGCGCGCGGGCTCGATCTCCTCGCCCTGGCCGAGATCGGCGGTGAAGGTCACGACCTCGCAAGCATAAGTGGTGTGCAGCCACTTCAAGATGATCGAGGTGTCGAGGCCGCCCGAATAGGCGAGCACCACCTTCTTCACGTCTTTGCTCATGTAAACCCTGTTGAATTGGATGCCGGAATTTTTGCGGAATACGCGCGTATTCCGCAAAAGCATGCCCTCGGATTTGATCCGAGGGTGAATACCGGTTTTGCGATCGGAATACGCGCGAATTGATTACAGGCAGAACCGGCCCTCACGCAAGCCGTTCAAGGCTTAATCGTCCGGACCGACTTCGGTGATCCGGCTCACGCTGGATGGCTTGCGCACGGCGCGGCGGGCAAGACGTCGTCGCCAAAGGTAGGCCGGCCAGGCAAATCGCGTCAGCGCGGCATCGATGCCTTCGTCGGATAGCCGGGTCTGACGCCAGCGGTAGATGTAGCCGTGCGCCAGCCAGACCACCAGAAACGTCACCAGCGCTGCGGCCGCGACATCGGTGAAGAAATGCCCGCCGAACGCCATCCTGAGCACGCTGGTCATCGCGCCGAACAGGGTTGCTGCGACATAAGCCAGCGGCCGCCATGCCGGGGGCGTCAGCGCCGCGGGCGCGTAGGTCCAGAATGCGGTGGCGCCTTCGCCGGAGAAAAACGAGCAGTTGCGGTCGCAGCTGCCGCGCGGATCCCACCACGGCACGAATTGCTCCGGTCCGCCGAATTGCGTGACCACCACGGGGCGCGGCCGGCCCCAATAACTCTTGAAAGTGAGATTGGTGAGAACGCCCGCGGAAAGCATCAAGGTGATCAGCAGGAAGACGACCGCACGCCCGGGTATCAGCAATGGCCGGTCCGGCCGCACCAGCTTTACCAGCAATGCGACAATCGCCGGCAGCGCCAGACCCCACGCAACCCACATCGCGCCGTCGCGCGCGATCGCGGCCAGCGTGTTGAACTTGAGCGGGAAGGACTTCGCCGCCGCATCGTAAAACAGGGCAGCAAGCTTCAAGTCGAACTCGGGATAGATCCCGAACAGCAATCCGACGACAAGCGCTAACGCCAGCGCGATGAAAAGTCCGGTCCGGTTCATGGCGCGGGGTTTAGCCGAGGAGGTTGGGGATGAAAACCCCCGTCATTGCGGGGCCGATGACAGGCTCCGCGAAGCAATCCAGAAGCGGGTCGGACTGGATTGGTTCGTCGCTTGCACTCCTCGCAGTGACGGCAGCACAGTCATGACAACGACGGCGGTGGTGAATGTGACGGCAGCGGGGGCAGTGCCCGCCGCTGCGGAGGCGGCTCGCGCCATGCGCCGGCATTGCGGCCGGCGATCATCCAGTAGACGAGGCCCGCGACGATTCCCGCGCCGGTCATGATTTCGAGATGACGCCGGACGATGCCATCAAAGTGAAGGGTTGCGGGGTCGAACGGGACAAGGCCGAGATAGCACGCCAGACCGACCAAGCCGCCGCCGACCGCGTAGGTCAGCGCACCCCTGATATGAAACGCCTCGGTGATCGCGACCACGATCATCGCCGGCAGCAGCGCAAAGCCGCTGATGAAGATGAAGCCAAAACCGAGCACGATGTTCAGCGCGCCGGGATCGACCGGACCCATCCCAAGATCGCTGAATTCCGGAAACAGCACCGCGCCAACCACGATCATTCCCGCCACCAGGCATGCGGCGAGAAATCCGAACAGAATGACGAACAAGCGGCCGATCAGCGACATTGCAATCTTCTCATGCGTAGTCTCTTGAGCTCAAGAGCTAAGCTATTTCAGTCCTCATCCTGAGGAGCGGCCTCTTGGCCGCGTCTCGAAGGATGAGAGGAGAGGCTCATGGTTCGAGACGGCGCTACGCGCCTCCCCACCATGAGGGGCGACATTAATCCGTCATCGCCATGGCGCGCAGCGCCTGCCGCTCGCGCACCGACAATTTTTCGGTTTCGGATTTGAGCTGGCCGCAGGCGGCAAGGATGTCGCGGCCTCGTGGCGTGCGCACCGGCGAGGAGTAACCGGCGTTGAAAATGTATTCCGAAAACTTTTCGATCTGATCCCAGTCCGAACATTCGTAGCGCGTGCCCGGCCACGGATTGAACGGAATGAGATTGATCTTGGCCGGGATCCCCTTCAGCATCTTCACCAGCAGCTTGGCATCATCCAGCGAGTCGTTGACGCCTTTCAGCATCACATATTCGAAGGTGATGCGCCGTGCGTTGGATGAGCCCGGATAGTCGCGGCAGGCCTGCAGCAATTCGGCAATCGGATATTTCCGGTTCAGCGGCACCAACTCGTTGCGCAATTCGTCGCGTACCGCATGCAGCGAGACCGCCAGCATGACCCCGATTTCATCGCCGGTCCGGATGATGTTCGGCACCACGCCCGACGTCGACAGCGTGATGCGGCGGCGGGAGATGCCGATGCCCTCGTTGTCGGCGACGATCAAGAGCGCGTCGCGCACCGCGTCGAAATTATACAGCGGCTCGCCCATGCCCATCATCACCACATTGGTGACGAGGCGGCTGCCGGTCGGAGTGACGCGGTCGGCCCAGTCATTGAGGCGATCGCGCGCCACCATGACCTGGCCGACGATTTCGCCTGCGGTAAGATTGCGCACCAGCCGCTGCGTGCCGGTGTGGCAGAACGAGCAGTTCAGTGTGCAGCCGACCTGCGAGGAAACGCACAGCGTGCCGCGGTCGGTTTCCGGAATATAAACGCACTCGACTTCATGCGCCTTCTCGTTTGCATCGCCGCTCGGCAATCGCAGCAGCCATTTGCGGGTGCCGTCGTTGGAAACCTGCTCCGCGACCACTTCGGGCCGCGCGACGGTGAAATGCTGATCGAGTTGCGCCCGCATTTCCCTGGAAATGCTGGTCATCTCGTCGAAATTTTTCGCGCCGCGGACATAGATCCAGTGCCACAATTGCTGCACGCGCATCTTGCGCTGCGCCGGCGCCACGCCGATGGCGCCGAGCCGTTCCGCCACCTCGGCGCGCGACAGACCGACCAGCGACGGCTTTGCCGGCGGCACATAGATTTCCAGCGCGATCTTTTCCAAGGGCGCGTCGGCGCGCGCATATACAGGTGCTTTCGTCGCGTCCAACGTGGAATTGGTCTCGGCTGAAACTGGGGTCATCGCATCACGATCTAAAGATTTTTCCCTCATCCTGAGGAGCGGCGTCTTCGCCGCGTCTCGAAGGATGAGGAGTGTGGCCTTATGGTTCGAGACGGCGCAAGAGCGCCTCCTCACCATGAGGAGTGGTCGCTATCAGATAGGCTTTCTACGGGCCTCAAACAACGCCGTTTTAGGCGGTCAAAGTCGCTTAGCGCTTGCAATCCTGCGCCAGTTTGTCGAGCGCCTGGGCAAGCCCCTTCAGCGAGAACGTGTCCGTGGTCTCGGTGCCCTTTGCCGAAACGCCCTTGACCACCACGTCCGCAGCCTTGCGCATGGCGTCGACCATCCGCTCTTCCTCGGCGGCATTCTTGATCCAGAGGCCATCGCCCTGGGTGTACATCGCGTAAGAAGCGCCGCCGACCTCCAGCGTCGATTCCGATCCCGGCTTCAGGGTGTAGCCGATCATGACGGAAACTTCGTTGGCGACTTTTTCAGCCGGACGCGTGGAGACGAATGCGTAGGCCGGGTCGCGCGGACGATTCGGCGGATTGGTCTTCGACGATGCTGGCTTGGCCAGCGCGAAGCACACCTTCTTGCCGTTCGGCGTGGCGGTGTACGCCCCCCAGGTGCCGAACTGGCCGATCAGCGTCGGCTCGGCGCTACCGGCGACCGCGGCGGCGGGCTTGGCTTCCGGCTTTGCAGGTGCGGGCTTGGGCGCGTCTTTCGAGGCTTTCGGCAATGCACTCTGCGCCTGCGCGAGGCCTGTTACCCCGCACACCAGCACACTCGCCGCCAAAGCTGTCAGCATTCGCCGCACGGACATGACCAAATCTGGTTCCCTCATTATTGTGACTGGAAGATGGCCCGACATCCCCGCTCACGGGGCCGATGGATAGCCGGGAAAGGTCTTTTTGGGAAGGCAGTTCCGTAACCTCTGACCGAGTACATCGAGAACTCCGTCGCGCGTTCGCCACGCAAATCATTCTCAGCCTTTCGACCGCGCCGCTCGCTGCTTCTCCCACTGCGCATCGGTCCATTGCAGCAGATCCTCGGCGCCGGAACTGCGCAAATGCGCGCCGCCATCCTGCACCACCATCTCGCCATTGATGTAGCCGGCCCGATCCGAAATCAGGAAGCTTGCAAGATCGGCAAGCTCGCTATGTTCGCCGACGCGGCCGAGCGGATTTTTCGATGACCACCCTTCGTCGCGGCCCTCGGGGCGAAGCTGGCCCGATGCGCCCGCGGTCGGAAACGCGCCCGGCGCAATCGCCACCGTGCGGATGCCCCTGGGTCCCCACTCCACCGCGAGGCTTTTGGTCATCGCGAGAACAGCGGACTTCGCCATTGCAGAAGGCACCGTGAAGGCGCGACCGGTAATGGTCGAGGTCGAGAGGATGCTCAGCACCACGCCCTTGTGTCGTCCCTCGATCCAGCGCTTGCCGGCAGCGAGCGTGCAATACATCGCGCCGTGCAGCGTCGGCGCGAGAATCGCATCGGCGGCGCGAAACGACAATTGCTCGGTCTGCGCGATGAATGTCGCGGCGGCGTTGTTGACGAGCACGTCCAGCGGCGCATCGCGCCAGATCGCCTCCATCATGGCATCGACTGCCGCGCCGTCGCGAATGTCGCATCTGATCGCGGCTACCTTGCCGCCGAGATCGCCGCGCATCCGCGCCGCGGTCGTCTCCAGCAATTCGAGCCGGCGACCGCAGATGATCAGTTCGGCGCCCAGTTCGACGAAACGACGTCCCATCGCGGCACCGAGCCCGGAGCCGCCGCCGGTGACCAATATCCGCTTTCCCGCCAGCAGGCCTTTTTCAAACATCGTTTCATTCCTTGCACCGTATTGTAGCCCGGCTTCAAATCCGGCATGAAGCGTCCAGCGTTACTTGTGCGGCCGAAATCAGGTGTGTCCATGAAAGCCATTCTCTGCTCGCAATATTGCGGCCCCGACGATCTCGTGCTGGCCGATGTGCCCGATCCCGTGGCCGAGCCCGGCCAGGCCGTGATCGCAATCAAATCCGCGGCGCTGAATTTCTTCGACCTCTTGATGATCCAGGGCAAGTACCAGATCAAGCCGCCGTTTCCGTTTTCTCCGGCGGCGGAAGTCGCGGGCGTGATCGAAAGCGTCGGCGCAGGGGTCACCGACCTGAAAGTCGGCGACCGAGTGGTGGCGTCGTGCGGCCACAACGGCGCGCGCGAAAAGATCGCGCTGCCGGCGAATTCCATCGTCAAAATTCCCGACAATCTGGATTTCGACCGCGC
>Ga0208990_1000194_pt1 | contig 12532 bp, 8 predicted proteins | sample MedBloCARef_M3_FD_187854 | JGI IMG/M metagenome (GOLD analysis project Ga0208990, IMG submission 187854) | Forest soil microbial communities from El Dorado National Forest, California, USA - Mediterranean Blodgett CA Ref_M3 (SPAdes) (version 2) | ecosystem: Environmental > Terrestrial > Soil >...
GCCACACCGCGGCCACGGTCGACCTCGTCGGTGTCGCCCGGGCTTGCGGGATCACGGATGCCCGCGCGATCGCGACCATGGCTGATATCGACGCGTTTGCGCCTGGCATGCAGGACATCTCAAGCGGGCCGCGCTTTGCCAGCATCAAGATCGACAGCGCAAATCTCGAGCGGGTGCTCTCCAGCCGCGACGGCACCTTCATCGTGACCCGGATCCGCGGTGCACTCGGGTTTGGGCCGATCTAGACTACTGGATCGTTCGCCGCGACGCCTGTGGACCAAGGAAGTGACTTGTGCATCTCGCAGGCTTGCACACACGCATCGCGGAACTCCGTGCCGGCTCTATGGAGAAGCCGGAACAGGCTAGGGCGAACGGCCTCAGCTTTTCGCTGACGACGCGCAATGTGGCGCTGTCGCGAGTAAGGTGAGAGGCGGCGATGAAATAGAGATAACGAAGTGGCCTGACCGAACGAGCGACAATATTTTTGTCAACTTCCACGAAAACATACGGGGAAACAACAACGTCTGCGAGCGTTCTTGTGCCTGTTAAGGCGCATGACGATTTTACCGCACTAATTCAGATCGACTTCAGCTATATTGCTGAAAATTGTGCGCGATAAAAAAATTGAGCGCCTGTGCCAAAGGGAGATCGTGTGCGTAGGGAGGGAGTACTCCATGTCCATCATTCTTCTGATTGAGAAAAGGTTGTTCCTTCGAAATTGCCTTCATGATTGCTTCGACAAGTCGTATCCAGATCATGAGATAGTCGCGTTTGGTAGTCTGGCCGAATGGCGCGACTCATCTGAAAAGAAAAAGCTCAAGCCCGCCCTGGTCATATATTTCGCCCCCGCGGGAATAGGCCTCATGATGAAGAGCGAATTCGACCGCCTTGAAGCCCTTGTACCTAATACCCCGATTGTCGTTGTTTCCGACACCGCGAACCCCGACGAGATCATGCGGATCATTGGTAATGGCGCGCGCGGCTACATCCCAACAAGCATGCCGTATCATCTCGCCGTCGAGGCAGTCCGCTTTGTCGAGGCCGGCGGCACGTTCGTACCAGCGGCCAATCTTCTTGCTGGCCGTGACCGGCACAAACAACCGGCGGGAGCAAGTGCTCTAACAGAGCGGCAAATGAAGGTCGTCGAGGCCGTCGGCCATGGTTTCGCAAACAAACAAATCGCCTACAAACTTAAGATGAGCGAAAACACCGTGAAAGTGCATCTCAGGCACATCATGAAGAAGCTGAATGTGAGGAACAGGACGGAGATCGCGATAATGACGCGACGCCTTCTGGATGAGACCGGCGAACGCAGGTCCGGCGGCAAAGCTGGTATATCCCAGGACCGACCTTCACTTTGAGGCCACGTCGGAGCGCCAAATAAAGGCGTGGCGTTAAATTCATTGCGCGGAAAGCAGCCGGATCGGGTGTGGGCGTGCATTGATGTTGCTTGCGCTAGTGCAGGCCGATACTCACGTGCTGGCCCTGGAGTTAATTGTCTTCGTCAACGACCGTCAGGACGCCACCCACCCGGCGTCGGCCGCTGTACCTGCGGTCGCGCAGGCAGATCCGATCGCAAGCATGCTGCACGAGGACGAAAGGCGCCTTGCAGGACCATTCTTACAGACCGTGTCATCGGATCGAATGGGTTGGGTATCAACACCAACGGCGCCGAGAGATCGAACGTGATCGGCTCACGGGGCTGGGCGCGCGGTCATGAAATAACCGGGGTGCTGGCACCAATTGATTTTGGGTCGGATTGAGTCTGGTGCATTGCAGCAAAATCCTTGACATTTGGTAAGGTGAGTGTTTACTCACAAGCATGAGTACTCTGCGCATGACCAGCGACTTGCGGCGGCAATTGATCTTGAGCGCCGCCAAGCGCTGCTTTGCGCGCCATGGCTTTGCGGGGACCACGACCAAAAGTGTCGCGGCGGCGGCCTCAATTTCGGAAGGTTTGCTGTTCAAGCACTTCCCGTCGAAATCAGCGCTGTATGCGGAGATCCTCGCGGAAGAGTGCGAGGCGGATCCTACGCTGCATCGGTTGCTGGGTCTAGAGCCGTCGACAGAAACGCTTGTCGTGCTGATCCGCGAGATGGTCCGCCATTTCCAGCAGGTCGCTGATACTCCCGATCAGCAAGAGGCCCAGCGTCTCAGGCTGATGATCACCAGCCATCTCGACGACGGAGAATTCGCGCGGCTGATTTATCAGAAGATTGGAAATTTGATCGGACCTGTTTTCACCTCATCGCTGGAGCGGGCAGTAGAAGCAGGGGACGCCTCACGGATCGGATGCGAGCCACTGAACCTGTTCTGGTTTGCGCATCACACGGTGCTGATGGCGACGCTGGCGCGGCTGCCGTCGGTTCCTTGCCTGTCCTACGCCAATGCGGCCAATCTCGAACGGCAGGTTTGCGAATTCATTCTTCGCGGAATTGGATTAAACGAAACGGCAGTTGCCTCTCATCTGGATCGCGAACTGTCGCCGGATCCGGGGCAGCCGGTAATTGCAGAAGGTGCATGACATGAACATTGTGACGGAAGGCAATATTTCGGGCAGGGCGATTACCGAGAAGCCGCGCGCGCGTCCGGTTCGGATGACGCGCTGGTTCATTATCGTCGGGCTGCTGCTCGCGGTGCTGGTGGGCGGACTCGTTGGTTTTAACGCGTTCCGCACCAAGATGATCACGCAGTTTTTCGCCAACAACAAGCCGCCGCCGGCCTCCGTGAGCGTTGCCGAAGCGAAGACCGAAGTGATACCCAACTTGCTGACCGCGGTCGGCGACCTCGCCGCCGTACATCAGGTGAATGTCACCACGGATGTGAGCGGTCGCATCACCGACATCATGTTCACCGCCGGTTCCACCGTGAAGGCTGGAAGCCCGCTGGTGCAATTGTTCGATGGTCCCGAGCAGGGCGATCTCGCGAGCTTCAAGGCGCAGGCCACGGTGGCGCAGTTGTCGCTGGACCGCGCCAAGCAGCTTGCAGCGCGCCAGTTCGGCCCGCAGGCGACGGTCGATCAGGCGCAGGCGGCGTATGACCAGGCCAGTGCCGGCATCGCCAAGATCGAGGCTATTATTTCGCAGAAGCTTGTGCGCGCGCCGTTCGACGGCGAACTCGGCGTCCGTCACGTCGAGGTCGGCCAGTTCCTCACCGCGGGCACGCAGATCGTGTCGTTGACCGATTTGTCGGAGCTGTACGCCAACTTCACGGTGACGGAAAAGGGCAGCGCGCAGCTCAAGGTCGGACAGACCGTGCGCGTTTTGGTCGACGCCTATCCTGGCCGTAGCTTTGAGGGAAAGATCACCGCGATCGAACCCCAGATCAGCACCGACACGCGCAACATCCGTGTTCAGGCGACGATCGCCAACCTCGACCACATCCTCAAACCGGGCATGTTCGCAACCACCACGGTGGTGCTTCCCGACAAGCCGGCGGTCGTCACCGTTCCCGAAACAGCTGTCGATTATACGCTTTACGGCGACTCCGTTTACCTCATTACCGAGAAGAAAGAGGATGACGGCAAGACCAGCCTGACCGCCGTTCGCACGTTCGTGCGGACCGGTAACCGGGTTAACGGACGAGCCGAAATCCTCAGCGGGTTGAAGGCCGGCGATCGCGTGGTCGCCGTCGGCCAACTCAAGCTGCAATCGGGAGCGGCAGTGGCCATCTCGACCGACGAACCTCCGCCGATTCCGGCTAACCCGCCGCGTTACTAAAGCATGATCCGGAAAAGCGGGAACCGTTTTCCGAAAAGATCATGCTCAAACAGAAACCAAAGAGATTAGATCACGATCCGATTCAAAATAGGATCATGATCTAACGATCGGAGCGCATCGCGATGGTCTGGACCGATATTTTCATCAAGCGACCCGTATTGTCCGTGGTCGTAAGTCTTTTGATTCTTCTGATCGGCTTCAGGGCCGCGACAAGCCTGCCGATCCGGCAGTATCCGAAACTGTCGAATACGGTCGTCAACGTCACCACGGTTTATCCCGGTGCGTCGGCTGATTTGATTCAGGGATTCATCACGACGCCGATCGAGCAGGCCGTCGCGTCCGCCGAAGGCGTCGACTACATGACCTCTTCTTCGGTGCAGGGAACCAGCACCATCCAGGTCTACATCAAGCTGAATTTCGATCCGAACCAGGCGTTGACCGAGGTCCTCGCCAAGGTGAATTCGGTCAAATATCTGATTCCAAAGGAATCGAACGATCCGGTGGTGACCAAGACGACGGGCCAGACCACGGCGGTGATGTATCTCGGCTTCTCCAGCGAAGTGTTGTCGGGATCGGCGATCTCCGACTATCTGACGCGCGTGGTTCAACCGGTGCTTTCGACCGTCGATGGCGTCGCTTCCGCGGATATTCTCGGCGGTCAGACTTTCGCGATGCGGCTGTGGCTCGATCCCGCCCGCATGGCGGGCCGCAACGTTTCGCCGGACGACGTTTCGGCGGCAATCAGGGCAAACAACTTTCAGGCCGCGGCGGGGCAGGCCAAGGGCTATTTCACCGTCTCCAACGTGTCGACCAACACCGATCTTAAAAACCTCGATCAGTTCAAGCGCATGATCGTCAAATCCAAGGACGGCGGGTTTGTGCGGATGGAGGACATCGCGACGGTCGAACTCGCGGCGCAAAGCACAGACGCCAGCGTCGCCTTCAACGGAGAGCATGCGATCTTTATCGGCGTGCAGGCGACGCCGCAGGGCAATCCGCTGACACTGGTCAAGGGCGTCCGCGCGCTGTTTCCGGAACTTGAACGCAATCTGCCGCCGTCGATGAAAATGAAAGTGGCCTACGATTCGACCAAATTCATTCAATCGTCGATCGACGAGGTCGAGAAAACCCTGGGCGAGTCGATCATCATCGTGGTTGTGGTGATCTTCCTGTTCCTGGCATCGCTCCGATCGGTGATCATCCCCGTGGTGACCATTCCGCTGTCGCTGGTCGGCGTCTGCAGCCTGATGCTGATGATGGGCTTCAGCATCAACCTGTTGACGCTGCTGGCGATGGTGCTGGCGATCGGTCTCGTTGTGGACGACGCCATCGTGGTGGTGGAAAACATCCATCGGCATCTGGAGGAAGGCAAACCTCCAGTGCAGGCTGCCATGCAGGGCGCGCGCGAGATCGTCGGCCCTGTCATTTCCATGACCATCACGCTGGCAGCGGTGTACGCACCGATCGGCTTCCTCGGCGGCCTCACCGGTTCGCTGTTTCGCGAATTCGCGTTCACGCTGGCCGGCTCGGTGATCGTTTCGGGCGTGATCGCACTGACGCTTTCGCCGATGATGTGCTCGGTTTTCCTCAAGAGCGCCGATGAGGGACGATTTGCAAAGGCCGTCAACAAGGTTTTTGGATCGGTCACGCGCTGGTATGGCCGCCAGCTCGATCGTTCGCTCGACTATCGTCCGATCACGGGGTTGTTCGCGCTGACCATCCTCGGGCTCGTTGGCTTCCTCTACATGCACACCTCGAAGGAACTCGCGCCTGAAGAAGATCAGGGCATCGTGTTCGCCGTGACCAAAGCACCGAAATACGCCAACATCGATTATTCGGACTTTTACGGCGAAAAGCTCGACAAAGTATTCTCCGGCTTCCCGGAAACAGATCTTCGCTTCGTCCTGAATGGCATCAACGGTCCGCAAAACGGAATCGCCGGCATGCTGCTCAAGGCGTGGGACGAGCGGGACCGCTCCTCGATCAAGCTGAAACCGCTGGTACAGGCGCAGCTCAGCAAGATCGAAGGCGTCAATGCGTTTGCGTTCAACCTGCCGCCGTTGCCCGGCGGTCCGGGAGGATTGCCGGTGCAGATGGTGATCAGCTCCACCAATGGATTTCAGTCGGTCTATGAGGAAATGCTGAAGCTGAAGGACACCGCGCGCAAGAGCGGGCTGTTCATCGTCTCAGACAGCGATCTCGATTTCAACCAGCCGGTCGTGCGGGTGAAGATTGACCGCTCGAAGGCGAGCGATCTCGGCATCACCATGCAGAGCATCGGCAATACGCTCGCGACGCTGCTCGGCGGAAACTACGTGAACCGGTTTAACCTTGAGGGACGATCGTATCAGGTCATTCCGCAGGTGCCGCGCGACCGGCGACTGTCGTCCGAGGCGCTCGGCGGATACTATGTGGCGACGGCGACGGGCCAGCAGGTGCCGCTGTCGACACTGGTATCGATCGAAACCGCGACCGATCCCAATGCGCTGTCGCATTACAATCAATTGAACTCCGCCACCTTCCAGGCGGTGCCGATGCCCGGCGTAACGGTTGGGCAGGCGGTCGACTTCCTCGAGGGCGCGGCCAAGAACCTGCCGGCCGGATTTAGTCACGACTACCTCGCGGATTCCCGGCAATATGTGCAGGAAGGAAACCAGCTCGCGGTTACCTTTGGCTTTGCGCTGATCATCATCTTCCTGGTGCTGGCGGCGCAATTCGAGAGCCTGCGCGATCCGCTGGTCATCATGATCAGCGTTCCGATGGCGATCGTCGGTGCGTTGATTCCACTGTTCTTCGGCGCCGCCACGATGAACATCTACACCCAGGTCGGATTGCTCACCCTGGTCGGCCTGATCAGCAAGCACGGCATCCTGATGGTGGAGTTCGCCAACGAGTTGCAGCTCAAGGAAGGTCTCGACAGGCGCTCGGCGATCGAGATGGCGGCGCGGGTCCGGCTTCGCCCGATCCTGATGACGACCGCCGCGATGGTCACCGGCTTGCTGCCGCTTCTGACGGCGACGGGGGCAGGCGCGGCGAGCCGGTTCTCGATCGGACTTGTCGTCGTCGCGGGCATGTCGATCGGTACCCTGTTCACGCTGTTCGTGCTGCCCGCGGTCTATGTCGCGATCGCCACCGATCACAGGGCGACAGCTGAATCCCCGCGGAGCAAGGAGATCGCGGATTTCGATCTGGGTCCGAAGGCTCTCAAGCCGACCTGAGCAATAGCAAGTGCACCTGATGCGACAGCGGCGTTGATCGCCGTTGTCGCTTTCGCTCTGTCTCGTGATCCCTGACAGGGGCTCTTTTTGCAGAGCGTCCAAAACCACGACGCCACGATGAAGCGGCGCGATTTCTTGGCACGTCTCGGATTCTCCCGCACTGCGGCAAGAGACAAGCCCGTACCTTCTTGCTAAATTGGGTGGGATGAGCATTTCCCTTCATCCCGACACGCCTGAAGACCGAACGCTGGCGGCATCGCCTGCGGCGCCGGCGTTGACTCCATCCGGCACAAAGGTCCGCAGCCGGCTGTTCACCAAATACGTCGCCCTGTTTGTCGCGGTGGTGGGTGTCGCGCTGCTATCCAACGGGATTTTTGAAGTTTTCTTCTATTATCGCGAACACAAGGCGGCCCTGATCCGCATTCAGCACGAGCAGGCCGAGGCGGCAGCGGCGAAGATTGGCCAGTTCATCAAGGAAATTGAAAGCCAGCTCGGCTGGACCACCCAGTTGCCGTGGTCTGCGGGCTCGATCGAGCAGCGCCGGTTCGATGCCTTGCGGCTATTGCGGCAGGTACCGGCCATCACCGAACTGGCGCAGGTCGATTCGACCGGCAAGGAGCGGCTGCGGGTATCACGTCTCGCCATGGATGTCGTGGACAGCGGGCTCGACCTCTCCAAGGATCCGAAATTCACCGAAGCCGTCGCCCGCAAGGTCTACTACGGGCCGGTGTATTTCCGCCGCGAGTCCGAGCCCTATATGACGCTGTCGCTGGCCGGCACCCGCAAGGACGCCGGCGTCAGCATCGCCGAGGTCAATCTCAAGCTGATCTGGGACGTGGTGTCGCAGATCAAAGTCGGCGAGCGCGGTCATGCCTATGTTGTCGGCGCGCAGGGGCGCCTGATCGCACATCCGGACATCAGTTTGGTGCTTCGCAACACCGACATGTCGAAGCTGTTACAGGTGCAGGCTGCACGGGTTGGAGGTGCAGGCGGTGGTTCCGATTCGCTGGAGGGCACCCGGAACATCCAGGGGCAGGAGGTGCTGACGGCATCTGCGCCGATCGCGCCGCTCGGCTGGACAATGTTTGTCGAATTGCCCGTGGAGGAGGCCTACGCGTCGCTCTACGCCGCGTTGCAGCGCCTGGGCATTGTGCTGCTGGGCGCGTCGATCTTCGCGGTGCTCGCGGGAATATTCCTGGCCCGGCGCATGGTCGGCCCGATCCAGGCCTTGCGGGCGGGCGCGGAACGCATCGGCAGCGGCGATTTCGCCCAGCGCATCTCGATCAAGACCGGGGATGAACTCGAAGGGCTCGCCAACCAGTTCAACGACATGGGCGCGCGGCTGCAGGAGTCTTATGCGGACCTGGAGAACAAGGTTGAACAGCGGACGGCGGAACTAAGCGAATCCCTGCAATTCCAGACGGCGACCTCTGAAGTTCTAAAGGTCATCAGCAGCTCTCCGGACTCGCTGCAGCCGGTGCTCGATGGAATCGTTAGTACAGCCCGCGAGCTTTGCGGCACCGACACATCCACGATTTTCCTGCTGAGCGAAGGAAAATTCAAAATCGCTGCGGCCTCGGGCGCGTTGCCCGAATACATCGACTTCTTGCGAAATAATCCGATCTCGCCCGATCAAGCCGGATCGTCAACTGCCCGCGCCGCGCGTGAGAAGCGCACGATCCACATTCCCGATATCAGTGCGGATCCCGAATTCGGCCAAGGCCCGATGGCGATTGGTGACCGTCGAGCACTGCTTTCGGTGCCGCTGATCCGCGAGGACCAGGCGATCGGCGTGATTACCATGCGTCAGTCTCACATGAGGCCATTCACCACCCGCCAGATCGAGGTTGTTGAAACTTTTGCGGACCAGGCGATTATCGCAATCTCGAATGTGAGATTGTTCGAGGAAGTTCAGGAGCGAACGCGCGAATTGTCGCAATCGCTCGAGGACCTTCGCACCGCGCAGGATCGCCTGGTGCAGACCGAGAAGCTCGCTTCGCTGGGCCAACTCACCGCCGGCATCGCGCACGAAATCAAGAATCCGCTCAATTTCGTCAACAATTTCTCGGCGCTGTCGGCGGAATTGATCGATGAACTGAATGAGGTGCTCAAGCCCGCTGCGCTCGATGACAAGACGCGGGAGGAGATTGACGAGCTTACGCATATGCTGAAGAGCAATCTCGAAAAGGTGGTGCAGCACGGGAAGCGCGCCGACTCGATCGTGAAAAACATGCTGCTGCATTCGCGCGAAGGGTCGGGCGAACACCGGCCCGCGGATATCAACGCGATCGTCGAGGAAAGCCTCAATCTTGCCTATCACGGTGCGCGCGCCGAGCGGTCCGGCTTCAATATCACGCTGCAGCGCGACCTCGATCCCGGGGCCGGCATGATCGACCTGTATCCGCAGGAAATCACGCGGGTGTTTCTCAATCTGATTTCAAACGGCTTCTACGCCGCCACCAAGCGCAAGGAAGCCGGCGAGGAGGGCTTTGAGCCGACGCTGAGCGCGACCACGAAAAACCTCGGCAACAGGGTGGAAATCCGGATTCGCGATAACGGCACCGGAATCCCGTTGGCAGTAAAGGAGAAAATGTTCAATCCCTTCTTCACCACCAAACCCGCGGGCGAGGGCACCGGACTTGGCCTGTCGATGAGCCACGACATCGTGGTGAAACAACATGGCGGCAAGATCGACGTCAATACTGAGCCGGGCGCATTTACCGAATTCATTATCACGCTGCCGCGGACGGCGGTCGCACAAACAAATACTGGAGGCACACATTGAGCGTTTACATACTCGTCGTCGATGACGAGCCCGATGTCGAGGCCTTGTTCCGTCAGCAGTTCCGGCGCGATCTGCGCTCCGGGCGCTTCACGATGGAGTTCGCCCCGTCGGCGCCTGCGGCGTTGGCCCGCGCCGCAAACGTTGCCGATCCGTCGCTGATCCTGATTTTGTCTGACATCAACATGCCCGGCATGAGCGGGCTCGAGATGCTGCCGAAGGTGCGCGCGCAGCGGCCCGATGTTCCCGTGATCATGATCACCGCTTATGGCGACGCGGAAACGCGGCGCAAGGCGATCGAAAAGGGCGCGATAGGCCTGCTGACAAAACCGATCGATTTCGCGCTGCTGCGCCACGAGATCGATACAAGGCTTGGGCAGGCCGCATGACCGCTACCATCCTCGTCGTCGATGACGAGCCCGATCTCGAGGCTCTGGTCCTGCAGAAATTCCGCAGGCAAATTCGCGATGGCGCGGTGACATTCATGTTCGCCCACGACGGGATCGAGGCGCTGCAGTCGATCGAGGATCATCCGCATGTCGACCTGGTGGTGTCCGATATCAATATGCCGCGGATGGACGGCCTGTCGTTACTGCAAAAGTTGCAGGAGGCCGAGGACAAGAAATCGACCATCATCGTCTCCGCTTACGGCGACATGAGCAACATCCGCACCGCCATGAACCGCGGTGCGTTCGATTTCCTGACCAAGCCGATCGATTTCGGCGATCTCGAAATGACCATCGACAAGACCATCCGCCATGTCGAGATGATGCGCGAGGCGCGCCGCCGCCAGGCCGAAGCCGAGCGTGCTCATGCATCGCTTTCGCGGTATTTTTCGCCGCAGATCGCCTCCAGGCTCGCGGCCGACGGCGAAAGCAACGGCATGGAAGTGCATTGGCGCGAGGTCGCGACCATTTTCACGGACATCACCAGTTTCACGTCGCTGGTGGAAACCGCCGCGCCGGAGGTGCTGGGTGCGCTGCTCAACGAATATGTGGGCGGCATGACCGACGCTGTCTTCGCGCATGAGGGGACGGTCGCGAAGATCATCGGCGACGCGATCCAGATTCTCTTCAACGCGCCCGGAGACCAGCCGGATTATGCGGCCCGTGCGATTGCCTGCGCGCATGATCTCGATGTCTGGGCCGAGGCGTTTCGCGAACGCTGGAAGGCCAAAGGTGTGAGTTTCGGCGTAACCCGGATTGGCGTTCACGCCGGCCCGGCTCTGGTCGGCAATTTCGGCGGCAGCCGTTTCTTCGATTACACCGCCTATGGCGATACCATCAACACCGCAGCACGGCTTGAAGCCGCCAACAAGTTTCTCGGCACGCGCATATGCGTCAGCGCCGCGGTCGCCAAAGGCACGGAGAATTTTCAAGGGCGCCCGGTCGGCGATCTGGTGCTGCGCGGGCGGAGCGAGCCGCTGCGGGCCTACGAGCCGCTGGCGGCGACGACGTTCGAGGCAGCGGCGACGAGGCAATATTCCGACGCCTTCGCCAAGCTGGAAGCCGGCGACGCCGCGGCGATGCCCGCCTTTGCCGCACTGGTCGGGTTGCATGCCGACGATGCCCTCGCCGGCTTTCACTTAAGGCGGTTGCTCAACGGCGCCAAGGGCGTCCGCATGCAGCTGGAATGAGAGCATGCGGGGGACGCCAGACATGACGCGCGATTTTCCGGCCGGCAATTATCGATTCATCCCGGCGGTGTTTCAGTATTCGAGCGGCGCCGCGGCCTCGTCCGGCTTTGAGGTCGAGCGGGTGCGCTTCGATAGGTTGCTGCCGCTGGCCGAAGGTTTTGCGCAGGCCGCGAAATATATTCGCAGCGCGGGACGGCCGCTGACGGCGTTTTGCGCCTGCGAGCTGCGCTCGCCGGCGGCGTTTACCGAGAACGGATTTCGAACCTTCAACGAGCACTATGTAAAAACGCTCGCGGAATGGGGCCTGTTCGATGGCGTCATCAATCCGGTGGCGCGCAGCAACGTTTGCCCGGAGATCGATCCTCCGGCCGAGCCATCATTTTATGCATTCTCTTTCACGCGCCCGAACCAAGGGACTGAAACGAGCACGACGCCGACATTCGTCATCGCCGGCGGCGCCGAAGCGCGCGGCGGGAGCGGGAGCTATCCCGAGCGTATCGTGCGCTACCGCGATCTCAGCCCGGACGGACTGAGGGAAAAAGTCCGGTTCACGGTTGGAGAAATGGAAAACCGCCTCGGTGCGTTCGGGTTCGGTTGGAAGGACACCACGGCGGTGCAGGCCTACACCGTGCACGACTTCCATCCGGCCATGACAGATGAACTGGTCCGCCGCGGCGCCACGCGTTCGGGCCTCACCTGGCATTTTGCGCGCCACCGGTGATCGATCTCGAATACGAGATGGATTGCCGCCGCGTCGCGCGTGAGACGGTGATCTGAGAACGAGCGTACCGCTGTTATCGCTCGCGCGGATCGAGCGCGTCGCGCAGTCCGTCGCCGACCAGATTGAACGACAGCACCACGAGAAAAATCGCGAGCCCCGGCCACAGCGCCATCCACGGCGCGTTGGTCAGAAAGCGTTGCGCCGAATTCAGCATGCTGCCCCAGGACGGCGCGGGCGGCTGCTGGCCGAGCCCGAGGAACGATAACGCCGCCTCGGCGATGATTGCGGCCGCGATCGAAAGCGTCGCCTGCACCAATAACGCCGGCATGATATTCGGCAAAATGTGGAACAGCGCGATCCGCCAGCGCGGATTGCCCATGGCGCGCGCCGCCTCGACGTAGTCCTCGACCTTGACGCTCATCACTTGGCCGCGGGTCAGCCGCACGAAGATCGGCG
>Ga0208990_1000196_pt1 | contig 12516 bp, 5 predicted proteins | sample MedBloCARef_M3_FD_187854 | JGI IMG/M metagenome (GOLD analysis project Ga0208990, IMG submission 187854) | Forest soil microbial communities from El Dorado National Forest, California, USA - Mediterranean Blodgett CA Ref_M3 (SPAdes) (version 2) | ecosystem: Environmental > Terrestrial > Soil >...
AAAGGGGGACGGCTCTTTGTGGCCGCTCTCGGAGACAATCAAAACACGGTCGAGGTAATCGATCTGAGGTCGGGAAAGTGGGTATCCAGTATCCCCGGACAAAGCAAGCCGCAAGGGTTGTTCTATTCTCCTAACTTCAAAAAGCTTTTTGTAGCCAACGGTACTGACGGCACCTGCAAGATATTCGCTGGGGACACACTCAAGCTTATTGATAGTTTACCGATCGGCGCCGATGCCGACCATGTTGGTTACGACCCTGCGACCAAATATCTTTACGTCGGATTCGGCGATGCAAAATCCGGGGGGCTGGCCATCATCGATACGCGCAACAACAAGCATGTTGGGGATATCAAGACCGATGCCCGCTCCGGTGGCATCAAGATCGAAAAATCGAGGCCACAAACTTTCGTCACGCTTACCGGAGCTACCAATCTTGGCGTCGTTGATCTAAAAAAGCGCGAACAGATAACAGTCTGGCCGACGGGAGTTCCAAGTAATGTCGCCCTAGCGCTCGATGAGGGCCATCATCGGCTTTTCGACGGCGTTCGTGAACCAGCGACACTGATTGTCCTAGACACTGATTCTGGAAAAAAAGTTTCGCAGGTTGAGGGCGTCGCCGGAATCGACGACCTGTGGTATGACGCCGCACATAAGCGCGTCTACGCCTCGGGAGGCAGAGGGTTTGAAGTGGGGTTCGTTTACACCTATCAGCAGAAAGACGCCGATCACTATGACCTAATCGCGAGAGTTCCCACGGCGCCCGGGGCGGGCACCTCGTTTTGGTCACCGGAACTCAATCGCTTTTATGTCGCTGCTCCAGCCAATGACAAGGAAGAAGCAGCAATTCTAGTATTCGAGCCTCAGCCGTGAGGAGTGCGTCGGGAGGAGAACGAACAGGAGTAGGCGGAAACCGATGGGCATGGGTTTCAACTTCATTCTTGTTTTGGAATTCTAAAATGCGGTTCTGTTTGAAACGAGAATCAGGAATGTCAGATCTGATTGGAGGAAAAGATATGAAGACACGCTCTACGATAGAGTGCCTCCTCGGGCTCGCGGTCCTTACTTTCTTTGGCTGCAACACAGCGCCGGGCGGAGCCCCCGCCCCGGCTGCCACGCCGTCCCACGAACTTCTGCCACTGCAACTCATTCAACGAATTCCGGCGCCGGGTGTAACTGGCCGCATCGATCACTTCACCGCGTACCCCAAGCGTCGGCTGCTGATTTTTGCCGCCCTGGGTAACAATACCGTAGAGGTGGTCAATACCTTCGAGGCCAAGGTAGTTCAGAGCATCAAGGGGTTGAACGAACCTCAGGGCGTACTCTACGTTCCCGAATTCAACAAGCTCTTCGTGGCCAACGCAGGAAACGGCGTGGTCAACGTTTATGACGGCAAGACGTGGGCTCTTCGCAAGAGTATCTCAATTGGCGAGGAAGCTGATACGGACAACCTTCGGTATGATGATGCTTCCAAACGGGTTTTTGTCGGCATCGTGGGCGGCATCGCCATGATCGACGCGGCAACCGAAGCGCATGTCGAGAAGGACCTCAAGGGTAGTGGCGGGCACTCGGAGTCATTCCAGTTGGAAAAGAAGGGGTCCCGCGTTTTCGTCAACGTGCCGGACGACAGCAGTGTGGTCAACGTTATCGACCGGAAAACAGGTGAGCTGACCAAGTGGGAGCTGAACGGAGCTAAAGCAAACTATCCCATGGCGCTCAATGAAGACGATCACCGCCTCTTCGTCGTCACCCGGAGACCTCCTTTGGTGATCGTACTTAATACGGATACTGGCAAAGAGGTTGCGAGAGTCCCTGTGGGCGGATCTGCTGATGATGTCTATTTCGACGTTGAGCGTAAGCGCATTTACGTCCTCGGCGGGGAGGGATTTATCAGCGCGATCCAACAGACTGACCCGGACCACTATGCGCTGATCGCAAACATCCCGACAACCGTAGGCGTGCGCACCGGCATTTTCTTTGGAACGAGCTTGTACGCCGGCGTGCCTGCCGCAGGATTGGAACCCGCGCAAATTTGGAATTATGGCGTGCCGGAATAAAGTGTAAGAGCGCTGGCGACTTGGCAAGGATGAATCGGAGGCACATTTTGGACGTCCGCAGCATCCGTGCAAGTCCGGAGTTTTAGGCGCAGGATTAGCTCAAAAAAAAGCGCTGGCGAATGCGCCTCTGGCTTGATGTTACCAGATCAATTTCAGCGCAAGCTGAATCTGCCGGGAGGTGGTTTGCGTCGACGTGACGAGTCCCGCGCCCGAGACGGGCTGACCGTTCTTGTCGAAAACCGCAAGGTTGTCAGTCGGCGAGGCAAAATTTGCCTGATTGAGAATATTGAAAAGCTCTGCGCGGAACTGGACATTGAACCCCTCTGAAAACAGTCCACCGAAGGTGTTGGTCCCGCAGCCGGCGCCCGCGCAAACCGTCCCCGAATTGTCTTTCTTGAAAATCCTGTTGTTCTTGAAGACAGAGAAGTCCAGCTTAGAGAGCCCTGGCCCTATAGCGGTGTTGCGGCCGAGATTCCCCCACCGGGTACTTGGAACCGGGAAAGCCAGGCATTGCGTCTTGATGTAATGGTTGGGGTTGCCTGGATTAGTTAGCGTCATGCAGCCGGGACCAGCGAGCCAGTCCGGCGGCACATTTGTCTCTTCCAATTTCTGCCCAACAGGGTCCCCACCAAGAGTGGGTGTAAACGGCTGCCCTGTACTTATCTTGTAGAGACCGCCTAGCTGCCACCCTCCGAGCGCCCAACTTGGAAGCTCCAGAATCCGCAGAGGCGCTGCCCTGCCCGAGTGTCGCGTTGATGCGCCCCAGGTTGGACTAGGCAGCTCCCAGGTAAAACTGACGACGGCAGTCTGAGCGACGTCGAAATCCGACAGTCCCCGCGTAGTTCTCCGGTCGAAGAACAGCTGGTTAAAGAGTCCATTCGGAAACGAATCATCCGCGGCGGTCGCCGAAAGCGTGTCAATGCTCTTGCCCCAGGTATACGCAACATGAAACTGAAAACCGTGGCTCACGCGCTTGGCGAGATCCACTTGCAGCGCGTCATAGAAGGAATCGGCCTGCCAGAGGTTCGCGCTAATGCGTCCGAAATTCGGATTGAGCGCAACGGTCGGGCTGGGGCTGGACTGCGTGCCAGTGGGCAGGAATCCCGAGGCACATGGGTTGCCTTTCCCGTTCGGTCCACATGGCCAGGCATAGCCTGCCGGTGTAAGACTGGGAAGAACCATATCGATATTGTCGACCCTGTAGGGTTGATGGACTCCGCGTGATCCCACGTAGCCAAGCGTTAACGCGAGGGTGGATGACAACTCGCGCGCTACACTCAGGTTCCATTGCATCACGTAATTGCGTTTAGGAGCGTGTTCGACGTACACAGAACGAGAGGATGTCGACGCCGTCGCAAGCTGTTGAAACGCACCCGTCGGGAACGAGCCTGAAGGAACGGCGTTCCCGAATATCTCTTGGACGAACGGAACCGCATGTTGAAAGGAAATTGAAAATTCGTATGGCAACGGAAGTACATCAAATGTGCCAAATCCGCCGCGGATGAGAGTTCTGGCGCTCGGATTCCAAGCGAAACCAACACGAGGTTCGAAGTTCCGAAACGTTGGATTTAGAAAAAAAGGCGATCCCACGTATGGCTGGGCATCGGCGAGGTTACGCAGGTTGGAAATTCGATTGTGCGCTTCATTAGGCACCGTAGCCATTTCATAGCGAAGGCCCGCATTCACGGTCAGATTAGGTTTTAACCGGACATCATCCTGTATGTAGGCGCTGAAGAGGGTCTGCCGTAGCGCAAACTCGGGCGGGGCGATCGTGCGATTCCCCTGAAAACCTTGGGGCTGGTTGGTGAGCAGGCTCAGCAAAGAATTGAAACGGAAAACCCCATTTACGTTGCTCAATATCAGCTGGTTATCCTGTATCCGCTCGACGAGGGCGCCAAACTTTAGCCCATGCTTGCCCCTCGTCAGGAAGGCGTCATCGCCTCCTTGAAAAGAATTCCAAGCTAGAGATTGACTGGATGGGAGGAGTCCCACTGTGCTTGGGGCACCCTTAAAATTGGTCAGTCCCGGCACGCTCTCGATGGACCCGGCAAGTCCACCGGGCTCGAATGCGTAAGACGGATCGAGCATGAGAGGATTGGAAACTTTAGATATACCTCCCATGATCCCCACAGCGCGGCTGAAACCGACTTGAACAGCGTTCAAAAATGAAGAGGTAAATAGATGCTGCTCGTGAATGGTTACGACTTGGCGCCTCGAGACCACATTGGTGAGCAACTCGTCGAATGTCCCGGGCTGCACAGTTTTCGAGTTGTCACGCATGTAAGTGCCAAAGATACTGTCCTTGGTAGAAAATTTACGATCCAATCGAACAGTCAAATAATCTTCAGTCGTAACCTGCTGGTCCGCAAAGGCAAAAATTCCGGTATCGCCGCTTCCCAGGAGCGGCCTGTTAGGCAATGGATAAAACGCGGCGAGAAACCTCGCTACCGCGGGATCGACATTGATATTTCCCGTGGAAAGCTGCCCATTTCGAGCCGCAGCCGATGGGACAGTGTTCACAGTAGTCACGCCCAACGATTGGCGAAGCGCCTCGTAGTCGCCAAATAGGAAGGTACGGTCTCTTTGGATGGGCAATCCAGCTGAAGCACCGAACTGATTTCGCTTGAAGGGAGGGATGGTAGGGCCGTCAAAGAAATTCCGCGCATCCAGGGCACTGTTGCGTAGGAACTCGTACACGGTGCCGTGCAACGCGTTCTTCCCGGATCGAGTCACGGCATTGATGACGCCCCCCGAAGTTCGTCCGTAATCGGAAGGGTAGTTGCTTCCCAGCACGGATACCTGCTCGACGGCGTCGATTCCGAGATTATCGCCAAGGACACTTCCCGGAGCCCCGTTCGAATAGTCATTGATGCTGATTCCATCCAGCCGGTAACTGTTCTGATCGGGACGCGCGCCGGAAATGCTGATCGCCGCGCCAAAACCGCGTTCGGTATTTCCTCCGCTAGACTGAACTCCCGTCACGCCGGCCTGCAACGTCGCGAGTTGTGCCCAGTCACGCCCGTTCAATGGAGTATCGCGCACGGTTGAGGCATTGACGTTTCCACTTACTGTAGGGGAGTTTTCCGATACTGGCGCGGAAGGAGCCAGCGTTCTCGCCACCCGTGCCGGGTCACCGACTCGCATAACAGCATTAATCGATCGTTCTACCCCTGCGATAATGGCTACGGCGTTCCATTCTTGTGTAACGAATCCCGGAGCGGATATGGTCATGTCATACCGCCCGGGTGGCAGATTGGGAGCATTGTAGAGCCCGTCGGCATCCGTGGTGATTGTCCTGACGGTACCTGAGGTTGCATCTGAGACAGAAATATGCACACCCGGCATGACCGAACCATTTTCTCCTCGTACAGTGCCTGTGATTGATCCGCCGGCGACTTGAGCGTTCGTGGCCGAAGGGACAAGCGACATGATGGCAATCAGCGTTAGAAGTAAAACAACAATTTTGCTCAAGCCGTCGGAATAAGACTTCACGCGCGAGCTTTTCCAATCAATCCAATGATCCGCGGTCAACATCTCGACTCCCGTCCCGAGTTTCATCGACTGGATGCGAAACTTCAGAGGGCGATTTTCAAACTTCACGAGTGGCCTCCGATACTTCAGTTCTGTGAACAAACAGAGTAGTCTGAGGAATGTTCCTGGCTACTCAATCCTACGTTTCGTAAACCCATAACTCCGCACCTCTATCGGAAGGGGCGGGAACAGTTAAATAGACGCCGTCGCATGCGTCTCCGGCACGGTTTCACCAGATCAACTTGAGCGCAAACTGAATCTGGCGGGACGTTGTCTGTGTAGAGGTGAGGAGTCCCGCGCTTTGAATGCGTTGCCCGTTTTGATCGAAAACTGCAAGATGATCGGTTGGGGAGGAAAAATTAGCACGGTTGAGAATGTTGAAAAACTCAGCCCGAAACTGCGCGTTGAAGCTTTCTGAGATGCGCTTTAGGTGGTTGTTCTTGAAGATGGAGAAGTCTAGCTTCGACAGCCCCGGCCCAACCACGGCGTTGCGGCCCAAGTTGCCTCTTAGATTCGCGCAGGTGCCCGCGATGCCCGCGAAGGTCTGGCACTGGGAAACAATCGCTGGGGTCGATTGAGGCAGGATGAAGCAGTTGGGGTTGATGTAGATTGGCCCAGCAGGATTCTTCTTGAAATTAGCGTCGACTGGATTGCATCCCGAAGTGTAACTCGGCAACTCACTGGTTTCGTCCAGTTTCATCCCCAAGGGATCCCCACCGAAAATTGGAGTAAACGGTTGCCCGGTACTGGCCTTGTACAGACCGCCCAACTGCCATCCGCCAAGAGCCCATTGCGGAAGCTTCGACCCATTTGCTGGTCCAGGTATTTCCCAGGTGAAGCTCAGGACAAAGGTCTGGGCGACATCGAAGTCCGAGAGACCGCGCGTAGTCCTCTGATCAATGAAGAGCTGGTTAAATAGCCCATTCGGAAAGGCGTCATCGGCTTCCGTGGCCGATAGCGTGTCAATGCTCTTGCCGAACGTGTAAGCGCCATGAAGTTGAATGCCGTGACTGACGCGTTTTGCAACGTCCACCTGCATGGCATCGTAAAACGAATGGGCCTGCCAGAGAGTGCCGTCGACTCGCCCAAAATTCGGGTTGAGCGTACCGCTTGGTTTAGGAGCTGCCTCCGTGCCGCTCGGAAGGAACCCAACAGCGCACGTGACACCTGGGGTCCCGTTAGGTCCGCAGGGCCACAGATAGCCTGCCGGAGTGAGAGCAGGAAGAACCATGTCGATATTGTCCATCCGGTAGGGTTGGTGGACCCCCCGCGATCCGACGTAGCCGACCGTGACGGCGAGAGTGGATGACAGCTCACGCGCCACGCTCATATTCCATTGCATCACGTAATTGCGGTTTGGGTTGCTTTCGGGAAAATACGCGGTACCAGAAGTCGAGTTGGTCACTAATTGGTTAAATGCGCCGGTCGGGAATGAACCGGCGGGGAGATTTTCCCCGACTACCAATTGCACGAAGGGCAATGCTCGCTGAAAGGTGAGAGTAAATTCGTACGGCAGCGGCAGTACGTCAAAAATTCCGAACCCGCCGCGAAAGAGTGTCTTGCCGCCGCGCGGATTCCAGGCGAAACCCACGCGCGGCTCAAAGTTCCGAAGCGTGGGATTCCCAAACAATTTGGTTCCAACACTCGGCTGTGCATCCGTCAGGTTGCGCAGCACAGAAGTCCGGCCGTGGCTTTCGGTCGGCACGGTCACCATCTCGTAGCGCAAGCCGGCGTTCAATGTCAGGTTTTTCTCCACCCGGATATCGTCCTGCACGTAGGCGCCGATGAGCGTCTGCCGCATTCCACTGTCTGTTGGCAAAGGCAAGGCGGTCCCTTGAAACGCTGCCGGCTGGTTGATGAGAAATTGCGTCAAGGAATCGAAGCGGAACGTTCCGTTGACATTCCCAGCCGAGACTTGGTTGTCCTGCATTCGTTCCACTTCCACTCCGAACTTCAGGGCATGCCTTCCTCGGGTAAGAACGGCGTCGTCACCACCCTGGAATGAGTTCCAAAAAAGAGATCTGCTGGACGATAGATCTCCCTGCGCGGTTGGAGCGCCACCAAAATCTGTGACTCCCGGTAGGCTCAGGATGCGACCGGCAAAGCCTCCAGGTACAAATGCATAGGAAGGATCGAGCATGAGAGGGTTCAACACACTCGTTACGTGCCCCTCAATTCCCACCGCGCGGCCGAATCCAATTCGAGCAACATTCAACAGATTAGGGCTAAAGATGTGCTGCTCATGAAGAGTTGCGACCTGCCGGCCTGACACGATATCGGAGAACAGTTCCCCGAAAGTACGTGGCTGAATGGTCTTCGAGTTGTCGCGCATATAAGTAACGTAGATACTGTCGCTTTCCGAAAATTTGTGGTCCAACCGAACGGTGAAATAATTTTCGGTGGTCACTTCCTGCGCGGAAAACGAAAAGACTCCCGTATTGCCATCCGGCTGCAGTTGGCCGTTGGGTGACGGATAGAAAGCCTTAAGGAATGAGGGGTGTTGCAAGGCGTTGAGGCCGACAAAATTATCGACACAAAATCCCGCCTGCCCAGGAGCCAGGTTTGTCTGCGTGGCGGGATTCGGACACGCCCCGGTCCACGGGCCGCCGGCGGGGTTTCCGTCGGGCCCAAGGAGATTTCCGTTGGAGTCGTGGACGATTCCTAATCGCGCTGTATCGGACGGCACCGTATTGACCGTGGTCACGCCCAGCGATTGGCGGAGTCCTTCATAGTCTCCGAAAATAAATGTGCGGTCTTTCTTGATCGGCGCTCCCGCTGACCCTCCGAATTGGTTTCGTTTGAAGGCGGGAATTACCGGGCCGTCAAAGAAATTTCGAGCATCGAGAGCGCTGTTGCGGAGAAACTCGTATAAAGAGCCGTGGAAAGCATTCTTGCCCGAGCGGGTCACGACGTTGATTACGCCGCCGGAAGTTCGTCCATAGTCGGCTGGATAGTTGCTGCCAAGCACGGACACCTGCTCGACAGCGTCAATTCCAAGATTGTCACCCAACACGCTGCCCGGGGCGCCGTTCGCGTAGTCGTTGATGCTGATTCCATCCAAGCGGTAACTGTTCTGATCTGGCCGTGATCCGGAAATGCTCACTGCCGCCCCGAATCCGCGGTCGGTGTTGCCTCCTCCGGTCGCACTGCCATTCTGCACGCCGGTGACGCCGGCTTGCAAAGTCGCGAGCTGCGCCCAGTCGCGCCCGTTTATCGGTGTGTCGCGGACGGTGGAAGCGCCGACGGTTCCACCTACCGTAGAGGATGCCGAACTTACCTGGGAAGGAGGCGCTACCGTTCGCACCACTTGTTGCGGATCGCCCGCTCGCATAACAAAATTGAGGGAGCGCTCCGCTCCCGCCGCTACAGCGATGCTAGTCATTACCTGGGTAACAAATCCGGGAGCTGAGACGCTCATCTCGTAGACTCCGGGAGGCAGGTCGGGCACGTTATAAAATCCATCCGTATCGGTTATGACCGTTCTGGCCGCACTGGAAGTCGCATCCGTAATGGACACGTGGACCCCCGGCATCGCAGCGCCAGATTCTCCTCTTACCGTGCCAGCAATCGATCCGCCGGCCACTTGCGCGTGGATGGTCCATGGCATTGCAAGGGTCAGGAGCAGGCCGAGTGTGGCGGCAACCCGAGCCGTCGCTGGTCTGTGCAGAAATTTATTTTTTGCCTGGTTTTCGCTGCAGGAAGTGAAATTGGGGTCCATGAAGTTTTGCGAAGCTAGGGAACGGCCCCGGCGCGGAAAGCCGTTCCCGACGATTTTGCGATATTCCGGATACTATTTGGAGGACGTCAACATGCCCGCAGCCAGATCGTTGCGCACAACCGCGCCGCCCTTCATCACGAATTTCACTCGTTGCATCTCCGTGATGTCGGTCAACGGATCTCCGGCCACAGCGATGATGTCGGCGAACTTGCCCTTCTCAATTGTGCCGAGGGTGTCCTGCTTGTGGATGATCTCGGCGTTGATTGTCGTGGCCATTCGCAGCGTATACAAGGGGCTTGCTCCCCACTTGACGAAGATGGGAAACATTTCGCCCTGCACGCCGTGCGAGCAATTGCATTCGGTGTTATAGACCCTTCCTGGCGGCGGTGCGGAGCCGCTGCCCCAACCGAGGATCACACCGGCAGCCAGCATTTTTTTCCACGTAACCTCCACCAAGCGGTACCGGCTGTAGGGCGCCCATTGTTTCAGGTCCCCAGGTTCGTCCTGACGGTGATCCAGAATCGTCGTCGTGATGGGCATACGATTCTGGACGAATTGTTTAATGTCGTCATCGGTGGCGGCGGTGGCGTGCTGAATATTGTCGATCCCGACCTCGATCGCGTACTTGAGGCCGTCACCCCCATAGGTATGGGTGGCGACCCACATGCCGCGCTTGTGCGCCTCATCCTCGACGGCAGCAAGTTCTTCCTTCGTGGGAAGCGGCTGATTGAACATCTTGCCCTCTTTGTCGAAATAGAACGGACCGGTCGTATGTATTTTGACGTGGTCGACGCCGTAATGGGCCAACTCACGCACGGCGGCGCGCATCGCGTTAGGTCCGTTCGCGGTGATGTCCGGTTCGTGGGGCGCGAAGTCCAATGGATAGGAGGCGCTGCCGGGCATCGTCACGTTGATGATGGGACCCGCAGTGATCAGCCGGGGCCCCTGAACGAGGCCGCTTTCGATGGCTTTTTTGAGCTCGACGTCGGCATATCCGCCGCCGTGCGATCCCATGGCCACAAGCGTGGTGTAGCCGGCGTTCAAGCTTCGTGTGGAGGTGTTCAGCGCTATCATCATCTGATGTTGCAGATTTCCTTGACCGTCCGTGAGGTGGACGTGACCGTCAATCAATCCCGGCAGCACTGTCGCTGCGCTGAGGTCGATCACTTTGGCGCCGGCCGGAATCTTCACGCGGTCGGCGGGACCGACGTCCGTGATTTTGTCGCCGCTGATAAGCACAACTTGATTTGGTAAATTGGCGCCCGACTTGGGGTCGAACATTTTGCCCGCGCGCACGGCCGTGACTTGCTGGGCTTGCGCTGACACAATGGCCCCTAAAATCAAGAGCACTGCATTCAACACGTATTTCGATCGCTTCATATAGCCTCCGTTGCTATCCAGAATCTGGCATCAGGCCGGACGATTTCGATTTGGACCTGGGCGCGCTTTAGATCAAGGAGGACAACCTTACTGGACTTGAACTGGTCACAAAGTAAAGTTGTCCTCACCGTTTGTTACCGACGCCGTTTCAGCGGCCGTAAACCAGTACCCGGAAGTTTCCGGGTTTCGCCCTCGCCAGCGGATTGGGCTGTTTCTCAGAGGGAGCGGCTGGGGGATCAAAATCCGAAGTGGACACGAACAGGGTGTGGGTCTTTGTATCAAGTCCCATCGTTTTGCCGCCGTACTCAGTCTTTACCGTCTCGACTTCGCTGAGCTTGCTGGGTGAGTCTTCGTGAAAGATGTGAATCATACCCTCGCGCGTGGAGACAAATACCATGCCGGTCGATGGCTCAAACTGGATAGCGTCCACGCCAGCGGTTATCGGGAACGACTGGATGACGTTTCCCTTGTCCGCATCCATCATCACCATGAATTGCGGCTTGCGGCCCGCGGAAAAGAGGCGCCGGTTCTTTACGTCCATTGCCAGCGCGACAGCCTGCCCTTCCGGAGCGACCGGCCAGCGGTTCTTGATCTCGAGAGTTTTGGTGTCAATGGCCACTACGTCGTTTTTATCTTCGTTATTGTCATAGATCATCCCCTTGCCATCAACTGCGGGGAACTCCACCGCTCCGATCAAGTCTATGTTCTTCACTACCGTTTCCTTCGCCGGATCGATCACGGTTGAGTTGTGGCTGCTGCCGTTGAAGGTAAAAATGTACTTCGATGCCGGATCGTAAATAATAGAGTCTGTGTCAGGCTGATTGGTCTTGACCTCGCCGGTGACCTTCAAGGTCTTAAGATCGAAAACGAACGCGCTCTCGGCCCCACCATCACTGATAAAGCCCTTGTTAAGCGGCTTGACCAGGGCGACTCCGTGGATGCGTTTGAAACGGGGATCAGAAATTGTGGTCACTAACGAGTAGTCATCTGCATTGAGGATAACTACTTCCGTGCCGTGAGATACGTAGACGCGGCGCGTGTCTGGATCGACGAGGAGGTAGTCAAAATACTCGCCGCCACCCGGTGCCGCGGCCAGTGGGACTTTCTTGACCAGGTGGTAGCCGCCTGCAGCCGAAACTGTGAGAGCGTAAGCAGCGAGTAGCAGAGTCGAAACACCAATTGCAAGACGTGCAAAACTTGAAGTTTTCATGTGAAATTCCCCCCTAAGAGTCTGAAGTGCGGGTCGTGCATCCCGGCCCGGCCGGGGATGCGTGCGACAGCTAAACTTGCCCGAATATTAGTACGTCACCCAAGAAAAAAAGTTTCGGTCAATTGTGGATAAAACACGGCTGCCCGCCCAAAAGTCAGGCGGGCAGCCGTGGCGCATCAGCCTTTTCCGATTTACCAAATCACTTTCAAAGCAAACTGAACGTCTCGTGGTTGGGTCGCGAGCGTGTCCATAGAGCCGTCCGCTCCGGCCTTTCCGTTCTCCTTAAAGATCCCGGCACCGGCACCGGGTGTTGGAGGCACAAAGTTGGTGTGGTTGAAGATGTTGAAAATCTCCGCCCGGAACTGAACGTTGAAGGTCTCCGAAATGCGATGGATCGGGTTGTTCTTGGTGGCGGAGAAATCCAGGTTTACAAGTTTAGGTCCAATGAGAGTGTTGCGGCCCGCATTGCCCATGAGATTCGCGCAAGTGCCCGCTATGCCCGGCTTAAATGGGTCCGGGGTTTTTGACGGGTTATGCCCAACAAAGCCAAAGGGCATGCATTGGCTTGCTATGGCCGGAGTCGCCGCAGGAAGCGTGTAGCACGACGTATTGATGTAGATAGG
>Ga0208990_1000200_pt1 | contig 12437 bp, 7 predicted proteins | sample MedBloCARef_M3_FD_187854 | JGI IMG/M metagenome (GOLD analysis project Ga0208990, IMG submission 187854) | Forest soil microbial communities from El Dorado National Forest, California, USA - Mediterranean Blodgett CA Ref_M3 (SPAdes) (version 2) | ecosystem: Environmental > Terrestrial > Soil >...
ACACCGCCACCACCCCCACCCGCCCCCGGAGCACCTGCTTTCATCAACTATCCCGCTCCCGATAACATCACCCCGACTCTGGGGTCCACGACGTCCGGGGCGCACGGGGCCGGCGAGCCTTCTATTGGCGTTAACTGGAACACTGGCAAGGCCTTCATCCAGGCGGGTAACCACACGCTGCGAGTGACCTTCAATGATGCGGTCAAGCCCGTGACCACAACCTGGGAAGACCAGCGCTCGCCCTTTGCGCGCGTTAGCCTCGATCCCATCCTGTTCTCTGACGACAGCCATTTCGGCGGCCCCAACCGAACTTTCTCCTCGCAACTCAACGGAGCCACCAGCGAGCTGTCTTACAGTGATGATGACGGCAACACCTGGTTCCCGACCCAAGGCTCTGGCCAGCCCGCCGGCGTTGACCATCAGACTGTGGGTGGAGGTCCCTACGCTTCACCGGCGCCTCTGGCTCGCACGTCGTATCCACATGCGATTTATTACTGCTCACAAGATATCGCTATGGCCTTCTGTTCGCGGAGCGATGATGGCGGCCTCACCTTCGGGCCAGGCGTTCCCATCTACCTCTTCACCACGGTCAACGGCGTTGAGCGTCCTGTTGCTCCCGGAACCTGCGGCGGTCTGCACGGTCACGTCCGCGTCTCGCCTGACGGTACAGTTTACGTTCCAAACGTGAGGTGCATGGACGCGAGCGGCGTCAGCAGGCCAGGAGTGGCCGTCTCCACCGATAACGGATTGAACTGGGTCGTGCGAACCGTGCCCGATGCCAAGAGCATCAGCCCCGGCAGTGACCCTTCGGTTGCGGCGGGCAGCAACAACACGATCTATCTCGGTTATGTCAACGTGGATGGGCACGCGAAAATCGCGGTCTCCCACGACCGCGGTCTGCACTGGTCGAAGTCCCAAGACGCGGGCACTCCGTTCGGAATCCAGAATGCTGAGTTCGCCGAGGTCATCGCCGGAGACGACAATCGCGCGGCTTTTGCGTTCCTTGGCACTCCGACGGTAGGCGACACGCAATCCGCCGACTTTCGCGGCATCTGGCACTTGTATGTCGCAATCACGTACAACGGCGGTAGCACCTGGACGACCGCGGACGCAACACCAGCCGACCCCGTGCAGCGCGGCTGCATCTGGAATTCGGGAGGCAGCAACCCGTGTCGAAACCTGCTCGACTTCAACGACATCACCGTGGACAAGTTTGGGCGCGTACTGGTGGGCTACGCTGACGGCTGCACCGGCACGTGCGTGAACGATGCCACGCAAAATGCCTCCACCGGTCCTGCCAGTGCGCAGGATGCGCTGGCCACGATCGCGCGGCAAGTGGGCGGCCGAGGATTGTTCGCCGCCTTCGACGGCACGCAATTCGGCACCAGGAGCGGTGACAACCAAGGTGGCGGCCAGCTTTGCTATGGTGATCCGGCAAGCGGTGTCAGCGGCGGTCCGAACTGCAATAGACCTTGACGAGCGCTTAAGTCAGGGCTCATGCAGGGCGGGGATGAATAAGGCGCCCCGCGCGAGTTGGGAATCGCGCGGGGCGCCTTCGCAAATGGGGAAGTCCATTTTTGTAACTGGAAAACATATGAGCTACAGGTACGCGATTCGAACTGTGGTTTGTGGTTTTTTCTTGTGCACGATTGCAGTCCCCGCCAAGCAAGCGCCTGGCCGTTCGCCTCAGAAGCGAATGAGCAGCCATGCGGCAACTTCGGCAAGCGGCAAGAAAGACGCGTGCATCCTGCTTACCACCGCGGAAATAGAGGCCGTCCAGGGTGAGCCGGTGAAGGAAACGAAAGCCAGCGTCCAGCCAAATGGCGAGATGCTGATCTCGGGATGCCTCTTCCAAACAAACAATTTTGCAAAATCAGTTAGCGTAGCGTTGGCCACACCCTCTTCGGCCAAGCTCTCCGCGCTCACGCCGCGCAAATTCTGGCAGAAGCAATTCCACGCGCCCGATGTGGAAGAGGGCAAAATGCGCGACGCGGGCAAGAAGGCGCAGAAGCCCGAGCCCGAAGGTGAAGAAGAAACACGCAAACCGCGGCGGATTGAGGGTCTCGGTGAGGACGCGTACTGGGTGGGAACTCCGATCACGGGAGCGCTCTACGTGCTGCAGGGAGATAACTTCGTCCGCATCAGTGTCGGCGGCGTTGGCGAAGAATCCGCGCGCATCGAAAAATCGAAGGTCCTGGCCCGTGCCGTCGTGAAACGCCTCTGATAGATCGCGCTGTCCAGGCGCGGCAAGAGAAACACAAGCTTAGCAAATCTGAGTCGGACGGTTCTCTGATAGCAGCGAGATTAGTAGCTGGAAATCTCGAGGGCCACAATGAGAATGGCGCAAACTGCAGCAAGCACCTTCGCGTTGAAAACAGGCGCGGGCCTAGAATTGGAAATAGACAAAGGCGTTGAGATTGCTCCCAGAAAAAAGTGCCAGCACGATAAGTGCGACGGCAGCGAGGCCGGTTCGAAGGGCGTAGGGAGAAGTTGCAAATGGATACTCGTCATTGCTGGCTTCCAGCAGAAGGTCCGCGAGGAACAAAGGTACAGAGAAAAGGCAAAGCATCAAGAACGCCGCAGCGTATTCACTCCGCCAGGTGAAATTCGACAGTCCTGCCAGCAGTTGCACTGCTGAAGTGAGCGACGTCGCCCGGAAGAACGCCAAGCTCAGACCGAGGATGTTGAAGGTCAGAATTCTCTGCGCCCAGAGGGAGAAGAAACCAGTGGAGGGACCAGGGAGAGTAACATTCTGGGACTTCGCCTTGGCCGGGAAAAAGTAACGCTCCACAGACAACACGACGCCATGGATGGCGCCAAAGATGACAAACGTCCAATTTGCGCCATGCCAGAGGCCGGCGAGAACCATGGTAATGAAGAGATTTCGGGCGGTTTTCCATTGGCCACCAGCACTTCCGCCGAGAGGAATATACAAGTAATCGCGAAGCCAGGTGCTCAAGCTGATGTGCCAGCGGCGCCAGAAATCCTGAAGGCGATTGGCGAGGAAGGGCTGGCGGAAATTGACCATAAAATGGAAGCCCAGCAATTGAGCGCTTCCACGCGCGATATCGCTGTAACCGCTGAAGTCTCCATAGACTTGCCAGGTAAACGCATAAGTTCCAAGCAGCACAAGCCAGAAATTTGAAGGGCCGAATTGACCGCCAAAGACCGCGTTTGCCAGAACGGCACAATTATCCGCGATCACACACTTGCGGATGAGGCCGGAAAAAATCAGCATCATGCCATCGAAAAATCGATCCGCGTCGAATGTGCGCTCCTTCTGGACTTGCGGAAGCAGATGTTCCGGCCTTTGTATCGGACCGGCAATCAAGTGCGGGAACAGGCTGATGAAGAGGCCATAATCGAAGAAAGACTTGGAAGGCTCGATCCTGCCTTTATAGACGTCCACGATGTAAGCCACTTCCTGAAACGTGTAGAACGAAATGCCTGGGGGAAGGAGGATGCGAATCAGGGGCAGCGGGATATTGTGAATTCCAAGTCTTTCGAGGGCGCCCAGGAAGGAGCCGGCGAAGAAGTCGAAGTATTTGAAGATCCCCAGAATCATGAAATTCAAGACGAGCGAGAAGATAAACCACTTCCTCCGGTGGGAGTCCGAGCGGCTGGGTGCGATCTTCTGTGCGATCAGGAAATCCACGGTGGTGCTGCCAATCATGAGAGCGAGAAAACGCCAATCCCACCATCCATAGAAAAGGTAGCTAGCCAGGAGAAGGAAAATATTTTGGGCGCGGTGATTGAGACGCCAGTACAACAACACGACAGGTATCAGGAACAGGAAATAAGCAGGGGAATCAAAGAGCATGGCGTGAAGTTAACTCTATTGTCCTAAGGTTTTCCGTAGTCGGGCGCATGCGCACAAGGATATTCAGGCGCGTGTGGAAGAGACAATCAGCTGAATCAAGGAATTAGAGTCAGGGAAATACCCGAAGCCAGGCCCAAAACGGGATCGATGACGAATTCTGATTGTATAACTCCCCAGAAATACCTATGAATTACGATTCCTTCCGTTCGGTCGGGAATTGTCCGTCCGATATTTAGGGTTTAGACCGGATTGTGAAGGGGTTCGGCATCCGTTACGGTTTCGCACGGGCCAAGTTTTCCCTCGTCAGCAAAGCTGGATTGAGCTGACGGATGCGTTGGAGGGGACCGAGGCCTTCGCCGATTCCGGGTCCTGAGAATTTTGGGACTCCAACGGCGGTAGCATCTCAAACGGAGTCAGTATGGGAATAAGCAATCAACAGTGGCCCTGGTTCGCGCTCCTGGTCAGAGCAAGCAGAGAGAAGACAGCGAGCTTGTTGCTGGAAAATGCAGGTTACGAGTGCTATTTGCCCACCAGCAAATACATGCGACGCTGGTCCGATCGGATCAAGGAAATCGAAGTGCCGTTGTTCCCTGGATATCTCTTCTGCCGGATGAATCCGCACAACCGTTTGCCGGTGCTGATGACACCGGGAGTCATACAGATCGTGGGGGTTGGCAAAACCCCGATTCCCGTCGAGGAAGAGGAGATCGCCGCCATCCAGCGCGTGGGAAAAAGCGGTCTTTCGACAATGCCTTGGCCGTACCTGGAAATCGGCCGCGTGGTTCGGATTGAAGAGGGGCCCCTTCAAGGGTTGACCGGAATCGTCCTCAAAATCAAGTCCGGACTGAAGCTCGTGCTCTCCGTTAATTTGTTGCAGCGCTCGGTTGCAGTCGAAATTGATGGCAACTGGATCGGTGAAGCATATCCTGTCAGACCAAGTGCAGATCAGCGACACTTCGCAACGATTCAGCGGACCAGTGCCTAGCCACACTTCGTATTCCCGCGCCCATGCTATCTATCTACATTATGCAGAATAGAAGAGTTTTGGATCTGCCAGCCCCAGTTTACCCCAGCCAATTCTCTGAGCTGTTGAAGCGGTGCTCTTGAGGTATCGCTAGTCGCAGCCCGCCGAATGCCAGGAGCTATCGATCAGTCCTGCGGCTAATGAGCATTCGGTTCTCAGAACTTTCTAACAAAGGCGAAAAAGACATGCCACTTCTGGTGTTTGCAGCGGCTCTTATAGCATCGGCAACATTTACGCGTTGGGTACGCGATTTTTCCGTCGCCCGCGGATGGGCCGCTGCTCCAAGCTCGGACCGGCATATTCATACTCGTCCGATACCGCGGCTGGGCGGAGTGGCTATTTTCCTGACTCTCTGGTGCATGGTGCTGGCGGCACATTGGTTGCCCGGGCATTTCGGCACGCGCGAATTTCCTTTGCCGCTTTTCGCTTTGAAAATATTGGGACCAGCAACCGTCATCTTCCTGCTCGGCCTGATCGACGATTTTTTTGGAGTGAACGCGTACGTGAAGTTTGCGGTGCAGGCGGGTGCAGCGGTACTTTTATACTGCAACGGTTTTGGAATATCCCGCGTGTCGCTTTTGGCGGGTCATCCCCACTTAGGATGGCTGGCCGGACTTCCGCTGACAGTTATTTGGGTTCTGTGGATCACCAATGCTTTCAATTTAATTGATGGCCTTGATGGACTGGCGGCAGGATCGGCGCTGTTCTCAAGCCTGGTGACTTGCGTGGTGGCGATCTTGTTCCACGGTGAAGGGATTCTTTTTCTGACGGTTGCTCTGGCGGGCGCAATCGCCGGATTTCTCCGGTATAACTTCAATCCAGCCTCGATATTCCTCGGCGACTGCGGCAGTCTGCTGATCGGGTTCCTGCTAAGCGCCATTGCCATCGCCGGATCACAGAAAGCTTCGACCATAGTGGCCGTTGCGATCCCCATAGTTTCTCTTGGGCTGCCGATTTTGGAGGTCACCGTCGCGGTGATCCGGCGGTTCTTGAGCCGCAAACGGTTATTCGGCCCCGATCGTGAGCATATTCACCACAAGTTGCTGGGCCGGGGTATTTCCCATAGACAAGCCGTCTTAGTGCTTTATGGCGTGAGCGCCTGCTTTGGCCTACTCAGTCTCCTTCTGCTTAATCCAGGCGGTGCCGCAGTGGCAGCGGTGCTGGCGCTGGTTGGAATTGGCGTCTTGATTGGTGTCCGGCAATTACGCTATCACGAGTTTTCGGAGTTGGGCCACGTGGCCACCCGCACCCTGAATCAACGCCACGTGATCGCCAACGATATAAGCATTCGCCGGGCCGCAGACGCTCTGGAGTCATGCGCTAGCCTCCCCCAATTCTGCCAGATATTGCGGCAGTGTCTTGAACCGATTGGATTCGACGGTTTCGGCCTGTACTTTTCGTCAGGATTACCAGGCGAGCTTGAGCTCGGTCCATTGAACCGTGTCAGCGGGTCCAAACTTCAATTCCTTTGGGATCAGTTCCAAACAGCATCAGAAACAAATTGGAGTTTGACCTTCAGCCTGATGAAACGCAACGGAAAGCAACTGGGCGGTTTCACTCTGTATCGAAAGAACACGGCATCTCCTCTTTTGATGGATGTCGATATCCTTACGACGGCTGGATTCTCCGGCGCAGTTGCAGCCAGTGTGGAGAAAATGCAGGGTTCGTGGTTTGTTAACAAGCAAAAAGGACACGGTCAGATACCTGCGTTCGAAACAGCCGGTCCAGTGATAGCTGCAGGGGTGCGTCAGTCCATAGTCGTTCCAACCTCCAGTTAAGGCTGGAAGCACAAGATCGGTCTCCGTGAGGAGAAATGAGGCTGCCGTCATGAACACACAACTAAACAGTGCACGGACATTGCCGAGTTGGCAGCGGAACATTCGAACCGGCTTTGCCGGGCTGGCCAGCTCTATGTGGATTCGTGCGGTCAGATTGATGATGGTCGCGAGAGTTGTCCTAGCCTGCGCGGCAGTTTTCTTCCTAATCGCGGGTGCTGCTGCTCAAGTTCCGCTGCCGACGGAGCCGGATGCGCTGAAAGCGAAGTGCGGCAGCCAGGTTCGCTCCACTTACTTGCTGGGACCTGATGACCAGCTGGATATTTCCGGGCCTGAATTAACTGAGCTCGCGAACAAACCAGTGCGCATTGACGGCGACGGCGACATACAGGTGCCGCTAGGGGGACGCGTCCATGTGTCCGGGTTGACTGCGCAACAGACCGAGAAAGAGCTCAACAAAGTTCTGAGCAAGTACATTCGCGATCCGCAAATTGTAGTAAGCATAGCCGAGGTGCGGAGTCAGCCGGTTTCTATCCTGGGCGCCGTAAATGCGCCGGGTGTTCACCAGGTGCAGGGACACAAGACGTTGCTAGAGATGCTAGCACTGGCCGGCGGGATCCGGCCGGACGCCGGGTACAGCGTCCGTATCACCCGGCAAGTGGAGTGGGGCTGCCTCCCGTTGCCGAATACGCAGCTTGATGCTTCGGGCCGCTTCAGCGTGGCCGAACTCAACTTGAAAAAAATCATGGAGGCCAAGAATCCCGAGGAGAACATTCAGATTTTTCCGCATGATGTCATCTCCGTTCCGAAGGCCGAAATGGTCTACGTGATCGGAGAAGTAAAGCGCTCAGGCGGATTCGTTCTCGGCGAACACCAGTCCATGTCCGTGCTCCAGGTGCTTTCACTCGCTGAGGGGCTCAACACAACTGCTGACGCACGGCATGCCAGGATCCTGCGGCTGAATCGCGACGCCGATAAGCGTGAAGAGATGTCCGTGGATGTTAAAGACGTGCTCAACGGAAAGAAAGCAGACGTCGCACTTCGGGGCGACGACATTTTGTTCATCCCCGGCAGCACGGGCAAGAAGGCGGCCCTGCGCGGCATCGAAGCAGCTATTCAAACGGGAACAGGCATGGCCATCTGGCGCAGGCCTTAAAGGCTACTCAAAGGACAGAAATGAAAGCATCCGAATTTCCACTCGATAAAACTGCCCGAGGCTCGGCCGAACTCGGCCCGGGAGCGGAGCAGCGTCCCGCAGTGTACAGGTACGTAGAGTCACCTTCGGCGGAAGGCACCGGGGCGGCAGGCTACGACAGCCTCCTGGACTACTGGAACATTCTGATCCGCCATAAGAAGACGCTACTCCACTTTGCCCTGGTGGGGCTGGCCGCAGCGCTTGTGATCAGCCTGGTGCAGACACCGACTTACCGCGTCAGGACTTCGCTCGAGATCCAGGATTTCAATGCCAACTTCCTGGATATAAAGAGCGTGGATCCCACCGACTCCAACGGGAGCTACGCCTCACCGGAGTCGTACGTGGAGACGCAGGCCAAGATCCTGCAGAGCGAATCCCTACTTGAGCGGGTGATCGACAAATTGCACCTCGACCAAGAGCGGCCCGCAACCGGCTGGCGGGCCTTCGCGTCGCGCGTGCAGCGGATCTTCGACTGGTCGAAAACCACACAAGTAGCGAAAAAAGAGGAATCGATCCGCCGGGCAGAGCGCAATCTGACCGTGCGCGCGTCCGGCAATTCGCGCTTGCTGGAGGTGACGTACGAGTCGCCGGATCCCCAGCTGGCCGCGGACTTCGCGAACACGCTGGTCAGCGAATTCATCGTACAAAGCCAAGAGATGCGGTGGAAGTCCACGCAGCGCACCGCCGAATGGCTGACGAACCATTTGGACGAGATGAAGGCCAAGCTGGAACAGTCGGAGGGGCAGCTGCAAGATTACGCGCGCAGCTCCGGGCTGTCGTTTACCTCGGAGAAGGAAAACTTAGCGGAGAGTCGGCTCAAAGAAATACAAGACGAGCTCTCCAAGGCCCAGGCCGACCGCATCGCCAACCAGTCGAAATTCGAAGAAGCGAAGAGCAAGCCAGCGGATTCCCTGCCGGAAATGTTGGAAGACCCGACCATGCGAGAGTACCGCCAGAAGCTGACTGAATTGCAGCGGCAGTACGTCGAACTCAGTGCAACGCTGACCCCGGCGCACTACAAGGTGCAACGCGTGCAAGCGCAGATCAACGAACTGAGCTCCGAGATGCAGAAGGAACGCGCCAACGTCCTGCACCGCATCGGCAACGAATACGCGGCCGCGCTCCGCCGTGAAACACTACTGACCAAAGCCCGCGACGAGCAGGAGCAGGTCGTGGCGGATAAATCCGGCAAGGCGATCCACTACGACACGCTGAAGCGCGAGGTGGATTCGAGCCGCCAGATCTATGAATCAATGCTGCAGAAGGTCAAGCAAGCCGGCTTGGCCTCCGCCATGCGCGCCAGCAATGTGCTGGTCGTTGATCCCGCCAAACCGCCGCTTCTCCCCTACAGACCTAGTTATCCGATGAACTCGGCGATTGGCCTTTTCGGGGGCGTGTTCCTGGGTTTTGGATTCGTGCTGCTTCGGGAACGTCTTGACCGCAGGATAAGCGCTCCGGGCGAAGCACAGGTCTATTTAGACTTGCCGGAACTGGGCGTTATACCTTTGGATGAGGCCGCCGTCTCCCGGCAAATCTCTAACGTTCTGCAGCCGCTTCGTCCTACTGCGGGGGTTCCCGCTGGGAGCGCACGGAAGTCCCCGCTTGGTGATTGTCCCGAACTGGCCACCTGGAAGCGCAAGCCATCTTTGGTAGCTGAATGCGCCCGTACCACCCTAACTTCCATTCTCTTGCCTAACCAGGAAGGAGACCGTCCTCAGGTGGTTGTCCTCACAAGTTCAAGCCCGGGCGACGGTAAGACAACAGTGGCTTGTAATCTCAGTATCGCGATGGCGGAGATCGGTCGCAAGGTGCTGCTGATTGACGGCGATCTGCGCCGTCCAAGGCTGAACAAGCTTTTTGGTATGGCGAACAGCTGGGGTCTGAGTGACGTGCTGTGGGCAGACACCCCGATTGAAACCGTTCCCCTCTCGCACCTTGTTCACGACACCGAAGTCTGCGGTCTTTCCCTGCTGCCCGGGGGCAGTTGCGGCGCAAACCCCGCGAATCTCTTTTATTCTCCCCGAATGTCTAGGCTTTTGACGCGCCTGCGAATGGAGTTTGACATGATCATGATTGACGCACCGCCCATGATCCATCTCGCGGATGCGCGCGTGCTGGGCCGCTTCGCGGATGGGGTCATTTTGGTGGTTCGCGCCGGACAAACAACGACCGAAAGCGCGTTGCTAGCCAGCCAGCGTTTCGCCGAAGACGGAACGCGGGTGCTCGGCACCGTTCTAAACAGCTGGGATCCAAAGACCAGCAAAGGTTACGGCTACGGAAGTTACGACAACTACCAGGCGTATGTCGCACAGTAGGTCAAAAAAGTGAGCTCCGCGGTTCGCTTGGCCAGCGGTTTCCGAAGAAAGCGGAGGAACTTGACGCTTCCTACGCACTTCGGACAGGAGTTGCGAGTATCGCTCTCTAGCATTAGCACTTTTTTCGGGGAACAATCGCAATGCGTTCGTCTGTTTTCGATTCTAAATCTCTAGCTCTGGCCTACGCGAAGGCCTTGGCCGGCATCTGCGCGATTCTCATAATTGCCGTGGAGATTTCCTCCATTTATCTGCTCAAGCATCATTCGGTTACCTATGCTCGCGTTTCTCGGCAATATGACGAAGCCGTCAAGATGCGCCCCGCTAGACCCGGCGAACCGCCATGTGTGCTGATGGTGGGTAACTCCTTACTACTGCATGGAGTCGAACTGAATCGCTTGCGGGCGTTGACATCCGGCAGCATGCGCATCTATCCCGTTTTCCTTGAGGCCACCGGCTACTATGACTGGCTGTACGGGCTGCAGCGGCTGTTCCGTCAAGGGGCGAGACCACAGGTGGTGGTCGTCGGTGTCGGTGTGAATTACTTTCTGAAGAACGGTGTGCGTCAGGATTATGCTCCCATGCTGTTCCTTGATGCGCGAGACACCCTCGCGGTGGCTTCGGATTTACATCTAGACCGCACTGCGACAAGCAATCTCCTGCTTGCACATTCGAGCACGTTCTGGGATACACGCAGCGCCATTCGAACACAGATTCTTAGCCACGTGGTACCTCATGTCGAAGATCTTTTCTTGCTCGTAAATGCGAAGCCGGCCATTCCGGAGGGCCGGGAGTTTGAAGAGATTACGATTCCCCGATTGCAAAGGCTGCGTGAGCTATGTGAAGCACACGGAGCCAAACTGATTCTTCTGGTCCCGCCGACTCTATCTTCGGAGAGTGCGGTCAGCCAAATGGCCGACGCTGCGCGCACAACCGGAGTGGATATATCGGTGCCGATTGATCCAGCGGCGCTTTCGGCAAAGTTTTACCGGCCGGACGGAATGCATCTCAATCCCGAGGGCGCAGTGCTCTTCACATCAGCGCTAGCAAAGGATCTTCCCGAGAGGGTCGTGACTCACGACACACAAGCCTCCCGCATCGTTCGATCAATACCCGCGCCTCTAACCGCCACTGCGCAGATTGCTGACCGTGAGCACTGAAGCCCCAGGTGTATTCGCCGTGCAACAAGGCAAACGTCGTTCCTTGTGCGCGGATTTCAGCTGGACGTTCGTGGGGAATGCCGTTTATGCGGCCGGCCAGTTTGCGACGCTGATGCTGCTGGCCAAGCTGGTTCGGCCAGAACTGGTGGGGCAGTATGCTTTGGGTCTCGCCGTCGTATATCCCGTGATGATGCTCACAAACATGCAACTGCGAGCCGTGATGACTTCGGGCGCTCGACAGCAGACCCATTTCGGCGATTACCTCAGTCTCCGCTTGCTGACCACATCGCTGGGACTCGTGATTATCTTCGCCATCACCCAAATCCTAGGATATCGCTGGGAACTGACGGCGGTGGTTTTGTTGGTGGGTGGAGCGTACGCGATCGAAACCATCAGCGATGTGTATTATGCGCGGCTGCAACTGCACGACAGAATGGTTGAGATCTCCAAGTCATTGATTGCGAGGGCGCTGCTTTCCGTGCTTGGGCTAGCAGTCGCAACTTATGTCAGCAGAAATCTTCTGTGGGGAGTCGCGGGTGTTCTGCTGGCGCGTGCAATCGTCCTCTTCGGCTACGACATTTGCGAGCGTACCCACGGTCTGGGTGGGCAATCCAAATGGTTCACTCGAAACGAAGCGCTGACGCCGCGCCTCAATCTGACGGTGCAACGCGAATTGCTGTGGCTCAGTCTTCCTCTCGGAATTGTAGTGCTCTTAACCTCTTTGAACTCCAGCGTCCCTAGCTATTTCATAAAGCAAGCACTAGGGGAACGGGAGCTGGGTATTTTCTCGGCGATCGGGTTCATGATTTCGGTAGGAAACATGGCGGTGGTGTCGCTTGGACAGTCTGCTTTCACCCGCCTAGCCAGAGCGTACGCCAGCGGCAACCTTGCAGCGTTCGGCTCGCTCCTCGGCAAGCTCCTCGCCTTCGGGGCAATGCTAGGAGTGTGCGGAATGATCATTTCCAAACTAGCGGGACGCGAGATCCTCACCATCCTGTTCCGGCCAGAATACGCCGAGCGAGCAGATCTCCTTCCCTGGATCATGGCGGCCGGAAGCGTCCTGTTTATGGCCCAGTTCTTGGGATTCGGGATGACCGCGGCTGGTTATTACAATTCACAAGTCGTACTGAATATTCTTGCGAATCTAAGCC
>Ga0208990_1000201_pt1 | contig 12435 bp, 9 predicted proteins | sample MedBloCARef_M3_FD_187854 | JGI IMG/M metagenome (GOLD analysis project Ga0208990, IMG submission 187854) | Forest soil microbial communities from El Dorado National Forest, California, USA - Mediterranean Blodgett CA Ref_M3 (SPAdes) (version 2) | ecosystem: Environmental > Terrestrial > Soil >...
GGCCGCTCAACAGATCGGGTATGGCGGCGCCTTCGCCCCCCCGATACCAGACGTTGGTCATCTTGACGTCGGCCATCATGCTAAACAGCGCGCCGGCGACGTAGAGCGGCGTGCCGGGGCCGCCCGACGCCAGATTTACTTTACCAGGATTGGCCTTTGCGTAGGCAATGAATTCCGGAACGGTCTTTGCCGGGACCGCCGGATTGACCTCCATCACAAGGGGAATCCTAGCGATACTCGCCACCGGCTCTGCATCGCGTACAAAGTTGAAGTTGAGGTGCCGATAGAGCGCCGGATTGATTGCACTCGAAGACATGGCGAGCAACAGCGTGGCGCCGTCTGGCGGAGCCTTCAGCGCAAGTTCGGTGCCGATGTTGGTGCTGGCACCTGGCCGATTGTCCACCACAAACGGTTGTCCAAGTTTCTCCGACAGCCATTGCCCGAACAGCCGCGCGACGATGTCGGGCGAACCGCCGGACCCTGTGGCCACGATCAAACGTACGGGCCGCACCGGATAATCAAGTGCCCATGCGGCGCGCGATAGGCGTGGCAGCGCGGCAGCAGCTGCGGCGAGAGAAAGAAAGTCTCGACGGCGCGCTTTCATCATGCTCTCCAAAACTCACAAAGCTCCATCGCTGCTGCGCCTGCTGCTCCAAAACCACTCAGGAACTAGCGGCGCGATGCAGAGCCAAAATTGCAAGCTGGACAATGAAACAGCATGTGGGTCTCCCTGTGATTTTGTAATTGGTCATTTCATCCCGGGGTTCCCTCATCGGATCGCATGCGAGCCGCTATTTCTCCGCACGCTGGCTGGTGACCACCGGCAACAGGATCCGCGAGGGCTGCGCGGCGGAGTGGAAGATCGTGTCCTTGCCGATCTTGTTCGGCAGATAGACATGCTCGAACACGAAGTCGGTGATGGCCGAGTCGCCGTTGGCAAGCTCCAATCGGATGCGGCTGCCCTTCTTGAATAGGTTGGCCGCCGGCATCACAGGCACCTCGAACGTATAGGCCTGCTCGGGCGTCAACGGCTCGACCTTGGTGTGTGAGTACCAGGGTGCATATTCGGTCGACAGCTGCTTGTTCAGCTCGCGGTGCGAGGCCTTCATCCAGCCTTTGCTCACCACGCGGAAACGCGGCTGCACCTTGCCCTGCTCCTCCGCGCTCTGGGGAAGCTGCTCCGACAGCTTGACGATGAAGTCGGTGTCGGTGTTGCTCGACGAAGCGTGCAGCACGAGCTTGATCGGCCCCGCGATCTCGAGATCGGCCTCCAGCGGCTCGGACGTGAATGTGAGAATCCGCGCCACGGTGTCGGGTCCCTGCGGGCCGAAGGTGACGACGCCCGCGCGCCAGCCGGGATCGGGATAGTTGAACACGGTCGTTCCGCCATCGGCCGCCGGCGGTGTGGTATCGAGCGCGCCGTCGTTGAGCGACTTCACCGAGCCGGTCGGCCCCTTCTTCAGATAGAACGACCGATAGGTGATGTTGTCCGGCGGCCAGCTGTCCGCCGATTTCATCACATTGGCGCCCATCACATGATAGCGGACCGCCGGCTCGTTCACATACGAGGTCTGCTGGCCTTTCAGGCACCAGTCGTAGAACGGCAGCAGGTATTTTTCGTGGAACGCGATGCTGTTGAAGTCGGCTGCCGCCTGGAACACGTTGGGCGAGCCGGTGATCAGCAGCTTCTTCGGCGCATTGATGTGCTGCCAGCCGACGATGTTGCCCTGCAGATGCAGCTCGACCTTGGCCCAGATGCCGATCGAGAACACCGGGACGTTGATCTTGTCGAGCTGCTCGAGCGCCGCCCGCTCCTGCCAGAACGCATCGTAGGTCGGGTGCTTGTTCGCCTCGTCGGCGAGATCCCACGGCAGCATCTTCGAAGGGCCGGTCGAGGGATACTGGTTGAGCGGCCGCAGCTCGCCGTTGTACCAGGTGCTGGTGAACTTGCTGGGAATGCCGCCCGAATAGGCAATGCCGGTGTAGGCGTCGATCAGGCCGTCATACGGCGCGATGCAGGCCAGATGCGGCGGCTTCTGCGCGGCCATGAACCACTGCGTCATCGCGTAATACGACTGTCCGATGCCGCCGATCTTTCCGTCCGACCATGGTTGCTGCGCGACCCACTCGATCACGTCGTGGAAGTCGCTCTGCTCCTTGCTGTCCAGGAACCGGTACTCGCCCTCGGACCGGCCGGTGCCGCGCACGTCCATGTGCACGAAGGCATAGCCGTGATCGAGGTACCATTTGACCGGCCCGGTCTCGCGCCACAGGAACTGCGGCGTCGGCGGCAACAGGTTGTTGTCGAAGCGATAGGGCGAGGCGGCAAACAGCGTCGGATAGCGCCCGGTGCTCTTCGGCAAATAGACCGCGACAGCAATGTTCACGCCATCGCGCACCTGGACGTTTTCAATCCGGGTCGGCGCGATGATCTCGTCATCGGCGGCCTCCAGCTCGGAGGCAAATAACAGAGCCCCGAGGCCAAGCATCGTTCCGCAAAAAGCAAGGGTCTTGAGCATCGAACCTCCTGATACTTGACGTTGCACGTCCAATTCGACGATCGGCAGACTCGTCAGGACATCGACGCCCGGTCTTAGTTCTGCCGCGCCTTCTCGTAGGGATAGATCAGGGTGCCGGTCCTAGCGTCCGGCGGCCAGACGATCGGCTGCGCCTTCCCATCGCGGAACTGGTCAAGGTTGTTGGGCTGCGCATTCTGGACTTGGGTCCAGACCATGCGCGACTTCGCCCATTCGCCGTCCTTGCCGAACGAGAAATCACCGGACACAGTCTTGAAGCTCGCGTTATGCATGTAGGCCGCGAGCGTGTCGTGATCGAGGCTCTTGGTTGCAGTCACCGCCTGCGCCAAGGTCTGGCCGGCCGAATAGGCGAACGGCCCCCAGGCAAAGCCGAGCGGATCGATCTGGGCCGCCGCCGCCTTTTCCGCATAACGTTTGAGGAAGTCGGCGGAGCCGGGGATTTTTGGCGCCAAAGCTGCGGCGAAGTTCTCACCCACGATCAACCCGTTCGCCACTGGACCGAGCTGGACCTTGATCGGCGTCACAAGCATGCCAATCATCGCGCCGCCCATCATCTTCGGCGACAGCCCTATCTCGTTGGCGGAGCGGATGATGCCGACGTTGTCTGGCGGATAGGCGCCAACGTAGACGGTATCCGGATTGGTGGCCCGCACCGCGCGCACCACCGGAGCGAAATCGGTTGTGCTCGGCGGGTAGCTCTTGTCGTAGACGACCTTGAATCCGTGCTTCTTGATTTCCTCGCGGGCGCCGTGGGCGGCGCTCTGGGCGAACTCGGCGTCGGCGGCAAGAATCGCAACAGTCTCTGGCTTGGGTGTCTGAGCCGCGGCGAGATCGAAGAAACCGATCGAGAAGGCGTTGTTGCCCTCCGGACCGACCGAGACCATCGAGAAGTATTTCGGGTAGCGGAACTGGTCGTTGATGCCGATCGCAGTGAAGCTAATCGTCATCTTGTTGTTCTGGATGATGGTCGGCATCGCGGGCGCAACGAAATTGGTGCCGTAGGGTCCGAGCAGCAGGTCGACTTTGTCGACTTGGATGAGCTTGGTGTAGATGTTGGGCACGTTCGCCGGCGCACTCTGGTCGTCATAGATGACGAGCTCGAGCGGGCGGCCGAGCAGCCCGCCCTTGGCGTTGACGTCGTCGCGCCACATCTCAAGCGCGGTGTTAATCACCTTGCTCGGTGCGGCGCCAGCGCCGGTGAGCGCGAGGCTCAAGCCGATCCGGATCGGACTCTGCGCGGACGCCCCCGCAATGGGAGCAAATCCGATGATCAGCGCGAGACCAATGGCGCGCAGCGCATTCCAGCAACAGTCCATCGTTTCCTCCCTTTGATCCCGGAAGCGGACTTGCCCGCTGCTCGGGATCGCGTTGCGGCGACGCTTCTTCGGCGACGCCTTAGTCTAACGAAACGCCATCATGCAGGCCTCGTGTGCAGCCTTTCGGTCCATCGCGGCGGCAGGCGATGCCGCCTTCTCCCTTTCGGCGACGGACCTCGCTCATAGGCATACTCTCGGCTAAACCGTTCCTACGGGCTAGCGTGATTGATGAATTTGGCGGGCGGCGCTTCGCCCCACTGCGAGGTGAGCGCCTCCTCGGCCGCCACCAGGTTCGAGCCGTTCGCCAGATTCAAGCGGTCGCTGTCCGCCCAATGCTCGTGCACGCGGCCCCAGGGGTCGGCCCAGTAGTCGTAGACCTGGCTGCCGAGCACGTGGCGGCCGATGCCCCACATGTGCTCGTACTTGCCGAAGCTCGCCAGGTAGTCGTGCCCCATGGCGACGTCGTCGATGTCGGGCACCTCGAACGACAGGTGGTTCCAGCCGGTTTTCTCGTGCCGCAGGCAGAAGAAGACGTGGTGATCCACAAAGGTGTCGCCGCGGTCGCAGCGATTGAACGAGCCGATGAGGTTGTTCTTTTCGCCGGCGTAGACGTCGTCCGAGCAGATGACGCCCAGGGTGTCGCGGAACCAGGCCACCGTCTCCTCGAACTTCGGCGTCATCAGCACGCCGTGCGCGACCCGTTTCACATGCGAGGGCCCCTTGGGCAGCCGCATCAGCTCGCCCGCCCGCGACAGCGGCTCGTCGCCGGAATTAAGCCGCTGGCGTTTGGCCGGGATCGGCGGCAACGTCGCGATGCCGTGCACCACCTCGATCTGGTAGCCATTGGGCTCGGTCAGCCGCACGCGCTTGCCGCCGCCGGGCTCGTCGATGCTCTCCACCGCCGAGGCGCCGGGCGCCTTGGCGAGGCGCGCGAGGTCCCCCTCGCTCGGCGCGTAGTAGGCAAGCCCGACGACCTTCGGCTCGCCCTTCTCGGTGATGTGGACGTGATGGGGCGGATCGGTGCCGCGCATATAGAGCGCGGTCGGCGTGCGCTCCGAGCGCACCAGGCCGAAGCGCGTGAGGAACTCCTCCATCACATCGAGGTCGGGTGCGCGAAACCGCCCGTAGGCAATGTCGGTGGCTTTGATCCAAGGCATTCGCATCTCCTTATGCTTTTTCTTTCCGCTTTACCGAACCTTGTCCAATCTTAAGCCCCCTCACCTCATGGCGGCTGGCGCGTGTGAGAGATTCCATTCATCGGCCCCACGCAAATCGGTGGTCGGCCACACGCGCGGCGCGTAGGTAGCATCGTTGAGGATGATTTCTTCCTCCGCCGAATATTCGACAATGCTTCCGGTGTAGTCGCGGAAATAGAACACGATATTGTGTCCAGCGCCGTGCCGCAGGGGCCCCCAGATCAACTCGACTTTGCCGCGCTCTTTCATCTGCTCGAATGCGCGGTGCACCGCGAGCGGATTCTTCAACGTGAATTGCATGTGATGGAGCCCGTTATACTGCGAGCGTGCCGCACCAAAGCAATGAAACAGTGTGTGACACCGGAAGAATCCCAGCACCGGGATGCCATCGGGAGCAACAATGCGGGCCGACTCCTTCAATCCCATCACTCGCGAAGCAAATTCGAATGTGGCGCCTACATCCACCGCGCGGACGATTGCGTGGTCGAATGAGACAGGCGCGGGCGTCGTCTGCGGTTCGGCCACCAGCGCCGCCATCGGCACATCGACCAGCACCCCCGGCACTAGTTCGATGATCTGCCCACCAGGGCTTGCGAACCGTAACGCCGGACCGTGTCGCCACAGTTGCGAGCGCTCGATTCGCTCGCTCTTCACCCCGAGTTCAGTGAGTCGCTCTTCGGCCGCGAGCAATTCGTCCGCGCTGCGTACTACATAGGAAATATGATCGAGCCTACCCTTCTCCCCCGGGGTGTAGACCAGTGAGTACGCGTCCAACCCATGGGCCGCGAGGTAGTGTCGTCCCTCGATGTCCGCGTGAACGAGGTAGAACCCCATATTCTCCACAGCGTATTGCGCCGCCGCGGCAGGATCGTTCGAATGAACAGCGATGTAATTACCGCGATCGATTCCCAGTGAGTGCAGAGTGTTGAAGGGACCCGAATAGAGCGCCGGCGACCCGGCTGTTTGCGTTGCTGTCATCGAAAGCTAACTCCTCTTGATGGCGGTCGATCTATAGCGATTGGCGCAAGCTGCTGGAAATCAGGCCGATCGTTTGGTTTTCGACCTTCCCTTCCTCTCTTGCCAGAATTGGTATTCTGCCGTGCATGGTCATCGTCCTCAAGCGTGGCCTCCTACTCGGGCAAATCTGCGTCATTCGCCTCGATTATCGTTTCCAGACAGTGCTTGAAAATCCGCCGATACTCCTTGGGGAGCGAAGCGATGATCATTTCCTGGGAACGGATCGTCGAAGGGAGCAGCTCTTTCAGCGTCTTCAGTCCATGAGCTGTAATTGAAAGATGGATCGCCCGTTTGTCGTGCGGAGAATTCGACTTGCTGATCAGGTTCCGCTCGAGCATGCGCGGAACCATCTCGTTGATCGTGCTCCGATCCATCCTGGTCAAGGCTGACAACGCAGCCTGGGTCATCTGCCCGCCGTTTCGGAGCGAGAGCAAAATCGCAAATTGGCGGGGCGTGAATTCTGCGTTCCCGACCTGCTTGTAATAAGCCGCATCCGCAATATTTGATGCGCAGCGCAGGAGAAACCCGGTCAGGCTTTCGAGTGGCGGAGGCGTCGCCTCGTCATCGGCAGTTGCGATCGTTCCGCCCGACTTTGGTTTGCTGCTCATCACGAGTCTGCCATCAAGCGGCCGAAGCCGCGGCCTTCACCGGAACCGTCATCTCTCCAATCCCTTGGCAATGCGCCAGGATTGTATCCCCATCGACCACGGGTCCAACTCCCTCCGGCGTGCCTGTCAGGATGACATCGCCAGGATGCAAGGTGTAGTTCGCCGCAGCGACCTCGATCAATCGTTCAATGCCGACCGTCATGGCCGCGGTACTGGAACGCTGGCGGACTTCGGAGTTGACCGCGAGGGACAGCACGAGGTCCCCGGGGTTGGCTATCTCGTCGGCGGTCACCAGCCAGGGCCCCAGCACAGTGAAGGTATCGCCCGATTTTCTAAAACTCCGATCTGCGACACCGCGGACGGTCATGTCCAAGCCGATGCAATAACCCGCAACGTAGGTTAGAGCGTCCGAGCCCCGGATGTTTCGCGCCACGCGTCCGATCACCACAGCGAGCTCGACTTCGTAATCCAATCGTTTCGCGTGGGGTGGAATAACAATCCCTTGCGACGGGCCAACGAGAGATGAATTCGCCTTCAAGAACAGGCCCAGCTTCTCGGTCGGCGCTTCCATGTCGATCAACTGTGCGCGATGAACGCCCGCATCGATCGCAGGGTCCTTGGTATCCATCTCGACATGAAGACGGTAATTGGCTGGCGCGGCCATGATCTTGCCCGGGTTGGCCACGGGACTGAGCAGACGGACATCGGCGAACCTGTGCTTCGGCGCTTCAGCCGCAATCCGCTTGACCCGCTCTTGTATTTGATCGAGATGCGTGACCACAGGATCGCCCCCGGGCAGCGGCCAGCGCAGCTGCGGCAGGACATCGACGGCCGCCGTGACGTCACGCACGACGTCTCCTTCAACCAATCCAAGCCTGTCGTTGTTGAAGCGGCACAGGCGCATTGTCACTCTCCTACATCCAGCTTGCGTCGCGATCGCAAGAGGTCAAATCGCCTGTGGACACTCGTTGACGAGGCATGGGACTCTATCGCGGCGACCCAGTCATCTCTTTGGCCACCTTCTCAGCAATAGGCTTCCAGGTCCGTTGCTGGCCGATGGCAAATTCAGTGACTTGCTTGGGTGTCATCGCGTGCGTGTAAGCGCCAAGCTGAGCAAGCTTCTTCTTTACCTCTGCCTCGTCCATTGCCTTGCGGAGATCTACGCTCACCTTCTGGACGATCGCACCGGGCGTGCCAACAGGCGCCAGCAGCACGTTCCAGCCGCCGGCGACGAAGCCCGGGAGCGTTTCCGCGACGGTCGGCAAGTCCTTGAAATCCTCGAGCCGCTCCAGCGATGCAACGGCAATGCCCTTGATCAGGCCACTCGTCATTCCGCCCGCCAATCCGGAGTACCCCTCGATCACGATGGCAACGCGACCCGTCCCGACATCCGTCATGGCCGCGGTCGGTCCTCCGTTATAAGGAATCATCTGCAATTTGATCCCGGCACGTTCCTGCAAAAGCTCCATGGTCAAGTGCGTGATGCGGCCGCGCCCCGTCGTGGCGTAGCTCAATTGGTCGGGCTTGTTCTTTGCGAGCGCGATCAGTTCGGGCAGCGACTGCACCCCGATCTTGGGCGACACCGCAATGAACATCGGCTGATGGCTAACGAAACCGATCGCCGTGAAATCCTGCGGCAGCTCTATCGGCAGGTTCGGCGCGACGCCGGGTGCGCCCTTGAGTGCGATAAAGGTCGAAGCGGCACCCACGTACAGCGTATAGCCATCGGGTGTCGCCGTCTGGCCGGCGCGGGCAGCAATTGAGCCCCCGCCGCCAGGACGGTTGTCGACGACCGCCTGTTGCCCCCAGATCGTCGAGAGCCGCTCAGCCATCAGACGCACCGAGACATCGGTGGCGCTTCCCGGCGCAGAGTCGCAGATGATCCGCACCGGCTTATCAGGATAAGTGGCTTGCGACAGCGCGCCCGCAGGTAATGCGAGCGTTGCCGCGATTGCTAACGTGAATGCCTTCATTTCAGTGCGCCTCCTCCCGATCATTGGTTGCGCCCTCTTACGCCCTGCTAGGCTTGCACCCGTGCCGCCTGTTCGTTTGCGATTATAGGACAGTCTCCTCCTGTCGGCCGCGTGGTATTGGCCCGGCCCAGGTCTCGTCGCTGGAGATCAGGCGATTCGAGTCTGAGCGCGGCAGGCCGTCGCATCTCGTGCCATAGAGCCAATCGAACTCGTCGTACTCCTCCGGCGCATGGCTTGCGAGATAAGCGTTCCTCAAATCGGCCGCGACGTCCTTCGGATGCCAGAAGTGTTCGAAGAAACGTGCGGTCATCTGCACGCGGGTCGCGCGCAGAAACCGAGTATTTTGGAACGCCACAAAGGCGCGGGCCATGTCGGGCGCATGCCGATCCACGCAATCTGCAATGCAGAAGGCGTCTTCAAGGGCCTGACACGCTCCCTGCGCGAGAAACTGCAGCATTGGATGGGCGGCATCTCCGAACAGAACCACCCTGTTCCTGGCCCATTGGATGATAGGGTTGCGATCGAACAGCGGCCAACGTCGGCCGCGGCCAACCTGTTTGACGGCCTCGAGCACATAGGGGCACGCCGCCGAGAAATGACGGTCCAGTTCTTCCGTAGTGCCCCAATCGTCGCTATCACTGCGGTACTGATCACTCTTGAAGACGGCGACCTGATTGTAGAGCTTTCCACCACGGACCGGATACTGCACGAGATGCATTTCCGGGCCGGCCCAGATGAGAAGATCGTCCGGGCGCGCGTACATCGCGACTTCCGAAATCGGAATCGTGCCGCGGTATGCCACGTATTTCGGGGTGTGCACCTGATCATCTGAAAAGAGCGTCCGTCGAGCAAGTGACCAAAGGCCGTCGGCGGCGATCAGCGCGTCGGTGCGGTACACCGATCCATCCCCACAAGTTACCTCCGCAGAGTCGCGCAAGTCCTCAATTGCCACCGCGTCTTTGCTTGTCTCAAAGCTAACGAGGCCGCTGTCGCGGCACGCCTCCACCAGAATGGTGAGGAGATCGCTCCGATGCATTACGATGTAAGGATAGCCATACCGAGCGATAAAGGCGGGCCCCAGATCCACCGTCTTCAGCCGCTTTGCGGTGACGATGTCGAGCAAATTCAACGTTTGCGGGAAAACGGCAGCGCTCTTTATCCGCTCTAGAATTCCAAGCCAGTCGAGCACCCGCATCGCGTTAGGCGCGAGTTGCAGGCCAGCGCCGATCTCCGCGAGTTCTGGCGCTTTTTCAAGAACGTGAACGCGTCGCCCGCGGCGCGCCAAGCTCAGCGCCGCCGCCACACCACCGATCCCTCCTCCGAGAACCAGAAGGGGAATCTTACCGTTGGCCATCATGGCCTCGTCTGCCTTTGCCGAGGGCGCCACGATGATACGTATACGCACGCTTATTCTGCGTCAATCCCCTCACGCTGCGGGGATTGACAGGCCAGAAGGTTTGTATGCCTATTATCGTCCCAGGTTCATGCGCGACGTCGAATACGAAGCCATCGAGCCGGGCCAGAAGAACTCTGGAGGCAGCGCGGCGACCTCAAGGCTTGCAATAACTAATCGCAGCCCAAGAGGCAGTGGGCGCGCCGACCGCCCAACCAAACAAGAATTTCTCTCAAAGAACGGCACTGCGGGTGGAAATAGCTTGGAGGCGACGATGCTGCGGAGAACGGTTCTCAAAGGCGTGGCGGCCGCAACGGCGACTGGCGTATTTGCGCCAGCCGTGCTCGCACAGAAGCTCCTCAAGATCGGGGTCAGCATGCCAATGACTGGTGCCGGTTTCGGAACCGTCGGGCCACAGCTCAAGGCAGGCATCCAGCTTTATATGCAGCAGCACGGCGACGTCGTCGCTGATCGGAAAATTGAGATCATTATTCGCGACGATGCTGGAGTTGCGGACACTGCGCGCAGGCTAATTCAAGAGATGATTGTCAATGACAGAGTTGATGTTTGCGCTATCGGCATTACACCCACAGCCCTCGCTATCGCACAGCTTGCCACCCAGGCCAAGAAGGCGACTCTCGTCATGAGCTCCGGTGCTTCCGCCACCACGAGCCGATCGCCTTACTTCGTGCGCGCCGGATTTTTGCTGAGTCCGCAGTCGTGGATCATCGCCGAATGGGCGGCGAAGAACGGCAGCAAGCGCGTAGTTACGCTTGTCAATGAATGGGCCACTGGCTTGGAGGCTGAAACCGCTTTCAAGATTCGGTTCCTGCAGGTTGGCGGCACCGTCATCGAATCCATTCGCGTTCCGCTTGCTAATCCTGACTTCTCGCCATTCTTGCAGCGGCTGGCGGACCTGAAGCCCGACACGGCATTCATTTATTTCCCAGGCCCCCAAGCTGCCACGTTCGCTAAGCAGTTCGCCGAGCGCGGACTAGCCCGGTCCGCCATCAAAATTGTCGGGCCGGGCGATCTCACGATCGATGACAGTCTCAATGATATGGGCGAACAGATGATCGGAATCATCACGGCGGGCCCGTATTCGGCCGCGCACGACTCAGCGCTGAACAAAAGCTACGTCACTGGGATCAAGCAAGCCATCGGATTCCTTCCCAACATCATTTCTCTGGGTGCTTATGACGGCATGCATCTGCTCTATGAAGCGCTCAAGAAAACGGCCGGAAATACAGATGGCGATGCTCTGATCAAAGCCATGAAGGGGATGAGTTGGGAGAGTCCTCGCGGCCCGATTTCCATCGATCCAGAGACCCGAGACATCGTCAGCAACATCTATATCCGTCGGGTCGAGAAGCTGAATGGCCAGCTCTGGAACACCGAGTTTGAGACGTTCCCGGGCGTCAAGGATCCCTTAAGAGCGTGAACCTGGATCTCGTTCCCAGCCTTGTAGCCGTTAGCGAGAGGTTGTTGCTCAGGACAGCCAAGAGATGAACAAAATGTCGATCCGGAAATTGTTCAACCTCGGCCTCGCGGTGGTGGCGATAATCGCATTCACGCCTTCCGCTCACAGCCAGACGGCAGCTCGTTATCCGTCAGGGCCGGTCAAGTTGATCGTGCCTTACGCTCCGGGCGGGCTAGTCGATACGATCGCCCGTCAAATCGGAAATGCTTTGTCTCCGGGGCTCGGACAACCGATTGTCGTGGAGAATCGGCCCGGTGCCGGCGGACGGCTCGCCGCGAGCGTCGTGGCGAATGCCGCCCCGGACGGCCAAACGCTGCTGTTCACAACTCTTGCGACATTGACGCTCAGTCCACTCATGCCGCCCAAGGCGGACTTCGACGTTGCGCGCGATTTCAAGCCGGTGATGGCGGTTGCGAAGCAGTCGCTCTACGTCGCCGCCCGGGATTCGCTGCAAGCCAACGATTTGCGTGATGTGGTTGCGCTTGTAAAGCGCGAGCCAAACAAGCTGACCTATGGTTCACCCGGGACTGGCACTGAAGCTCACCTCGTTATGGCGCGCTTCGCCCGTAACACCGGTATCGATCTTCTGCACGTCCCCTACCGAGGCGGTGGACCAGCCGTAACCGACATCATAGCCGGACGGATCGATCTGGTAGCCCTCAGCGAAATTGCGTTACGTCCCGCACTAGACTCGGGAAAAGGCAAGTTATTGGCCACGCTCGATCCCGTACGCGTATCCAATTTTCCAAATGTCCCGTCGGTCGTCGAATTGGGTTACCCACGTGATGTGTACGTGCCAAGCGTCGCCTTGTTCGGCCCCTCCAAGCTTTCCGACGAGGTCGTTGCGCGATGGGTCGATCTAGCGGTTCCCCTAAAAACTGACGCCACATTCCTGAAGGCAATGAAGGATGCGGG
>Ga0208990_1000203_pt1 | contig 12426 bp, 8 predicted proteins | sample MedBloCARef_M3_FD_187854 | JGI IMG/M metagenome (GOLD analysis project Ga0208990, IMG submission 187854) | Forest soil microbial communities from El Dorado National Forest, California, USA - Mediterranean Blodgett CA Ref_M3 (SPAdes) (version 2) | ecosystem: Environmental > Terrestrial > Soil >...
CAAAGAAGTAATATATATATATATCAATTAAAATTAAATTAAATTTATATAAAATATCAAATAATAAAGAGAATATAATAATATATATTAAAATACAGTAATAAATATATAAATATCTTATAATAAAGAAACTATATTATTATGAATATAGTTTTATTCTGTCCCTCAATAAGAATTTAAACTTAATTTAAATTCGGCCCCGTCCCGTTTGCAATGCAAACGGGGCGGGGATGAATCATTCCCCATCACAATGTGAAGGGGGACGATTCTTATTTTAAATCTAAGAGAATAACATTATTATGAATCTAGTTTTATTATAATTAAGAAAATAATATTAATATTAATGTAAACTAACAGAGTCTTTAATATAAGAAGAAGTTAAAATACTATAAACATAACTTTGTATACCTGCAATAGCTAATTCTAATCCAGATATAGCAGTAATTAATATAATAACAACAGAACCTCCAGTTAATCTGATACCCATAGTAGCAGTTAATCCTAAAAATCCAAAACCGGCTAAAATTAATAATAGAAGATGTCCAGATATTAAATTAGCACCTAGTCGTATACCTAAACTTAAACCTTTAGCTATATAAGAAATTAATTCAATAAGAGCTAATAAAGGTACTAATAACAAAGGAGTACCTTCAGGTGAGAATAAAGTAAAGAAACTTAAAGCATGTAAAACTAATCCTATAATAGTTACACCAAATCAAATACTTGAACTCATAGATAATGTACTAACTAAATGAGCAGTAGTAGCAAAATTATAAGGAATTAATCCAACTAAATTACTAAACAAGATATAAATAAATAAAACAAAAATTAAAACGAAAAAGAATAAACCAACTACAGATCCAATTTGTCCTAAAACCATATTATATATTGTATAATAAATAGCTTCAGTACTAAAAGATCAACCATTAATTTTGATACTATCTTTAAAAGCACCATAAACATAAAATACTATAGTAAAAACTACAACTAAACCAATATATACTAAAATGTTAGTAAATAATCCAACAGGTATATAGTTTAATCCTAAAAACTCACCAAAAAAGGGTCTAATTTCAAATTGATCCATAGGAGAAGGACATATATACTTTATCAAAGCCTCAGACTCCTTAATACTAACATGATCTCATACAAAACTATCTATACTATCTATCATATTAATTTAAACAAAATAGAGACCCTTCTTTAAATTAATAAATAATCTACAGACGGAATACTGATAATTAAATAATTATTACAATATAATAATATTTAAAACTAATTGACTGTAAAATCCCCTTAAACATATACAATATACGTGTTTAATACGGCATATAAGGTTAATAAATTAAGATAGGGGCTATACAATATTAAATTATTAAAATTAGAATTAATTATATATAAAAATTTGTATTATTAATCCCTTAAAAACAGCCGAAAAAGTTTTTAATTAAGGGAAAATAATAATAAATAATTATTTATCTATACATCTACTCTAGCTAAACGAGTTGAACGTTTATTTTATTACAAATGTAAAATGTTTTGCTTAAACTAACTAAAGAGAAAGGAAAAATAATACCCTAATTGTAATAGGTTATTTTCCTTAACAATAAGCAACAAAAAAATTAATACAATATTTGATATTATTAATACTAAAATGTAATACCAAAAGGCATCATATCAAAAGTATAAAATAAACAAATAGTAAATATTATATACGCAAATACTAAAGGCAATAATTCTTTTCAACATAATGACATTAATTGATCATATCTAAATCTAGGGAAAGAAGCTCTAACTCATATATAAAAAAACACCACTATAACGATTTTAAACCCTAAGATATATGAACCTTGGGTTTTATCTATTAAAATATTAATAAATTCTAACATAGAGTTTTTATTACTAAAATTAATAAAATAATCATTAACAGGGTGAATATTATTATAATTTAAATTAGTATTTCACACTAAGGGGTAGTAATATGAAAATTTAGTTTCTAATAAATAGAATAAAAATATAAAGGGTTCAAAAATAATTTTATGTATATCAGGACAATGATGTCCACCTAAAAAGAAAATAGACATAAAACTAGACATTAATATTAATGAGGAATATTCCCCTAAAAAAAAGAAAACAAAAATGGATGCACCATGCTCAGTCATAAACCCAGCTACTAATTCAGATTCAGCCTCAGGTAGATCAAAAGGAGGTCTATTAGTTTCAGCTAAAATAGCTATAAAAAACATTAATGCAATAGGCAATAATGGAAATATATTTCACACAGCTTGTTGACATTCAACAATATAAGTTAAACTAAAAGAGCCCGAAAATATAATTAATATTAAAATAATAGAAGAAAAAACTAATTCATAAGATAGAAGTTGAGCAGTCGATCTTATGGCTCCCATAAAAGCATATTTAGAATTAGCAGCTCATCCAGATACTAAAATCCCGTATGAACCAATAGAAGACACAGCTAAAGCGAAAAAAACACCTAATTCATAATCAAAAATAGCTAATCCTTCACCAAAAGGAATAATAGCTCAGCCCAATAATGCAAATATAAGAGTAATACAAGGACCGATAACAAATAATAAACTATTAGATTGTCTAGGAATAATAATTTCTTTAACCAATAATTTAAGGGCATCTGCAAATGGTTGTAATATCCCTCAAATACCCACAGCATTAGGACCACATCTACGTTGCATAGAAGCCATTACCTTTCTTTCAGCAATTGTTACAAAAGCTACTGTCATTAAAATAGGTACTAATACTATTAATACTTCTAATATATTATAAAAAACTATCATTTAATTTAATTTCAATTTAATATTTATTTTTATTATAAAATTACTTTATTTATTATAAGATATATTATAATACTTATAATTTCAAAGTTAATTAATTTATATCTAAAATTAATATTGTGCACCCTACCCCACTGGACCTCTCTCCCTCATTTGAGAGGGGTCGATTTGCAGGAAAAGGGAGGGTACGGAAAACTAATAGACTTTTAAACATGTATAATATAATTAATTTAAAGAAAAACTGTTCTTCACATTATTCATAAAACTGACTTTTAAATAATAAATAAATATTTATTTCATCCCCGTGGCCAAACCCGTGGCCCCCCTGGGCCACGGGGATTTTAATTATTCTACGCCACGGGGATGAACCTTCTTCCCGAGGGGAACCCTCGGGGCGGGATTTCTATAATTCCACCTTTTCTAAAAGATGGCCAAATAATAATAATTTAAATAAAATTTAAACATCATAAACATATATTAAATAAAAATATGATATAGCATTAAAGATAAGAAATATAATATTTAATTGAAGAATTAGGGTAAGGAATCGATAAAAAATGACCCACTTCTACACAATTAAGTACTAATACCCTCAAGATGACAGGTCAAGTATATGTTAATAAAAATCTTCCAAGTCCTGCCTCAACGAAAATTATTATTAAAATACCCAATTCACAATATACATGTACAAAAATTGTAACAAAGAAAGGACAAGTGAATATAAATTACTTATATAATTAAATAAAAAAAACTATAAATCTTCATAATAACTATAATTTATTATTTAACGTTAATGTCTGTTTGATGAGGAGTTTTAACAATATTAAGTGCACCTTCTTTTAATTCATAAATAAACCCAACAACTAATATATATAAAAAGGCAAGTAAATTATTTTTACTAATACTTTGATTTTTTTGATATAAGGCAGGATAAGGGAAAGCCAAAATTATCTCTAAATCAAAAATTAAGAATAAAAGAGAAACTCTATAAAAAATAATATTATAACGCTCTCGAGTTTGAACGAAACTAGTAAATCCACATTCAAAACCACCTCCTTTCTCTAAATATTTAACACTAAGAGAAAATGAAGAATTAATAAATAATAATAATAATCCTATTAATACATTAGATATAATATAATACATAAGAGTACCAGTGATTCCTTCTGAATAATAATTTTCATTATTTAAAATATCAAAAAAAGGATAAATACCAACCCCAGACCAACGTACTATATATAGTCTTACTTTTAAATTACAAATAAAATTGAATAATATATGAGTACTTTCAACCAAATTCAATTGTTTAATAAATTTAATTATAATAAAAGGATCTAATATATTACTATATTTAGGTTTAATATTGTCTAAATTTTTCAAAGAAAAATCATTTTCATCTCTAAAAGATAGAGACGGTTTTACTATATTTATTACTTTTGCATTTTGTTTACGTCCAGCAGTTAAAATAATAGCACCCACCATACCTAACAATAATATAATACTTACGATATAAATATAAGAATGATATATAGTATAAAGTACGTCTCCAATAGCAGAAATTTGTGTAATTCTACTGATAGCAGAATCTCATTCAGGTAATATTAATAAATAATTATTATTACTAATTTCAGTTGATATATCATTTAATAAAAAATCTGTGTTTTTAAAATCAAATTTATTTATAGATGAAGAACTAATTTCATAATTAAAATCATATTGATGATATTTATCAGTAGGATTATTATTTAATATAATATTATTTAATAAATTAGTATTACCTGTAAATCTATCAAATAAAGAAAAATCCGCAAAATTATAATCAGTTTCGCTGTTATTAATATTATAAACTAACTTATCTGTATTAAAATGAGATCTAGGATTAATATTAAATAATATTCCATTTTCTTCATTAATTAACAATTTGTGATCATCTTTAAATAAAAGACTTTTCATTTTTACAATACCTAGATTGTATAGAATATTTTTTAATGCTAGTAAAAATCCCCCTAATAGAAAAAATAATAAAGGAAGGTAATTATTATTTTTCTTTTCGACTACCTCAATATCAATCATCATAATAACAAATAAAAATAAAATAGCTATAGCCCCAATATAATGAACTAGATAATTATAACTCTTCTAATTTTATATAAAAATAAAATAGGGGTATATAATTACCCTTTCCCGAACCGGACAGGATAGTTTCCCATCATCCGGCTCTCCACTAACTCTTAATTAAATCCATTAACATAATTATATTCTTAAAATATTAACCTTAAACTATTCGTCAATTATAAAACTAGATATGTATTTTTCAAGCTGACATATTCTAAATATAGGAATCTGCTGTCTTATAACTTTAATCTTGATATTATCTATTACTATCTTTATTAAAAATAAAAGTTATTAATCTACTAATATATTAAATTACAACTTTATAATTAAAACCACAATTGTAACATAATAAATCTTCGAAATAAGATAATTATTTATCTTTAACAAATAACGCATTTATGTTATCTCCAATTTGGCTGTTAAATTTCAAAGTTATACCATATTTAGACTTAACAAATTCCGCACCTGAAGGGCTTCTTAAATTAGGTCCAAATTTTTTGTAAATTTTAGTTTGACTTTTAAGAGAATACTTAGCAGTCAATAATTTGGCACAAGAACTTTTTAAAATATGTGTTAAAGTAGAAATTAAAAGATTATAATTATGAACAAAAGAATAAAAATTAGCATATCCTCTAAATACGTCTTTATATAGGTATAATATTTGATCATGGTTTAAATGCATTCAAATATATTTAGGGGAGGATTTTCCTTTAACCATAAATTTACATTCAGATAATTTTTGAATAATTATTTTCAAAGGTGCTTCTAATCTAATTTTTAGACCATCTCTTCTTCTAAATTTCCTTACCCCTACTCCTATAATATCAACGTATCTTCTATGTGTAGATCTAAATAAATAAGTACCTAAAAACATAACCCTATCTTTATTAATATTAGTAATTTTTGTTTTTTCATTATTTAAGTCTAGACGTATAGTTTTTAAATATTTACTTAATTTTTCCTTAATTTCTTTAGCCTCTCCATAAGTACCTTTAACCCCCACAATAAAATCATCGGTATATCTAACATATGCCATGTTTTTATACTTAGAATCATAGAAATCACTAGCAGATATTTTATTTCTTTCCTTTATTAACTTTTTAATTAAATTAATATTTCCTGCAATCTTCGCTTTATTAACTCTATATTCTATATTTCTAGATGCCTTACTACGAGGAGAACGAGTTCCTATATCAAATTTATCTTTTAAAGAGGTAACATATTTATCAAATTCATTCATATATATATTAGCTAATATAGGACTTAAAATCAAACCTTGCGGCGTACCAGTTAGGTTGGCAAGATCCTCTTTAAATTTGAAATATCCTGCTTTTAAATATTTCCTAATTAAATTAGTAAATCGTCTATCCTCAATTTGTTTTTCAATCAATTCCATTAATAAATTATGGTCAATATTATCAAAACAATTAGTAATATCTCCTTCTATAACTCAAACAGAAGATTGAAATTTTTGTTTAGCGAATTTTAGAGCAGTGTGACAATTTCTATTTACTCTGAATCCATGAGATTCATCCTTAAATCGTGGTTCGAAAATAGCTTCAAGAATGATTCTCATAACTTCTTGAACCAATTTGTCTCTAAAAGGTACTATTAATAAATTACTAGAACTTCCTTCTCTTTTAAGTATTTTAACTCCCTCCTGTGAGGCTGAATTTCGATAAGATTTAAATTGGAATTTTTCAGTTTTAAGATCAGTTGATAAATTAGAGAATATATTTAGAGATATATTTTCTAAATTTTGAGAAGTAACCCTAGGTATCATGTAATCAGGTTTTGATAATAAATTTTCATAGGCTAACTTTAACATATCTAAATTATAAACTAAACTATAAATAGTTCTGTCAATAGGCTTAAGATTCTTAGTTTCTTGATTTAATTTATTAAGTCTATCAAATACATTAGATTTAACTGTAGTACTTTCAGTACTATAATTTCTAAACTTAAATAATGAGTTAGTTGCAATCCTTTCCTTTCTTTCGATATTACTCGAACCGTATAAAGTATTTAAATACTTTCCAGGTACTACGATTGCTCTGAAGCCGTATCAATTACTTGATTTAGGCTTTCCCGTAGTCAAAATATGTGTTCGTTCATTTTCCTTAGGTAGTAAATTCTTTTCCTTTCTTACATTTATTATGAAATTTGTACTATATATTCCCTTATCCAACAATAGTCTCGTATCGGATAAATATGTAATAATCTTTATACAACCTAGATTATGTCCTATATTTAAGACCAATGGAAAATTTACTTCAAGCAATCCAGCTTTTACCATAGAAAAAACAGCTTGCGGAATTAGAAAAGCAGGTTGTTTAATTCTTTCTTCCGCTTTTAACAGAGATGCTAAGTTCAGTCTGAGGTTTTCCCTCTCGCCTAACTCTGATGCTGCAATCAAATGGGAATATTGATTGTATTTTAATAAATACGCGACACATAATTGCAAACGGCGCACTACTATAATATATGAAATACCCAAATATGTTATACCAATATATATTAAATAAAAAGCAACAAGTATATATAAAACAATTAAATTAAAAACTGAAATAATTGCATTTTTAGTTGATATAACAAATATACCCGCAATAATAGCTAAAATCATTATTAGGCCTTTCATAGAAGGGAAAGAAAAAAATAAATCTAATCCCATACATTATTTAAAATAGTTATAACAATCAAAAAAAAATTAAATAAAAAAATAATTTTATAATTTCTTGTTTAAAAAAGTTTTAAACAAGAAATTATAAAAAAAAAATTTATTTTTATAGAATTATTAAAAAATATAAATATGTTTATTTTTTTTAATAATTTAAATCCCCGTGGCCCCAGTGGGGTCACGAGGTTTAGAATTATTTCCCGCTATCCGAGGGATAACGGGAAATAATGATAACCCCGCCCCCATCCGGGGGCGGGGGTTAGATATATTCCCCATCCGCTTCGCGGGTGGTAAAAATTTTAAAACCGTCCCGGGATCCCTTGGAACCTGGGGCGGATTAGTATTAAATTTAAGAATAACTTCGACATTACGTCGAAGTTGAGAACGGACGGAATTGAACCGCCTATGGTATAACCAATGAGTTTACAGCCCATCTCTCAAACCAAATGAGAATCATTCCCAAGGGGATAAATAATAATTCATTTTCCAGCTGCAAGTTCCCTTACAACTACCTTATTACGACTTAACAGACATTAAAGTCAAACATTGAACTCCCCACTAGAATAAAAAAATTCAACTATTTATGAATTTCCGTTTACTTAAATCTTAAAAATAGAAATTTAATATCTATAATAACATAAAAAATATGTCTTCTATCCCACATAAACACAAAAAATTTTATATCTAGGAGACTCAAGAATTTTTAAAAAACAACGAATCCCCCCCTGCGAGGGGGGGGTTCTAAAAATTAAAAAAAAACACTTAAAGAAAACATATTCAAACAACTGAATAAATAAAATACATAGATAAAAGGTTAAATCAATATATTAAATATTAAACGAATTAAGTGTAAACTCTTTATTAAGCATAAAAGTCTTCCTGCACATACTTCTTTCTCCGCCTGACGAGTGGTTAGTACACCCAAGATTTACAATTCACCGTAACGTACTTATTTACGATTACTAGCAATTCCTTATTCATGTAGCCGAGTTTCAGGCTACAATCCACATTAAAAGTTCTCTTATTTTATAGGATTAGCTCCGACTTTACTTTCATTGCATCCCTTTGTTAAGAAGATTTGCAGCACGTCCAAATAGCCCACTTCATGAGGGCCATACCGACTTGTCTTAGTCCCCATTTAAACTACGGATAACCCTAAAATTAAATTAATTATCAATTATCAAATTTCTATATTATGATAAACATTAATTAAGATTACCTTCAACATTATCTATTTGTTCTTCTTTTATTCCAAAAAATCTATTTAGTACTATCTAAAATCTAAAAATAAATAAATTAAATACTAAAATATCATATTTATTATATATTGACAGAAGGGGGGTTGCGCCCGTTTGAGCGGATCAAACCATACATCTCACGACACGGACTTATGACAGCCATGCAACACCTGTAATTATTAATCTTTCGATTTCTATACTTGAAGTGGTAAGGTTGACGTGGGTCATCGTATTAAACAACATACTTCATTGCTTGTTTCATTGAGCCGTCTAATGATTTGGGTTTCCGCCTTGCGACAATACTCCCCAGGTGGTATGCTTAACACCTTCGTTCGTAGTGCACTCATTTTTTGTATAAAGATAATTATCTTCTCAACCAAATAAAATATGAACACAACAGCATACATAATTGTCTGCTAGGACTACTGGGGTATCTAATCCCTCTCGCTACCCTAGCCTTCGTACCTGAGCGTCAGTCTTTAACAGTAACATGCTTTCGCCGCTTCGCAACCCATCAAGTATCTCAGCATTGTCACGCTCCTCCTGATGTATTTGTTACTCACATAAACTCTAGTCTAGTATTATAAATTCCACTCTTAGGTGTAAAAAAATAGAGAAACTAAACCGCCTACGTACCCTTTAGACCCATTAATGACGAATAACGCTTGCCTTTCACGTCTTACCGCGGCTGCTGGCACGTGTTTTAGCCAAGACTAGGTAGATCATTTATCAATACATGGTTTAAACTTAACACCTTCCACGGTATTAAATTTAATATTATATTGTTTTAACATTCTTATTATATATATTACATTTTTATCCATATTGATGCTTTATATGTTAATTATTATAATATTTATAATTAGCCCCGTCTACCGTTCCACTAGTGGAACGGAGGGCGGGACAGTAAAAGAATATCCTTTCTATATTATATTAGTCTATAAAGCCCGACCCAAAGGGTCGGTCTTTATAATACGAGTTAATAGAACCCGACCTAAATAATAAATCGGGCTCACTAATATCAAAAAGTGACATATATCTTATCTCAAACTTTAAATATTTCAATCCCAGTATTTAAGTAAAGACATATAAGATACCGTCATAATCCTCTCATTCATAAGGGTTTTACCTAATTAAAGCACACTATAAGTGTTTCTTTTCACCCCTTTAGATGGCTGGTTCGGCCTTTCGGCCATTGACCAATATTCCCTACTGCAGGCAAATATATTGCTAGGCTGTTATCTCATTGCCAATGTGGTCGTTCAATCCTCATAAATCCGACTACGGTTCAAAGGCTAGTTAAGCTATTACCTCTCCTACTACCTCCCCGACTCAGGCCAATCCCAAAGCGAAAACTTTTCTTTAGTTTCCTGTTTTTATAATTTCGTTAAAACATCTTTAAATAATAATACAAATATAAAGTATACTTTGTAAATAGAAATTATACTCTTATTATTATCTAAAGAATGTATTATATATCTTCGTAGTAAAGATATACAAATTAAAAAATAAATAAGCCACCCATGTAAAACAGCATTATTTTTTCTTTATCAACTACTCTCTTTATTCATTATGACATTTATAAGGTATCTAACCTTACTCCGGGGTAACGTTCCTGTTTATCCTCACCAGTTCACCACGTCCTTTCTTTTTTTATCTATAACCTTAATACTTACCTTTTAAGTAATATATATATACACATTATGCTTTAATTAAATATTTATTAATAAATTTTTAATTAAAAGCAGAAACCTCTTTTCTATAATAACTTAATAAATTTTTTATATTTATCATCATCCTGTTATTAATATATATATATATTATATTAAGCTTCATTATATTTAATTTTAAATACTCAACCGTTCGATTCGCATGTATTAAAGCCTCTAAATAGCGTTCACTCGGAACCATCATCAAATACATATATACTCATAATAAATTAAAATATATTTTTATATTTTAATATATTACAATAAAAACACACGTGTTTTTACTGTAATTAGTCGTTAATAGGGATCGAACCTATATACGAGCATTAACAGTGCTCTGCTTTACCATTAAGCGATAACAACAATATTTATTAACCCCCCCCACCCCCTATGGGGGACGGGGTTTTTAAATATATCCCCTTACCTGGGTAGGGTAGGGGAGTATATTTCTTTTTATTTAATCATTCATTTTTAGCTCGAGATCCTTCGCACCCCCTTAGATCTGATACAGATTCATTAATTAATACATGAATTTTTATAAATTACTCAACTTTTTTATTATAATTATTATTACTAATATTATAATAATAACAACCAGTTATAATATAAATTATTTAATTATTATTACTGTTATTATTATAATAACATTACAATAAATTAATAAATATATAAAAGAATAATACACAGAAAAGCCAGAATTTTTTGTCAATGAGATTTGAACTCATGTATAAACAATATATAATAATTATTATACTATTATGTTTTCCTTAAACTATGACAAAATAGAAGGGATTAATAATAATCCCTTGATTCATAACTAATAACAAAATAAACATATTATATTATTATTGTTCTAATAATCATGAAAAGAATTTTTCAACTTCAACAGCTTCAACTTTTATAGGCATAGAAGAATGAAGTACTCCGCATATTTCGGAACATTGTCCATAGAAATGGCCAGTTCTTTCAATTATAACTGAAGCTTGATTTAATCTACCAGGACAAGCATCTACTTTAATACCTAAAGAAGGTACAGCTCAATCATGTAAAACATCAGCTCCAGTAATTATAAATCTTATGTGTGTATCAACAGGTAAAACAACAGGATTATCTACCTCTAACATTCTAAGTTCACCTTTTTCTAAGCTAGTTTCATCTTTCATATAAGAATCAAAACTAATAGTTTCGTTTTCTTCATTTAGAAAATCAGCATATTCGTACTCTCAATATCATTGATGCAAACAAAACTATTCTAAGGTATAAATAATTTTGCTCCGACTGTACATTAAACATTTGATTATATTCAAATATCCACAAGTGACCCAGTCTGTTGCAATAGAAATAGAAAAATAAACATTCTACTGACAGTCTTTAACTTATTTATTCAAATCATTACTATCTGCCTGTTGGAGGAGAGGGAATTTCTCCCTCTCCTCCTTACATCAAGATTCCGTCCCCAAAATATTTTTAATATTTTGGGGACGGAAACTAGTATAAATTCCTTAAACCTTACTTCGAATATTGTCATTGACTGTTTTCACTCGTATCGCCAAAGAATCATAAAATTTAAAATACATTTTCATATATATTTTTTGTATTTTATATATTAAAAATGGTTTAATATAAAGTCTAAAAAATTTTATGACCTTTAAAAACCCCGTCGGACTTTTAGAAAGACACCTAATATCCACTACCGGAATTTATCTATTTATAATTATTATTTATAATAATTATAATTCTATTTTTGGTTAGGATACATGATGTACCCCAGTCCCGTTGGGACTGGAATACACTTAGACTTTTCAATGTTGCTTTCACGACTATTATATATATTTCTGATTATATATTCTGTCCCTGTCCCCGGACCCCGCGTCCCG
>Ga0208990_1000204_pt1 | contig 12424 bp, 8 predicted proteins | sample MedBloCARef_M3_FD_187854 | JGI IMG/M metagenome (GOLD analysis project Ga0208990, IMG submission 187854) | Forest soil microbial communities from El Dorado National Forest, California, USA - Mediterranean Blodgett CA Ref_M3 (SPAdes) (version 2) | ecosystem: Environmental > Terrestrial > Soil >...
CGGTGCCGGCCCCTGTAGCGCTCACCTTTAGGTGAGCATTTGCTTGAGTTTACAGTGCCCGCCTGAAGGCGGGCTCTACATGAGCACCCGACATATGGGTTGTCACACAGACTCTGAATCCCAGCCCTCTTTCTAAAATATTTTGATAGCTAGGGAACGCGGACGCGATCCGACTGGGATCATGGTGATGAGGCTTTGCGTTCGCACGCGGATGATGGCGAGGTCGTTGGAGTCTTCGTTGGCGACGAGGAGGAGGTCGCCGCTCGGATCGAGCTCGCACGCGCCGGGATGGCGGCCCGTTGAAATCGGGGAAAGCAAGCGGCGCACGGCCATCGCAATGGGTGTGACGCTATTGGCCAGCGCATCGGAAACATATACGAGAGAGGCATCGGCCGTCATGGCGCCGTACGTGGGAGCGGAGCCCAGCAACATCGAGTCGGAAATTTCCGTTCTCCAGGTGTCAATGATTTCAAGGCCATGCGAATCCGGGATACTGACGTAGAGTTCGCCACCGTCGGGCTTGAGGAGCAGCGATGTCGGCGCGCCGCTCAACCGCAGGTTCGAAATCAAAATTCGCTTGCGAAGATCGACCGCTGAAATTTCGTTTGTGCCCGTGGCAGAAACGAAGGCCATCGAATTGTCCGGGAGGACGACAACCTGCTCCGGATGGTTTCCCACCCCGATGGTCGCTTCATGAGCGAGGGTCGAGGCGTCAAAGATTTCGAGGGTAGAATCGTCGCGATTGGGAACAAGCACATGCTTGCCGTCTGGCGTTACGCGAGCGAGCCAAGGCCGCCGGCCCGTCCGCGCATGCCCGACAACCTGCCCCGTGCGGCAGTCAATGGCCACCAGCGTGGCCGAGCCTGAGGCCGCAACATAAGCCATGCGGCCGTCAGGCGAGAAATCCACGGCGAAAGGAGATGCGCCGACCGGGATGCGGGCGGCAACCCTGCCTTTGGGCGCGTCAATGACGAAGGCATACCCGCCCTCGGTGGAGACTCCCCAGACTTGATCGAGTGTTGGATGCGCGCGAAGACCCGAGGGCGCCGGCCCTACCGGGATCGTGGCGATTGTTCCCAGACGGATGAGATCCACAACCGAAACCGTGGCGTCGCGCGAGTTGCCGACGTAGGCGTAGAGACGCAGGTCCGGACGGAGGAACGACGGTCGCCGCTCCCGTAGGATTTCGACCGCGGCCGAACCTACGATCAGCAAAAGTGCGATCAGTAACCGGAAGTTGAGGCGGCGCGACATGCGAGCCTGTGATTCTGCCACAGAGACACGGAGGCACGGAGGAAAGAAAAGCCTTTGCAACCACGGATGCACACTGATGAACACGGATAAGAAATGCTGGGGAGGACCCCAAGTCGAAGGGATTGCCCAGGATCGTATACTCCTGATCTGTCCTGATCTGTCCTGATCTGTCCTGATCTGTCCTGATCTGTCCTGATCTGTCCTGATTTGTTCTGATCTGTCTTTATCCGTGTTCATCAGTGTGCATCCGTGGTTACATTCTCCTTTTCTCTGTGCCTCCGTGCCTCTGTGGCTGTTTTGATTGCCGCTGGGGCGGGCATCCGTTAGAATGGTGCGCTTAACGCTCACCTGAAAGCATTGCTGAGGGAATGGCCGACTCGTTGGACAAGTCAGAACCCGCCTACGATGCTAGCGATGAGTATCGCCCCGAGCCTGAGCCCATTCCCGAGCCGCCTGCGTGGCAGGACGGCAGCTTTCGTATCGGCATCCATACTTCGATCGCCGGAGATATTGCCGGGGCGCTCGATATCGCCTCTAAACTAGGAGCGAACGCGCTCCAGATTTTTTCCGCCAGCCCGCGGATGTGGCCGCGCGGAGGCACGCGCATTGCGGAGGCGGACGCGGCTCGCTTTCGCGCGCGGCGCGCGGAATTGGGCTTGGGGCCGCTGGTCATCCATGACAATTACTTGATCAATTTGGCGTCGCCGGACCGGGTGATGCGCACGCGTTCCATCCAGGCGTTTCACGATGAATTGGTGCGCGCGGTGTCTCTCGGCGCGGATTTTCTGGTGGCGCATCCCGGGGCCGGCATGGGGAGCGAGAAATCGCAGGCCATTTCGGAAATTGCGCAGGGGATGCGGCAGGCCGCGCGCGGAATGAAACTCGGCGACCTGCGGATTTTGGTTGAGAATACTTCGGGGATGGGATCGGCCGTGGGGGCGCGGTTCGAAGAGATCAAGACCATTTTGGATGAGACCCGCGACTTGCCGATGGGTGTGTGCCTCGATACGGCGCACACGTTTGAAGCCGGATACGACATTACGACCGAAGAAGGACTCGGCCGGACAATTGACTTGGTGGAACGGACCGTGGGGCTCAATCGCGTGTATGTGCTGCATGTGAACGATTCGAAGACGCCGCTTGGTTCGCGTGTCGACCGGCATGAACATATTGGCCGCGGCAAAATTGGACTGGAGGCGTTTCGGAGAATTTTGAATCACCCGCGGCTGGGGCCGGGCTTACAGGGGCTGGCGGGGCGCGCGTTTATCCTGGAAACGCCGATCGACCTCCCCGGGGATGACCGGCGGAACGTGCGGGCGCTCTGGGATTTGGTGGGAGTGGATCCGAAGCAGGCTCCTGAGGCTGTGGATGGATTTTCGATGGCGCGGAAGAAGAAGATTTCAAAACAGAAGGCACAGAGAACACAGAGGAAGAAAGCGAAAGGCAAGAAAGTAGCAGCGAAGAAGAGGAAGAGCGGGAGCAAATAGAGATTGGAGATTTAACATTTGAGATTGAGAAGGAGCGGACTTAGGCCGTGACGGAATACGATCCACAGGCGATTGAGCGGAGGTGGCAGGCGCGGTGGAACGTCGACCGCGCATTCGAGGTGGACGCCGATCCCACGAAGCCGAAATATTATGTGCTGGAGATGCTGCCATATCCTTCGGGCACGCTGCACATGGGTCACATGCGCAATTACACAATAGGTGACGTAATTGCTCGATATAAACGCATGTGCGGGTTTCACGTGATGCATCCGATGGGATGGGACGCGTTTGGCTTGCCGGCGGAAAACGCGGCGATCGAGCGGGGAATCCATCCGCGCGAATGGACGAACACGAATATTGAATCGTTCAAGCGCGTGTGCCAGCGGTTCGGGTTCAGCTACGACTGGCGCAGGGAAATTTCCACTTGCGAGCCGGAGTATTACCGGTGGAACCAATGGTTTTTTCTGCGAATGCTCGAGCGCGGTATCGCTTACCGGAAACGCAGCCGGGTGAACTGGTGCCCGAAGTGCCAAACCGTGCTGGCCAACGAGCAGGTGGTGAACGGGTGCTGCTGGCGTCATGAGGATACGCTGGTCGAACCGAAAGACATCGAGCAGTGGTTTTTGCGTATCACGAAATATGCCGACGAGTTGCTCGAAACGCTGCACCAACTCGAAGGCGGGTGGCCCGAGCGCGTCTTGACGATGCAGCGGAACTGGATCGGGAAGTCGCGAGGGACGCGCATCCGATTTGCCGTGGACGGGCTCATGGGCGCGTCGATCGAAGTGTTTACGACGCGCGTGGATACGATCTATGGGGCGTCGGCGCTGATCCTGGCGCCGGAGCATCCGTTATTGAGCACGCTGGTTGCGGGCGTCGCGGGCCAGGCGGAAATTGAAGAAAAGGTACAGCGGTTGAGGCGGCGGCTGACACGCGCGGCGGACATTGCCACGGCGGAGAAGGAAGGGTTCTTCGTTGGGCGATATGCCATCAATCCATTCAACGGCGAAAAGATTCCGATCTGGGTGGGAAATTTTGTCCTGATGGAATATGGAACGGGCGCGGTGATGTGCGTTCCGGCACACGATGAGCGCGATTTTGAATTTGCGACGAAATATGAATTGGCGACACCGATCGTCGTGCAGCCGAGCGAAGGGACGGAGCTGACGACTGCGACGGTCGATTGGCGGGCTCCAAGTGGAGCCCGCACCCTGAGGGCGGCGTTCACAGAGTATGGCACGTCGGTGAATTCGGGGCCTTACACCGGATTCACCTCTGAAAATGCCATCGAGATCATGACGGCGGACGCCGAAGCGCGCGGCTTCGGCAAAGGCGAGATTATTTTCCGGCTGAAGGATTGGGGTATTTCACGCCAGCGTTACTGGGGCACGCCGATACCCGTCCTGTATTGCGAGAAGTGCGGAATGGTTGCCGTGCCGGACAAGGATTTGCCGGTAGTGCTGCCACCGATGGCAAAGTTTTCCGGTGTGGGAGAGTCACCCCTGGCGAGCGTGCCGGAATTCGTGAACGTGAAGTGTCCAAAGTGCGGAGGCGCGGCGCGGCGCGAGACGGACACGATGGACACGTTCATCGATTCTTCGTGGTACTTCTACCGGTACGCGGACGCGCACAATGACAAGGCTCCGTTCGATCCGGCGCTGGTGCGGTATTGGCTGCCGGTGGATCAATATATCGGCGGGATCGTGCACGCGATTCTGCATCTTTTGTACACGCGATTTTTCTGCAAGGTGATGCGCGACCTGGGACTTGTGAATCACGACGAGCCGGTGAAGAGGCTGTTCACGCAGGGACTGGTGCTGAAGGGCGGCACGGCGATGTCGAAATCGAAGGGCAACGTCGTCGGGGCCGAAGAAATGGCGCAGAAATACGGCTGCGACACGGGGCGTTTGTATACGTTGTTCGCTGCGCCGCCGGAAAAAGATCTGGAATGGAGCGAGCAGGCGATTGAAGGCTGTTCGCGGTTTCTGCATCGCGTGCACCGCCTGGTGTTGCGCCATGCGGAACGTTTGCGCGAGGTGCCTGCGGGAACCGGGCTGGCTGGCGCATCGCTTGATTCCACGACGCCGAAAGAGAAGGCTCTGCTCCGGAAAGCGCATCAAGTCCTGCGGCGCGTGACAAACGATTTCGAGACGCGCTGGCATTTCAATAGCGCCACGGCGTTGCTGATGGAGCTGGCCAATGAAATGCACGCGCAGGAGCCGCTGGAAGAAGGTGTGCGGCCCGCAGTGGCCAAGGAAGTGTTTGAACTGCTGACGCTGATGCTCGCGCCGATGGTGCCGCATTTGGCCGAGGAGCTTTGGGAGATGCTCGGCCACACAGGGGAGACGCTGGTGCACGCGCCGTGGCCAAAGTTTGTGCCGGAGCTGGCGGCCGAGGATCAGGTCGAAGTCGTGGTACAAATCAACGGGCGTGTGCGGGGCAAGGTGCAAGTCGAGAGCGGGATGGGCGAGGAAGAACTCAAGAAGTTGGTGCTTTCCGATCCGAAGATAGCGAAACTTCTGGACGGGCTGCGCTTCATGAAGGTGGTCGTTGTGCCGGACAAGCTGGTCAACGTGGTGGTGGGATAGAAAATGCGTATCGCATTTTTCGAGGTCAAAGACTGGGAGCAGGCTTATTTGTCGGAACGATTGCCGCACGATACCGCGCATTTTGAAGCGGGAACACTGCCCGTCGGCGCGGGTGGTCTTCCCTCGGGCGGGCTCCCGGTAAAGCACACACTCCGGGCAATTGACGCTCTCTCCGTGTTCATCCACTCGCAGGTAACTCCACAAGTTCTCGAAGCGCTGCCAAACTTGAAATTTATCGCCACGCGGTCGACAGGTTTTGATCACATCGATCTCGATGCCTGCCTGAAACGTGGCATCGTGGTGTCGAATGTGCCGTCGTACGGAGAAAACACCGTTGCCGAACATACGATGGCGCTGTTGCTCATGCTGTCGCGGAAGGTGCACCAATCCGTCCTCCAAGTGCGAAGCGGACGCGTGGACTTGGCTGAACTGACTGGTTTCGACCTGCAGGGGAAAACGATCGGCGTGATCGGGGCAGGACACATCGGGCTGCATGTGATCCGCATCGCGCGCGGATTTGGCATGCGCGTGCTGGCGTACGATGTGCGCAGCGAGCCTTTCCTGGCCGATCTGCTGGGCTTCACGTACGCGACCATGAATCAACTGCTGGCCGAAAGCGACATCGTGACGCTGCATTGCCCGCTGACGGAGAAGACGCATCATCTGGTCGGGCGCGCGCAGATTTCTCGAATGAAGCGCGGGGCGCTGCTGATCAATACATCGCGCGGGGGCCTGGTGGATACGGACGCGCTGGTGGGGGCGCTCGAAAGCGGCAGGCTGGGTGGCGCGGGGTTGGATGTGCTGGAAGGCGAGGAACTCATTAAGGAAGAAAAGCAGTTGCTGCAACAGCCGCTGGACGTGGAGCGGCTGCGCACGGCGGTGCGGAATCGCGTGCTGCTCTCGCGGGAAGACGTGGTATTCACGCCACACAACGCGTTCAATAGCCGTGAGGCGCTAGTCCGAATTCTGGAAGTCACGCTGGCGAATCTGGAAGCATTTCGCGCGGGCCAGCCGATGCATAAAGTATTTTGAAGGCGAGGAAACGATGAGTGAGCGCGGCGGCATCGTAGTGCTTGATTTCGGCGGGCAATATACGCAGCTGATCGCGCGGCGAATCCGCGAGCAGCAGGTGTTCAGCGCGATTTTGCCATGCACGGCGAGCGTCGAGCAAATCCTGAAGTACGAGCCTGCTGGCGTGGTGTTGTCGGGCGGACCGAACTCCGTGTATGACGCAGGCGCGCCGCCGTGCGATCCGGGCGTATTGTCGCTCGGCGTCCCGGTGCTCGGGATTTGCTACGGCCTGCAGTGGATGACGCACATGCTGGGCGGACGTGTGGAACGGGCTGACCGTAGAGAGTACGGGCGGACGGAACTTGAAGTAAAGAACGGTTCGGCTTTGTTCGCGGGCTTGCCGCGCCGGCTGCGCATTTGGAACAGCCACGGCGATCACGTGCGGGCTCTCCCTGCGGGATTTCACGTGACCGGAGAGACGGGAAACGCGGTGTCCGCAGCCGAAGACCCGGCGAGGAAACTTTACGCCGTGCAATTTCATCCCGAGGTGCGGCACACGGACTGCGGCGCCGAAATCCTGCGCAATTTTGTTTTCGAGATTTGCCACGCGCGGCCGCTGTGGAGCGGGGCGGCCTTTATCGCGGAGACGGTGGAATCGATTCGCAAGCAGGTTGGCGAAGCGAGAGCGATTTGCGCGTTGAGCGGAGGAGTGGATTCGGCCGTGGCGGCCGTGCTGGTGCACCGCGCCATTGGCGACCGTCTGACGAACGTTTTTGTCGATAACGGGCTGCTTCGGAAAAACGAATTTCGAGAGACGTTGGAACTGCTGCGCGAGCGGATGGGACTCAAAGTGGAAGGTGTGGACGCTGCGCAGCGCTTTCTCAAGCGCCTTAAGGGCGTCACGGACCCGGAGGACAAGCGGAAGCGGATCGGCGGAGAATTTATCGCCGTATTCGATGAGCAGGCCCGCCAGATGGCCGGGGGTCCGAACCGGGCGGCTTTCCTCGTGCAGGGGACTCTCTATCCGGATGTGATCGAGTCGGTGGCGGTTCGAGGTCCCTCACAAACTATTAAGACGCACCACAATGTCGGAGGACTTCCGAAGGACCTGCCGTTCGTGCTGATTGAGCCGCTGCGGGAACTGTTCAAAGATGAAGTGAGGAGAATCGGGCGCGAACTGGGTCTGCCGGAGGAGATGCTGACCAAGCATCCGTTCCCAGGGCCCGGCCTTGCGGTGCGATTGCTTGGAGAAGTGAGCGAAGAGCGATTGTCCCTGCTTCGCGATGCCGACGCCATCGTCGTCGAGGAAATTCGCCGGGCCGGCCTTTATGAAAAGGTGTGGCAGGCTTTCGCCGTGCTGCTTCCCGTGCGGAGCGTCGGCGTGATGGGCGATGAACGGAGCTACGGCTTTACGGTGGCCGTGCGCGTCGTGGAGTCCGAAGACGCGATGACGGCGGATTGGGCGCGGCTTCCGATGGACGTGCTGGAGCAAATTTCCACGCGAATTGTGAATGAGGTCAGCGGGATTAACCGCGTGGTGTATGACATCAGCTCAAAGCCGCCGAGTACGATTGAGTGGGAGTAACGGCAGAAGAGGCGTTTAACATCACATGTTCTCTGTGTTAAATTCCGAAAAGCTCAACACAGAGGCCACAAAGAATCACAGAGAACCACAGAGGAATCGGGATCTTACTTTTCGTTGATTACTCTTCTTCTCCACAGAGCCCTCCGTGTTCTCTGTGGCTTTTCTCAGTGTCCTCTGTGTTAAATTCGGACTTCCGCCGCAGCCGAGCCCTTCAATTCAGCGACCAGAATCCCCACAAGAATCAGCGCCGCGCCAACCAGCGCCCTCGCGCCGAGGCGTTCGTGGAGCACGATGTACGAAGTGATGGCCGCGAAAACGGGCTCCCCGGCGAGAATCAGCGCCGTGTTGGTCGCGCTCGTATGGCTCTGCGCCCAAACCAGGAGCGGATAGGCAATCGCCGTCGTGAACACGGCCGTGACGATGACCGCGAAAACCAGTTCCGGCGTGAGATGAAAGCGAAACGGCTCCAAACGAGTCATAGCAAGCGGAGGGATCGCGGCCAGGGAAAACGCCGCCGTCACGGCGACTTGCAGAAAACTGAGTCCGGCCAACGAATGCCGCGCGCTATAGCGCTCAATAAAGATAATCTGGAGCGCATAGCACACCGAGCATCCCGTCACCAGCAGGTCGCCTCGATTGAGATCGGCGATTCCCTCGCGCGGAACGGTGAGGTAGTAGAGTCCCGCCAGAGAGGCGAAAGCGCCCGCCCATGCCCAGCCACTGATGCGGCGCTTCCAAATGAGGGCCATCAATACGGGTACGAGAACCACGCTGAATCCTGTGATAAACGCGGCTTTCGATGCAGTCGTTTCGGCAATCCCGGCGGTTTGGAATGCGTAGCCCCCAAACATGAGAATCCCGATCCGCACTCCAGCCCAAAAATCCGAGGCCGAAAGTTTGCGGAGATCCGCGCGATAGAACCACGCCATTGGCGGAATCGCTAAAGTAAAGCGTGCAGCCAGATAGGCAAAGACGGAAGAATCGGTTAGCGCATCCTTCACAACGACAAACGTGACGCCCCAGAACAGCGCGCACAGGAGCAAGGCCAGGTGGGCTTTGAATCGCAGTGTCACAATGTGCGCATCGCCGGATGCGAGGAATTGGAAAGTTTGCTTAAACGCGTTTGCTCCGGCATGCGTCTCATTAAGTGTTCGAGTCTAGTGGCACTGGGAAGCAAAGGCAACCTGCAGGGCGCGGCTCGAATCGCAATTTCGATGAATCCCGTATTGAGTTTTCCTACGCGTATTGTCCGGATTTGCTTCGTTGACAGGGGGTGGGCCACTTGCTACATCTAACAGCAGTGCATGTCCCCCGCCATCCTCGCGTTAACCCAGTTTGGGCCCTGTGGCTTGCCGTCCTTGTGCTGGGGGGAATCCCCTGCTCCGCCGCAACCGCCGAGGACAAAAAAGATAGTAAGAAGAATGAAAAGGTCGAGCCCTGGGTGGAGGTTCGTACACCGCATTTCATTGTGGCCAGCGACGGAGGCGAAAAAACGGCGCGCCGCGTGGCGGATCAATTCGGGCTGGTCCGCCGGGTCTTCCAGGCAACCATGCCCGGCGCGCATCTCGATACCGGAATTCCTATCGAAATTCTGGCCGCGAAGGATGGGAAGTCATTCGCTACGCTGTTCCCTGAATTCCCCTTCGACAAACGCCACGAGCAGCCTTTTGGTGCATTCATATCGGGGGCTGAAAAGAATTACATCGGTCTGCGCACGAACGTTAACGGGCCGGTGCCATACGAGGATATCTATCACGAATACGCGCGGCTGGTTCTCAAGCTGAGCTACCACAGCTTGCCTCCATGGCTTGAGGAGGGTTACGCGAATGTCTACGGGAGCATGACACTCACCGATAAGGGAGCCAGAATTGGCAGGCCCGACCACGAGGACTTGAGCGCCCTGTGGAGGAGCCCGCTGCTGCCTCTTGACCTGGTAATCCATGTGGATCGCGCGTCGGCCTATTACAATACCGGGGGCGAGACGACCGTGTACACTGCTGAATCGCGCGCCCTGGTGCATTATCTCCTCACGGACGGGCAGACATCGGGGATTAAGTCTCTGGAACGGTACATCGCGCAGGTCGAGGGCGGCGCGGACGCGCTAGAAGCAGCCCGCCAGGTGTTTGGCGACTTGAACCAGCTCCAAGGCAGGCTCGATGCTTACATCAAACAGATCACCTCGCCGCCCACCGAAATCCTGGCCGGCGGCGGGAGTGAGTCCGTTTCTTCCCCCCACACGCTGACCCCGGCCGAAACGGAGGCGCGCATTGGGGACTTGTACCTGGGCCACGGCAGGCGGGACGATGCCCGAACCAAACTCGAAGACGCCCTCAAGCTTGATCCCTCCCTCGCAAGCGCCGAAGAAAGCCTTGGATTTTTGGAGCTTCAAGGGGCCCAGCTCGAAGAAGCGGAAAAACACTTCATGCGCGCGGCGGAAATTGATCCGAAAAGGCCTCTCGCCTTTTATGGCCAAGGCATGGTGGCAATGTCGCGCGGAGGATCTGTGGGCGTGCCTGTCGGCGCTATCGTGGCGTTTGACAAGACAGTTGCGCTCAGCCCTGAATTCGCGCCCGCGTGGTTTAACCTCGCCTCGATTTACGCGCTGCGCAAGGAAACTCTGCAGAAGGCACTGGACGCCGCGCAACATGCCGCGTCTCTGGTCCCAGGTGACGCCGGCTACCAATACCAGGTTGCCGTCATTCTCGAGAACCTGGGACGAACGGAGGAGGCCCGAAAGGCCGCTGAACGAATTCGCAACTCTTCGAACGATTTAAAGGCGGCTGACAAAGCCGGCGATCTGATCGCCCGGATGTCCCAGCCGCACACCGCTGCGCTTCCCCCAGCCGCGCCACCGGTCCCCGTGAGAGTCGCGCCTCCCTCTGCTCCCACAGATCAACAAGTTCGCATAGGCCAGAAGATAGAACCAGACGACAGACCGGCGGAGACAGCATCCAGCAGCACTCGTGAGACGGCACCTCCTCCCCCGGCACCCGCTGCCCTACCTGTAGCGCCTGCTGAAGCGCGCGTTTACTCGATGATTGGAACAATTACGGATGTGAGCTGCGCGGATGCTCCGCAGATACAGATCACATTGAAGGCGCAGACTATAATCATGCGCCTGCACGCCGCCGATGCCTCGCATTTGACGATTAAGCCTTCGGGCACAGGGTCGCCCGCGAAAAATGCCGTTTGCCCGGTGCTGCGAGGACGAAGCGCGCGCGTCACGTATCAACTCGTGTCGGAGAAGAAATGGGACGGAGAAATCCAGACCGTGGAGCTCCGGGACTTGCCCTGATCAAAATCAATCCGTCTACATTGGAATGCCACATCTTAGATGAACATGCCGGCCACTCTGGACTACTATTCCTCAAATTCGTCGCGCAGCACGCGGAATGTTCCGATTTCCTCGGAGGGCCGGGCTTCAGCCCGGCCGAAGCGAAGTTTCTTTCCCTCGGCTTCAGCCGCTGAAGTTGAAATTGGTTGCGGCTCTGCCACGCCACACACTTGACACACACCAAGTTACTGCGATACACATTCCGTAATGTCACCCACTCGGTACTTCTGCGCCTTGTCGGCCTTCGCTATTTCCCTGCTCGCCGGAATCGGTGGGTGGAGTAAACCTGCCCCAGCCGACAAACCGGAAACCTGGATCGAGGTCCAGACTCCACATTTCATCGTCGCCAGCAACGACGGTGAGAATACGGCGCGCCGCTTCGCCGACCAGTTCGAACAGATTCGTTTCCTCTACTCCAAGGCGCTCAATCCTGGCTTACACCTGGACCCGGGGTATCCGATTCTGATTTTCGCCGTGAAAAATGAAAAAGCTCTTTCCCAACTCATCCCCGAATACTGGGTCGAGAAGGGCCACACTCACCCGGCGGGACTATTCGTTCCCGGACAGGAAAAGAATTACATCGCCCTGAGAATTGATGTAGAAGGTGAATATCCCTACCTGCCCATCTACCACGAATACCTGCACCTGATTGTTAATTTGAACTATCAGCATTTTCCCTTGTGGCTGAATGAAGGATTTGCCGATTTTTTCGGCTGCGCGACCGTCACTGCCAAGGACGGGAAACTTGGGCAGCCCAGCACTTCCGAACTTTACGTCCTGCAACAAAGTAAGCTATTGCCGCTGGATCTCTTGTTCAAAGTAGATCACCAGTCCCCCTATTACAACGAAGCCAACAAAACGAACATTTTTTACGCGGAGTCCTGGGCGCTGGTTCACTACTTGATGTTGGATCCGGCGAAACAAAAAGAGCAGTTGTTAAGCAAATATATTTCATTCGTTGAGAATGGAGCTGACCCTGTCGAAGCCGCAACCCGGGCTTTCGGCGATCTCGCGCAACTTCAGAAGGCGCTGCAATCCTACATCACAAAAACATCGTACCTGGAGTACGTCATTCCACTCCCGGGCAGACAAAATGCAAAAGATTATTCCGTTCGCACGATTTCTCCTGCCGAAGCGCAAGCAAGATTGGGAGACTTCGACCTCT
>Ga0208990_1000210_pt1 | contig 12366 bp, 10 predicted proteins | sample MedBloCARef_M3_FD_187854 | JGI IMG/M metagenome (GOLD analysis project Ga0208990, IMG submission 187854) | Forest soil microbial communities from El Dorado National Forest, California, USA - Mediterranean Blodgett CA Ref_M3 (SPAdes) (version 2) | ecosystem: Environmental > Terrestrial > Soil >...
TCGCCCCAGCGCATCGATTTCGGCCACGGGAAGGTTCTGATGATGACCGGCAGCATGTCGGCGAGCACGTCCAGCGTGGCGCGGCCGGGCTTTTCGATCAGCGCGACGTAGAAATCGCCCTTCTTGGGATCGCGCTGGATTTTGGCTTCGTCGAGCGAGGCAAGACCGGTGGCCTTGAGAAAACCCGCGATCGCAGCCTCCGGCCCGCCGACCCGCGGCCCCTTGCGCTCTTCCTTGAGGTCGGACTGCCGCGCCGGAACGCCGTGCACCGTCAGCGTCAGCCGCCGCGGCGTCGCAAACGCTTTCGCGCCTTCATAGACGAGGCCCTCGGCGACGAGCTTGTCGGTGACCATGCGGCGCAGATCGTCGGCCGCCTTCGCCTGCATCCGCGCGGGAATTTCTTCGGAGAAAAGCTCGAGGAGAAGATCGGGCATCAACCCGCCCCGCCCGCTTCGGTGTGCACCCACGCTTCGCCGCAGGCCTTCGCCAGTTCGCGCACACGCATGATGTAGCTCTGCCGCTCGGTCACCGAAATCACGCCGCGCGCATCGAGCAGATTAAAGACGTGACTGGCCTTGATGCACTGGTCGTAGGCCGGCAGCGCCATCAGATGTGCCTCGCGCTCGCCGTCCTTCCACCCTGCATCGAGATATCTTTTGCAGGCTTCCTCGGCCATGGCGAATTGCTTGAACAGCATGTCGGCGTCGGAGTATTCGAAATTGTGCCGCGAATATTCCTGCTCGGCTTGCAGGAACACGTCGCCATAGCTGACGCGCTCAGCGCCATCGCGGCCGTTGAAGTTGAGATCGTAGACGCGGTCGACGCCCTGCACATACATGGCAAGGCGCTCGAGCCCGTAGGTAAGTTCGCCGGCGACCGGCGCGCATTCGACGCCGGCGACCTGCTGGAAATAAGTGAACTGCGACACTTCCATGCCGTCGCACCAGCATTCCCACCCGAGCCCCCAGGCGCCCAGCGTCGGGCTTTCCCAGTCGTCCTCGACGAAGCGGATGTCGTGCAGCGCAGAGTCGACGCCGATCGCAGCCAGCGATTTCAGGTAGAGTTCCTGAATGTCCGGCGGCGACGGCTTCAGAATCACCTGAAACTGGTAGTAGTGCTGAAGGCGATTTGGATTTTCGCCGTAGCGCCCATCCTTCGGCCGCCGCGACGGCTGCACATAGGCCGCATTCCAGCGCTTCGGACCGAGCGCGCGCAGCGTGGTCGCCGGGTGAAAGGTGCCCGCGCCTACTTCCATGTCGTAGGGCTGCAGGATCACGCAGCCGTAGTCGGCCCAATACCGCTGCAGCGTCAGGATCAGTCCCTGGAACGAGCGTTCCGGGCGCATGTGCGGAGGCAGGGAGTCCATCGTCCGATTCAGTCTTCGCTGGGGGCCGGCAAGCGCGCGGGACCGTATCGGCGGGGGCACAGAGAATCAAGGCAATGTCCGGCAGGATTTGCCGTGAAAATGCCGGAAGAGCGCGCGCCGGAGTTAGTGATCTCTCTCGATGAGATTGTGACCAGCAAGAGCCGCCGCGGCCGATAGACGAGCCATCCTCCAAGCTTGCCGCCGGTTTCAGGGTGGTGCCCTACCCCGAGGCCGGCGCTAGTCTTTTCAAGGTATAGGGAGCTGATATCAGCCCGGGCGATAGGCGCCGGTGTTGGGATCCCGCCGCAGCGTCGGAATCTCGTTCGACTTTGCAGCCTCCGCGAGCCGGGCGAGGCGCGCCTCTTCCAATTCCCTGTTGACCCTCAGGGCTGTCCGGTAGGCCCAGCGGACCACGGCCAGCCCACCCAGGGCGCCCGCAAATGCGATCAGCGGCGGCATCGGTCGATCCTTGTCGTTCATTCGTAACGCCCCTATTGGCATTGTTGCGCAAGCGGACTTTGCCTGCAATCGCATTGTCCGGGACCAAATGGCGCGGGTAAATTCGCGTTTAAAACCCGAATTTGGCCCAAATTGCCCTGCTCTCCAGCGCCGAAATCAGTTCGTCCGGCAACCCTGCGATACCGTCCAGTTGGCTCAGCGTTCCCGCGCCTGCCGATTTGCGGCCCAGAAGGCCCGACAACAGCCCCGTCGAAGGCGCGACCACCGGCGTCAGTACCTTGTCCCCGTAGCGCGCGCGCAGCGTCGAGCGCAGATCGCCGATCGCATCCGCAAGGCCAAGCGACACGGACGTTTCTCCCGCCCAATATTCTCCGGTGAAGAGAACATCGTCGGAGCCCTTGAGGCGAGTGCCCCGGCTCTGTCTCACCAGCCCGATGAAGATGGTGTGGATCTCGCGCTGAAGCGCTTTGACGCGCGCGACATCATCGGGGTTTTCCGGCAGAAACGGATCGAGCATCGCCTTGTGCTCGCCCGCCGTATACAGCCGCCGTTCGACACCGACCTTTTTGATCAACTCCTGAAATCCAAAGGAGCCGCCGACCACGCCGATCGAGCCCATGATCGAGGATGGATCGCAAAAAATCTCGTCGCCCGCGCAGGCGATCATGTAGCCGCCGGATGCCGCGACATCCTCCACGAACACCAGCACCGGCAGTTTCTTTTCCGCGGCGAGTTGCCGAATCCGTAAGTAGATCTGGCGCGACTGCACCGGCGAACCGCCTGGCGAATTGATCACCAGCGCCACGGCTTTGGCATTCTTCATCGCGAAGGCGCGCTCGAGCGTTCTGGCGACGCCGGCGAGCGACATGCCCGGCCGCAGCGGCGTCACCGCACCGATCAGGCCTGACAGTCGGACCACAGGCACCACGGCGATTCCACGGCGCAGACGCGCGGGAATCAATTCCATCAGCCTGTCGACCAGGCCGGGCCATCTTCCGCGATTATCGGATTTTTCCATCATCCCGTTACCTCGAATTTAACCATTTTTTATCACGCCGCTGTCATTGAATCGAACGGAACGCGTTTTGCATTGCGCTCGTTGTTAGCTGCAATGGTGCAGCGGAGAAAGACATGAAAATCTATCTGCTGATGGTGCTGATTGGTACACTTTTGACGGCAATTCACTTCACTTCAGCGCCAGAACAGCGGTCGAAAACGCTTCCGCAATAGCCCGTCGGCTCAAAGCTCAAGCGACTGAGCCGTATTCAGCGTATCGCTAGCGGCAATACTTCCTTCCCGGCCAGAACGTCCTGCACCTGTTTATTGGGCACGGCTGACTCATCATTGAGCATCAGCGCGGCATACATTTGAGTCGGTGCCTTTCCACCTTTGATGGCGCGAATTAGCACGCGAATCGCGGGCATCTTCGCGTCACCGTGAACAGGCAGAATTGCCAGGCTGCCAAAGCCGCGATCGAGCGCCGCCAGCACCTCGAGGAGGCCATCGGCGCGCCAGATCAGGCTGAGTAAGCCGCCGGATTTCAGGATTCGTCGCGCCGCGTGAATCCAGCTCTCGAGCGTCGCAGCCGTCGCCATGTGAGCGATCTCGCGCGCTTTGTCCGGCGAGGCGCGGTGCCGCGCGGCATCATTGAACGGCGGATTCATCAGGACCACATCGACACTGTCGGGAGAAAGGCCAGCCGCTGCGAACGCCTCGGCGGTGGATGTAACGTCGAGCACGACGGCATCAGCCGCGATTGCATTCGAGCCGGCGTTGCCGCGCGCGAGGCCGGCGAGCGCCTCATCGACCTCGACCAGAATGAGTTCGATTCCGGCCACGCGTTTGGCGACCGCGAGGCCGGCAGCGCCAACGCCGGCGCCGAAATCAACCACCCGATCGCCTGAACGCGCTGATGTCGCCGCAGCCAGCAGCATGGCGTCGTGGCCGGCGCGGTGACCCGACTTCGGTTGCCGCAGCCGTAATTGCCCGCCGAGAAATGCATCCTCGGTGAATTCGCCGGGATCAGTCATCAGCCCGGAGTTCGTGGGCAAGGCCCGCATCGCTGAGAATCTGGCGCGCTTCGCGGTCATCATCGTCATGGACCAGAATCCGGCGCGGCAAGACCCCGAGGGAGCCTTCGATAATGCTCATGTTTTGGTCCAGCACCAGATGATGGATATTCGCGCCGTCGAGCAGCGCGCCGACAGCCGAAACCAGTACCATATCGTTGGTGCGAACCAATTCCCGCAACTTCCGGTTCTCCTTTGTCGGGCCGACGCGGCGGCTGAACGACGCGCCTCAACCGCTTCATGCCCTTGCCGCGTTACCCGGCACTTTCTATTGTTATATCTTAAGGATAGTCCAAATTGGGCAAATGTGGAGACCAGCGTGGCGGTTATTGTACCTTTCGAGAGCCCCTCGAGCGCTTCGATAGATGAGCTGGTCGCGCTTGTCGCCGCCGATATGGAGCGCGTCAACACTACCATACTGTCGCGGACCGGCTCGGAAGTCACCATGATCCCCGAGGTCGCCAACCACCTGATTTCCTCAGGGGGAAAACGGCTGCGCCCGATGCTGACGCTGGCGATGGCAAATCTCACGGGCTATTCCGGCGATGGCCATATCAAGCTCGCCGCCTCAGTCGAGTTCATGCATACCGCCACATTGCTGCACGACGACGTGGTCGACGAAAGCGAATTGCGGCGCGGCAAGCTGTCGGCCCGCATGCTGTGGGGTAACGAGGCCAGCGTTCTGGTCGGCGACTTCCTGCTCGGCCAGGCGTTTCGCATGATGGTCGAGGTCGGCTCGCTGCGCGCGCTCGACATTCTCTCGTCCGCCGCGGCAACGATCGCCGAAGGCGAAGTGATGCAGCTCGCGGCGGCGAAGAATACCGCCACCACGGAAGACGAATATCTCGCTGTTATCCGCGGCAAGACCGCCGAACTATTCGCGGCGGCCTGCGAGGTCGGCCCCGTCATTGCCAATCGTCCGAAGGCCGAACAGACCGCGTGCCGCTCGGTCGGCATGAATCTGGGCATCGCGTTTCAACTGGTGGATGACGTTCTGGACTACGGCGGCAAGGCCGCCAAACTCGGCAAGAACATCGGCGACGATTTCCGCGAGGGCAAGATCACGCTGCCGGTGGTGCTGGCGTTCCGCCGCGGCAACGACGGCGAGCGCGCCTTCTGGGTCAACGCACTGGAGCGCGGCGAGATCGGCGGTGGCGATCTCGACCACGCCATCGGCCTGATGACCAAACACCGCGCGCTCGAGGACACCCTCAACCGCGCGCAGCACTACGGGGCGATGGCGGTCGATGCGCTGGCGCTGTTTCCGGCTTCCCCGATGAAGACCGCGCTCGAGCAGGTGGTGGCATTCTGCTTGGCGAGGTCGTACTGAACTTCTTCACCTCTCCCGCAAGAGCGGGGCGAGGGAGAAGAGCAGCGGCCATTGGTTGGCCTAACTCAATACACCCGCATGCACCCACCAGTTGGGATGATCGAGCTGAATCTTCTGCGATGCGCGCTGCGCCTCGGCGGTGTTCTCAAAGATCGCAAAACAGGTCGCGCCCGACCCCGACATCCGCGCCAGCCAAGCCCCGTTGGTGGCGCTGAGCGCCGAGAGCACCTCGCCGATGACCGGCTGAATGCGCATTGCCGGGGCTTCGAGGTCGTTGGAACTGGCGGCGAGTACTTCAACCCAGTCTTCGACCGAAGCCCCGTCTTCCGGCCAAGCGGTTGCCTGGATCACGTCGGCTGCGCCCACAAGCAACTCGCCATTTCGCAGACCTAGCGCCTTAAACACGTCTTTGGTCGCCACTGGGACGCGCGGATTGACCATCACGCACGGCATCTTCGGCAGGCTCAGCGGCAGCAGCGTTTCACCGACGCCGGTCATCACGCAGGCGCGCGAGGCGAGGCAAACCGGCACGTCGGCGCCGGTCAATTGCGCGACCTCGATCAGGCGCGCGTCGTCGATGGAAAGACCGTTGGCCTGCGCCAGCAACCGCAGCGCCGCCGCGGCATCGGCGGAACCGCCGCCAATTCCGGCTGCGACCGGCAGCATCTTGTCGAGGGTGAAATCGCCAAGCCGCAGATCCGGCACGCGTTCGCCGAGTAATTGCGCGGCCCTGAACACGAGATTGTCGGCGGTCTCGCCACAGTCGCGCGCAAGCGGCCCGGTGGTCTTGAGATTAAGTTTCGATCCGGGCGTCAGGCTCAGGCGGTCGGCGCAATCGGCGAATGCAACCACGCTTTCGAGGTCGTGATAGCCGTCGACGCGCCGCCCAACCACTCGAAGGGTCAGGTTGACCTTGGCACGCCCGTCCTCAATTAGCCCCGGCATCGGCGATCCAGCCCTTCGATCAGCCGCCCCTGCCGTCTTCTTTTTTCTTGTCCGCGGAGGCCGCCGAGGAGGTGTCATCGGGCAGCCCATTTTCGATCTTGGCGTCGATCTTGGGCAGCTCTTCCGGCTCGGGTTTCAGGTCGCGGGCATGGGCCCACTGGAATCTGGCTTCCAGCGTGCGGCCGACGCGCCAATAGGCGTCGCCGAGATGATCGTTGATCGTCGGGTCTTCAGGCTTGAGATCGATCGCGCGCTCGAGATTTTTTACCGCGTCCTCGTGGTTGCCGATGCGGTAATAGGCCCAGCCCAGCGAGTCCACGATATAGCCGTCATCCGGACGCTGATCGACGGCGCGCTTGATCATCTTCATGCCCTCGTCGAGATTGATGCCCTGATCGATCCATGAATAGCCGAGATAGTTCAGCACATGGGGTTGCTCGGGCTGCAGATCGAGCGCCTTGCGCATATCCGCCTCGGCCTTGCTCCATTGTTTGGAACGCTCCTCGCAGATGCCGCGGTAATAGTAGTAAACCCAGTTGTTCTTTTCGTTCGTCCCCGGCAATGAATCGATGCCCTGCGAGTAGGTTTGGACGCAGTCGGCGAACTTCTTGCGGCCCCGCTCGATATTGCCGAGCGCCATAATGGCTTCGATGTCCTTGGGGTCCTCCGCCGTGACGCCTTTTAGAATCTTGATCGCCTCGTCGCTGCGGTCGGCAGCGTCAAGATTGGTCGCGAGCTGAATCTGCGCATTGCGCTTCAGCGGCGAACTCGCCGGCATGCGCTCGTATACCTTGATCGCCATCGCCGGCTTCTTCACCGATTCATAGAGATCGGCCAGCGACAGCAGCGCCAACGGATGATTGGGCGCGAGGTACAGCGAGAGCTGCAAATAGACCAGAGCGAGATCCTCGCCGCCGCGGCGCGTCAGCGTTGCGCCGATACCGTAAAGCGCCTCCCCGGCGCCGGTCTGCGGCGAATCTACCAGCGGCGACAGCTTCTTGCCGGCCTTGGTTTCGCGCAGCTCTTCCAGCACCAGCGGGTGCCGCGGCAGCTTCTTGTCGAAAGCCTCGTAAATCGCCGTCGCCGCCGCCGCATCCTTGTTGCGCGACAGCCAGCGCGCATAGTCGTCGGCCACACGCAGCATGGAATCGTCGAGCTTGTAGGCCCGCTCAAGCCGCGCGCCGGCGTCCTTTTCCTTGCCCGCCAGTTCGAGGATCATGCCGGAGTGGAGATCCTTGAAGAGCGGATACCATTCCGGACCCGTCAGCTTGTCGATGTTGGCAACCGCCGCTTTGGGGTCGCCGGCGCCGTAACTGGCCCAGCCCGACAGCAGCGTCGCGACCAGATCCGTGATCGGTCCGCGAACCGACTGATTGATGTTCACCTGCGCGGCCGCATATTTCTTCAGTTTCAAATCGCGCACGCCGACCACCAGCCGGGCGACGCGATTGGATTTGTCGATCGTCAAAACACGGTCGGCGAGCTTCACGGCCTCGTCAATATCGCCATCCGCAAGCGATGAAATGAACGCGCGATCCAGCAATTCGTTGTTCTTCGGATCGGTGCGAAGCGCCGAGCGATAGAACCTCGCCGCCGAGTTGGAGTCCCGCTCCACGCTGGCATGGCGGGCGGCCAGATAGCTGCCTGACGTCGTCAGCGATTTCAGATCGCGGCTCGAGGGAAATTGCGCCGAATTGTCGGCCGGATGATCGGGCGTCTGTGCCGAAAGCGAGCCAGGCACTGCCAGCGCGGTGAAGGCGAATGCGGCAATCGTCCAGCGATTGAAACGAATGGAAAACATCACGGTTCGCCTTAAGCTCAAGGAGTTTACGGATCGTCTCGAATGCGAACCCAACCGGCGGCACCAAGCCCCATGACAATGCCGCGTTTGGCGTTCAACCGCAAGGATACGGGGCGGCCAATCGATTGGCAGGAAACGCCTGGGTGGTCGCCGAGCTAGCCCACTTCACCCGAAGACTTTACCCACTTCTCCTGAAAACGCTTTCAGTGTGGCCGTATCGTGACCGCTGCCCGCGTCTGCAGGCACCGGCTCACGCAATCGTGGTTACATCGCCTCATAATTGGGTCCGCCGCCGCCCTCCGGCGGAACCCAGGCGATATTGCCGTTCGGATCCTTCACATCGCAGGTTTTGCAATGGACGCAATTCTGGGCGTTGATGACGAAGCGCGGCCCGGCCGTCTCCTCGACCCATTCATAGACGCCGGCCGGGCAATAACGGTTTGACGGGCCCGCATAGACGTCGTGCTCCGATACCTTCTGCAGGTTCATGTCTGCGACCTTCAGATGAACCGGCTGGTCCTCTTCGTGATTGGTGTTGGAAAGGAACACCGACGACAGCCTGTCGAAGGTGAGCTTGCCGTCCGGCTTCGGCGGCGCTATCGGCGCATGCGCTTTCGCGGGATCGAGCGTCTTGCTGTCGGGCTTGGCATGCGACTGCGTTCCGAACAGCGAGAAACCGAGCGTGTTGCACCACATATCGATGCCGCCGAGCGCAACGCCGACGATGGTGCCGAACCTCGACCACAGCGGTTTGACGTTGCGGACCCGGTACAAATCCTTGCCGACCGCCGAGCCACGCCAGGCATTCTCATACTCGACCAGTTCATCGTTGGCGCGGCCGGCGCTGAGCGCGGCAATGACGTGTTCGGCCGCGAGCAAGCCGCTGCCAACAGCATTGTGCACGCCCTTGATGCGCGGCACATTCACAAAACCCGCCGCGCAGCCGATCAGCGCGCCGCCGGCAAAAGTCAGGCGCGGCACCGATTGATAACCGCCCTCGGTGATGGCGCGCGCGCCGTAGGCGAGCCGCTTGCCGCCTTCGAACAAGGTGCGGATCGAGGGATGGGTCTTGAAGCGCTGGAATTCATCGAACGGCGACAGATACGGATCGTCGTAATTCAAATGCACGACAAAGCCGACCGCCACCAGATTATCGTCGTAGTGATAGAGGAACGAGCCGCCGCCGGTCGAATTGTTCAACGGCCAGCCGAACGAATGCTGGATCAGACCTTTTTGGTGCTTCGAGGGGTCGATCTGCCAGACCTCCTTGAGGCCGATGCCGAATTTCGGCGGTTCGCTGTTGGCGTCGAGGGCAAATTTCGCGATCAGCTCTTTGGTCAGGCTGCCGCGCGCGCCTTCGGCGAACAGCGTGTACTTGCCGAGCAGTTCCATGCCGCGCGTATACGACGATTTGTGCGAGCCATCCTTGGCGACGCCCATGTCGCCGGTCGCGATGCCGCACACCGCACCTTTTTCATCGTAAAGCACTTCGGTCGCGGCGAAGCCCGGGTAAATCTCGACGCCGAGCGCCTCAGCCTTCCGCGCGAGCCAGCGGCACACATTGCCGAGCGAGCCGATATAACAATGATGATTGTTCATCAGCGGCGGCATCATGATGTTCGGCAGCGGGATCGCGGCGCCTGCGGTCATCCAATAGAACTTGTCGGTCTTTACCTGCGTCTTCAGCGGGCAGTCGGCGTCCTCGCGCCAATCCGGAATCAACTTGTCGAGCGACACCGGATCGATCACTGCGCCGGACAAAATGTGCGCGCCGACTTCGGAGCCCTTCTCAACCACGACCACTGTAAGATCGGCATTGAGCTGCTTCAGCCGTATCGCGGCGGCCAGGCCGGACGGCCCGGCGCCGACGATCACGACGTCGAATTCCATGGATTCGCGCGGCGGCAATTCTTCGGTGCTCATGATCTGGTCTCAACCCGGTTGAGAAGCTTCTCTTTTATAGGTCGTTTATAGGTCGTTTGTTTCCGATTTTTCGCAGGAGGACAACCATGGAAATGCCCCTTAAGGCGTTTCGTTGCGGTCCGATCCGGCTTAGATTGGAAGGATGCCTGTGACATCGTCCCATGACGCCTGACCCCGCCCCTACCGTTCCGCAATTGCTCGCCTTTTATCTGGAGGCGGGGGTCGACTGTGCGCTGACGGAAGAGCCGGTCAATCGGCTGTCCGATCCCGATATTATCCCTGGGCCCCGCGAAACGGCGCTGCGCAACCCAGTCAGGACAACGCCCGCCGCCATCCCGGCCGTGCGTGGCGAGGCAGCGCTAGCGCCCGAGGCGGCGATCCTGTCGGCGCGGGAAGCGGCGCGGACCGCGCCTACGCTCGAGGCGCTGCGCGCCCTGCTTGAGAATTTTGACGGCTGCGCATTGAAATCGACCGCCACACGCCTGGTATTCGCCGACGGCAACCCGAAGGCACGCATCATGTTCGTCGGCGAGGCCCCCGGCCGCGAGGAAGACATCGAGGGGCTGCCGTTCGTCGGACGTTCGGGCAAGCTGCTGGATCGGATGATATCAGCGATCGGGCTGGACCGCTCTAGCGCCTACATCGCCAACGTCATTCCCTGGCGGCCGCCTGGCAACCGCACCCCGACGCCGCAGGAAACCCAAATCTGCCTGCCGTTCATCCAGCGGCAAATCGAACTGGTCAATCCGGATGTGCTGGTGACGCTCGGCAATCCCTCGACCCAGACCTTGCTGTCGACGCGCGAGGGCATCATGAAAACCCGCGGCAAATGGTTCGATTACGACACCGGCACGCGGGTGATCCGCGCGCTTGCCACCTTCCATCCGGCGTATCTGCTGCGCTCGCCGTCCTACAAGCGCATGGCGTGGCAGGATTTGCGTTCCATCGCAAAAGCGCTGGAGCAGGCAAAGTCATCCTAAGTAGTACTGCGCGTTACGGCGTCTTCGGCCGCACGATGGCCCAGCCAATCCGCAATAGCGGCTGCCGGCCGGTCACCAACCATTCGAATGCCCGCGGCACTTCCGGCACCAGACCGGGAAATCGCTGCGCGATATCGGCCGGCGGCGTGCCGACCGTATCGGATGCGTGCCAGACCACGACGCCGCCGGTTTCGTTGAATTTCGCCAGCGTCAGCCACGGCGTCCGTTCCGGCGCCGCATCGAGCAACAGATGGGGACGCCCGGCATCCAATGAGATCAAGGCCGCAAGCTGCGCATCGCCGGTCACCGCCCGCAGCGGGTGATTGGTACGCCGCTCAAAACTGTCGCCAAAAAAATGCGCGATCGTAGTCGCGGGCAGCGACGTCGCCACCTCGCCGCTGCCGGTCCAGGGCAGTAAAAGCGTCGTCGCGACTACCGCGAGCGCGGGGGCGATGATGACAGCCGCCCAGACCGAACGCAGCACTCGCTGACGCCGCAAATGAACCAGATCTCCGGTCGCGACGATCACGGCCAGTCCCGACATCAAAAGCGCGATACCCGCCCCGCCCGCGACACGATCGAGATCGAACAGGCCGGAGATCAGGCTACCCGCGAGCGCGGGGCCGATGGTGAAGAAATAGACAAAATCGCTCGCCAGCGGATCGACCTTCGGCCGATAGATGATCGGCGCATCTTCAGGATTGCTGCCGAACCAGCCAGAGTTGGCAACCAGCAGCAGCACGATGCCGGATATCGCGAACAGTAAGCCGCCGAGCAATGCGGCCAAGTGCAGCGCCCTTCCGCCCAAATCCGCGATTGCCGGCCATTGCGGCAGCGCCAGGGTGTCGGCGCGGATCAGCCAGACCAGATACGGCAGCGCCAGCACGACAATCACCAATAGCGCGAACAGCGGATCGAACGACATCAGCGTGCGCCGGCCGCGCGCGGTCGCAAGCGCGAATCCGACCAGCAGCAGCAACAGGCCGATTGCGGCGGGGGTCGTCAGCAGCAGGAGTCCGGCTTCGATGGACCATGCGAACCACGCGTTGCGCCGGCCCTGGCCGATCAGTTGCCAGGAATGCAGCAGCAGCAGCGCCCAGAGCGGGCGCGCCAGCACCAGAGGGCCGAACTCGACGCCATGCGAACCGAATGCCGTAACCGTCATCGTCAGCAAGACAGCGAGTACCGCCTGTTGTCCGCCGACAACCGTGCGTGCCAGCTGATACACTGTCCAGAACGTCGCGATAGAGCAAAGCTGCGCCAGCAGATAAACGCCGAACATGTGATTGCCCGCGGCGCGAAATGCGATATCGCCGAGCCAGAACGCCAGCGGCGGGCCAAGATCGGTTCCCACCTGATATTCCCGGCCATAGGCGAGTACCGTCGTCAGATCGCCCGGAGGGCTTCGATACAGCAGTAACGGCAGGATCAGCCACAGCGCCGCCTGAAACAGCACCACAAGCCAGACCACCAGCCGCGGCCGGGCGCGGATC
>Ga0208990_1000211_pt1 | contig 12358 bp, 13 predicted proteins | sample MedBloCARef_M3_FD_187854 | JGI IMG/M metagenome (GOLD analysis project Ga0208990, IMG submission 187854) | Forest soil microbial communities from El Dorado National Forest, California, USA - Mediterranean Blodgett CA Ref_M3 (SPAdes) (version 2) | ecosystem: Environmental > Terrestrial > Soil >...
GAAAAGAGTCAATGAATGAATTCGAAAAGGACTTTTACAAACAAAAGAACAATAGTCTGTTTGGTAAAAGCCTTGAGAATAAGAGAAACCGATGCGATTACCATCTATGCAACAATCCCAAGTCTCTACTCAAGGCAACAAGTCAACATCGATTCATAACTGCGGTTGAATTTAATGAAAACTTGGTAGCAGCACAGATGACAAAAGCAAACATAGAGTTAAACGCACCAATCGCAATTGGAGCTGCAATCCTGGACATTAGCAAGACCATCATGTACAAGATAGCCTACGACAACTTCCCAATGTATGAGAGGTTATTGGACTGTAAGCTCAATATCGTTGGTGGTGACACAGATTCTCTCTTCTTTGAAGCCATAGGAGTTGATTTGCAGAGTGTCCTCTATCCAATGATGTTCGAGGATGGGCTTTTGGATACCAGTAATTATGACATCACTAATCCAATTTTTAGCAACTGTTATAAAGCTAAATTAGGATGTATTAAGGACGAATTTGCTGGTAAACCATGCAAAGAGTTTGTTCTTCTTCGCCCAAAGTCATACTCAATGAAGACCTTTGTCAAAGAGTTGGACAAGAAGAAAAGCAAAGGTGTACCTAAAAGGAAAATTAAAGGATTCCAGCATGACGACTTTCGCAAGGTGTTGTTCACCCAAACTGAAATGTCTACAAACTGTAGACGTATGCAATCGATAAGCCATACTGTCTACAATATTGAACAGCATAAAATAGCGTTGTCGTATGCTGATGATAAGAGAGCATGGTTCTCAAATAATTTCAGCCTACCATATGGTCACTTTCAAACTGCACATTACAACACACATCCTCCTGCTGATGTCACAATTCCATCATCTACTGCTCAGCAACCTACACAACCTTCCAATGATGAATACCACCCTCCTTCCTCCATCAACTGTGTGCAGAAGACTCCTCCCATCTCACATACTACAACAACAATGATTCATGTTTCAATTCCATCATCTGTTGCTACTCAACTACCTACACCACATACCATTGATGAATGCCTGCCTCCTTCCTCCAGCTGCTGTGTGCGAAAGACTCCCACCATCTCACATACACCCTCAACAACAAACCATGAGGAACTTATTGATGATACTTGGTTAGCTTTCAACATCGTGCATCATTGTACACCTCATGGTCTGGATAAGCCTTGTTCCTCCCGATGCAAACGCCATTTGGAGGACAGTAATAATAAAACTATAAAACGTGCACGTTATTAACAGATTTGTATATATTTTGACGTGCACGTTCGGAATGTCATAACTGATTATCATATTTTGCTAATAACAATTGTATATATTCTGCACATATTTTTATTCATTATATATCATACGCATATGCACTGTGTGCAGTTAGATTTCTTATTATTTTCCTTTTTCAACATTTGAATATATTCTGTACATACTCACAACGTGCAATAATTTGAAGAATGGTAATTAATAGATTCTACTTTGTTGTTTTGAAAATCTCTGCTCGGTTTTGAAAGTTGAAAAGAAATTAAGGCACAAAGATTATTTTGCATATTAGGAGCTAGGTACTTTAAATAATGCCATCTCACACATTATTAATGTTCAAGCTGAATAGTAAAAGATTTTAGCAGTTAGGGATGTAGTTAACTGATCAAGATCCAAACTTACACGGGCGTGTGGCCGAGTGGTTAAGGCGCTGGACTAGTCCAGTCTGCTAGTAAGCAGGCGCGGGTTCGAATCCTGTCACGCTCGAATTTTAAACTGTTTTTGATTTCAAAGTGATTGATATACTCACGCATATGAGGGTTTGCTTTAAAAATTGACTACTTTTGTTGTAAGAAAGAACCAACACAAGTTTGTTTTTGAAAAATTTATTACAATACAATAACATTACAGTTTTATATGATATAAATAATTAATATAATTACAAACCCGTAGAAAAGCTCTATGAAATATTTTAGAGCTTAGTCTTATACAAAAATAAAGTTGATTGTTTATGAATTAGTTATAATTTGTCACTGTCGTATCATCACCAAAGATCATCACGCTACCATCAAATATTCCATAGAGCACAACATTGATTGCCTCTGTGGTTTTGGTGGTAAATTTGACTTCAATTTTGAGATTACCACGCGGATCAGGATTTGAATTCGCTCCTTTTTGATTGTCAGAAAGGTTCCATTGCAAGTTTGTATATCCACTCTTGTATTCATCGAAATTAATTGGTAGAATGCAATTTTTTCCCAGTAAGCCATTGCTCTGAAAGACACTCATGTATTCTTGAAGATAGTTATTGTTTGCAAAGTCCGGTTCAAATGGAGGAAAGGGTACTGCATGTCGGTCTTTTGTGAGATCAATATAAGTAGCATTAAAGAACTTGAAATTGTATGGATTTCTTCGATATTCACCATTCATCGCACTGTTTGCTACCATCACCATGATGACGTATTTTGGAACTTGACCAGAAAATAAGAAATCCTGCTTGTCACCTAGTGTATTTTCCCTAATTGTCATCACGTCCATTTCAACTCTGTGGTATGGGTATTCTGCTGGTATTCCTTTTGCAAGCATTTGTGCATGATAATTCATTAATTGCGGGTTTACTTTTACAGTCATCAATTCTAGAACAGCTGACTCAATGATTACTCTGGGTCTTAGCGTGGGATTGGCATTAAAAATACTAAAAGTATCCTTTGCGCGCTCTAATTTCAAATGTAAATCAGCTCCGGGTACAAGCAGGCGCTCTTGGTTGAACATTCCAAGGTGCAATTTTCCTATGAATTCCTTCGTTGCCCCCAAATCTGTCCATGTTTTTCTCTTCAAAAATGCAGCATTTGACACATCTTCCATTTTTGTTGCATCATCCCTAATAAACCCTACAGAAAACAGCTGACCTTCTTGAGTTTCTTTTGAATATCTAAACACTGTATTCATGTATGCTTTATATGGATACATCTTGTCACCACCTTCAACTCGCTTGTCATTAATCAAGAGAATTACATCGCTAAACAGTGAATGCATTGCATTATTCACAAATGATACATGATCATCACCTGCTTTAGCAGGTACTGGTATTGCAGTATAATCTGCATTGACAATTTTGCACTTGATACGTAATACAGTCTCTTGCAAGTCAATATAGTCTTTATTTTCTTTCAACACAAATTCTATTGGACCAGTGGATTTTTCGCTCAAAACATGATATGGGTCCAAGGTTATGTATTCATTACCAAAGAGTTCTTGTGGAAACTGCTTTGGTTGGAAAAGTTGTAGTTGATTCATTTTGTTGTCGTTCTTTTAAAATGCTTTCTTATTACTCTTGCTCTTTTTAGACTTCTTCACTCGCTTGTTTATTCTCCTTTTAACAACTCTTCCTCCCCCTTTCGCTGCTTTATGCTTCCTTGTTGCAGTCTTCTTCTTTTTATACCTCCTTCTCGTAGGTGCTTTGTGCGCGCCACCGTAGCCTGTGAATGGCATCTGCCTTTGATAATTACCATACCCACCACTACCACCACCACCACCACTTCCACCAACTCCGCTGCTGTCAGACAATCTTTCAAACACTCCAACAGGTGAGTCATTTTGCATTTCTTTTCTTCTCCTTTTAGCTTGTTGTGTCAAAGTTCCGCCTATAATTCCTCCAACTATTGCTGCTCCTCCAATTACTCCACCTGCTATCATCAAGCCACGTTTATGTCTTTGAATCCCTTTCTTCACCATACGCATAATGTTGGGATATTGCATTCTACCTGCATTGGCATAACGCATAAATTCCTCACGTGGTACTGAACCTCTAGCTGGTACAAATGACTGATTACCATGTTCATCAAAATCTTGCATCAAGTCCAACAATGGAATATTTTCACCTTGTACAGCTGCTTGTTTCGGTTTTCTCATCTCTTTTAAAGCATTGATAAGCCTTTGCTTCGGGCTATATTTTTGCTTTAATTCAGCAAAATTACTGGCAGATGCTTCATTACTACCACCACCAAAATCAAAGTCATCAAGACCTACATATGCAGGATTAGTGAATGTAACACTACGTCCCGCTGCTTTGGGCTGCTGTCTTTTGAAGAAAGTGCCTAACCTTTGTCTCATGGTGAGCTTTTGATTCAAAGCACTGCCGAAAGAAGCGGAAGCATCTAGTGTTGAATTACCCAAATCAATATCATTAAATCCTCCTGCATATAATGGGTTGGTGAATTGTGTAGCAAAACTTGTACGACTTGGAATGGAGCTTGCTCTATTACTTAAATCACCAGAATTCATATTATTTATGTTAGATCTTGTCCCATAACTCCTTCCAAACTGAGTACTGGTGTTGGGGGATGCTGTCATGAGATTGGAGGATGATGTGTTCCTTGGAATGCCACTTGGTGATGTCAGATTATTGGATGATATGTTTCTTGTCATTGCAGCACCACTACCACCAAAACTGGTTTCCATCGTTTGCATCATTGGTTGTACTCTTGAAGCAAAGCCCATTCCTGCTTGTGACTGCGACCTTGTGGTCATTCCAATATTAAGGTTCCCTGCTTTGGCATACATTTCCTCTCTTTTGTATTGTGCTAATTGTTTCCTACTTAACTTCTTTTGCAAATCTACCAACTCTTCTTGATCCTTGAGTTGATCTTGTAGCTGACTATGTTGTACACCCTGAATAGCAACACTGGCGATACCTGTTGCTGCTGCAACTGCTGCGCTGATTACAAAAACTACTGGTATTAATGGAAAAGGCGTTCTTGTGCCTGTGTGTGTGTCTAACCTATCCTTCTAAAATGTAACAAACAAGTTACTTCTTCTCCTGCTTCTGTTGCAAATATGTTACTCAAATTCCAATCTTCACTACTTTCGACGACTGCTGCTGATTCCAATCGTATTTTTATGTCGATGTTTATAGTGCTGAACCTTTTATGAAGCAGCTTAACATATTGAGTGTGGCCACCACTTTTGATGTCATGCCATGAGTAAAAATAATCCAGCAACTGAACTTTGCATTGATTAACGTTGCTATATTCTAATAAGTCACACAATATGTACACTGGAGCATTAGTGCGTGTGAAACTAATTAATGTTACTTCCCAGCTTCCGCATAGACGATATGGTCTGTCATATGTACAACTTAACCGTCCTGTAAACTGCTTCTTTTGACATGTTAACATTAAATTAAATGATTGTTGCATCTTCTAAAATGTAGTAGACAGGTTACTTCTCTTTGAAATGGTAATACAAGATCAGTATGGTTATCTGTGATGCGAATTTGAATGTTTGGAATATTTAATTGGCTGATTGGATGATAATAAAAATGAGGAAAAGATATCATAATCTTCTCATTGGGAAGAGCGGTATTGTTGTTTATAACACGTAACATATTTATTGCACCACTATATGTGTGTGAAGATATGATATTCGTGTAGAGGTAGAAGAATTCTCTAGTTGCTGAAGGCATCAAAACTATAGACGTGCCAGTGTGTTCTATTGTGGTATTTTCCAAATTCAGCATCTTCAAAACAAAGGGATGCAAAGTGATGTTAAAAAATGGATGCGGTTTAAAGACACACTTGCCTGTGGTGGCACTACCAATAGTATCCAAGCTCACAACCTTTTCCATTGTAAACAGCGGTTGATCCAAGGATTTTGCATCCATGAATACACCTGCTAAGTCCATAGTAGTTGAATTGAGACCATCACAAAATGCTTGCGTACTGGGATAGAAATTGTGAGGAAAATTGGTATAATAAAAGAGGTTGTTTTGACTCTTAACTTTGGGTACGATACCTCTTTTAACTACAAAGGGAGGTGCAGCGCTTTTGGTGGAAAGGTTGGTCCACCGATCATCTACCGCTGCTCCCAAATTATAGAGAAATCCATACGAAAAATGTAGCGTAATATCAAGAGCTTTAAAGGTTTCTATTTTCAACTCCCATTGATAATTTTCAACAGTTTCTATGTAATCAAATGAAAATCTGCAAAGACGGTTATACATATTATCTTTCATTAATGCTTGAAAATTGGAAGACAATTGTTGGATTGTGTAATTTGTATTTGGTATGTTAAACCTACCATGCTCCTTGATTTCAATCCAAATAGGTGTAGAGTCTGTGTGAAATATTATGGTACTATGATCATTTTTAAGTGTGGGTTTCTTATAGTTGATGGTAACTGTACCGTTGAGATACTCTGCATGATGGAATGCTGATTCGATAGAGTCCTTTTCGAGAGACAAAAACTTGATCAAATCGCGTGAAAATTCAAATTTTACACTATGCACAGAGGTGCTAAACTTGATTTCAAGTTGCGTATCAGTTAAAGTTGCACCATATGTAAAATATTGTCGATACTTGGGTTCACCTAAGGCTTTCAATGCGTCCTTGAATCCTTCCCAAGTATAATATTTTTTAGGTAAGACATATTTTGGAATTCTGTCTCTTTCTCTTATTTTTTTGCTATCCGATTCATGCCAAACCTTCCTTCTAATTTGAAGATATGCCGTAATGCTCAAGTCCATCTCCATAGCATCGTAAACATTATCTCTATTCAATGCTTCCAATTTAATTTGTGAATACTCTGGCGGTACATTAGGAAAACCTTGTGCATCATATGTCATTTCAGCTAATGCCACTTCCCAAGGGTCCTGTTCATCAAAAAGCAATGGAGTTGTCAATTCCACTTGAAAGTCACCACCATAATTTTGTGGATGAATATCAGCGCTGTCCATGGAACTGAGATTTATGAAAAAGGACATGATTGGCAATCAATATGGTACACTCACACACACACGTTTCTTCAATTGCACCAATATCTGTTACCCAAGAGTTGAACTCTTCTCCATAACCCATCCACCTTACAAAGTATTCAATAACACCGTCTCGTGCTCTAACTCTCTGCCTAATCACCTCTTGTACACGGAACCTTTCAGGAGGAGCTACTTTTTGCAATTCATACCCATAAAAAGCTCCCTTTATATCTTCACCATTATAGTCCCTGATAATATATTGTACAGGACCACTAAATTCATCCTCAATTTTTGGAGTTCTTATTACTCTGCTGACTGTATAAACCTGATCTGTCCAACCAGGTAAATAGCCCTTGTTAAATATCTTTTTAACATGTGAAATCCTAACAGTGTCACCAACACGCAACACAGTATGTTCATCTCTTTGTGTCACCCTTTGAGGACCCTTATTTTGTTGCCTTTCCCACAATTGCATTTCATTTTGATAGTTTACTTGACTTGGTGGCATCCCAATACTCCGATGATTTGATGCATTGTAAGATTTCAAAAGTCTTGGCAACACATCAAGCCAGCGATGACTGCCAGTATGAGTAAAATACTTCCACATTTTCCCCTTGAGTGTACGATTAAATCTCTCTACCACAGCAGCCTTGTACGCAGAACTTATGGTAAAAAATTTGATATCATTATTGGTTAGCATGAGTTGAAAGGGAGCATTTTCAAATTCCCTACCGTTATCAGTTTGCAATTTCTTTGGCTTTCTCCTATCCTGTGATAAAATGCTTCTGAATGCTAATGTTACATCTTCAGCACTTTTACTTTTTATTGGTCGTGCCCATGCATAGCGGGAAAATAGATCAACAACTGTCAGTAAATACCGATAACCGTCGTTTACATTATGAAATTCAATCATCTCTACCAAATCGGCTTGCCATTGTCCATCAATTTTGTTAGTTCTGTAAGGTCTTGTAACGTATCGTCTTCTGGCACCTTTATGAAGCGTATATGTCATTTGTTGTGATAACCATAGTCTAGTTCTCGGAAGGGATACACCAGAGGCTTCAGACAATGCTTTGACACCACCAAAACTACCTGCCTTTGCCGGTTCATAATACACATCTCTTAGTCGCGTATCGTCATCCATTTTCTCACCTTGTCAAATACTTCCAGTCTGTTGGATTTAAGGCTCTTCCTCTTCTTTTGCTTCTGCTTTTTCTCCTTCTTGTTCTTCTTTTCAATTATATTAGTTTCTACTGTAGGAGTTGGTGGAATGATTGCTTTTATAGGAGGTGCTATACCATGCACTAATTTAACATGACGCCTTAAATCACGTTTTTGTTTATATGTCTTACCACATATTGGACATGTATAATGGGTTGTTGGTAGTGGTGATGGTTGAACAACATCATCAGCAGTTCGTGGTTCTTCAACAGCAGCAGCAACTGTTTGTACTTTTTGCTGCAACTTCAATCTGTTGTATTCGTCTTCTGATAACACATACATTCGCTTATAATGGTTATTCATTCTTGCTTCTTGAATATCTCCTTAATTCCAATAAATGAGTCGCTATGCTTAATCAACAAGTCTTTTTTGGCTGCGAGACCCTTTTTGTGCGAAATGAGTTGAAGCAAAATTACCTTGTTTTTCTTCAAAGCTTGTAATGCAGTAGCAGATAGAGGAATATGTTTATAGTAAATATTGAGAATAATTTCACAAATTGCCTTGATAATGTTGTGGTTAGATGTTGCCAACATCTTTTTCCTAATGTGCGGTAGTGTTGTAACTAGCCTCTTTATAAAACTCGAATATTTCTTGACGTTTTCCATACTGTACAAGTGTGTACACTGTAACACACATGTTTATACCTTTTTGCTAGCATAAATCATCATATCTAACCCATCATTAGCCAAAATACCTGTGCGAATACGATGTTCTTCTAGCGTTTCTTGTCTCAGATCGATAAAAATATAACCATGAGGTCTGGCTGTTGCTGCTTTAAATGCTGCTGGTAAAAATTTGGGATCATGTGGGTACATTTGCCGTCCTATAGTCGCAACTTGTGTGACATCAGAGGGATTTTTAAAAATAATTATGTATTGTGCATTCAGCCTGCGTGTTCGTGTTTCTCCTGCTTTATGGAAAAAATTTTGAGTCAACATGACCACAAAAAGCTTCTTGTGGTGCACTAATTTGGTAAACAACCCTGTTACTCCAGCATGATTTTTAGCTTCTTCCATCAAATCATCTAATACTACGCAACTATATGGCTCAATGTCTGCAAAAGAATCTGGTAACCCTTCCCTTAAAATATAATTATTGTCATTTTTACACAAGTCATCATTCATCTGCCCATAATACCAATAAATTCTTTCAAGTTTGTGGTGAAACAAGTTCTCATCGGCAAGAATCTGATTCAACAGGGTCGATTTACCATACTGTGATGGACCGGAAAAAAACAGCAGGGAACTCTCATTTTTTAGTCTAAAATCGAATGGTTGATGATTCATCATCATCACTGTGAACAAAACAAGATCAACAATAACGGATTGAAAATAAAAATATATAATTTATTTACCATGTTTATACACAATACAATTGATTTTTGTACATACAATCAACATAATGCAATTCATGTACTTTACGTCTAGCACAATTAAGTCCATGTTCAATTTCACATACTTCAGTAACACAATTGTAAAGTTTTTTGAATGATGTTGTAATCCAAGTCATTTCTTTAATCTGTGGCAGCCATGTTTGCAAAAATTTCACCTTTTCAGTTCCTTTTCCATACACTGCATCGCACTTCACCTTCAATATTATATCTCCAATAGCATCAAAAAAGTGATAATCACCAAACTTCCATCTCAGGTTGTGTCTTTTGTATTGATAATGAATTGATTGTGTGTTTGGACGATCAGGAAGCTTACAAGGGTTCTTGATAAAATAATTATAACATTGTAGTGTATCTTTATTCACAATTGCAATCTCTTTCACAATATATCTATTATCAAACTGATAACCTTCAAAGTCAATATACCAGGCAGTAGGCATTTTTAAAGCTGATTGTGATGAGCGTAAAGTTGTTGTTGTTTATAGTTCATGATTGTCTGCATATCGAATTTCATGAACTTTGCGGCGGGCACATTGATCTCCATGTCTAACGTCACAGTTTTCACTTGGGCAATGAATCATTTCAAACCCAATTTCACAAGGTTGATATGTAATCTTTGGGAGGTATTGTTTTAGAAAGTGGCTAGCATGAGGATCACTGACAAAAATCAAATCTTCTTCAGCTACCTTTTCTTTGATTAGTGCTATAGCTTCTTCAAATGTATGATCACCATAGGACCATGCTAACCCAAGTAAAGATTTTTGCCATAGATACTCTGGTGATGTAGGTAGCGGAACAGCATGCTGATTAATATAGTAAGTCCAACATTGTGTCCTGTTGCCCTTGAGAATAGCAATTTCTTTAACGAAAACATTACCATCAAGTTTGTAGGCTTCAAATTCAAGATACCAATAAGTTAATTGTTGCATAATTATAAAAGTTAATCACACCTGGTTGAAGTTATTGCTGTTGTTGTTTATATAAATTTACACATCTCCAAGTCTGACTTTAAATCTTGCATAATATCGTCTACTTGTTGAATATCTCTAACACCACACATTATAATTTTACCTGATGAAAAGACATTTACCGAAATGGGTTTGTACTTCTTCAAAAGTACTGCTGGGAAAAGTTCCGGTTCGTATTGCAAAGGTAAAGTTGTACTTTCTCGAGCAAACTTGTTCAGATTAATCCTCACGTTATAAACAACTCTAATTGACATACTTTGTGAATAAACTGGTTGAAAATTACAATCATCATCAAGCATCATAGTGTACTTGTAAGATAAAGATGTAGCATCTAATTCATCAATACAGCCCATAATCCTCATTTTACCGTTGCTGAAAAATACTATAGTTCCCTTTTCATCCTTTATAACTAATTGTGATGGCTTGATGTGTAGCTTGCTAATGTTTGGAAGTAATAAATGTAAATTTTTCAAGTCAATAGGTTTATCATGACTAGAACGAAAATTAGCATTGATAACATTTACAGAATAATCGTTGTCGGAGGTCATCTCTCTAGAAATTCAAAATAAAAATGAAAAAATAAAACATTACATGTCTTTTATAATAATCTTATTCTCATCTTCGTCATCAGCATCATATTCATCATCCTTTGCTAATATTACTTTCCAACTTGTATCTAGTTGCGATAATTGATCATATTTTTCAACATCAACCAATGATTTCGTAGTGATAACGGCTTCATCTATTGTTTCAATAAATACCATTGAGGCGCTATGTGTTAGAGACATTATCAAAAATAAATATGTATGATGATGGTGTTTTGTTTATTCACTGTCTACCACAGCGGGTTCACTATAGAACAATCTTAAAATTAATGAACCTATCCATTTTTTAATGGTAATAATGGGTATTACAAAGCAACGTTCCATTCGTTCCCTACATGATGGGTTTTCGATATTCCGCAACTCTCTCAGCATTTCCCTGTCTGCCTCATTTCTATGTCTTAGATCATCAAATTGTTGATATTTAATATCATGTTTCATGGCAGCCTCATCCACTCTGTCAACTGGCTCAAATCCTTTTCTGGGTGTTACTCCATCATCATTTAGTTTTAATTTTAAGTTTGTACCAGGTCCGCAATAGTTCATGCCCGGCAAATGTTTTTCAAAAGGTAAAACTGTATTTAATACATTAGTAATATCAAAATCAGTGTCATCAATATTATTTAGTGACGAAAAATGCTCTTTTTCTTCTTCTATGATATTCATTGTTCGAAAATTATTAGTATTAATGGTTTTAAAGTTATTTTTGTTGTTGTTTATACTTCAGATTCGATTGAAGGACTCGATCTTTTCAAGAAAAGGTAAAACTATCATTATTGATAATACAAAGTATAATGTTTACAGTAACTACCGGTAACCCTTGTAGCTATATATATTAACAACAGTAATAATAATAATGCATATTTATACAAATATAAAGAGTGGGTAATACAACAAAAATATGAAACTGTGTAAAGTGAATTACTGTTGCATCCAAGCATTGAGAGGAGCAAAATTAACACGGACATAGTCCTTTCCAGCAAGACTGTCAAGTATTTCAAGAAATTGCTCTTCGTTAGCTGTAGGAACACAAAAGTTGTGAAAGGTGGTGATGTACTTTCCAGTCTTTAGACGCGAATACATGTTGACAGCGTTGGGAATTTTGTTGAGTTGCCAAATAACTTGAGCCTTGGGATATTTGCGACGAAGTTTGATGACACAAGCACTAACATTTGTACGTCTGCATCGAATTACATAGTATGGAAGAGGAGATGTGACGTCGTTGGTTTTGAGCAGAGTGAAGGCATGAGTGCTGGACCAAAGTTGGTGTTGCTTTTCCTTTTGTACAATGTTTTCCCCGAGACCAGCAATAGTCTGTTGATTGATATCGATGGTATCATGGTTCAATTGAATCATTTCGTCTTTAGCATTAACAAGCTTTTCCAGCATTTGATTTTCAGATTGTTGTGATGTGAGAGACTCTTGCGTATAGTACA
>Ga0208990_1000212_pt1 | contig 12353 bp, 9 predicted proteins | sample MedBloCARef_M3_FD_187854 | JGI IMG/M metagenome (GOLD analysis project Ga0208990, IMG submission 187854) | Forest soil microbial communities from El Dorado National Forest, California, USA - Mediterranean Blodgett CA Ref_M3 (SPAdes) (version 2) | ecosystem: Environmental > Terrestrial > Soil >...
GGCAAAGGAGCAGGTCGGGCTGAATCCCGATCGAGAGCAACTCCTTCACGGAATGCTGCGTGGGTTTTGTTTTCAGTTCTCCGGCAGTGGGAATGAACGGCACAAGCGTCACATGGACGAGCACCGAATTCTCCGGCCCAAGCTCCAGCCGCATCTGGCGCACGGCTTCGAGAAATGGGAGTGATTCGATGTCACCCACCGTGCCGCCAATTTCGATGATGACGACATCCGCATCAGTCGAAATCTTGCGGAAGGCGGCCTTGATCTCGTCGGTGACGTGCGGAATCACCTGCACGGTTTTTCCCAGGAAATCGCCGCGGCGCTCCTTCGAAATGATGGCCTCGTAGATTCGCCCAGTCGTCCAATTGTGATCGCGCGTCAGCTTGGCGGACGTAAACCGCTCGTAATGTCCCAGGTCGAGGTCCGTCTCGGCGCCGTCATCGGTGACGTACACTTCGCCGTGTTGATACGGGCTCATCGTGCCTGGGTCTACGTTCAGGTAGGGATCGCACTTTTGGAGGGTAACTCGGAGACCTCGGCTTTCGAGCAGGCAGCCAATCGACGCTGCTGCTACGCCTTTGCCAAGGGAGGAAACAACTCCACCGGTAACAAATATATACTTTGGCCCCATCCGTCAGTTCCGGCCGCGAAACATACACGTGTGCGGAACTGGGTCTACTCCTTCAGGAAGATGTCGGCGTACAACGCATTCTACGGAGAATCATCACCTCTGTCAATGTGAGGAAATTCAGAGCCCAGGGGTGATTCCTCGCTTCGTTCGGAATGGCGCGGTCAGCATCTATTTCGCGCCATTCCGGATTTCATGGTTGAGTTTTCTCTTGCCTCCGTATGCGCTGCCGCGCGCTAAACATAGCGCCCTCCGCAGCTTGCACGGGCGCGAAGCGAGAAAAGCCAAACGGGGCATCCAGGCCGATGTAGACTGCCTCCATCCCGCCGCGGACGAAATAGGCTTCATGCCAAAATGCGGTCCCGCCGGAATCCCGCACAAAATCCTGCCACCACTTCTGGTGCGGCAAGGCGCGCGCCCAGGCTTCGAGAGAATCGAAATCTCGCCAATACTGGCGCATGCCCACGTGCAACGGGAAGATCGAATAAAGCAAGGACTCATGGAGGAGCAATCCTGGGGGGTTCTCAGCAACTGCACCCGCGATCCGGGGCCCAAACCGCAGCACCGTTAGTAGTCCACGGGGCGACCGGACCTTCATGCCGAGATAGATCACGACCAGGTCCGGGAAACTGGATAAATCGACCGTTTGGCGGGTGACATTGGCCTTCAGCTGCATAGTGTCAAATTCTCCTTCGTTTGCTATGGTGACATGCGTTTTGTCTATCACGAATCGAGCCAGGCAATCGGGAAAAGTGCAAATTCCTCTTGACTTTACCACGGGGCAACGATCTATTGTCTCATTCCACCAAGTGCAGGCGACACCAGGGTGCGAATCTGCATCTATGCCTCGCGGGGGAAGCGAATCTGTCCGTCGCAGTCGTGCCTTGCGAGGTGACTTATTAGGGGCGTGGGGATTCAAAGTTTCAGCTTTCGTCGGAAAAACTATTTCCAGGGGTCACTCTCAAACGAATGTGTGTGGAACTTTTCGTAATTTCAGGTGGAATGAATCATGCGTATCGACGTGGTGGGTGGCCCTTCAATCGGAGGCACCCCTTTCTCCGTCAAGCAAATCGGCGTCCGTCAATTCAGGGGGATTTCTAGTGCGTCGGCTGAACGGCTCTATATGCCTCCAGCAGGCACGGTGGAAACGTCTGCTTCTAATTTTGGCGCTCCTCCCTGTGCTATTGGCCCTGAATTCCTGTGGAGGCGGTTCCAGCACCCCCGCGGCGCCTACGCCGACGATCACAGCCTCCTGCGCCGCATCTTCGGTGGCAGTGAACGGAACGGTTCAATGCACAGCAAACATCCTCAACTTGAACAGCACTCTGGCCGACTGGCAAGCCGGTGGCGTTGCCGGCGGCAACTCAACCTTCGGCACGATCGACGTGAACGGCTTGTACACAGCGCCAAAGGCAGTGCCTGCCAACAATATCGTCACCATCACGGCAATTGCCCACGCGCAAACTACACTCACGGCAACTGCGAGTGTTACGATCCTGCAACCCACAAAAATTAGCTCGGTTGTCTGTTTGGATCCGGCCACCAAGGCATCGACGCTGACCGTCGCTTCCAGCAAGTCGGTGGCCTGCACCGCACTAACCTCTGAAAATGTCCAGGTTCCGGTATTTTGGCAGGTCAACGGCAATACGATTCCCATTCCTCAAACCCTCGGAATCGGCACTATGACCGCGCAAGGTAACTACAGGGCCCCGCTGATTCCGCCGGCCGGAGGGACCATTACCATCACCGCGGTGTCCCAGGTGGACTCGACGCAGACGATGTCGGTCACGGTGACTGATACCTTTGGCAATGCTGTCTTGCAGGGCAGCTATGCGTTTTCGTCGAGCGGCCGGCAGACCGCAACCAACGGATTTTTCTCGCGCGCGGGCAGTTTCGTCGCGGATGGCAATGGCGGGTTGACGGGTGGGCTTGAGGATGTAAATCCGCGTCCCAGTGGGATCACACAGGAACCCATAACATTTTCAGGATCGTATTCGATCGGACCGGACGGCAGGGGGACGATGCAGTTTTGCGAGCCCTCGAATAGTAACTCTTGCATCTCACCGACAACCCAATTTCGTGTCGTCGTCATTTCCCCGCAACAGGCTCAGATCATCGATTTCCAAGGAGGGTCTACGGCAAACGGCGAAATCGTCTTGCAGCCGGATATTTCAGTGTTCAATACAGGCAGTGTGATTGGAACTTACACATTTAGCTTTTCCGGGTTTTCTTCCGCGACAAGTGAAGAGTCGGCTGTAGGCGAATTCGCTGCCGATGGACTTCCCGATAAGGTCACGGGGCTGGCTAAAATCACGTCCGGCGAGCTGGACATTAACTCTGGCGGCGTGACTACCTCTCAAGTTGCGATCACGAGCGGCACCTATTCGGTCAGCTCGAACGGTCGCGGCACCGCAACACTTGTCACGTCCGGCCTGACGTTGAATTTGGCCTTCTACATGGTTTCGGCGAGCCGCGCGAAATTTCTTGAGACGGATTCGTCTCCTATTTTGGCCGGCGATTCGTTCAAACAGAAGTCGCTTGTTCCATGGGGCGCCAGCGCGCTCAGTGGAAGCGTCGTACTCGGCACGGCGGGAAGGGGTCCCAGCAGCGGCATGGCGGATTTAGCCAGCTTCACAGCTTCTGCGACCAGCGGCGCCAACGGCAGTGTCACCGCGGCGTCTATCGACGAAAATAGCGGCGGGACGGTTTCCTCATCATCGTCCCTCGTCGGCACCTACGCATTTGACAGCAGCGGTAATGGGCGGGGCACACTCGGCATCCCAGGTCACTCGTATGTCTTTTACATGATTGCACCGGCGCCGGCCGCTGTGGCCGTAGTCCAGGAAATTACGGCCGGGATCGTCGCGCACGGGTCCATGCTTCAACAGCAGCCGCCCACTGGGTCGTCGTTCACGGCGGCGTCCTTCATCGGAAGCTACGCATTTGACCTCTCGGGACTTGTGGGGATCGGGGAAGAAGACACGGTCGGACAACTCACAGCGGATGGAGATCCGACTAACATCAGCCCTGGCAAGATTACGTCCGGGACGCTCGACATTAACAATTTCGGAACGCTTCAGGCGGGGCAGGCGAATACCGGCACGTACGATGCCTCGATTGCGACGAGCGGCCGCACCACCATGTCTCTCACTTCAACCGGGGGTACGCCGCACGGCTTCGTGCTGTATTTCGTGAGCCCGACAGCGATTCTTGGCCTTGGCACGGACAGCACGGGACCGACAACTGTCGGGATCACTAAGCAGTTTTAGTTCCAGGAATGTCCTCGCGAAGAAGATCAAAGATAGGTTGGTTTGTGCAAGGCGCCCGCATGCGCCAGACCGCGGGACCAAATGGAAGCACGCAGTCCGGAAGGCATGATGGGATATAATTTGCGCTCTTTGGGATCGAAGTTGCAACTCAGCCAAAACGAATCGGCATGCGCGAATTTGAAGAAAGAGGCGCGGTGAGACGTCTTCCGATTTTGGTAATACTGATCGGCGCGCTCAGCCTGGTTTCGTGCCACAAATACGCAGCTCCCAGCACCGCAATCACCTGCACGACCACCGCTACCACGTCGACGACTACCTCTACGAATTCGTGTACAGATCCCACCACCGCGATCACTGTCACGATTGAACCGGCCACCATCTCTCTGAATGTCGAAACGAGCACACGATTCTTTGCCAACGTATCGGGCGGGACGAATTCCATTGTCACCTGGCAAGTGAATAGTGTTACGGGCGGAAACGACACGGTGGGAAGAATCGATTCAAACGGTCTATACCGGGCGCCCGCGACGGTTCCGTCCCCTGCAATCGTCAAGGTGGGAGCCGTTTCCTTCGAGGATCAGAAATTATCAGCCACTTCGGCGGCGACGATTCTTCCGCCTCCGCTGGTAACGATTTCCCCTACCTGCAAGCTGACACCGTGCGTATTGACCTCGGGCCCCGCCAATACGCAAGCGTTCACAGCAACCGTGACAGGCGCGACGACCACGAATGTAGACTGGTTTGTGAACGGCGTCTTGGGCGGCAATTCGACGTCCGGCACGATTTCTGCCACCGGCATTTATACCGCGCCGAATACTCCGCCGATCGGCTCGACAGTGACTGTCACAGTGGAATCGCGCGACTTCCCGCTGGCCTCGGCCAGTGCAACGGTAACCATCTCGGGATATTCGACTTCCTCCTTCCAGGGATCGTTCGCCTTCTCCATGTCAGGATCGAATGCCTCTGGCGCGTTCTCGCGGGCAGGAAGTTTTACGGCCGATGGCGCCGGCCACCTGAACGGTGGGCTCGAAGACATCAACGCCGCCTCCTGCGTAACGGCGAATCCGATTTCCTTCGTTGGGACCTATACGATTGGTTCGGATGGGCGCGGCACAATGACGATCGCCGACGGCTGCACTCCGGCCACGTTCAGCTTCGTCCTGGTCAATAGCAACCAGTTGCAAATCACTGGCTTCGACGCCGCCGGAACAGCCTCGGGACAGGCAAATTTGCAGGACCTTGCAGCATTCCGCGCCTCCGGCTTAATTGGCACCTACCTATTCGATTTCACTGGTGCGGATGGCAGTTCGAAATTTCTTTCACAGATCGGTGAATTCACCGCCGACGGCCTGGGTGGAATCACGAACGGCCAGGTGGACACGAATGACGCCGGTGCGATCACTCCCAAAGTTGCATTCACAGGGACCTATCAAGTTAGTTCGAACGGACGTGGGATAGCAACCTTCGGAAGCTCACACTTCAGCTTTTACGTCGTTTCGCGCGGTTCGGCGGAATTTGTAGGGACCGACGCAACTCTGGTGGTCGCGGGCCTGACGACCCAGCAAGCCCCCAACTCGATATTTAGCCTGACCTCTCTCAATGGCAGTTTCGCGTTTCTCGTGTCTGGCTCGGGACCTGGAGGGACCGGAAACGTCGCGACGGCTGGAAGCTTTGTGGCAGACGCCAATGGCCACCTCATCACAGGCGTGTTGGATCAGAACGCGAATGGCACCCCGGCTTCAAACGTGACGTTTTCGAATGGGTCCTACACAGTGACGTCGGACGGGCGGGGCACGGCGACGTTCACTACAACCCCGAACCAGACGTTCGTATTTTATCTAAGTGGAACGGGAAGCGCTGTATTGCAGGAAACCGATTCGAGTTTTGCCAGTGACGGAATCTTCACACAGCAGCAGAGCGGCGCATTTTCCTTGGCTTCCATAATGGGCAATTATTCGCTGCAAACCACGGGCCTTTCGGCCGCTTCTCTGCAAACGATAGCGGGCCAAGTGAGTGCAAATGGCTCGGGTGCGATTCCGTCCGGAACCATCGACATCAATACCGCGGGGACACTCACCACAGGGCAAGCCCTTACGGGTACGTACACCTCGCCCGCAGCGAACGGGCGCGCTACAATCACCCTCACATCCTCGACCGACAGCCGCACCTTCGCAATTTACGTTGTGAATTTCAAGCAGGTGCTGGCAATAGAAAGCGACGTAGCCTCCCCGGCACGCCTTGCCTCCGGAGTGATGAACAGGCGGTTCTAGCGTTTTTCATTCACCACGCACGAAAGAAAACTGACTGTTGTCACGCTGACGTTGATTTGCGAAGCAGTTGCTCGACGCGAGTGACATCCTCGGGAACGTCCACGCTGACGGAATCGTGCACCGTTTCCGCGACGCGAATTTTGTAGCCGTTTTCCATCCAGCGAAGCTGCTCGAGCTGCTCGATGCGTTCGAGGTCTCCCAGCGGCAGCGTCGGAAAATCCAGCAGGGCGGCGCGGCGAAAGGAGTACAGCCCGAGGTGCTTCAGATGCCGCGCATGGACTGGCGCGCTCCGGTCGCGAACCCAGGGAATAGGGGCGCGCGAAAAATACAGCGCGTTGTCGTCGAAATCGAGGACGACTTTGACGACGTTGGGGTCCATGATGTCGGCGGGCCGTGTGATGGCAACCGCCAGCGTCGCGATCGAGACCTGTTCGTCGGACTCGATGGCTTCGACGGCCGCATCAATCGCGGCGGGCTCGATCAGAGGCTCATCCCCTTGCACGTTCACGAAAATGTCGTCGCCTCCGTGGACTGCCGTTGCGGCCACTTCGGCGACGCGCTCGGTGCCGGACCGGTGCTCGGCGCGCGTCATCACTGCTTCCCCTCCAAAGGCGGCCACCGCTTGCAGGATGCGCTCATCATCAGTGGCGATAATCACGCGGGAAATTTTTTTGGCGAGTCGCACGCGCGCCCACACCCGTTCGATCATAGGTTTTCCGGCCAGAGCCACCAGCGGCTTGCCTGGGAGCCGGGTGGCGGCGAATCGAGCGGGAATAATGGCGAGGGCCATGAGTCTACTCTAATGGGATGTCCGCGAGATAACGATACACTCGGAGAACTTCGAAATGCTATCACAGGAGCCTCCATGTGGAACGCAATGTGAGTTTCTATGAACCGGTCTGCGCATGCCACACCCTAGAAGTAAACATATTGTCAAAAAAGACGCTAAGGTATTGCGCAGGATTCGCCGAATGGTAGAATGGATCAATGGTTCGAGGCTTGAACCAGCCGTAACCGCCCAGCGGCGCCGGAGAAGGCAGGCAATGCGGTGAAGGCCGTACGCATCCAGGGTTGCCTAAAGGTCGTAGTTCTTGCCGGGCTCGCTCTGATTGTGGCTAGGGCGTTCGCCCAATCCCAGGGCCCCGTTCAACCTTCCAAACCAGAAGGAACCACTGATAAAAAACTGGGAGAAGGCATTAAAGTCGACGTGAACCTGGCGCTCGTAAACGTCACGGTGACCGACCCCTTGAACCGTCTGGTCACCGGCCTGGAAAGAGAAAATTTCCGTGTTTACGAAGATGGGACCGAGCAGGAAATCGTAACCTTATCGAGCGAAGACGTCCCGGTTTCCATTGGATTGGTTTTTGATATGAGCGGCAGCATGTCCGACAAGGTGGACAAAGCGCGCCAGGCCGCGGTGCAATTCATGCGCACGGCGAATCCGCTCGATCAGTTCTTCCTGGTGAGCTTCAACGATCGAGCCGAGCTGACCAGCGGCTTCACCAGCAGTGTGGAGGAGTTGCAAACCCGAATGATGTTTACGGCATCTCGCGGGCGCACCGCTTTGCTCGATGCGGTCTATTTGGGTCTCAGCCAGATGAGGGGTGCACATAACGCCAAACGGGCCTTGCTCATCATATCCGATGGGGGTGATAATCATAGTAGGTACAATGAGAACGATGTAAAGAACTTCCTGAAAGAGGCCGACTGCCAGCTTTACGCAATCGGCATCTACGACCCGATCGGGATGCGTTCTCGAACAGCCGAGGAACTCAATGGTCCTTCGCTGCTGTCGGAAATGACCGAGATGACCGGAGGACGAGTTTTTCCCGTTGCCAATATCGGCGACTTACCCGATATTGCCGCAAAAATCGGGATGGAGCTCCGTAACCAATATGTCCTTGGATACAAACCGAGCAACGCGCAGCGCAACGGTATCTGGCGAAAAATCAAGGTCAAGCTCAAGCCACCTAAAGGACTTCCTCCCCTTAACGTATTTGCGAAGACCGGCTACTACGCACCTAACCAGTAGCCGCGGCCGATGGACGGCTCATCTCCTGACATTTTTAATTGCGGGGCTCGTGGTGTGTCTCGCCACCGGGGCGCTCGCGCAGCAATCCCAGCCGCAAGTTTCGCCATCGACCCAGCCGCCAGCTCCGACCGCCCCGGTGGAAAGTCAGCTGGGGCAGTATAAGATTCAGACCCAGGTCAGCCTGGTCGTGTTGCATGCTTCCGTGCTGAATGACCGGAGCGTGTTTGTTCCGGGGTTGAAACAGGAAAATTTCCGCGTCTTAGAGGATAAGGTCGAGCAGAAACTTTCCGTCTTCAAACAAGAAGACGTGCCGGTCAGCTTCGGCCTGGTGATCGACAACAGCGGCAGCATGCGTGACAAGCGTCCCCAGGTGAATGCAGCCGCGATTACCTTTGTCAAGACCTCGAATTCCCAGGATGAGGGCTTCGTCGTGAACTTCAACGACGACTACTACCTCGATACCGAGCACGATTTCACGAACGACCTGCCTGAATTGAAAACGGCGCTCGAGCGCATCGATGCGCGCGGCAGCACCGCGCTCTACGACGCTGTGATCGGTTCGCTCGATCACCTGAAGAAAGGCACGCGCGACAAAAAGGTGATTCTTGTTGTGACCGACGGCGAAGACAACGCCAGTCGTCATAGCCTGGAGAATGCCGTCGAACAGGCGCAGCGGAACGACGCGGTGATTTATGCGGTAGGCGTATTCGGCGATGACGACCTCAAGCACAACCGCCGCGCCATGAAGAAAGCCCGGACCGCCCTGTCCCAACTCGCCAATGCCACTGGCGGCCTGGCATTTTTTCCTGAAGATGCCAAGGACACAGAGACCATCTGCGCGCAGATTGCCCACGACATCCGCAATCAATATACGCTGGCCTACTATCCGACCAACGTAGCCCGAGACGGTTCGTTCCGCAGCGTCCAAGTCGAGGTGCTGCCCCCACACGGCTCCGGAAAACTCAGCGTGCGCACGCGAACCGGATATTACGCGTCCCGCGCGCCGTCTTCGGGAAATTAGACTCCGCTGCGCAATCTACTTTCAATAGCTGCTGACCCTTCTGTCTCACGAGATGTATGAAATATCGCGGCGATATTTCTGAATGAAACATTCCCGCGATGTCGTGGCGCCGGCGTCTGGCCGGCGTTCTTGCGTTATGTAACCTGATTCAGAAATCGCCGGCGAGACGCCGGCGCCACGAAGACCCTGCGTCCAGCGACAAGATTCGTGGATTCCATTCCGCCCAATCACATCGTTACGAGAAATAAAGACTAATCCGCCGTGAGTACCGACAGGAAACTCTTGCCGTGAGGAATTGTTCCGCCAAAATTTTCGGCGACGGTCTGGCCCATATCGGCCAACGTGTCACGGACACCGAGGTTGACCCCGCGCTTTCCACTGGGGCTGTACGTCAGGATAGGTACATATTCGCGCGAATGATCCGTCGTCGGCCACGCGGGATCGGGATCGCAACCATGGTCGGCGGTAATCATCAGCAGGTCGCGCGGCGTCATGGCTCGCAATAACGGCGCGAGAAGCACATCGAATTCTTCCAGGGACTTCGCGAAGCCCTCCACATCCTTCCGGTGCCCGTAAAGCATGTCAAAATCCACAAGGTTCGCGAAAACAAGGCCAGTCTTCTGTTCAGCGAGCGTGGCGTGCAGCTTCTGCATGCCGTCCGCGTTGTTCCTGGTCGTGACGTAGCGCTCGACGCCCCGGCCGTTGTAGATGTCGTGAATCTTGCCGATTCCGAAGATCGGTACCCTGCGCTCTACCAGCACGTCCATCAACATGGGACGAGGCGGCTCGACAGCATAGTCGTGGCGGCGCTCGGTGCGCCGGAAATTTCCTGGCGTGCCGGTGAAGGGGCGCGCGATGACCCTGCCGACTTTGTGCGGTCCGTCGAGCATTTTGCGCGCGATCTCGCACATGCGGTAAAGCTCCGCGATGGGGATCACGTCTTCGTGCGCCGCAATCTGGAATACGCTGTCGCCCGACGTGTAAACAATCGGGAACCCCGTGCGCATATGCTCCTCGCCCAGTTCCTTGATGATCTCGGTGCCGGAGGCGGGCTTGTTGCCGATCGTTTTGCGGCCAATCTCGCGCTCAAACTGCTCGATCAGCTCGCGCGGGAAACCCTGTTTGTAGACAGGAAACGCCTGGGCAAGCCAGATGCCCGCCATTTCCCAATGCCCGGTGGTCGTGTCCTTCCCCGGCGAATGCGTTGCACCCTTGCCGTAGCATCCTTCCGGGCTGGCAGGAGGCGTCAGGTGATCGAGCGGGGCGATATTGGCCAGACCGAGCCGCACCAGATTGGGCAGCGCAAGTACCCTGGACGCAGCAATGTGGCCGAGCGTGTTCCGGCCTGTGTCTCCATATTCAGCGGCGTCGGGCAGTTCGCCGATCCCCACGCTGTCCAGGACAATCCAGATGATCCGTTCGAACGCCGCCATCGCACGCCTCGATGGAAAGTATACAGCTTGGCATTGAATGGGCAACCGGCAGGCATTAGACGCCGATAGACGCCCGCATCGCATTTTCCGACGGGGGCGTCTATTGGGAATAGTCCTTCTCTACGAGCAGTAGTGCATGGGCGGAGGAACCCATTCACCAGGGTCTACGGGGTGGGTCCGACCGCCGGCGTCAAACTCATGGGGTCGCGCTTTGAAAGTTATTCAGTTGGATCTTTGCCGGCCCCGTTTCCGTTTCTCTGGCATCTGCTTTGCGCCCTTCCTGGCGAAGCAACACAGCGTAAATTTCCCGGGTCCGCACTACATCGGGGTGTCCTACACCCAGATTTTTTTCACGGATCTGTATTGCTTTCTTGTAGAGGGGCGCCGCGTCGGCATATTTTTCTTCGCAATTGTAGAGTAGCGCCAAGTCGTTTGCACTTGTCGCAACATCGAGGTGGTCTGGGCCTAGGGTCTTTTCTTTGTTTGCCAACACTCTCCTAAGGAGCGGTTCCGCCTCGGCGTATTTTCCCTGAGACCTGTAAATACCCCCTAAGCTGCTGATAGTAGCTATCGCTTCGGGACTCTCCGAATGCCCAGTTTTGTCCCAAGTTGCCAAGGCGCGTTTGTAAAGAGGTTCGGCCTGGTCATACTCGCTCTGGGAGCGGTGGATATCACCTAACCGGGTAAGAGTGGTGACCGCATCGGGGTTTTCCAGTTGACTGGTTTTTTCCCAGATCGCCAATGCGTGATTATAGAGAGGCTCAGCCTGGGTATACTTTCCTTCAGAGTTGTAAATATCGCCCAAGCTGGCAAGAGTGGCCGCTCCAGCAGGACTTTCCAACTGACCCGTTTTTTTCAAGATCGCCAGCGAGCGATTGAAGAGTTGTTCCGCTTCCTCATCCTTATGCTCGTCGTGGCAAAGGGCGGCTAGATTGCTCAGGCTCGCGGCGATCAGTGAGTCCGTGCCGGGGTATTGCCCCCAAATCGCAATGGAACGTCGATAGAGTTGCTCGGCTTCAGCATCCTTCGACTCATCCTGGTAAAGAACCGCAAGATTGTGCAGACTTGTGGCGGCTTCGCGGCTTTTGGGCCCAAATGTCTTCTCCTGAATCTCCAAGGCTTGCTTGTAGAGCGTAGCAGCCCCTGTATTGTTGCCCGTCTTGCGAGCCGCTCTGGCATCAGCCGTTACCCTTCGCCAGTCCAGATGCTGCGCATGCGCAAGCGAAGCGAGAAGGAAGAATAACAGGCCGCCTAGTATCATCGAAGCTGTCTTAGCCGTTTTCATTTCGTCCAACCCTCCGTAAAACTCGGGATTTGGTAGGACAACTTTCTCAAGAAGGAAGGTGTGCCACAATGAATAGGCGGAGGCATATTTTTTGTGACCCGGGTTCTGATAGTCCTGGTACCCGGTCTCGAGGGCCACAGCTGAGAGATGGTGACGCAATCCAGGCAAGTCGAAGGCAGTCACGGGACATAATCACTGTATTTGCTATATGTTAGCGGCTTGGCTTATCGTTACTAAACGGGCCGGATAGGATTCAAACTTCAATCCCGTCCTTGCAGCTTGGGTCGTCAGAAACGGGATTACGGTGTAGAATGCTTCCTTGCAGGTGCTTGCCCCCGCGCTTAGGCTGAGTTGCGATTCGCACCTTTGGTTACCGGCGACCAACGGTCTGATGTCTTCAGGGAGACACGCATGT
>Ga0208990_1000213_pt1 | contig 12330 bp, 11 predicted proteins | sample MedBloCARef_M3_FD_187854 | JGI IMG/M metagenome (GOLD analysis project Ga0208990, IMG submission 187854) | Forest soil microbial communities from El Dorado National Forest, California, USA - Mediterranean Blodgett CA Ref_M3 (SPAdes) (version 2) | ecosystem: Environmental > Terrestrial > Soil >...
GGGTGCAGCGGGCACCCGGCATTCCCCACGCCCTCTGTTGGGCGAAAGGCTCATGCACAACTCGGGCGCATCGCGCCGCGGGAATGCGAAGCTGTGTCGGCCATCAATGCGGCTGTTTGAAAATTGAATCGGTGGCAATTCATTGAGTGTGAATGCGCCAGACTCCAAGTCGATTCACCCGCGAAGGCGGGTGATCCAGTGTTCCAGAGCGTCAGTGATAGAATCAAGAAGCTGCGGCGACTGGATACTCCGCTGTCGCGGAGTATGACGGTCTTTGCCAGGAGCGAAGCGACGAGGCATCGCTTTGCTCCTGGCAAAGACGAGAGTTAACGTTCTACCGCAGCACAATCCATGCCGGGGCATGGTCGCTGGCGCCTTCCTCGGCTCGTGCCTTGCGATCGACGCCCGCCTTGATCAAACGCGGCGCAAGCGCCGGGCTCAGCAGCAGATGATCGAGCCTCAATCCTGCGTCGCGCGGCCAGCGGTTTCGCTTGTAGTCCCAGAACGTGTACATCGGCTTTGACGGATGGACGTTGCGGATCGCATCAAGCCAGCCTTGCGCCACGAGCGATTTGAATGCGGCGCGGCTCTTCGGCTGGATCAGCGCATCCTTGTCCCATGATCTCGTCGGATAAATATCGAGTTCGGTCGGAGCCACGTTGTAGTCGCCGGCGAGCACCACGGGAATCTCCTGTTTCAGGAATTTCGCGGCGTGCGACTTGAGCCGCTTGAACCATTCGAGCTTGTAGTCGAATTTCGGCCCGGGCTGAGGATTGCCGTTCGGCAGATAGATGCTGGTGATGATGATGCCATTGACGGCGGCTTCGATATAACGCGCCTCGTGGTCATCGCGATCGCCAGGCAGCTCGGTCCTGATCAGCACCGGATCGGCTTTCCGCGCCAGGATGGCGACGCCGTTCCAGGTCTTTTGCCCGCGCCAGACCGCGCCATAGCCCGCCTTGCCGATCGCGGAAACCGGAAAATCATCGTCGGTCGATTTTAGTTCCTGCAGAGCGACGACGTCGGGCTTCGCCGCGCGCAGCCATCGAAGCAGGTTAGGCAGCCGCCGGTTGATATTGTTGATGTTGAAGGTTGCGATTTTCATGCCCGACAAGGTTGTCAGGCCGGTGTCACAGGGGGCGGCTCAATTGCCGCGGTCCCGCCCTTGTAGACCCGCGCATAGCGTCGGCCGAGGCTGGTGAGAACTTCGTAACCGATGGTGCCGAAATGGTGCGCGAGTTCGTCGACGGTGATGCCCTCGCCAAGCAGCGTCACCATGTGGCCGCGCCGCGCGGCGTTGTTCGGCAGGTCGGTGACGTCGACAGCCATCAGGTCCATCGAGATGCGGCCGGCAACCGGGCAGCGCTTGCCGGCGACCATCACCTCGGCGCTGCGGGTGCCGTCGATGCCGCCGGCGGCGCGGAAATATCCGTCGGCATAACCGGCGGATACGATCGCGAGCCTGGTCGGCCGCCGCGCGGTCCACGTTCCGCCATAACCGACGCTTTCGCCACGCTCGACATTGCGCATCTGCACGATGCGGGCTTTCAGGTCGACCACCGGCTGCATTGGATTGTCGGCCTCGGGCGTCGGATTGATGCCGTAGAGCGCAGCTCCCGGCCGCACCAGGTCGAACTGGAATTGCGGCCCGAGGAAAACACCGGAGGAATTCGACAGCGATGCCGGCACGCCGGAAAAGAGACTGGCGATCTCGCGGAAGGTCGCGAGCTGTTTGGCATTGAGCGGATGATTGAGGCTCTCGGCGCAGGCAAGATGGCTCATGACCAGCGTGATGCCGTGATCGCCGGCATTGATCCTGGGAATGATGCCTTGCGCCTCTACGAGAGTCAGGCCCAGCCGGTTCATGCCGGTGTCGATGTGAATCGCCGCGCCGCCCGCCCAGCCGGAGCGCCGGCAAAACACGTCCCATTCGGCAAGCTCGTTGAGATCGCCGATCACGGGCCTGGCGTCGATCTTGGCGTACCCGTCGCCGCAGTTCTGGAAGAAGCCGTCGAGCACGTAGATCGCCGCTGCTGGCACCGCTGCGCGCGCAGCGCGCGCTTCGTCCAGCGTGGCGACGAAAAACGTCTTGCAGCCGGCAGCTGCGAGCGCGCGGGCGACCGGATCGACCCCGCAGCCATAGGCGTCCGCCTTGATCACGCCGGCGCACTCCGCGGGCACCGCGGTTTTCTCGAGCTTGCGCCAGTTTGCAACGACGGCGTCGAGATCGACGGTGAGCACGCCGGTGGCGGTGGTAAGCGCAGCCGCCTGATTGGATTCAGGTGAGAGAATCGAACTTGCCGGAACTGATTTCGGGTCGGAGACGATGTTCATGCCGCACTTTTACGCGCAGGGGCTCGTCGGTTCAACGGGCAAGCCGCGCATCAATACGTTTGCGCCGGTAAATGGCTGTCCTGCGCCAGATCGCTGAATCGCGTAAACTGGCCTTCAAACTGCAGTTCGACCGTGCCGGTGGGGCCGTGGCGTTGCTTGCCGATGATGACTTCGGCCTTGCCGTGCACCAGCGACATGTCGAGCTGCCATTTTTCGTATTCCGGCGTACCGACGCGCGGTTCCTTGTTGGCGAGGTAATATTCCTCGCGAAACACGAATATCACGACGTCGGCGTCCTGTTCGATCGAGCCGGATTCACGCAAGTCTGATAATTGCGGGCGCTTATCGTCGCGGCTTTCGACCTGACGAGATAGCTGCGACAGCGCGATGATGGGAACGTTCAATTCCTTGGCGAGCGCCTTCAGGCTGGTCGTGATCTCCGTGACCTCCTGCACGCGGTTGTCGTTGCCACGCTTGCCGGAGCCTTGCAGCAGCTGAATATAGTCGACCACGATCAGATCGAGGCCTTTCTGTCGCTTCAGGCGGCGGGCGCGCGCCGTGAGTTGCGAAATCGAAAGCCCGCCGGTCTCGTCGACATAGAGCGGCAGCGACTGCAATTCGATGGAATAGTCGCGAATTTTCTCGAAGTCGGTCTCGGTAATGCCGCCGCGGCGGATCATGCTTGACGCGATACTGGTTTGTTCGGCGAGAATACGCGTGGCGAGCTGCTCGGCGGACATTTCGCAGGAGAAGAAGCCGACGATGCCGCCATTGACGGACTTCATGGTGCCGTCGGCCTGAACTTCGGCGCGATGCGCCTTTGCCACGTTGTAAGCGATGTTGGTGGCAAGCGCGGTCTTGCCCATGCCGGGACGCCCGGCGACGATAATCAGATCGGAGGGCTGCAGGCCGCCCATCTTGGTGTCGAGATCGCGCAGGCCCGTTGCAATGCCCGACAGCTTGCCGTCGCGCTGGAACGCTTTTGCCGCCATATCGACGGCGACGGTGAGGGCCTGCGCAAAGCGCTGGAAGCCGCCGTCGTAGCGGCCGGACTCGGCCAGTTCGTACAATCTGCGCTCGGCATCCTCGATCTGCGCCCGCGGCGCAAAATCCACCGGCGCATCGAAGGCGACATTGACCATGTCCTCCCCGATCCGGATCAAATCGCGGCGCAGCGCCAGTTCGTAGATCGTGCGTCCATAATCCTGGGCATTGATGATGGTGGTCGCTTCGGCGGCGAGGCGGGCGAGATATTGGCCGACCGTCATGCCGCCGATGTCGGTTTCGGCCGGGACGAAGGTTTTCAGCGTGACCGGGGTCGCGATCTTGCCCATCCGGATCAGGCTGCCGGCGGTCTCGAAGATCGTCTGATGGATCGGCTCGAAGAAGTGTTTAGCTTCCAGAAAATCCGACACCCGATAGAACGCGTCGTTGTTGACCAGAATGGCGCCGAGCAGGGCCTGTTCCGCTTCGATATTGTGCGGTGCGCTCCGATAGGCCGGAGTTCCCGCATCGGGAGCGAGCTTGAGAACGTTCGAATCAAGTGTGGCCATGGCTCTGGAGTGTTGTAGGAACTTTGTCGGATGCGGGGCGGCGATAAAGCGCCAGTCGCGGACGCAGCGAAAGCGCGAACACGCCTTATGCCCGATTCACACACGCCATGTGTGAATACCGACCGTGCGGCGCATTGGCGCTTGACGGGGTTCCGGGTGAGCCTCGGACGGCGTCGGCCCGCCCCTCAATGCCAAGCTGAGAAAATTTCGACGCGGACTGAACCTTATCACCGCGCGGGCATACCCATGCCAGGGCCGACAAGCGTCCCGGGCCACCATCTCATGTCGGCCTGCGGATCGAGCGATGATTGGTATGTTTTCTGTGCCATTTGGAGCTTTAGGACAGGCCGTCCGAGTCTTTCGTGAAGCAGATCACATCCGGCGCTTTTTGTTTACGGCATGGTCGCTGGGAACGGATTGGCGACAACAGGATTGGTAATAGCACGGTTTGCGAAGCCGGTTTAGACAGGGACAGGCGATGGGCCAGCAACTTCAGCCATGGCGATCGGGTGACGGCGAAAAATTATGGCTGTCGATGCTGATCGACACCATGGAAGAAATTTCTCGCCCGGGATCAGGCGCGGTGCCGTGTGATCCATCGGTGCTGGCCGCCGTGCGCGCGCAGCTTGCGCGACCGCCATCGCCATGGCCTTATTGCGGCTCTTATTTCAGCCTCCGAAACTAGGTCTTGGGCTGCTTGCGCTCCCTGGGGCGCTTCCGCCGGCCTATTCGCCTGCAATTTGAAGCCGTGGCCGCCTGCCGCGCTCGATCCCGCGCAGTTTCGTTTCTTCGCGTGCGATGTAATCGCGCGTCATCGGCACCACGCCCTGGCGTTTGGTGAGCTGGATCTGGAAATTCATCAGGTTCTGCTTGCGGAACGACATTTCCGAGGATGCCAGGTAAAATTCCCACATCCGTGCAAAGCGCTCGTCATAGAGCTGCACCGCTTCCTCCCGCCGCGCCATGAATCGCTCGCGCCACGCCTTCAGCGTTTCTGCATAATGCAGCCGCAGGATTTCAATGTCGCACACCAGAAGCCCGGCGCGCTCGATCGCGGGGATTACTTCGGAAAGCGCAGGGATATAGCCGCCGGGGAAGATATATTTCGCAATCCAGGGATTGGTGACATCGGGCCCGTCCGAGCGGCCGATCGAATGCAGCATCATGACGCCGTCGTCGGTGAGAAGCTCGGCGCAGCGCCTGAAATACTTCTCGTAAAAGTCGAGGCCGACGTGTTCGAACATGCCCACTGACACGATGCGGTCGAACGGGCCGGAAACGTCGCGATAGTCCTCGAGGAAAAACTTCGCCGACCGCGTCAGATTTCTCTCAGCCGCGCGGGCGTTCGATACCTGCAATTGTTCGGTCGAGAGCGTGACGCCGGTGACGTTGGCGCCGGTCATTTCGGCGAGATACAGGCCAAGACCTCCCCAACCGGAGCCGATGTCGAGCACACGCTCGCCACGGCCGATCAACAGCTTGGCGGCGAGATGACGCTTCTTGGCGAGTTGGGCATCCTCAAGGGTCGCGTCCGGCGTTTCAAAATAAGCGCAGCTGTACTGATTATCAGCGTCGAGGAATAGGGAATAGAGCCGCCCGTCGAGGTCGTAATGGCGCGCGACATTGTTCTTGGAACGGCGGCGCGGATTGAATTGCCGGGCATGCCTGACCAGATAGCGCAGCCACCATTGCAACTTGGCCCAGCGCGGTAATATTTCCGGCTGATCCAGCAGGATCGCCAGCGCGTCCGCGATCGTGCCCTTCTCGACGACGAAAGTGCCCTCCATGTAAACTTCGCCGAGCGCAAGTTCCGGGTTGAGCAGAACCCTGCGTTCGGCGTCGGTGGTCAGGAATCGTGCGGATACCGGCTCGCCGGTCCCGTCGCCGCAGCTAAATTTTGCCCCGCTCGCAGTCGTAAACGTCATCGCGCCGCGGCGAATGAACTGCTGGAGGAAATAACGTAACAAACGGTCCATCGAAACCACCAAACTGAGCGATCCCGTAGATGCTAACGTACCGGCCGTCACACTCGACGCATACGGGACAGAATGGCTCCCAAGCGCCTTGAGAGGATCATAATGGCGATGGTTTGCGCCCGCTAGTGCGTTGTACACAAAGCGCATATTCCGAAAGGCCGCGTTCACGCCGTTGCGTCATATGTGCGCTTCCATTCCCGCGATAATCGGCTAAAAGGTGACCGTCGGCGCCAGTGTCGGATTAGAGACGCTGGAAACGATTAGCGCATCGGGAGAATTAGGAATGTTGAGCCGAGCGCTCAGTTTAGCGACGGTGATGCTTCTGATCGGCTGTTTCGCGGCGATCCCGGCGCAGGCGCAAAACCTTGAGGCCGGCAAGAGCCCCTCCCAGATTTTCGCGGGCACTTGCACAGCCTGCCACAAGAGCCCGCGAGGTCTGTTGAAGACCGTGCCGGCCGGATCTCTGCCGGGCTTCCTGCGTCAGCACTACACCACCAGCAGCGAGATGGCCTCGCTGCTCAGCGCCTTCCTGGTATCGAACGGGGCGGCCGATACCCGCTATGTCGGCACCCAGTCCAGGCAGGGCAAGGATGCGAAATCGGAGGCCAGGCCCGCCGACCAGCTCGACCGCTTTGGCCGCAGGCTGCGCCCGCCGGCCCCGCTATCGCAAGAGGCTGACAAGCCGGGCGCTGAGCCGCAGCAGGCCGCGAAGCCAGATGCAGACGGACTTCCCCCGCAAGCCGAGCTCGGACGTCAAGGCCGCAACGCCAAGCGGCTGGCACGGCCGGGGGAGGTGCCCGACACCGCAAGACCCGCCGTGGATGGTCAAGCTCCGGCTCAGACCGCGAGCGAGCGCGGCCCCGATGGTCGCAAATCGGCGGCCAAGCAAAAGCTGAGCAAGAGGGGCAAGCCGGGCGGCGAAGAACCGCCCAAAACCGACGCTGCCAAAACCGACACTGCCAAAGATGAGCCTTCAAAGGGCGAGGCGGCGAAGGACGACACGCCCAAGAGCGAAACCGCCAAAGGCGAGGACAATAAACCGGAGCGCGCCAACCCGTCCGGCGAGGGCAAGTCTGAGGCCGGCAGGATCGACGCCCCGAAGGAGACCGGCAACGGCGACACTCCGGCACTGCGGGCGGATCCGGCTCCCCCGGTCACACCGGCGCCGTCGGCTTCGCCAGCGATGCCCGCAGCGGTTTCCAGCGCGAGCCCGGAACCGGCGCCTGCACCGTCGGCACCCGCTGCGCAGCCTGCGCCCCCGGCGGTTGCCTCAGTGCCGCCGGCATCGCCAATAGCTCCTGCGGGACCGCCCGCGGCGCCGATCTCCCAATAGGTCTTCAAAAGCAAATTTCCGAGCGCCTGATCCGTGCGCACGTGATCAAGGCTAGACGTCAAGTCGCTGCGGTCGCGGCAGATATCTTTTGCGTAATGGACGGAATTGAAAAACACACCGCAACCGGGTTGGCGTCGGTTGCGGCGTTTGCGGAAAAAGCATCGGCAAAAATCCCAAGCCCGGCCTGATCGGGCCGGACTTGGGTGGTTCAATTCGGTGTAGAGAAGCCGGATTATTTTTCCGAAGCCGCCTCTTCCTGCGGCTGCACCTCGTCGCGGCGGGCTTCCGGATCGAAGAATTCGCCGGCGGCGGCGAGCGCTTCGGCGGCCGCGTCCTGATCTTCCTGGCGGGTAGAGATGTCCTCGCCGCGATTGATACGTTCGGCCTCGTCGGCACTTCGCGCGACGGTGACGGTCACGCTGACCTCGACTTCGGGATGCACGGCGATGGCGATGTTGTGCTTGCCGATGGTCTTGATCGGCGCGTCCAGCATGATCTGGCTGCGGCTGATGGTAACGCCATCGCTCTCGAACGATGCGATGATGTCGCGAACGGTCACCGATCCGAACAACTGACCAGTCTCAGAAGCCTGACGCAGCACGACGACGTTGCGGCCGCCGATCTTTTCCGCGACCTTGGTTGCCTCGCCCTTCGCCTGCAGGTTGCGGGTTTCGAGCTCGGCCTTCATGCCCTCGAACTTTGCGCGATTGTCAGCGGTGGCGCGCAGCGCCTTGCCGCGCTTCAAAAGAAAATTGCGGGCAAATCCGTCCTTGACGCGGACGACTTCGCCCATCTGGCCGAGCTTGGCGACGCGTTCCAGCAAAATGACTTCCATATTCGTTCTCCTTTAAGATGATGGGGACTGTGGGATTGAGTTGAAGGATAGATTTCAGGACGCGGGGAGGGGCGGCGGCCTCCCTTGCAGGTAGCGCTGACGAATCCCAAAAACGGCATCCGCCAGACCGAGAACCACCATCGCCAAAACAGGCCAGCCGAACACCACAACGATGGCGTAGGTGCAGCTGAGCCAGAGCGCGCGGCTTTTCAGCGCCAGCGTCAACGTATGCAGGACTGCAAAGCCGGTGAGCGCGTACGCCATCATCAAGGCTGCGGTCACGATCTGCGCCAGGATCGCAAGCAGTCCGCCGCTAAAACAGAACGCGACGGCAACGCATAATGCCGCGAGCGTCATCGGCGGCAGCGCCGCGCTTTTCAGGTCGGGCCAGGGGCGGTGCAATCGTCCGGATGTCGCCGTGATTCTTGCGGCGAGCCAGAGGTTGAGCGTCAGCGTCATCATGGCGACAACAGCGGCCGCAGCCGGCCCAATTGTCACCAAAGCATCGATCCATTGTTCGGTCTCGCCGGTCGACGCCGCATCGCGCGGGCCGATGATCCGCATCAAGCCCCGCCGCAGCGCGCCGGTGATGGCGGCGGCATCGGTGCCGAGCGTGAGCAGGGCGGCCATCGTGGTCAGTGCGGCAAAGCCGGTGATCCAGAGCAGGATGCGCCCGACCGGATACCATTCCAGCGCCGGTGCGACGGGCGACGCGCCGTTGCCTGACGAGGCGCCATTGGTCACAGGTCGGCCCAGCAAAGTGAGATGCCCGAGCCACCAGGCGGGCAGCGCGACCGTGACGGCAAAGGCGATGCAATAGGGAAGGCCGAAGATCGCGCCAAGACCCGTGGCCGCGGCGATGCCGCCGATGGTGGCGCTGAGAGGTCCCCATCCGAGCGCCGCCACCATCAGCGGCAGCGGCGCCAGGTAAAACAGCAGCAACGAGATCAGCGCGCCCGAGATGATCGAGGCGAACATCAGGGCCGACGCACAGCCGGCCGCTACTGCAATGAGAACGATCGCGATCATCAGCTGTCCCGCTCCTTTCGAGCGGTTAGAGGTTTTTCAAGAACCCCAACCATCGGCAACCGGACGACCCGGGAGCCTTATGAAGATTTTCGATCGGCGGCACGCGTGCCGCCGATCGAGGATTTTTACCGGATCACGTAAGGCAGCAGACCGAGGAAACGCGAGCGCTTGATGGCGCGCGCGAGTTCACGCTGCTTCTTGGCGGAGACGGCGGTGATGCGGCTCGGCACGATCTTGCCGCGCTCGGAGACGTAACGCATCAGCAGCTTGGAATCCTTGTAGTCGATCTTCGGCGCATTCGGACCTGTGAACGGGCAGGTCTTGCGGCGGCGGAAAAACGGACGGCGTGCACCAGCTTCAGCCATGATTCTTACTCCTCAACCGCTGCGGTTGCTTCGTCGTCACGCGGCCGACGAGGGCCACGGTCGCCGCGGTAGCCGCCACCGTCACGATCGCCCCGGAAGCCGCCATCGCGGTCGCCACGGAAACCACCGCCACGGTCGTCGCGATCGCGGTCACGATCGGCCTTGCGCATCATGGCCGAGGGACCTTCCTCGTGCTCTTCGACGCGAACGGTGAGATAGCGGATCACGTCTTCGCTGATCCGCTCCTGGCGTTCGACCTCGGCGACCGCCGTCGAGGGGCCATCGATGTTCAGCAGCACGAAATGCGCTTTGCGATTCTTGTTCATCCGATAGGTGAGGGAGCGTACGCCCCAGTTTTCCATCTTCACGACCTTGCCGCCGAGTTGCTCGACGATGCCGGTCATCTGGGTGGTCAGTTCTTCGACCTGCTGGGTGCTCGCATCCTGACGCGCGAGAAAAACATGCTCATAAAGAGGCATGGGTGTCCTTTCCAATGTTGGCGCGGTTCCCGGCGGCAAGCCCTTCGAACCCTTCGGAAAGGACTCGATATGCTCAGAAGGCGGAAGCACGGGACGACGGACCGACTGGCCCTGCCGCATCAAATTCGCCGAAAAAAGGTGAAATTGCTGAGACCGTCCGTTCAGCTCCCGGCCGGGATCCACGGATGGCGCGGTTTATACGGATTTTGGGCGCGATGGCAAGGGAAAGCCACCCAATCCGTACGCCGGGCCTGAAAGCTGGGAACCGGCTGCGGCTTGACACAACCCTCTCCTGCAGTGTCTTTCGGCGCGACTTTGGCGATTTCCAGGCGACTTCAGGGGTATTGATGACGGCGGCATTCACTTTTCCGGGGCAGGGCTCCCAAGCGGTCGGCATGGGCAAGGCCTTCGCGGAGGCTTTTCCGGCCGCCCGCGCTGTTTTCGACGAGGTCGATGCGGCGCTCGGCGAAAGGCTGACTGCCATCATATGGGACGGTCCGACCGAGACCCTGCAGCTCACCCAAAATGCCCAGCCGGCATTGATGGCGGTCTCGCTCGCTACCCTGCGCGTGCTGGAGACCGAAGCCGGATTCTCGGTGGGACGGGACGCCGCGTTCGTTGCGGGACATTCGCTCGGCGAATATTCCGCGCTCGCCGCGGCCGGCAGCCTCAGCATCAGTGACACCGCGCGCCTGTTGCGCATCCGTGGTCTTGCCATGCAAAAGGCGGTGCCGGTGGGCGTCGGCGCAATGGCCGCTGTGCTTGGTCTGGATTATGAGGCCGCGGTGGCTGTCGCGAACGAGGCCGCGCAGGATCAGGTCTGCCAGGCCGCCAATGACAATGGCGGCGGGCAGGTCGTGGTCTCCGGCGACAAGGCCGCCGTCGAGCGCGCGCTCGAGATCGCCAAAACCAGGGGCGCCAAGCGCGCCATGTTGCTGCCGGTGTCGGCGCCGTTTCATTGCCGGCTGATGCAGCCCGCGGCCGACGCGATGGCGAAAGCGCTCGCCGATGTCACCATCAAGCAACCGGTTTCGCCTGTCGTGTCGAACGTGCTGGCCGCGCCGATTACCGATCCGGACGAGATCCGTCGCCGCCTGATCGAACAGGTCACGGGAACCGTGCGCTGGCGCGAGTCGGTGGCTTACATGGCGAGCCACGGCGTCACACGGTTTTTCGAAATCGGCGCCGGCAAGGTGCTAAGCGGGCTCGTTAAGCGCATCGCCGACGGCGCAGTTGGTATTTCGGTCGGCGGGCCGGGCGATATTGCCTTGGCAAAGGAAGCGCTCGCTGCTGCGCATTCGGCCTAGGGTCGAGAGGAGATATTGATGTTCGATCTGACTGGCAGGACGGCCCTCGTCACCGGCGCGACCGGCGGCATCGGTGGCTCGATTGCCCAAGCGCTGCACGCGCAAGGTGCGACGGTGGCGATTTCCGGGACGCGGCGGGAGGTGCTGGACGTGCTCGCCGGTAAGCTGGGCGAGAGGGTTCACGTGCTGCCTTGCAATCTCTCCGACGCCGCCGAGGTCGAGGCGCTGGTACCCTCAGCAGAACAAGCCATGGGCCAGGTCGATATTCTCATCGCCAACGCCGGCATCACCCGGGACAATCTGTTCGTGCAATTGCGCGACGAGGACTGGGACGAGGTCATCAAGGTCAATTTGACTGCGACCTTTCGTCTGGCCCGGGCCGCGACCAGGCTGATGATGCGCAAGCGTTTCGGTCGCATTATCGCGATCACATCCGTCGTCGGCGTTACCGGCAATCCGGGCCAGGGCAATTACACTGCGTCGAAGGCGGGACTGATCGGCATGATCAAAACGCTGGGTGCGGAGTACGCCAAGCGCAACGTTACCGCCAACTGTATCGCCCCGGGATTTATCGCAACCCCGATGACCGACGTGCTTAACGACAAGCAACGTGAAACCATTCTTTCGAAGGTTCCTGCGGCGCGACTCGGAACACCCGAAGAAATCGCTGCGGCGGCAGTCTATCTCAGCTCGAATGAAGCGGCCTATATCACCGGGCAGACGATTCACGTCAATGGTGGAATGGCCATGATTTGAGCCGGTCATTAGTGCCCTAAGTAGGGCGGAAGGCCATTTGCGCTGGCCGATTGAGGCTTATAGTCAAGGCTTGGGAAGTATGATAACCGAACCACCAACGGATGGGCAAAGAACGCCTTGCAGGATTTTGAAACCCTGTATAGGGAGTTTGCCATCGTTCGCCGGGCCCGCGGCTAGGGTGGGGCCAAATCAAGACTATGCGCGATTGCGAAGGAAAATTTAACGACCAGGATGGCTCGGATCGTCTTGGGATCGGGTCTAGTGGGAACAAGCACGAGGTTGAACGATGAGTGAGATTGGCGAGCGAGTTAAGAAGATTGTGGTCGAACACCTTGGTGTTGAACCCGAAAAAGTGGTCGACAA
>Ga0208990_1000214_pt1 | contig 12326 bp, 14 predicted proteins | sample MedBloCARef_M3_FD_187854 | JGI IMG/M metagenome (GOLD analysis project Ga0208990, IMG submission 187854) | Forest soil microbial communities from El Dorado National Forest, California, USA - Mediterranean Blodgett CA Ref_M3 (SPAdes) (version 2) | ecosystem: Environmental > Terrestrial > Soil >...
ATTCACTGATGCCAGTCGTCTCCGCGCAGGCCCGCTGAGATGCCCTTTGCTGATTCGCGTTGCGAAATCGCAAATTATTCCGCAAACTGTACAGACGCTTCCAGAAATTCTCGTTACGGCAGGACTGAGAGAGCCTGTCAAGGGAATCGCCGGAGGAGAGGGCAGGGACTGTTCCACAATGAACCAGTGGGTTGTGAACGCGGTTTGGCTTCGGCCCGGGTGGGATTACTTTTCCAACATTAATGGGGATACCCGGGCCCGTGAGCCGGTATGCCGAAGAAGACCTTCCCGATCAAACCGGGAAACCGCTGGACTTAGCGGTTGGCCATCTTCTGAGCCATGTACAGCAGGAGCCGACGGTCGGGTTCTTCTATCCGACCCATCAGCCTGCGGAACTTGCTCAGCAGACGCGCCTCTTTCCCCGTACTGCCCCAAACAATATCGTCAGCGCTTTTGCGCTTCGGAAGATTGGGGAGTTCGGGAGGTTCCTCTCCGTCATAGAAGAGTTGGTAGAGTGGGACTTCCAAAGCGCGGGCCATCTTTTCCAGCGTCTCTATGGCTGGAACGGTATGGCCGTTTTCCACGCGTGAGATGTAGCAACGCAGAAGCCCGGTGCGCTTTTCGATGTCCCCTTGGGAAAACTTTTTTTCTTCGCGCAAGGCGCGAAGGCGGTCGCCGATGATCATGTTGGCATTGTTCCATAGAGTACCAGTGGCTGCAAGCGGAAAAATGGATATTCCGTAAAAGCGGTGTAACCTGAGGTCCATGGCAAACGTCACAAATTCAGGCATAGGCCAGGGCGGTCCGGCGGCAGGAACGGCCGAACCGCTGACGCCGGCGGAGAAAGAAAAGCTGGTGGTGCGCCGGGCGCAGGATGGGGATGTCAGTGCCTACGAAGAGCTCGTGCGCACCCATCAACACCGAGTACTGGCAGTAGTGGGAGGGATTTTGCGCGGCAGCGAGGATGTGGAGGACGTGGCCCAGCAGGCGCTCGCGAAGGCGTATTTTTCGATACGGCGATTCGATCTCCGGTCGGCGTTCGGTACCTGGCTCTACAAAATCGCGGTGAATGAATGCTGGGATTACCTGCGAAAGAAGAAAGTGCGGCGGCTGGTGTACGAGGCGGACATGAGCGAAGAGCAAGTGCGGAAATTGGATTCGGTGCCGGAGCACAGCTTTGGCGACCCTCGTCCGCGCGGAAACGCCGTAAGCAGGGTCGAGCAGCGCCAATTGGTCGAACGATTGCTCGGGGAGTTGGAAGAAAAGGACCAGCTCATGCTGGTGATGAAAGAAGTCGAGGGTTTTTCGGTGGAAGAGATCGGTGAAGTTCTGGGCCTAAACGTGAATACGGTGAAGGTGCGGCTATTTCGCGCGCGAGGCCGGCTGGTGGAAATTTACCGGAAACGGCTCGAAAAGCGGCCGGTTCGCCCGATCGGATTGAAGCAGGGAAGGAGCGACAAACGTGTTTAGAAAAATTAGGACTCTGATTTCTGGCGGGCTCCACGGCTCACTGGAAGCGTTCAGGGTAAAAGCAGACCGCACACCCGTGCAGTGTCGAAAGTATGAGGCCCGCCTGGAGGATTACCTTCAAGGTGCGGATGACTTGGAACTGGACGAACACCTCAGCCACTGCGCGAATTGCCGCTCGGCGCTGGAAAACTCGCGGCTAGGCGGGCAATTGCTGCGCGACGCCTGGGAACCAACCAGTGAGCCGCAAAGCGCGTTTCTGGCGGGAGTGATGGCGAGGATTCAAAATGAGAAGATGCGGGCCGAATCTCCGGCGGCATTCTGGAACCCCCTCGAATTTCTGGCATCGCGTGTTTCTTTGACGGCAGCGGCGGTGCTGTTCGCGTTGTCGGTGTATATGGTGGGATTTACGCCGCACCGTACGCCTACTTCACCTGTGTCCGCACAAACCGAGTTGAATGCAGCAGATTTCCCACAACCTCCGGGAGACCCTGACAGTAACGAAGAGGTCCTGCAATCGCTGGTTGAGAGTGATTATGGAAACTAATCAAGGCGGCCGCAAAGCGGCCCTGCTCGTTCTCATCGTCTTTGCGCTGGGCATTGGTCTAGGGTCAGTCGGGACCTATGTGGTGACCACGCGCGTTCTTGCCGCGCGCCCGCAGCAGGCCGTCCGCAATTCGGGCAACCATATGGCGATGTTTACCCGGGACTTGAATCTGAATCCCGACCAGCAAAAACAGATCCAGGCGATCCTGACCGAGACACGCGCGCGCTACGCGGAAATTCACAACCAGGCCGACCCCGCGTATGAACAAGCCCGGCATGCGGGCCGGGAGAAAATCCGGCAGGTGCTGACTCCCGAGCAGAGGCCGAAGTTCGAGGAGTTGCTCCGGAGTATAGACGAGGAGCGCCGGAGGCGGCAAAGCGACGCGCACGATTAACGTGGAGCCCGTATTTTCATACAAAAACTGCGGGGGAGATTCAGAGGCTGAAGAGCCTGTACGGCAGCGCATACGTGAAATGCTCTTGTAACGTCCTTCAGACCGGCAGTCTGGTTACATGCACCTACCCAAACGCGGGTGCCACGGCAAGAAAAACCGGATTTCCACAGAAACTCCAAAGCCACTTCTCACGTAATACAAGTTAGAGGAATTTGCGGGATCCGATATGAGCGTGAGTTACGCTATCGAGTGAAGGGGTAATGAGTATGGGACGCTTCATGGGAATAATGAAGGAGCTGTGGGGGCGGTCGATGTGGCACCGCGCCATGTTGGTGGCCCCGGAGATCGCGCTTATTCTTTGGGTCGGTTATGTTTCGATGGCCACACGGTCGAGCGCGCAATTTTTCACCGCCAAAGTGGAGAAGGGCGACATCTCCCAAGTAGTTCAAGCCACGGGAACAATCAATCCAGTCAACACCGTGCCGGTAGGTTCGGTGGTGTCGGGCAATGTCGTGAGCATTAATGCCGACTTCAATTCCAAGGTGAAGAAGGGCGATATCCTCGCGGAGATTGATCCCGTCCCGTTCCAGACGCAGTTGGCGCAGGCCCAAGCAGACTACCAAAATGCGGTGGCCAACGTAGCAAACTTGGAAGCGCAGATCCAGACGGCCACCGCCAACGTGGGAACAATGAAGGCCAACATCGCCAAGGCGCATGCCACCGCCGTTGATATGGAAACGCAGCTTCGTCGCACAAACGCCCTGGCGGAGCAAGGCGTCCTGTCTGCCCAGCAGAAAGACGATGCACAGGCGAACTACGACACGGCCGTCGCCGGCGAGCATGCCACCGAAGCGCAGGAAAAGCAGGCCGAGGCGCAACTGGCAGCCACGGTCGCACAACGAGATCAAGCCAAGGCGCAGGTGCTCATGAAGAAAGCGTCTGGCGATTCCGCTCGATTGCAGCTGAGTTATTGTACGATCCGAGCGCCTGTTGACGGTACAGTAATTAACCGTACGGTGAACGTCGGCCAGCCGGTAGCGGCCAGCCTGCAAGCGCCAAACTTATTCAGCATCGGGGAGGACTTGACCCACATGCTGGTCTATACGAACACCGATGAGGCTGACGTGGGGCGCATCCAGGTGGGAGCGCAAGCCACATTCCGGGTGGATACGTTCCCGAGGGAGACGTTTTACGGCAAAGTCGCCCAGGTACGCATGAATGCCACCACGATTCAGAACGTCGTAACGTATAACACGACAATCGAGTTCGATAATCCCGATCTGAGATTGTTTCCGGGAATGACCGCGTACGTCTCCATCCCTGTGGCATGGGCCAACAACGTCGTCAAGGTTCCCAACGGGGCGCTGCGCTTCAAGCCGGATATCACGGATAGTGAACGCCAGACGCTGTACTCGAAGTACGGCATCAAAGACAATGGGCGGGCCACGACGGCAGGACGGATCGGTTCCGCCGCGACTGCGGCCAGTAATGACGGCATCCCAGCAAATGGTGGTGGGCAGGGCGGCCCCGCGGGAGGTGGGACCAGAAGGGCGCAAGGCGGGGGCGAAGCGGGCGCAGGCGCAAGTGCCGGACAGAACGGCCGGCGCGCGGCAGGCGCTAACAGCCAACGCGAGGATACAGGCATTGTCTGGAAGCTGAACCCGGATAAATCTCTTGAGCCTATCCAGGTAGGTGTCGGCGTGACCGATTTTACCTTTACGGCGATGATGTCCGGAAAACTGAATCCCGGGGACGATCTTGTCATCGGTCAGTCTACGAATAAGGCCGCGCAGACTCGTAGCCCAGTGGGCGGACCGGGCGGTGGCCCTGGAGTACCGAGGCGCTTTTAAGTTCGGGTTCGACTCCTGGGGCTGACATCCTAATGGAAGCTCAAATTACATCTGCGATGGAACTGAACCAAACCGTGGCCACGGGGAAGCCGGTCATTCGCCTTGAAAATGTTCATAAAACGTATGACTTGGGTGAGATTCAGGTCCAGGCATTGCGCGGAATTTCGCTTGAGGTACGCCAGGGAGAATTTGTCGCGGTGATGGGGCCGTCGGGTTCGGGCAAATCCACCGTGATGAATATCTTGGGATGCCTGGATCGCCCCACAAGAGGGCACTACTACCTGGATGGCGTGGACGTTTCGGGAATGTCAAAGACTGAGTTGGCGCGAATCCGGAACCGCAAGTTGGGTTTCGTGTTCCAGCAATTCAACCTCCTGTCGCGTACGTCGGCGCTTGAAAACGTCGAGTTACCGACCGTGTACGCGGGAATCGGTCCCGAGGAGCGGACCAAGCGGGCGATGGAGTCGCTGACACGCGTGGGACTCGCCGACCGCGCCGGGCACCACCCCTCGCAGTTGTCAGGGGGACAGCAACAGCGCGTGGCGATTGCGCGGGGGCTGGTGAACCGGCCCGCGATCCTGCTGGCTGACGAGCCTACCGGGAATCTTGACAGCCGGACATCGGTCGAGATCATGCAAATCCTCCAAAATCTTAACGACGAGCAAGGACTGACGATCGTGTTGGTAACGCATGAGCATGATATAGCCCAATTTGCGAAGCGCACACTGGAGTTTCGCGACGGAAAGCTGCGGCGGGATACCGTCGTGTGCGACCGTTTGATTGCCCGCGACGTGCTGGACACCCTGCCTACCGCGGAGCAGCAGGCTGCCGAGGACGCGGAGGATAATGCCCGTCAGGAGAAGCTGGCTGGAGGCGACGCTGAGCCCTAGTTCGCCGAGATCAGAAGTGACCCATGAATTTCACGAGTACATTCCGGCTGGCGCTGCGAGCGCTGGCGCGAAACAAAATGCGATCGGCGCTGACCATGCTTGGCATCATCATCGGCGTGGGGGCGGTGATCGCGGTCGTGAGCATCGGCCAGGGCGCGCAATACATGGTCCAGCAGGGAATCCAGGCCATGGGGACGAATGTGGTCTTTGTTGCGGCAGGTAGCGGGCGGCCGGGCGGAATTAGGGTGGGATATGGCGGCGTGAAAACCCTCACAATCGATGACATGAAGGCGATCTTGCGGGAGATCCCGCTGATCAAGGAGGCGGCGCCTTCTGTGAATAGTCGCAGGCAGGTGATCTACGGGAACCAGAACTGGAGCACCAGCGTGACCGGCACGACGCCGAACTTTTTCGAAATCCGGAATTGGTCCATCCAGGCGGGATCGGTCTTCAGCGACGAGGAAGTCGACCTTGCGGCCAACGTGTGCGTGATTGGAACCACTGTCGCCAGAAATCTGTTTCTGGACGAAAACCCCGTGGGGAAAACCATGCGCATCGGAAATCTTCCGTTTCGCGTGGACGGCGTGCTCGAATCGAAAGGGCAGAACGTGATTGGCCAGGACCAGGATGACGCCATCTACGCGCCGTACACGACCGTGCAACGCAAAATCTCCGGCATCACTTGGGTGCAGTTCATCAACGCATCAGCGATTTCGCCGGTGGCTTCGGTTGCGGCGGTCAATCCGATTACCAGCCTGTTGCGCGAGCGGCATCGCATCCGGCCCGGCGATGACGACGATTTTTTTGTGCGCACGCAATCGGAAGTGGCTAACTTGATGAATCAGACGCAGTCGGTGATGACCTTGCTGCTGGGAGGGATCGCATCGGTCTCTTTGCTGGTGGGCGGCATCGGGATCATGAATATCATGCTGGTGTCGGTAACTGAGCGAACCCGCGAGATCGGCGTGCGCATGGCCGTCGGAGCGACGGAGAGAGACGTGCAGCGCCAGTTCCTGGTGGAAGCGGTAACCCTCAGCATGATGGGCGGTGCGATCGGAATCTTCTTTGGGCTCGTTGGTTCGGCGCTGATCAGTAATTTTCTTTCCTGGCCGACATTGGTCTCGATCAAGGCCATCGTCACCGCTGCCATTTTTTCGGCCGCCGTGGGTATCTTCTTCGGATACTATCCCGCGCGGAAGGCGGCGCAACTCGATCCGATTGAGGCTCTGCGGTATGAATGAATTGAGAATTTCCGAGACACGAGTTCATGGGACGATAACCACGGATTGATTCCCGGTTTCTCTGTGCTCTTTGTGTCCTCCCTCCGTGCCCTCTGTGTTAAGCCTTTTCTTGGAAAAATGCATGGCACAGAGATCACAAAGAGCCCCGTGTGCACAAAGAATATCGAATTCTTTGCGAGCCATCTGAGCTAGAAAGGAATATCTTCGTCGGTCACTTCGGGGCCGGCATGCTCTTCGGTCGGGGGAGCGGGAGCCTCATGGTCGAAATCGCCTGCGGGTGCGGCGCTGCGCGCTCCTGCGGCCATGGAGTCTGCCCGGGAGCCGAGCATGCGGAAATTAGTGGCGACAATTTCGTAGCTGGTGCGCTTTTGTCCTTCCTTGTCAGTCCACTCGCGCGATTGGATGCGCCCTTCCAGGTAGATTTGTGAACCCTTTTTCAGGTATTGCTGGGCAATCTCCGCTTGTTTGGCCCATACAACAATCCTGTGCCATTCGGTGCGCTTCTGGCGCTCGCCGTTGCGATCCTTGAAGCTCTCGTCCGTGGCCAGCGAAAAATTACAGACAGCCTGGCCCGCTCCTGTGTATCTCGTTTCCGGATCCTTGCCCAAACGTCCAACCAAAATCACTTTATTGACGGACATATTGTTTCTCCATTCGCGGGAGGAAGATAACACGCGGCGGAGTGCGGTGCAAACACGACAAACCGGGCGGGGTCTGCTGGGAAACAGTTCAACGCGGCGCGGTGAAGCGGTGAAGCCGAAATCAATTTCGGTCCCAGCTACTTTCCGTGGTACACGTACTTGTTGTTGTCGCAAACGTATTCCGCAATTTCCCAGCCCGGCTTCAATTTGTAAATTTGCTGCGCGGTCCAAGGCTTCGTGTACGCCTTGGGGTCCTCGACCGTAAAGTCGTCTTGCAGGGTGTTGTGGTCGGGGCGCCGGACGCGCTCGGTCACGTGCAGGCCTTCACTATGGGGAAGGCCAGCGTGATCCAGCCAAGTGATATCGTTGAACCCAATCGTATCCACAACCAGCGTATCGCCTTCCCACTTACCGATCGAATCGCCATTGTACGTGAGGGTGTCGAACTCCTTGGGGTGTTGTCTATCCAAGTGGATTTGCCGCAGCTGGTTCCCGGCCTCCTGATACATCAGAACCTTCCCAGGAACCTGAAATATCTCCATGGGGAGAGGCACAAACATGAGCCGGGGAATGCCATGCGGCAGGCAGGCTAGATTGGGGTCGTTGACCTGGGTGTCCGCCAGCTTGAATTGCGCCGCACCCCATGGCGTGAAGGGCGCGTTTCCTTTCGGAAATAAATTGGCCTGAAAATGATCGATTTGCCACACCCCAGTTAGGTCAGGCGCGCTGCCGGCAACCTTTGATTGGTTGGTTGTCTGCGCGAAAATGGCGGGCAAGAGAAAGAGCGCCGCCGCCCCAGCAAAGATTGCGCCCATCAAGCGATTTTGCACTCTAAAACTCCTTCCCGCATGCAAGTCCGTGTCGCGCCCGAAATCGAGTTTGGATGGCGGTTCATTCTGCTTGCCACGGCGGAAGCTGCCTCCCCCCGCGAGTGCGCCAGATTCGGCTGGGCAAATTGTCACAGCACGCGTGCGGAAAGTTCCTGGCCACTGGCAAACGCGACCTTCTCAAGACGCATCACAGTCCTGCCGTCCTTCGCGCGACTGCCGAACGCCGTGATTTGATCCCCTGGCTTGACTGTATCTCTTTTCCAGTTGGCCCTGGAAAGCATTCCCAAGCTGCCAAGTTCTGCGGACCACTTTTCGACTTCACCCTTGTCGTCTTTCACGTCGAGATGGATGTAGGCATGTGGATTCGTCCACTCGAATTGCGTGACGGTTCCTTTTACGGAGACCACCTTCGTCACGTCATACTCCGCCGCCGAGTGATGCGCATAGGTCAGGTGCGAAACCATAAACAAACTAGCTAGCAAAACGAAGACGACGAACCGCTTCCTGTTCACTGCGATTCCTCCAAACGTCCCGGGATGTCCAGTTTCAATAGCCTTTCGCAAAACCATAGTCCTGCAATGTATTTCTGTCAATCTTAAATCAATCGTTAAACTGGCCCAATCGGACATGCGCGGCAAGCAGGGTTGCCGACGCTGTCTGCAAATATCGCCAATTATTTGCGCGGTATCGCGGCACTCTCTGCGTCCTCCGTGCTCTCGGTGAACTCTGTGTTAGAGCATTTCGGCTCCCGCACGATCTGCCTTCACTCGAGGGTTAACACACCAGCCCGCAGCCACGCGGAGGAGGCTTGTTTTGCGCGTCGCGCCGCTTCATAATGAAGCTTCAGTAGGGTGCTCATGCGAAGACTACTTTTGGCAATAACGCTGGCGGTTGCGTTCCTAGCCGTCGCCTACACCATGACTGGCGCGCCAGCCCGCTCCGCGGGGCAATCCACGCCACCTGCTGGCGAGAGCTCATCTGTCATCCGCTTCGTAAAGGACCCGCAGATGGCTCCTCCCTTGCCAGACCGCGATATTTCCGGCGCGGTGGTATCCAACGCGAATTGGACCGGCAAAGTCGTCCTGGTGAATTTCTGGGCTACTTGGTGTCCTCCCTGCCGCGAGGAAGTTCCGGAACTGATTTCACTGCAAAGACAATTCAAGGATCAACTGCAGATTGTCGGCATTTCCGAAGACGACGACACCGCCGCGAATGTCTCGAGATTCGCAAAGCAATGGAGAATCAACTATCCAATCGTCATGGCCACGCCGGAGGTTATCTCGGCGTATGGCGGCGTTCCGGCCTTGCCCACTACCTTTGTAATCGATACGCAGGGGCGCGTTGTGGGGAAGCATGCTGGGTTGCATCCGATGGACACCTATGTCCTTGAAATTCGCGCGCTTCTCGGACTTCCGGTCGAGGCTCGCATTGAGACCTTCGCGGACACAGGCCAACTATTCCTGAAGAACGCGGTGAACGCCACCGAATTGCCCGGAGTAAATCTCACTGGATTGACGCCAGCGCAGAAGAAGGCCGCCCTGCACCGCCTGAACGCCGAGAGTTGCACCTGCGGATGCACCTTGACTCTCTCCCAATGCCGTGTGAATGATACGGAGTGCCCGGTCAGCGGCAAAATAGCCGAGCAAGTCGTGAAAGAAGTCGTTCACGGCATCAAGCCAACGCGCGCCCCACAAACGAGCAAGCCACCCGGAGTATAGTGGGTGGCATTGTTGCCAGCGGGTTGGTAGGACAGGCACTCTTGCCTGTCCGCTTTTGTAATGGCGAAATCGTTTCGGACAGACAAGAGATTTCCTAGCACCTCGAAAGGAGCGCTGACATGCTGCGATTCGTTATCCGAGCCTTCGCAATCCTTGCCGCCGTCCTCCCGCTCGGACGCGGAGCCTCTTGCAATGCCGCCGGCGGGTCCGTGGCGATCCCGAATCCGTCCGTGGACGCTCCCCTCGCGCCCACCAAAGGCCAGCAAACGGCCGTCCTGGCTGGAGGTTGTTTCTGGGGCATTCAAGCCGTGTTCGAACACCTCAAGGGCGTGATCCGTGCGACCTCAGGATATTCTGGCGGTTCAGCGGACACTGCCCAATACGAAACGGTCAGCACAGGACGCACCGGACATGCGGAAGCAGTCCAGGTCACCTACGATCCGTCCCAAATCACGTATGGCCGGCTTTTGAAAGTGTTCTTCTCGGTGGCGCACGACCCGACGCAGCTCAACCAGCAAGGGCCCGATGTCGGCACGCAGTATCGTTCCGCAATTTTCTACGCCTCCGCGGAACAGAAACGAATCGCGCAAGCATACGTCGATCAATTAAATCAGGCCAAGGTATTTCCGAGGGCCATCGCCACTCAGATTGTTACGCTCAACGCATTTTATCCCGCGGAGGATTACCACCAGGATTACGCCGACAATCATCCCGAAAACTTGTACATCGTGATCAACGATCTACCCAAGGTGGAGCACCTTCACAAGCAATTTCCGGAGCTCTATGTGGAGAAGAAGTAAGGCGGCAGGGCATTGAAATTCGACGTGCCGATGCCTGCGATGGTGTGAAAGCCCTCCGGCCCCTGCGGGCCTTTGAAATCTCCAATTTCAAATCCTGTCGAAACCAGCTTACCATGCGGATCAGGAAGCCGAGACTGCAGCGCCTTCGTTCCCAATGGAAGCATTGCCGATGTTGCTTCAGGCATGTTCGCCCACCTCTTCGTGGGTGGCAAGTTTCGCATAGACGCAATCTACGTAAGTTTGTCGAGATCAAATTCCGTCTTGAGAATTTGTCCGTCGGGCGTCGTGATTTTGACTTTTGCGGCACCAGACGCGAACTGTTCGGCGTCAAACCACAACAGGATCGCAAATCGGGTGACTCCGCAATCGTTCCACAGATGGCAAAGCCATTCAGTGTTAAATTGCTTAGGCTCGATCGGGTCCGATTGTGATACCCGGACCTTAAAGCTGTTGGTAGGTCGTATAGGGCCGGCATAGCCCAATTTGAACGAAATCATAACCCGCACGACGACCTGATTTGGATGCGCCCGGTAATCTTCGTCGGCTTCAAGCGCACTGTACTGATTCAATTTCTCCCGCGATCGCAGCACGACCAGTTCATACGGAGTCCTGAACTCAACCGATTCCACGTAGGAATAATACGGACCGCGAGCGGGAAAAGGGAAATAGTGGACATACTGCTTGTAGAAGTCCGTGAGTTTCTCGCCATCTGTCGTGCGACCGAGAAAATAGGCTTCGCGAACTTGTTCCTCTTGGAGGGGGTAGTCAAACGCGACGGCATTTTGTGACGCCAAGAAACAGAGGCTGAGGCCCAGAGCTCCAATCCGAACCCTACAAGCGCATGTCCTATCGTTCCGGCTCATTGGCCTGCGCAGCCTCACATTCGTATTGTATATCACTCTAGATACTCAATTTTCATTGCGAATATGCGGGCGCGGGATTGCGGGTGGCCTAATCGTCACGAAAGGTGTCGGATGAAGACTAAGGTAGCAGGCCTTTTCGCATTGGTTCTCGAACTCTTGGTAGTATCTGTCCCAATGCTCGCGCGCGATGGAAGAAATGCAAGATTTTTACAAGCACGTCACGCAGCCAGCCGGAAAGGGCCAATAGCACAGCACAGCATTCCAAACGGAGTCTCCGCCGCTCTGTAGTTCAGCCCTTGCGCCGTATCCCTGCTGCGAACCAGTGTCGGCTTAAAAGTTAAATCCTACACCGAGCGAAACCACTGGGAAAAATCGATATGGATTGACGTCATTCCTGATTTTTTGTTGTTGTGCCAGAACATTGGCTTGCACAGTCGAATCGCTGGCGACTGAGCGGCAGAAAGTTCCGGTTGTATCGCATACGTTCCCCGCCAAGTTCAGTGCTACCCGCGCAGAGCCCTGGTAAGCCCCGCCGACTTCAAACAGAAAACTGTAGTGACGCCCGCTTCGTGGAATCAGGTTGCCGAGCCCCACCATAATGGTTGGCGACACCTTTACGAAATCGAGTTTTCCCGTTCCTACCACCGGCATGGCCGGGTCGCTTTCGTATGTCGTGCCGCTCAGTGTAAACGTCTGTCCGCCCGGCACCGACGCGTTGGCCGTCAGTTGGTTTCCGTTATAAAACATCACGCCCGGACTCACATGGAAGCCTCCAAACGGGTACCAATCGAAATGCGCTTCCCCGGACCGGAAATGCAATTGACCGGTGTAATGGATCCCATCATTCGTGAAGGTCCGGTCGTACTGGAAGATATTGAGCCCGCCGCGCAGGTTTACTTTTGCGAACACTGGCAGAGCTGCCTCAATTCCCGCGCCCAGAGTCGAAACCTTCACGCCGATCCCGACCTTCGAAGACCTGTGCTGGCCCGGCCTTTTGCTCGTCGGTTCAGCCGCTTCTGACCGCGCGCTTCCTCCGGCGTCCCCTTCGGCAGTATCCATCTGCACATCCACTTGATCCATAGATC
>Ga0208990_1000215_pt1 | contig 12274 bp, 11 predicted proteins | sample MedBloCARef_M3_FD_187854 | JGI IMG/M metagenome (GOLD analysis project Ga0208990, IMG submission 187854) | Forest soil microbial communities from El Dorado National Forest, California, USA - Mediterranean Blodgett CA Ref_M3 (SPAdes) (version 2) | ecosystem: Environmental > Terrestrial > Soil >...
AACGCGGCAGCTTCAAACGCGCCCTGAATATCGCGTAGCGCAGGTCCGGATTCTGGCCTACGTAGCGCCCGCCTTCAGGCGGGCATGCGCTTGAATCTACGCCGCCGACGTAAAGGCCGCGCTACAAAAACGTCTTCAAACAGAACTCTCACCGCACCGGCCGGGACGTTCAACATCAAAGTAATGCCCAGACCGGCTTCGAACGTTTGCCATCGGAAAATTCTTTATATATATAATCAGAAAAATCTATGACAAATCTGTTCTGCGATGTCAGGTTGCTGCGTTGAATCTCGTTGCGCTGTGTGGGCGTCTTGAGTAGCACAGGCTTCAGCCTGTGGGGTTTGAGTTGCGGCTCATCGACGCTACACAGGCTGAAGCCTGTGCTACTGGACCGCGCCGGAACTGGGCTGTCCCTGTCAAAGTTAGCCCGACTGGAAACTTCCACAAAGTTCATGTGAGAAATACGGACTAAAGGTCTGATCGATGGGGCGAAGTGCGCACAAAGAGCAGTAACGAGCGGAGCAGTCCCGGCGCTGAGTCTCGCCAGCGTTCGCTACCGCGGTCGCGTAAACATTCCGATGCCGACGCGCAATTGCAGCGTGTTAACCCCCGGATTGAGCGCGCTAATCCCCGCATTGGAGATGTGCATGTAGCGGACTTCTGCGCTCCAATTGAATTTCCTGCCCAGAATGTGCATTCCTAGCGCGGCGCTGGGTGTGAAATTCACGCGGGAAGTTCCCGGCGGAATCTGTCTGTTGCTAACCAGCGCGCCACCATCCAGATCGGCGTAAGGCACGACTCGGCCGTGCGCATTGAAATTCCATTTGAAAGCGAAAGGATCGACGGCCACACCGTACGCCGCGCCACCGGGCTGAAACACCCAGAATATGGGCACCGCGTCCACGGCGTATTCAAATTTCCCCCGCAAAAAGCCGGGGCCGAGCGGGTCTGTCAGCACCCAGCCATAGCGCCCGCCCACCGTCCACACTCCGGTGTCCGACGCGACACCTTTCACACCATGTCCGCCGCCGCTCCATAACTCCAGCTCGTGTCCGCCTTTTTCCGGACCCGTTTGCGCTTGAACGGCAGACGCGCCTACAACCGCGAACAGTCCCAACGACAGGAACCACACGAGAAACGGCTTCATGAATTTGGATCTCCGTACTGGGCGCTCGAAGTCACAACGACGGGGTCGTACAACGAACGATACAAGAACGCCACCGATTTGACAAACGCGCGAATGGGTTGCGATTGGACTCATCCTGAGTTGTTTGGAGTCCCGGAGGGACGTAACAACGCGGCCCACCGCGCTTGCCCTGAACGAATTGAAGGGGAAGCTGCGGGAAAATGTACACATGATGACCAAAAAAACCCGGCAGGGGTGACACTTGGAATTCAGCAACATGAAAATAGCCACTGCCAATGGACTTGATTTCAGACGGAGGATTGTTTTTCCGCTAAAGGAAGCGAAATCACTTCGGCCGTGCTGCCGGAAGCATCGAGTTGCGTTCCCAGAGCCGAATGCTCGCGCCGCACGTAGCCCAATCCAATTCGCCGGCCAACCAGGGGAGAAAAACCAGCGCTGGTGACTTGACCGGCTTCTTTTCCGGCAGGATCCCCGAGAAGGAGCAGCTTCGTCCCCGCCGCGGGCGCTTTCCCGTCGAGAAACTGCAGCCCGGTGAGCCGCCGGTTTGCATGCCCACGTGAGCGGACTCGTTCCACGATTTCCTGACCCGTGTAGCAGCCTTTCTCATAGCTGATGTGGGAGAGTTCAAGGCCTGTCTCGTGAGGGATATTCTTGTCGTCGTAATCTTGTCCAAACCACGCGACGCCGGACTCCAGACGAATCGAATTGAGGGCTTCCATTCCGGCGGGCAACCCTCCGTTCGCTCGGACGCGGGGTGCCAACTCTTGCCACAGCGTGCTGAGGTGTTCGCGCGCGACAACCAGCGTCGCCGCGGGATGCCCCACCCAGGTGTGCCGGACGATGCGGCAGGGAATTGAGCCGAGTTTCGCTTCGACGTGGGCCGCCTCAGGCATGGCCGCAATGTCCACCTTCGCCAACGCGGAAATCAGTTCAGCGGCGCGCGGCCCCAGGAGATCGAGCGTTCCCGTGGAAGGCGTCCAGTCCTCGAGGGTTACGTCATCCATGATTATGAATTTGTCGAGCGTGGAAAATGTGCGATCGCGCACCATCGCGTGAGAGAAAGCCAGAATCCGGTCAGCGAGCGCCAAAGTTTCGACTTCGGCGAGAATGTGCCCCTGCGGCGTTAGGAGGAGTCCGACGGTACCTTGCCCCGCTTTGAGGTCGCGCACATTCGATGTTAGAACTGCGTTCAAGTACCGTTGCCGGTCCGGCCCGGAAAGAGAGAAAAGCGCGCGGAAATTTGAATCCACCAGGGCAACTGCACGGCGAAGGGCGCGGTATTCAGATCCAAAATCGCTAAAGCGCGCCGGCAGGACCGTCCCAAAATATTCACCCATCTCCGCGTTCGCGGATACATGCAGGCCCAGCAACGGAGTTTCGATCGGCGTGAACAGTATAGGATTCTCCATATAAGCAATCCCATCATAGCAGAATGCACTTTTACCCGGCGGGCTAGAACGGAACCGGAGTGGCCGCGCAGCCGTCTAACGAGATGCGGATAAGCTCTCCAGTTATGACGGTTGTGCCGTTATGAACCGTGGAAAAGAGCGGAAAACCGTCATTCTGAGCGCCGATTTTGCGCGAAGAATCCCTCCTAGTTTTTTGTTTTGAACCGGGAGGGATTCTTCGCTTCGCTCAGAATGACAACCAAAGTACTCTTTCCCAACATGTTTAGGCGCGACGACATGCTCAATTTGGTTCAGGGGCTTAAATCCATGAAGGCCGAAACTGCAATTTTCCGCGAACTACTACGTAGGTATACTTAGAAGATGGAATTTGGGCGAGGAACTCTTGTCCCCGCTGGCTAGATCACGTGCCACGTCGCGGCACGGTAGTTGGTATCGGGTACGGGCTCTACGTTTACGCGGAACTCCCCGATCGGATCGGGGCGTGGAGCCCGCCATAGAAGGGTTTGTATGGAATTGACAGCTACATTGCGAATGGCCTTCCGCGCCCTCGGGCGCAACAAGATGCGGACCGCGCTGACCATGCTCGGTGTCATCATCGGCGTCGCTGCCGTAATCTGCACGGTGTCGATCGGTGAAGGCGCGACGCGGAGAATCCAGAACGCCATTGAGAACATGGGCGCCAATATGATCTGGATCGAGGCCGGGGGCGTAAACCTGAACGGTGTTCACACCGGAAACGGCCAAACGAAAACGCTCACAATGGATGACCTCAAGGCCATACAGGATCAGATTCCACTCGTCTCGCACGCCACGCCAAACGTGGATGGCCGAGCACAGGTCGTTTTCGGAAATCAGAACTGGTACACGTCCATGCGCGGGATTTCCCCGGACTTCCTCTTTGTGCGTAAATTAGCTGTCGAACGCGGGACTTTTTTTGGCGAGGATGAAATGGATCGCGCGGACAACGTGTGCGTTCTTGGCCCCACTGTTGCCAACATCCTGTTCTTGCGTGATAACCCCATTGGCCAGACCGTGCGCGTCAACAACCAACCCTGCAAAATAATTGGCATTCTGGAACCGAAGGGGCAGTCTGCGACAGGCCAGGATCAGGACGACATGATTCTGATGCCGTATTCAACGGTGCAGAAGAAGATCAAGGGCATCAACTGGCTTGACGACATTTGGGCCTCGGCGAACACTGCGGACGCTGTCCCGGAGGCTGAACGGGAAATCACCGATCTGCTCCGCGAGCGCCACCACATCCGCACCGGCCAGGCCGATGATTTCAATATCCGCCATCCAGTCGAGATCGCCAACGCCATGGCCGACTCTGCTCGAATGATGGAACTCCTCCTCGCCAGTATCGCTTCCATCGCCCTGTTTGTGGGCGGCATCGGAATCATGAACATCATGCTCGTGTCCGTGACCGAGCGCACCCGGGAAATCGGCGTGCGCATGGCTGTCGGCGCCTCCGAGAAAGACGTGCAAATGCAGTTTCTCAGCGAGGCGATCGTCATGAGCCTGATGGGAGGCGCCATCGGCCTGGTTCTCGGAATGCTCGGCTCCACCCTGATTGCACGAATCCTGCAATGGCCCACGGCCGTGCCCCTCTCCGCGATTCTGATCGCGTTCGTTTTTTCCGCATGTGTCGGCATCTTTTTCGGGTACTACCCGGCCTGGAAAGCTGCCAGCCTCGACCCGATCGAAGCGCTCCGCTACGAATAGCCGCACCTCGAATTGCCGTCAGTGAGGCGTTCGCTGCTTGCGAGACGTCCGATGCTATATTGGGGTCCGTGTTAGAAACAACCAAACTCATTCACGAAATACTTCCGGTTGGAATGTTGCAGTGCAATTGCCACATTGTTGGCGATCCAAAAACTCGCGACGCCCTGGTGATTGATCCTGGCGACGACGCCGAGCGGATCCTTGAGGTCATCCATCGCCACAAATTGCATGTTTCCGCCATCCTCATCACGCACACGCACATTGATCACGTCGGAGGACTGCGCCGCATCCAGGAGGCGACCGGCGCGCCGGTTCGAATGCACGCCGACGATCTGGAGCTTTATCGCATGCTGGACGCCCAGGCCGCATGGATCGGCTGGAAACCGCCGGAAAAGGTGGAAGTCAGCGAGTTTTTGCGCGAAGGCGACGCCGTCCGCTGGGGACGCTTCGAAGCGCAGGTCCTGCACACGCCGGGTCATTCGAAGGGCAGCGTCTGTCTCTATATGCCCTCCGATATGCCGGACACCCGAGCCGCCGCCATCGCCGCGAAATCCACTGAACGCGAGCCTGGCAGGCTCTTCGCCGGGGACACTCTATTCGCAGGGAGCATCGGCCGCACGGACCTTTGGGGCGGATCATTCGATTCGATCATGCGTTCCCTGAGGGGCAAGGTCCTGGAACTCCCCGACGACACAATCGTCTATCCCGGCCACGGTCCCACTACAACGATCGGCAACGAAAGAGAATCAAACCCATTCCTGGCGGGGAATTGATACCCATTCGAGTGTGATTTTGGATTTCGAACGGCGACCCCTGGCAAGAACCTCAAAATGATAAGGGGCGGTTTGTCACTCTAAGCGTACTCTGTGCCTCCGTGACTCCGTGGCAATCATTTCCGCGGTGCTAATTTGTCCGCAAACGGTTTTCGCGTTCCGCGCGCAAATCTTCCATCACGCTCTGAATGAGCTCCTTGGCTTTCCGCAGCTCTTCCGTGATGATTTGAATATCCATGGTGGGTTTGGCGGGGTCGCGATGGCTGTGGCAATAGACCCCGTGCTGGCCCACAAGCACCATCGCATTCGTTACGCGGTCCAGCGTCACTGCGAGGCGCCCGCGGTGCGCTCCCAGCATCTGCTCGTAATGCTCGATCTCTTCCTTGTGATCCTCAAATGCGGACATGGGTCCTCTCCTGCCTGCTGCAATAGGGGTGCGGGCTCCGTTTGGAGTTCGCCCCAATATTGTTCTCTATACATCCAAACTACGCGCATATCCCGAAGTGTGCAATCTCTGGAGGGCATACACCTGCTGTGGATGCCGCCTGCTCTAAAAATCCTGTTGCGCGTCTGGAACCTTGCCTTCTCCACAAACTTTACTCTCTGGGGAACCAGACCGATAATCCAGAATGACTTACGAGCCGCTCTACGAACGGTTCGAGGTTTTGGGGTCAGACGGCACCCGTCTCGGCGTACAATTTGTCCGGTCAGGATTCTTAGCCCAGGGGGACAGGCCTGAACTGTTTTTCTTTCGAATAAACGAAGAAGAAACAGTGGTAGCGATCTCAGGCGCAAGCTTGGCGCGATTCGAACGTGGGCGGCGCCGGCTTTCGCGTGAGCAGAAGATTGACTTGGCCGGACGATGGCTGAAACGGCAGATGGAAGCTGCGATGCCACTTAATTCGGGGAGCCTTTACATTCAAGACGATGAGCTGGCATATCTGGGAAACGAACTCGATATTACTGAGTGAGGTAGCGATGAGACGCTCCGATTTGGTGCAGACGGAGACCAAGGGTGCGACGCCGCGCACCACGCAAATCGTTTTCGGCGAACGCCAGCACCTTCTTCGCGTGCTGGATTCGCTCGAGACCACGCAAGTCCCGCAAGTGCGCCTCAACCAGGAGCGCCGCGTGATCGAGGAACTTATCCACGAACGTACCAAGGAACTCAACCATATCAATTCGTCTTGGGATGAGAAGGTCGGCCTGGTCCTGAACGCCGACTCGAAAGCCGAAATGCTCGACAAGCTGGTGCGCGAGGCGCCGGAATCCGATTACTATCTGCTCCGCCTAATCAGCGAACACCCCAAGGTCCCGTCGAAGACGCTTGCCCGTTTGGCCAAGCATCCCTACGCCGCTATTCGTGAAAACGTGGCCCGGCATCCCAACGCTGACGCCACCACTCTGGCATGGCTCTCTCGCGATCGCAGCCAGCCGCTTTGGTACCTCGTGGCATTCAATCCCAACACCCCCGCAGCCCTGCGCCGCAAACTGCAAGAGCGCTTGCGCAAGCTAGGCCAAAGCACTTCCAGCAAGTAGGAATTTCAAAATTGGAGTCGTTGGCTAGTTAATGGGAAGGTCCGCCGCCAAATTTTGAGTTTAGAAGATTCTCTTCTCTCGGCCTTCAAGGCAACTCAACGCCCACCATTCGCCCCCAGATATTTCTGCAGCGATTCCTTGTAAGAATCATTTCCCGGATTCATCGCCAGCGCCTTCTGCTCCGTTTCAATGGCCTTGTCCGTCTGTCCGGCCGCGAAATACGCCGCGGCCAAGGTGTCGACATAGTCCGGATTGTTTGCGGCAGCGACGGCCTTGGTCGCGAGAGCGATGGCCTCCTGAGGATTTCGGACACGCGCGTTTTTGGAAGTCGCGAGCAGCAAGGCGAGGTTATTCATGGCGCTCGCGTCGTTTTGCTCCACAGCCATTCGATACCACTTCACGGCTTCGACGGGATCCTCGGGCACACCGTCGCCGTTCTCATACAGGACTCCCATGCCTACTTGTCCCGCCGCCAGTCCCTGTTCCGCGGACTTGTGCATCCAGTTCACTGCTTCTTTCACATTCCTGGGCACGCCGAGACCTTGCGTGTACAGGACGGCCAGATTGTGCTCGCTTTGCGCGTCGCCCTGCTCTGCGGCGAGACGCAGCCATTTGGCGGCCTCCGCGTTATCCGCCGGGACGCCGCGGCCCTTAAAATACATTTCGGCCAGGTAACGCTCAGCGACCGGGTTGTCCTGATCAGCGGCCTTGCGAAGCCATTTCACAGCCTCCGCATCGTCTTTACGAACGCCGTCGCCGGTCAGGAAAGTCAGGCCCAATTGCACTTGTGATTTCACATCTCCGGCGGCAGCCATTTCCTTCAGGTCGGCAATCACTTTCTGTTTCGCGGACGCTTGCGTTGAGGATTGGGCCAGCGCCAGTCCAGCCGGCTGGAGAAGCAGTCCCGCCACTAACGCGATTACCCCTAATTTGATCATTGTTCGCCCACTCGTAACGGAAGCTTACCACGGTCCGTTCGCGCAGGGAGCATTTCTAACGGTGAAAAACGAGAGGAAAAATTAAAGGAAGACCACTTCCCAGCCCTCAGCGTACTCTGTGGCTTTTCTCTGCGCCCTCCGTGTTAAATTCCGAAAAGCGCAACACAGAGGACACAAAGTTTCGCAAAGAATCACGGAAAAATCGAAATTCCTCTTCCCGGCGTTCGATTTTTCAAGCCAAATATTGGACCAGGGATTGTGGAATTCTTTGGCGGCTGGGCTCGGGCCTTGTCGCCTGTGTGGGATTACGCGCCTCTCGGAGGACGCGCGCCCGCATGGATTGGAGCTTTTCTCTCAGGCTGAGCGGGTCCATTCCCGCGGAGGAACATACAGACACAAAATCCTTGTTGTCGTAAAATAGGAATTCTTCCGCAATACGGCTGTCGCGCAAGGGGCCGTTCATCCATTCTTCAAGAGTCTTTGCAATGACGGCCCGCCAGAGCCGCTGCTCGGCCGTTCCATGATTCCGGTTCTGATAAACGGAGCTCTCAAACATGGGTCCCCCCTGGATTGTTTTGTATTTCCTGACTTTGCTTACATATGCAGGCAAAGGACCACTTATTCGATGCGAACACTGAAAAGTAAAGAAATCCACATAACGAACCAGAATAAAATTCGTATTGTTAGCAGCAAAAGGCTTGGAGCCGGCCCACGTCATGCCTTTTTGGTCACCAATGTCTTCTTTGCCCCAACGGCATCCAGCCTTAAAAGTCTGAAATTAAGGTATTGACCTGAATTTTTGCGTCGTTCATATAGAATTTACAAACTCGTGACGCACCGAATGCCTTGTATGGTACCCACATTGCTGCAAGTAAAATGGCCAACTCGCCTACCGTGTTACCCATTTCATGGTTGATCCATTGCGGACGAATCTTGAACCGCATTGCGGTTCTGCGCGCCCTCCGACCATAACACCCAAGAGGGAACCCAGATCTCAAACGGTCTTTGTTTGTCCACCGTCGAGATCAATCAGCGCCCCTTGCAGCAGCCGCGATTGTGGCGAAAGAATGAATGCGGCGAGGTTCGCAACATCCTCAGGTTCACCCAACCGCACGACGTTTGCTTTGCGGACAAGTTGTTCGATGACGGCATCGATATCACCTCCGTGTTGCGCCGCTTCGGATTCCAGCAAAAGTCGAAGCCGGTCCGTGCGCACTGATCCCGGATTGATGGCGTTCACTTGAATTCCGTCACGGATACCGAGATCCGCTAACGCCTTGGTGAACGACATGCACGCGCCATTGACCGATCCTCCGATTGTGAATTCCGGGCCAGGAGTGCGCCCGCCAACGCCGATAATGTTGAGCACGGAACCGTGACGCTGTTTGAGGTGATGCCACGCCGCACGCGTCAACCTCACTGCACCGTGGAATTTCAGCGCGAACCCGTCCATCCAATCCGTCTCCGTCAATTGCAGGAAATCGCCCCGGCGCGTTGCTCCCGCGTTGTTCACGATGATGTCGATCCCGCCATACGCCTGGAGCGCGGCTTCCACGAGAGCAGCAGGAGCTTCGGGGGCGCGGAGATCCATGGCCACTGGCGTTGCCGTGCCCCTGCCGGCCTCGATTTCCGCGACCACCTTGGAGAGCGCAGCCATATCGCGCGCGGCGAGCACGAGGTTTCCACCGTCGCGCGCCAGGCGCAGCGCGATGGCCCGGCCTATCCCGCGGCTGCCGCCAGTCACGATGATCGTCTTACCCGTAAACGTTCCACCGGACCGCGCGCCGGAAGCATCCCCCAGCTGGCCATTCATCATCAGCACTGCCTCCTTTGGGTAGGACAGGCACTCTTGCCTGTCCGGTTCAATATCGCCTCAGTATGCGTGGACAGGCAAGAGTGCCTGTCCTACCAAAATCGGCAGGCAAACCGGAGCGCTGCCGGAACAGGCAGTCTAAATCACAACTGCGCAAATCATTCGGCCTGTCGCAGTCTCAACCTATCGGAAGACAAATTGGCTCTTTACCTGGCATAATATGGGATTATATTGGTCTGGTTGGGAGTGCCAATGATTCCGGTACATCTGCAGCCCGAAAGCCACGTTCCTCTCTACATCCAGTTGCGCGACCAGCTTCGCGCCCTGGTAAACACAGGCGAACTGCGCCTTGGAGACCGCCTTCCGGCGAGCCGCGAACTCGCTGTGCAGCTCGGCGTCCATCGCACCACGGTCGCCAACGCGTACGCGGAGCTCGAATCCGAAGGTTTGATCAGCGGCCATGTCGGCCGTGGAACTTTCATTTGTGGCGAATCTGAAGCCCACAAGATTCCGCCAGTGCTCCATGCTTCATCTTTGAGCGGGGCGCTTCGCTGGGAATCTCTTTTCGCCGACGAACGGGGCGAAGATGCCCTGAGCCGTTTGACGCAGGCGACGCCGCGCGGCGCGATCTCTTTCGTGATGGCGAGACCCGCAACGGAATTTTTTCCTATCGAGGATCTGAGAAATTGTTCGAATGCCGTCTGGCGGAGCGAGGGCCCTGAGATTTTGCAATTTGGTTCTTCCGACGGGTATCCGAGGCTCAAGGAAGTTTTGGTCTCCATGCTGCGTGGTGAAGGCTACGAAGCCGCCGATGAAAACCTGCTTATCACGGACGGATGCCAGCAGGCGCTGGACCTACTCTGCAAGGCTTTCCTGCGGCCCGGCGACACCGTTGTGATAGAAAACCCGACCTATTCGGGCACGCTGGCCATTTTGGCAGGAGCCCGTGTGCGAGTACTGGGTGTGCCGGTGAGAACCGAATCGGGCCCAGGCACGACGCCCGGTGTGGATGTCCCGGCGATAGAGGCGGTTCTAATGCAGAACCGCGTGAAAATGATCGTGCTTACTCCAGATTTCCACAATCCTACTGGGACGACGCTGCCGGTTGCCGAACGCCGTCGCTTGCTTGAACTCGCAGCCCGCTTCCAGGTTCCGATCGTCGAAGACCACATTTACGCCCGTCTGCGTGCCCGCGGCGAGCGCGTTCCGTCCCTCAAGCAACTCGACCGTTCGAATCTGGTGGTGCAGATCGACAGCTTTTCGAAAATTGCGTTTCCGGGGCTGCGCGTCGGCTGGATTGTCGCCCCCGCCAACGTCATTGACCGTCTGCGCCTGGTTAAGCAAGCCACTGATCTGCACACGGGGCAACTTTCCCAGGCCATTCTGGCGGAGTATATGCGCAGGGGACTCCTGAGCCGCCATTTGGAGCGTACTCGGAAGGCGTACAGCGCCCGCCTTGCCGCTCTTGAGCAGGCGCTCGGCCGGCAGATGCCCCACGGCACGAAATGGACGCGCCCAGAAGGCGGGATGTGCGTATGGGTCGAACTTCCACCTGGGTTCGACGCCAATGAACTCCTGATTCATGCGCGGGAGCGGGGTGTTGTGTTCTCGCCGGGACGCTATTTTTACTTGCAAAACCCGATGCCCAACACGCTGCGGCTCGGTTTTGCCGGCCTTAATGAGCGCGAAATCGCCCGCGGAATTGCCACTCTGGCCGACGTGCTGCACATCGAAATGCGCAAGCGCCAGCGCGGAGCCCGCCGGGCGGAAATGCCCCGCGTGGCGCTGGTCTGACCAGGATCTGTCACGAGCGAGCGATGGGTCCGGTCGGAATGGTTTTGGTAGCACAGACTTCAGTCTGTGTGTAGTTAGGCCTTGCGAGATCCAAAGAACACAGGCTGAAAGCCTGTGCTACAGCGCGATGAGACTCGACCCCAAACCGGGAAACGGATGCTTCGGCTGCGGCGGCGCAAACCCGCGCGGCATGAAGCTGGCCTTCGAACAGGATGACGCGCGCCAGCGCATCGTCGGGCGTTTTCAGCTTGGCGATGAATACCAAGGCGGCTCGGGATTTCTTCACGGCGGAATCATCGCAGTGCTGCTGGACGAAGTCATGAGCAAGGCGTGCCGGTTTCATGCCGAACACGCCGTCACGGCGGACCTGCGCGTGGAATATCTCAAGCCGATCCGCGCCAACCAGGAGATCGTCGTCGAAGGATTTGTCGCCCGCCGCGAAGGCCGTCAGTTGTATCATGAAGGTGAAATTCGAAACGGTACCGGGGACCTGCTCGCACGTGGGCAGGGGCGCTTCGTCGTGATTGATCGGGAAAAGTACGGGACGAGTTAGCACGGCGGAGAAAATCCGCCAGGCGGTACGAGAGCGGAAGGGGAAGCGAGGAGGGCCGTATGACAGCAACGCAAGGAAGCAACGGAAACTATTCAAACGACCAGTGGCGCGTGAAGGTGGGCCTGGCCGAGATGCTAAAGGGCGGCGTCATCATGGATGTCACCAACGCCGAGCAAGCGCGCATCGCTGAAAACGCCGGAGCGTGCGCCGTCATGGCTCTCGAGCGCGTCCCTTCGGACATCCGCAAGGAAGGCGGCGTGGCGCGGATGGCCTCGCCGAAAATTATCCGCGAAATCATGAATACGGTGAGCATTCCGGTGATGGCCAAGGTGCGCATTGGTCATTTCGCCGAAGCGGCCGTGCTCGAAGCGCTCGAAGTGGACTTCATCGACGAAAGCGAAGTGCTGACTCCCGCAGACGAGGAAAACCACGTCTGGAAACACGATTTTAAGGTCCCTTTTGTCTGCGGAGCGCGCAATCTGGGTGAAGCGTTGCGTCGCATTGCCGAGGGCGCGGCGATGATCCGCACCAAGGGCGAAGCCGGATCGGGCAATATCGTCGAAGCGGTACGCCACATGCGAAC
>Ga0208990_1000216_pt1 | contig 12268 bp, 9 predicted proteins | sample MedBloCARef_M3_FD_187854 | JGI IMG/M metagenome (GOLD analysis project Ga0208990, IMG submission 187854) | Forest soil microbial communities from El Dorado National Forest, California, USA - Mediterranean Blodgett CA Ref_M3 (SPAdes) (version 2) | ecosystem: Environmental > Terrestrial > Soil >...
GCCGGGAAAGCAGCTTTCATGACCAGGCTCTGGTCGGAAAAATTCACGTCTCCGGTATAGAAGATCCGCTTACCTTCGGCTCGAAACAAAATACCGACCGCCCCAAGAATGTGACCAGCTGCGAAAAATTCGAAATTATTTTCGTTCTCATCATTAGCTACTCGCTCGCCTTCCATGCTCCACCTTTGTCCGACATGTGCCTGGTGCCAGACCATTGCCGCTTGTTCGGTTTCGCGATGGGTGAAGAGCGGATAAGTCGCCAGTCCTAAATCCTCTCGCTGCCGTGTCATAACATTGACGGAATTATGTAACATCACTTCGCTCAGCTTGGCGGTTGCTTCGGTCATGAACACGCGGGCCTGCGGCTGTCGACGCATGAGCACAGGAAGAGATCCGATATGATCTTGATGAGCATGGCTGATAAAAATACTGGATACTGACTCGTCGGGAATAAGCCGGTAATTCGGCAATGCCTCCTCCGCGAGCTGGCGCGGGTGCAATCCGGCATCCAAAACAATCTTCCTTCCAGCGATCTCAACTAAATAAGAGTTCGCCCCAATCTCTGTCCGCCTGGTGAGGTTAATAAAACGCATGATCGCTGTACCTTTTCGCTGAAACCGTAGCTCCCATTATCTCGTCATTAAGAGAAGCTTTAAGGACGATGTTCGATCAAGTTCGGGTAGCACTCGCCTGCGCGCAAATCCGTGCCCATGATAAAACAAAATCCTTCCATCTAAACTTTAGCCGCTTCGATTTACCATGTTGACCCCCTTACCATCAAGCAAGTGGGACTACGACGCAGCCGGTCATTTATTGGTTCGCGCCGGATTCGGTGGATCGATTGCAGAGATCCAGGATTTGACCGATCGAGGAATGCAACAAAGCCTGGAAAAGTTATTAAATTCCGTTCCGGCGGCATCGATACCGCCAACCTGGGCGTATGCAAATAGCTTAAGGGATTTGCTTGACCAGATTCGTTCCTCCACCACACCGGAAGAAAAGGTTAAGGCGCGCCAAGCTTTTAACCAGGCAAACCAGGGGCAGATGGCCGACCTGATTCAGTGGTGGACGCATCTGATGACCGATACCAACGCACCCCTCTTGGAAAAGATGACTCTTTTTTGGCATGGGCACTTCGCCACCAGCGCTACCAAAGTGAAGCCGGCTTATAAGATGTGGTTGCAGAACCAGACGCTACGTGCGCATGCGTTGGGAAACTTTGGTACTTTGACCAAAGCCGTTTCCCGGGATCCAGCGATGCTGGTCTGGCTGGACTTGGCCAGCAGTCTAAAAGAACGGCCAAACGAGAACTTCGCACGCGAGCTGATGGAATTATTCACCCTCGGAGAGGGAAATTACACGGAGAGCGATATTAAGGAGTCAGCGAAGGCTTTCACTGGTTATCGGATTAATCGGATTGATCAACAATTCCGGTTTGCCGCCAATCAGTTTGATTCTTCGATCAAAGTCTTTATGAAAAAGGCCGGTCCCTGGAACGGCGATCAAATCATCGACATTATCTTGGAGCAGCCTCAATGCGCCCGGTTCGTTGTGACAAAGATCTGGCGGTTTTTTGTGTATGAAGATCCCGATGCCTCGTTAGTCGACGAGCTAGCCACCGAGTTCCGCCAGGCGCATTACGGGATAAAGCCGCTTCTGCGCACCATCTTTAGTTCGGAGGAATTCTACAGCGATCGTGCCAAGGGCGCGATCATTAAGAGTCCAGTACAATATTTAGTACAGGCGCGCCGCTCACTTGGCGTTTACCCACCAGAGGGGCGGGCGTTGGCAAACATTTATCGCCAACTTGGGCAAGTTCCATTCTATCCCCCAAACGTGAAAGGATGGGATGGCGGCAAGAGTTGGATCAACACCGGAACGCTAACCTACCGCTACCAAATCGCGCGCGCTCTCATCAATGGAATCAGACCAGAACAGGCCGGCCTTCCTAAATTTCCGGCGAAAACTGCCGCCTCCACGAGCCAGGAACCACCGAGGCAGAACGTTGTCGCTTCTATGCCATCGAACCTCGATGGCACTCCAGGGCCCGCGGCTACGCCGTTTCCCCCGCTTACCTCGCCATGGCCGGTGGAAAAATATGTCAACCCCGAGGATCGAAGCGACGTCCAACGATTGCTGGAAAAACTCTACACCCAGATTTTTCAATCCCGACCACAGCCGGATCTCCTCAAGAACTTCGTCAAAGTCGCTTCTAACAAAACTTTACCCCTCGATGATGGATCGATCCGAGATCTTGTCATGCTCATGATGACTACACCCAACTATCAAGTGAGTTAAATTGTATGTCTCAAGAACCTGATGTAGTAACCAGGCGCGATTTCCTGCGCACCTCCGTACTCGGCGCCGCGCTGAGTTGGACCGTTCCCCTTTTCATCGAACGAACGTTTTCTGCGCTGGACGCGGAAGCCGCGGAGTCTTCTTTACCGGTGGCCACGGGCAAAGATCATCCCATTTTGGTAGTCCTACAGTTGGCGGGCGGCAATGACGGGCTCAATGCGGTCGTGCCGTATGTCGATGATGCTTACTATCGCGCCCGTCCGACTATTGGCATTGCCAAAGATAAGGTAGTTAATTTGAACGGCTATATCGGGTTTAATCCAGCCCTGGCGCCATTTAAAACTCTCTACGATGAGGGGCATTTGGCGCTGCTCCAAGGTGTCGGTTACCCGAATCCAAACCGATCTCATTTTCGTTCCACCGAAATCTGGCAAACCGCTTCCGACCCTAATAAGATCGTCCGAACCGGATGGCTAGGCCGATACTTTGACAGCTGCTGTTCCGGCGAGGACGCAACAGTCGGCGTCGCACTCGGAGGCCAGCTACCCCAAGCGTTCACGTCAGATAATCCAACCGGTATCACCCTTAACCCGGGTTCGCGGCTGGGCTTCGCCAAGGAGACTGATGCCTCGGAGCAGGCGGTCTTTAATCAACTTAATGGCATCGATCACGATACCGTAAGCGGAGCTTCAATTGGCGAACTGAGCGGACCAAATAGTTCCGGTATGACCGCTATCGAATATCTGCAGCGAACAGCACTAGACGCTCAAATCGGGACTGATAAGATCGCCGAAATTCTGCGTCGGGTGAAACCGGAAGCGATCTATCCGAAAACACAACTTGCTAACTCGCTCTCGCTGATCTCCCGGTTGATCACCGGTGGGCTGCCGACCCGAGTCTATTACGCCAGCCAGGGCGGGTATGACACGCACAACGCCCAAGAAAATAGCCATAACCGATTGCTCGGTGAACTTGCGAATGCCGTTTCTGCATTTTGCCAAGATTTGAAATCCAAAGGGATTTTCGATCAGGTAATGATCATTACTTTTAGCGAGTTTGGGCGACGGGTAGCTGAAAACGCCAGCAAAGGCACCGACCACGGGACCGCGGCACCAATGTTCATCTCCGGTGGCGCTATCAAACCTGGCATTTACGGTCGCCCACCTTCTCTTGAGCAGTTGGACACTGGAGATTTGATCTACAATGTCGATTTTCGTTCGGTTTATGCCACGATCCTAAATCGATGGCTCAAAGCCCCTGTCTCCAAAGTGCTTGGACGCGATTTTAATCCTTTGGCTTTTGTGTAGGATGATCTGATAAATCCCGGGCAAGCCGTTGATCCGTCCGCGCTACTCATCGCGGGAGGGCGCTTTATCTTAGCGCTTATGGTGCTAAAAATCGTGCGCTTCAGTCCCCCTTAACTGCTTCGCCGTAGAACCATTCTCCCGGCGCCTTTGACATTCTCGAGTCTGTATCAATCTGTGAATAACTAGTGAATTGTTTTTCGGATCGCGCAGAGCACCCCCTCTGAGGTTAAGCGTAAAGATGACAATTTCTTCGAATTTCCATAATCCATGGCCTTTTACCATAAATCGCGAAGAACCCGCGCCTCCGCACGCGTTTGTGAATAACTCTGGATTTCTCAGCAGGAGCGACCGGCATATTCTTTCACATTGACTCCGTTCCCAAATCGAGAGAGTTCGACCAAAGAGCTCGCTGTCTCCTAATCGCCCCGGAAAACCAGTCTCATGCCCAAAGGATATTTTTCTCTGCTCCTGCACGCGCATCTGCCTTTTGTTCGCCACCCCGAGTACCCGGATTTCCTCGAAGAAGATTGGCTCTTTGAAGCAATCACTGAAACCTACCTCCCCCTTTGGCAAGTATTTGAGGGTCTGGTGCGGGACGGTATCCCCTTCCAGATCACTATGTCATTGACACCGACTCTTTGTGCGATGCTCGATGACGAGCTGCTGCGTGAACGCTATCTAAGATACCTCGACCGGGCCATCGGACTCGCCAAAAAGGAGATCGACCGCACTCAAGGAAACCCCGAACTCAATCATCTCGCACGCCTCTATCACACCCGATTTCTTGAATGTCAGGAAATATATGTCGATCGTTTGAAGCGCGACCTGGTTGGAGCGTTTCGTCGGTTCCAGGAGGGCGGGTTTCTCGAGATAATCACTTGCGCTGCTACCCATGGTTTCCTCCCACTGCTTGCTTCCCAACCGGAAGCGGTTCGCGCGCAGATCCGAATCGCTTGTGATCAGTACCGCGAATCCTTCGGCCGCGCCCCTCAAGGAATCTGGCTACCGGAATGTGCCTATTTCTCCGGAGTGGAAGAATACCTTCGAGAAGCCGAAATTCGCTGGTTTGTCCTGGATGCGCATGGATTGATGTTTGGTAGTCCCCGTCCGCGATATGCCATCTATGCACCTTGCTTTACCGGTGCAGGTCCCGCCGTTTTTGGTCGGGATCGGGAATCCAGCAGACAAGTCTGGAGCGCGCAAGAAGGGTATCCGGGGGATCCGGCATATCGCGACTTCTATCGCGACGCCGGTCATGATCTCGATATTGAATACTTACGGCCATTTTTGCCGGCGGATGGGCACCGGAAATTTACTGGCATCAAGTACCATCGAATAACCGGACGCACTCCCCACAAAGAGTATTATGTTCCCGGTTGGGCACACGGAGCAGCCGACCACCACGCGGGCGACTTCGTATCGAATCGGGTTAAACAGTTCTCACATCTGTTGGATGTGACAAACATTGATCCGATCATTCTAAGCCCCTTCGATGCAGAACTGTTTGGTCACTGGTGGTACGAGGGACCAATTTTTTTGAACTTCGTCATACGAAAAGCGGTTTACGATCAAAAAGTCTTCCAGCTCACTACCCCGAGTACTTATTTGGAGAAACACGACACTCTACAGGTGATTTCTCCCAGCCCTTCCAGTTGGGGAAACAAAGGCTTCTGGGAGGTCTGGTTGGATCAACCGAACGCCTGGATCTATCCCCATCTGCACGCGGCTGCTCGTCGAATGACGGAAATGGCAAGAGTGGTCGCGAACGCCCCAATGCAATGGAAAGAAAGGGTGCTTCGACAAATGGCGAGAGAGCTCTTACTTGCTCAGGCCAGCGATTGGGCCTTTTTGATGAAAACTGGTACCGCCAAAGATTACGCCACTAAACGAACCCGGGATCATATCCTCCGATTCACGCGGCTTTATGATTTGCTAAGGGGCGACATTCTCGATGAAGAATTTCTCACCGTTTGCGAGTCGCGCGATAATCTCTTTCCGAACCTGAATTGGAAATACTATGTTTGACGATACTGCGCTGTATCGAACGGCTCGGGCAAGCGCTCGTCATCCGAGATCATTCTTTCTGGGTATCCTCGCCTTGATTTTAGCCTGGCTGCCAGGCGCTGCGCGCAGCGAGCAGACCGAAGAAGAAACGGCTGGGACTCATCAACTCATGTTCATCCCGCCGCCGGAAGAAGGAGTCATTAGTCTGGGTGTTTACGATGCCGACGGGAAGTTGGTTCGGGTGCTGAAGAGGGCGGCAGAAATTGATAGCTTCAAATCTGGATTAAATGGGCTTTTCATCGATTGGGACGGAAAAGATTCCAAGGGCAATCCAGCACCAGCGGGCAAGTATTCGGCCCGTGGTGTACTGGTAGGGGACGTAAATGTCTCGGGTCAGGCTTACCATTTGAATGATTGGGTCGATCCAAGTGGTGCCACGCAGGCAAAGCGGATTTTAAGCGCCGCCTTCCTCAACGGCAAATCGGTCTGTGCGCTCGCAGAAGTCGGGACTAACAAGCAATTGCTCGTCGATGCCAACAACGGCAAATATCGGACGACAGATCTGCCGGCCGACACTAACAGCGTCAAATTCGATGGATCGCGCGTTCTCGCTATTTGCAACGATCGCCTCGTGCAGGTGGATCCAATAACCCGCAGTTCAGTCGGAGAGAAGTCGTACCCTAATCTTCATGCTGCCGATCAATGGAATGGCAAGTGGATCGTCCTAGCGGGCAACCAGCTGTATTCGTCCAGTAATGGCGCCGATCAAGGCATACCCCCGCCCAGAGAAGATTTGGCGTTCTGTGCCCAGCTCGATTCATCCGCCGTAGTGGCCAGCCGCAACGGGAATATATGGAGATTCCAGGATCACCAATTCTCGCCAATTGAGACCGGAAAGAGCGGACAACTTTTGGATATAAGTGCAGGAAAGGGCGACACAATTTGGCTTTTGCTGGAAGTGGACTCCAGGCGACTCCTTCGCCAAGTCGATCTCTCCGGACAACACATTCAAGAGTTGGATTTACCTCAGGAGTTGCAGACCGCTCGCAAACTCTGCGGGTCCCGAGACGATGAGGACCTATTGCTGACCCTAGATCTTAATCCCGGAGAGCGAGTCATCGGCTTACATTTTCAAAATTCAAAGGCGCAACAATCGGTTTGGCAAAAATGGTTAGATCGTTCAGTAACTCCCTTCCGTTATTTCGACGTTAAGAATGGGCAGATCGTGCCAGCTCAAGAAAAAGTCGAATCCCCCACTGCTGTGATCCAGCTGACGGAGAATCCCTTGGAAAATGGAGCGCCGGGAAGCATTTCTGTGGGAGTAATCGCGGATGAAACCGGAGCCTGGATTTCAACCAGCGACGGCTTACCGCTGCTGCAGGTGACCAAAACCAAAAACATCGTTCAAACGAAGTGGACAGCGGACGGTGCTGACGGTTTGCAGGTGTTCGTCTCCGACGCCTCGGTCGTTGAGGAATACCGGGTAACCGGCCTGAAAAATCTCTATCGGTTCGATGCCGGTAGTTTTAATTAACAATTACCGGTTACAAGTTGCCGGCTGGAAATTAGGGGTTGCACCTTCTGGTTTGAGAAGTTTGCCGTCGGTGTTATATGTCGCGCTCCTGACTCCCCGGATTCTGTTTTGCCATGGATATTGTCTACTTCGATCTGGAAACTCAGCGCACCGCCAACGATGCCGGTGGCTGGAACAAGAAACGCGATATGGGAATGTCGGTCGGCGTAACCTACAGCACCAAATTACGCCAATACCAAATATATTCCGAGCAGCGCGTCAACGATCTGGTCAACCAATTGCTTCGCGCAGATCTGGTCGTTGGCTTCAACGTCATGAATTTCGATTTCGAGGTATTGATGGGATACACTATACTCGATTTACCTCATCAACTGCGCACACTGGATCTATTGATCGACGTGGAGAAGAACTTGGGGGGCCGGCCAAAATTGGAAAATATTGCGCAGGCTACACTGGGAATCAGGAAAACCGGCGATGGTATCGATGCGATTAAATGGTGGCGCGAAAAACGGGTCCTCGAAATCGCCGAGTACTGCTGTTTCGATGTCAAGGTCACCCGTCTCGTGCACGAATTTGGGTCGGCCAACCAGGAGATATTTTACCTGGATAAGTTCAGCCGCCGACAACGGATCCCGATCGGGTGGTAGGGTGGCGGGTCGCCGTTTGGCGCTGTCGGCGTTATTCCCGCTTGTGTCATTTGTCATCTGTCATTTGTTATCTTTCATTCGTTTCCCGCTATGATCCAGCCGCTACGCGCGACCAAGGAAATTTGGAGCTTTAATTGGTTCGACCTCGATGTACCGATCCAATTCGGCTCGCTGGTAATGCTTCCGACCTGTCTCTATGTGGTCCATCGTTACAGCGCGATGCTGATCGGTCATGAATTTGTGCGGGAAACGGATCAGCGTCGGGCCGAGCTGCTCCTCCATCGACTTTTTCAAGAAAAAGGCGTTCCCGATGAACTTCAAATCCCCGACTTCGAAGAATGGGATGAGTCGATCTGGCAAAGTCTGTCCCGAGAATATCATTGCCAGATCAATCTGGTCGACATCGAACAAGAGGAGTCGCTCGACGAAGAAGAAGATCCGATCCAAACACAAATCAGCGGACTCGTTACCAGTTCCGCCCAGAATTTGTTAATGACTCAAGGTCCAGGATTTTTGGCCCAAGGCTTGGTTCGAGCAGTTAAACACGTGCGATCGGCCGAGAAGAAACGGGCCCTGCTCACCAAAGCCTTGGAATTGGTCGAAGACCTTCCGGAGGCACTCATCGAACTCGCCGACCTCGAGCTGCAAGAGGGAAACATAGATCCGGCCGCCGAAAAATTCTCTACCGCAGCAGAAGTCGCTGCTCCCTTTCATCGACCCGGGCAATTGAGCTACTATATACGCGCTCAACACGGAAGAATTCTCACTGCCTGGCAAAAGGGCGACCTGCCCCAGGCCATTGCCATCGGCGAGAAAACAATCCTCGAGAATCCAACCGATCACTCCGGAATTCGTTTCCTCTTGCCACTTCTTCAGTTGTCGACCGGCCAAACCGAACAAGCTCGAGAGTTTTTTGACTGGTATGCACAAAGATTCGTGGATGACCTGGAAGATCCGGGGTTTTATTTTGGCTGGGGGCTCGCTCTTTTCGATTCGGATGAAGAGAAAAGATCCGGGTTCCGGTATCGCCGCGGAATGGTGCAGAATCTGTATCTGGCTCCGCTGTTATTAGATCTGCCGGAGCCTTCTCCGGAAATCTGGCAACACAACGAACGAGGTGACCTGCAATACGCCGCGGATTTTGTAAATTCTTTTGGGGTACTCTGGGAACGAGATGCTGCGGCGGCTCGCTTTCTTCGAGAAGTCTATTTGGAGGACGTTCCTCACCTGGAGCAACTCATTTCGCTACGACAAAAGATGGCAGATTTTCAAGACCAGCGCTACGAACCGAAGCACCGTGAGCTCTGGCAGGGTTTTCTCGACCAGGAAAAAGCGTTGCTCGAGCGCTGGGAGAAGGAGGCCCAATAAAACGCAGGAGGCAGCAGTCGGCCCTGGTTCACAGCGCTCCAGGTTTTCGCCCCAAGACCGCGATCGCCGAGTCTATTTCTCATTTGTCATCTGTCATTTGTCATTGGTTGAGCGCGTGCGCCCTCGCCAACATAGTGCTATCGATTTCGCATGGTCCGTTATTTAACTGGTATTCAGCCCTCTGGAGCTCTGCACATCGGGAACTATTTTGGAGCGCTCAAACCAGCGGTAGAGCTGCAGAATCGGGGTGAAGCTTTCTATTTCATTGCCGATTATCACGCTCTGACTTCGCTCCAGGATCCAGCTGCACTGCGCGAATACGTCCGGGGAGTAGCGCTCGACTGCCTGGCTTGCGGACTAGATCCTGACCGAGCCTGTTTCTTTCGTCAATCAGACGTACCATTGGTGACGGAGCTCACCTGGATATTGAGTACGGTGACTCCAATGGGTCTCTTGGAAAGATCCCATTCCTACAAAGACAAAACTGCCCGCGGTATCCCGTCCTCTCATGGGCTCTTCGCCTATCCGGTCCTGATGGCCGCCGATATTCTACTATACGCTGCCGATATCGTGCCGGTTGGAAAGGATCAAAAACAGCACCTCGAGATGACTCGTGATATCGCGATCAAATTTAATGAAGCTTATGGAGTCACCTTGAAAGTCCCGGAACCGCTGATTCGCGAAGAAATGGCAACGGTAGTCGGTCTCGACGGGCAAAAGATGAGCAAGAGCTACGACAACACCATCGAAATCTTTGGTCCGGAAAAACTCATTCGAAAGAAAGTCATGAGCATCGTGACCGATTCGACGCCCGTAGAAGCGCCAAAAGACCCAACGAATTCGACCATCCTACAACTCTACCGGCTTTTCGCTTCACCGGAGCAGATTGCTTCAATGGAGGATGCTTTTCGGGCTGGTGGAACCGGCTATGGAGAATTCAAAAAGCAGTTATTTGACGCCATCTGGAATACGTTCGCTCCGATGCGGGCTCGTCGTGCTGAATTGGAAGCCAACCCAGATTACCTGGAGGAGGTACTTCAAGCAGGAGCGCTTCGTGCCACTGAGGTCGCGAAGAAAACGCTCGAAAAAGTTCGAACGGCGGTAGGACTAGCTTAGAATTCGTTGCAAATTTTCCAAATTAGCCTCTACTTTCAGAATTTTCCCCCCTCGCGATCTCCCGATGTCGAATAAATCGAGTTTTGAGAAGTCCATGAAGGTCTCCTTAAAAGGGATCAGATAAAAGAAGGTGGCTCTGCCGCGCAGCGCCAAAAGTTATAGAAGGCTATGATTAACAGTAATACATCCCACAGATCCGATGATCCTCTCGCCTCCGAAAAGATTCAGGTGGATCGAAAAGTTTTCTTTCTCGACCTGAAAGAGAATCAACGTGGGCGTTTTCTTAAGATCACCGAGGATGTGAGTGGGAGACGCGATACAATTATGTTGCCGGCCAGCGGGTTCCGAGATTTTGTGGATGCCCTCAGCCGGATCGTTGATCTCGAGGAAAGGCTCTAGTTCGGCAGCTGCCGGATCGGACCCGAAAGCAAATGGACGGATAGTTTGGCGGCTGCTGGGCAAACCGCTGACCGCGTCGATCCGCCGAGGCGGACTCAGGTACCGCTTCGCGGAGAAGAGATGATCATTACATTTGTTCGCGAACCGAATTCAGCGGCCCGTCCATACGGCCCGTTGGTTCGCGTTAAAATCACGATTTACAATGCCGCTCAGTTACTAAACCGGACGGGCCGCTCGCTTCATGCCTAAAAACACCGATCTCCATAAAATCTTGCTGATTGGGTCCGGACCGATCGTTATCGGGCAGGGCTGCGAATTTGATTATTCCGGAGTACAGGCCTGCAAGGCTTTGCAGGAAGAGGGGTATGAGGTCGTCTTGGTAAATTCCAATCCAGCTACAATCATGACTGATCCGGAGTTTGCGGCCAGTACTTATATTGAGCCGATTACTCCTGAAGTTGTTGAGCTGATTATCGCTCAGGAAAGACCGGACGCACTTTTACCGACCGTCGGCGGCCAAACTGCGCTCAACACCGCAATGGAGTTACATCGGCGGGGAGCGCTCACCCGGTACGGAGTAAAACTGATCGGCGCCAATGCCGTAGCGATTGCCAAGGGAGAAGATCGCCAGCTCTTCAAAAGCGCCATGCAGCGCATCGGACTTGATGTGCCTCGCTCTGGAGTCGCTCACAGCGAGGCCGAAGCTCAGACGGTGGCCGGTCAGATTGGCTCTTTTCCCTTAATCATTCGTCCTGCTTTTACCCTGGGTGGCGCGGGCGGCGGCATCGCTTACAATCGGGAGGAGTTTGATGAGATCGTCCATCGCGGATTAGAACAGTCGCCCGTTACCGAGGTGCTCATTGAAGAGTCACTCCTTGGCTGGAAGGAATTTGAAATGGAAGTGATGCGCGATCGAGCGGACAATTGCGTTGTTATCTGCTCAATCGAGAATTTTGATCCGATGGGCATTCACACCGGCGATTCGATCACGGTAGCTCCAACGCAGACGCTGACGGACCGTGAATACCAGTTGATGCGAGATGCTTCGTTCGCGGTAATCCGCGAAATCGGCGTTGAGACCGGAGGGTCGAATATACAATTCGCCGTGAATCCAGAAAACGGACGAATGGTTGTGATTGAGATGAACCCGCGAGTCTCGCGCTCTTCCGCTCTCGCCTCCAAGGCCACCGGGTTCCCGATCGCTAAGATCGCGGCTAAGCTCGCCGTCGGTTACACCCTGGATGAAATCCGCAACGATATCACTCGCGAAACACCGGCCAGCTTTGAACCAGTGATCGATTATTGCGTCGTCAAGATCCCGCGTTTCGCGTTCGAAAAATTCCCGCAAGCCGATCCCACATTGACAACTCAGATGAAGAGCGTGGGCGAGGCGATGGCAATCGGCCGAACGTTTAAAGAAGCTTTTCAGAAAGCAATTCGGTCTCTGGAAATTGGCAGATTTGGATTTGGGGCTGACGGCAAAGATCGCGAGCCGAGATTGGAGAATGGCGATTGGAATGTCGAAGAGATCCAACGTAAGCTTTTGAATCCTTCCTGGGATAGAATCTTTTTTATTCGTTACACCCTGCTAGCGG
>Ga0208990_1000218_pt1 | contig 12187 bp, 12 predicted proteins | sample MedBloCARef_M3_FD_187854 | JGI IMG/M metagenome (GOLD analysis project Ga0208990, IMG submission 187854) | Forest soil microbial communities from El Dorado National Forest, California, USA - Mediterranean Blodgett CA Ref_M3 (SPAdes) (version 2) | ecosystem: Environmental > Terrestrial > Soil >...
GGCGTCTCAGCGAACGATACTAGAAGCGCTACTGCTGCGAGCCGTGGCCTTGCGCGTATCCGCGATCCCACACGGCCTTCGTGTTGCGCGGATTCACCGGGCTGCCGCGCAGCAAGCGGCGCTCTGCGCGCTCGAGGGCGAACTGTACGGCGTCGGGAGAGTCGTGCCGGGGCAGCGCGGCGGTATATGCCTTGACGGCCGCTTCGTCGTTGCCGGTCTCGGCCAGGCAATTGCCCTTTTCGAACAGCGCTTCCGCACCCTTCTGCGTGCCGTGATACTTCCGCTCCACGGCATCGTATGCGGCGATCGCGTCCTGGTGCCGTCCGGAGAGGTGATAGCTCGATGCGGAGAGCAGCGCGGCCGCGGGGGCGAGCTTTGACCTGGGCCATCGCCGCTGCAGCTCGGAGGCGGCTGTGCGGGCGTCGTGGAACTGGCCCTGGTCGAGGAGCGCCCGCGCGATCTTCATCTGGGCGGCGTCCGCGCCTGGCCGGTCGGGAGCGGTGGCCACTTGATCGCGCCAGGCCTCCAGGGCGCCCTTCACGTTGCCGATCCGCATGTCGAGATCGCCGAGCCGCACGCGGGCCTCGAACGCTTCGGCCGAAGTCGGGTACCGCTTGACCAGCTCGCGGTACTCGGAGGCGGCGCAGCGTGGATCGTCGAGATACACCGCGCAGAGATCGCCCGCGAGCTTGAGCGTGCCACGGCGGACGGTGTCCACCTTCTGCCCCTGCTCGTCGCGCAGCGTGAGCAGGATGGCGCGAGCTTCCAGCAACGCGGTCTTGTGGTGGCCGGCCAGCGCGAGGTCTCGCGCGTGCTGCAGCCGTGCTTGAGGACGCCCGCAGGCTGCGAGCATCGCTGCCATCGTCGCGAGGAAGATCGTTCGCGTCACGAGGAATTCGGTACCACCCCGGGAAGGACACCGCAACGCAGGAATCGTGCGCCGGGGTAGAGCGGTGTAGGTGTTTCAGCTCTCACCAGCAGCGGCGACCGGCGCGATCACGTATCCGCGCGTCGCATGCGGCCAGCGCCCGGCAACCCTTCAGGACTCGCCGTCCGGCGGCGAGCCGTCGTCGTCCTCGTCGGCCTGCTCCGAGGCGACGGCAGCGGCGGCATCGGCTTCGCGCTCTTCCGGTGCCCGGGTCGCCCCGACCACCTTCTCCCCGTCCTGCGAAAGCGCCATGACGCGCACGCCCTGGGTATTGCGGCCGATGATCGAGACGTCGGCGACGCGGCTGCGGATCAGGGTGCCCTTGTTGGTGATGATCATCACCTGATCGGCATCGGTGACCTGGAGCATCGCCACCACGTTGCCGTTGCGATCGCCCGTCTTGATGTCGATCACGCCCTTTCCACCCCGGTGCGTCAGCCGGTACTCCTCGATCGCCGTGCGTTTTCCGTAGCCGTTCTCGGTCATGGTGAAGAGCGTGGCGCCGGGGCGGGCCAGCTCGGCGCCCACGACCCGATCGCCCTGCTCCAGCGTGATGCCCTTCACGCCGAACGCGGCCCGGCCCATCGAGCGGACCTCCTTCTGATCGAACCGGATGGCCATGCCCTGCGAGGTGCCGATGATCACGTCCTCGTCGCCCTTCGCGTGCATGACCGCCACCAGCTCGTCGTCGTCCTCGATGGACAGTGCCCTCAGGCCGCTCGGTCGAGGCCGCGCGAACGCCTCCAGCTTGGTGCGCTTGATGAGACCGTTCTGCGTGACGAAGATGATGTACGGCCCCGCCGCGACCTGGACCGCCTTCGCGGCGACTCGGGACGCCTCGCTCTCCTCGACCTCCTCGCCCTCCGCCTGCTCTTCAGCGGCTGCGGGCTCCTCCGCGGCTTCCGTTCCGTCCTCGTCGTCCTTCTTCGCCGCCCGCAGCTCCTTCACCGCGCGCAGCGCCGCGATCTTCTCGCCCTCCGCGAGCGGGACCAGGTTGACGATCGCCTTGCCCCGGGCGGCGCGCCCGGCCTGCGGCAGCTCATGCACCTTGAGCCAGAACACGCGACCCTTGCTGGTGAAGATGAGCACGTACGCATGCGTGCTGGCGACGAAGATCTGCTCGATGAAGTCCTCTTCGGTGGTGCCCGCGCCGGCCTTCCCGCGCCCTCCGCGCCGCTGCGCGCGGTAGAGGGAGACCGGATTCCGCTTCACGTAACCCTGGTGGCTGAAGGTGACCACCATGTCCTCTTCGGCGATCAGGTCCTCGTCGGAGAGGTCGCTGGCCTCGCCCTGGATGTCGGTGCGGCGTGGGTCCGCGAAGAGGCCCTTCACCTCGCGCAGCTCGTCCTTGATCACGTCGAGCAGGAGCTTCTCCGAGCCGAGGATCGCCTGGAGCCGCGTGATCAGGGTCTGCACTTCGGCCAGCTCCGAGACGATCTTCTCCTTTTCCAGGCCGGTGAGGCGCTGCAGCTGCATCTCGAGGATCGCCTTGGCCTGGATCTCGCTCAGCTCGTAGAACTTCTGCAGCTTTTGCGAAGCCTCGTCCCGCGAGGCGCTGGCCTTGATCAGCGCGATGATCTCGTCGATGTGATCGAGCGCAATCTTGTACCCGAGCAGGATGTGCTCGCGCTCTTTCGCCTTGCGCAGCTCGTAGCGGGTCCTGCGCGTGACCACGTCGCGGCGGTGGGCGATGAAGCGCTCGAGGATGGCCTTCAGCCCCAGCGTGCGCGGCTGTCCGTGATCGATCGAGAGCATGGTGGCGCCGAACGAGTCCTGGAACAGCGAGCTGTGCTGGTAGAGGTTGTTGAGCACCACGCCGGTGATCGCGTCGCGCTTCGTCTCCACCACCGCGCGGATGCCTTCGCGGGAGGACTCGTCGCGGAGGTCGCTGATGCCCTCCAGCTTCTTGTCCTTCACCAGGTCCGCCATCGACTGGATCGCCCGCGCCTTGTTGACCTGATACGGCACTTCGGTGACGACGATGCGCTCGCGCTCGGTGCGCTTGTCGATCTCCACCTCCACCTTGGCGCGCATGCGCAGGATCCCGCGGCCGGTCTCGTAGAGCGCGCGGATGGGCGATACTCCCATCAGGATCCCGCCGGTGGGGAAATCCGGACCCTGGATGCCGCCCAGCAGGGTGCCGCCGAGCTTGGGGTCGAGGATCTGGCCGAGCGGTGCCTCGGGATGATCGATGAGGTGCACCACGCTTTCGATCACCTCGCCGAGGTTGTGGGGCGGGACGTTCGTGGCCATGCCCACTGCGATTCCCGCGCTGCCGTTGACCAGGAGGTTGGGAAAGCGCGTCGGGAGGACCAGCGGCTCGGTGGTGGAGTCGTCGAAGTTGGGGCCGAAGTCGACGGTGTCCTTGTCGATGTCGGCCAGCATCATCTCGGCCAGGCGGGTGAGGCGCGCCTCGGTGTACCGGTAGGCGGCCGCCGAGTCGCCGTCGATGCTGCCGAAGTTGCCCTGCCCGTCCACGAGCGGGTGCCGCAGGTTCCACTCCTGCGCCAGGCGCACGAGCGCGTCGTAGACCGAAGCGTCGCCGTGCGGGTGGTACTTCTTCAGCACCTCGCCCACGGTTCCGGCGGCCTTGCTGTAGCGCTTGTTGTGCAGCATCCCCTGGTCGAACATCGCGTAGAGAATCCGGCGATGGACGGGCTTGAGCCCGTCGCGCACGTCGGGCAAGGCGCGCCCGACGATGACGGACATCGAGTAGTCGAGATACGCCTGGCGCATCTCGTCTTCGATGGCGACGGGAACGAGCTGGGGACCGGTTGCTTCAGCCATTCATTTTCCTCTGGGAAGGACCCGTTGTTGTACCCGGTTTGCGCGCTTCCGGCCATTGGAAACACGGCGGCAAAACCACCCTGATGTCCAGTGGTTCTGCCCCTGGCGCGGCCCGGCGGCAGGCCGCTAGAGATTGTCGAGATGGCGGCGCGCTTCGCGGCCCGCGTCGCTGCGCGGGTCGGCGTCTTCCGCCTTCTGGAACCACTCGCGAGCGGCCGCCTTGTCGCCCTTCAGCTTGAGCGCGATGCCCTTGCCGAGCAGCGCGCCCGCGTGGCGGCGGTCCATCGCCAGCGCCTTGTCGAACTCGGCGACCGCCTTCTCCAACTCGCCGTCGCCGAGAAGCTTGCGCCCTTCGGCCGCGTGATGGTCGGCGTTGGAGACGAACTCCACGTCCAGGATCGCCTTCCCGACCACGTGGCCGAGCACCACCCGGAGCGGGCCGAACCACCAGAAGCTCGCCACCTCCGCCGCCGCCACCACCGCGATCGGCATCTCGGCGATCTGCTTGCCGCGGAACTTGATCCGCACCCGCGTGTGCTGGCCCTTGGACATGAGATTCCGGGCCTGCTCGGAGACCTTGGCAAACGCTCCGTCCAGCCCCTCGGAGACGTCGACCACCATCCTCTCCGCGGCGGGCTTCGCCCGGTCCGCGAGCTCGCGCACCTTCTTCGCGGCGCGGTCGGCCAGGTCGCTCCATTCGCTGCCGCCGTTCGTCGGTGCCGCCCGCGTCCCTTCCGCCTTGGACCCCTTGCGCTGCTCGGCTGGCTGCCTGGCCTTGCGGGTGACCTTCCTGCGCCGGCTCTTCGCCTCGGGCATCGCTCGCGCCTCCGCGCTTGGAACAGGGGCTAGTATGCTCGGGCCGGGCCGCAGTCGCCATCCCCGCGTGCTAGGCTTCGCGCCTCATGCCGGTGACCCGAGAACGCGTCGATCCCCAGCGCGATCAGAGCGACCTGGGGCTCGTGCACCGGCGCTGGATCGTGCCGGACGACGTTCAAAGGCCCATGCCGTTGCAGAACCTGTCGCGGCTGTGGCGGGGGTTGATCGAGCTGCGCGTGCTCGATCCCGGCTCGGAGGCGCGCCTTTCGCGCGCGGGCGGCGAGACGCTGGAGCTGCCGGTCGCCGCCAGCCCGGGAGCGCTGCTCGCCGGCGCCGGCAGCGCAAGCCTGATCACGCAGGTGGTGTGGACCGACGAAGACGACCGGCGCGATCCCTACGCGCTCGAGGGCGAGCCTGATCCCGAGGGCTTCAGGGACTACACGCTCTACGCCATCGATGTTCCGGGCCGCGTCCTCCTCCCCATCGCTCCAGTGGCCCGGCTCTGCGCACATTGCGGCCGGCGCGTGGACGTCGAGCTGCCCCGCTTCGGAGAGGGCGTCCTGCTCGATCTGGACGAGCCTGTCTGCACTTGCGGCGCGAAGCCCGATCTTGCCCGCGACCGGGCAGAGCTCCGGAACGGGGCGGTCTTCCTCTTCGAGGAGCTCTCCTGCCGCGCCGCGCTCAGCATCGAGCTGCCGCGGGCGCCACGGAGCGAGGAGCTCCCCGACGCTCAGGTGGCGCAGCTCATCCGGGACACCCTGGGCGGGACGGACGAGCTCGCGGACGACGCGGTCCCGCCCGCGGAGTGATCCGGCCCGCGGTTTGCGTAAGGACCCTGCGCGACCGGTCGGCTGTCTCGAACTGAGACCGGCGCGGGGGCTTCATGCATCGCGACCGGTGGTCGCGGCCCGTGATCGCGGCCGCGACGGAAGTGCACCGCATCCTCGGTCCCGGCCTGCCGGAGACGGTGTACAAGGTCGCGCTGGCCGAGGAGCTGCGCCGCAGGAGCATCCCGTTCGAACGCGACAAGACGGTCCCGATCCGCTACCGGGATCTCGTTCTGGTCACCGGGCTCCATCTCGATCTGGTCGTCGGGGGCGAGCTGATCGTCGACGCGATCAGCGTCGGACGGATGACCCAATGGCATCGCGCCCGCCTGGCGACGCACGTGAAGTTGTCGGGCTGCCCCCTCGGGCTGCTGATCAACTTCAACGTTCCGGTGCTGAAGCGCGGCGTTCGCAGGCTCAAGACGCCGCCAGCTTGACCTCAGGGTACGGGTACGCGGGCGACGAATGCGCGGGCGGCGGCGCGCTCCACCTGGGCGAGCTCGATCTTGAAATTCGGGTCGTCGGGACTCATCGACGCGAGCTTGGTCTGCAGCTCCTTCAACTCGGCGGCGGCGCGACCGGGATCGATCTGCTCCGCGCGGAGCGCCTCTTCCACCAGGACCCGGACCTTGTCGTTGCTCACCTCGGCGAACCCCTCGCCGACCGCGTAGCGGTGCTCGGTGCCCGCGATCACGTAGACGAGCTCGCCAGCCGCCAGCGCGGCGACGAGCGGGGTATGCCGGGGGCGGATCCCGAAGCTGCCCTCGACGCCCGGCAGCCGGATCTCGTCGCACTCCGTGGTGAGGACGCGCTGCTCGGGAGTGACGATCTCGACGGAGAGGGCCATGGTCAGCGCGCCAGCGTCTTCGCCTTCTCCACGGCTTCGTCGATGTTGCCGACCATGTAGAAGGCCTGCTCGGGCAGATTGTCGTGCTTGCCGTCCAGGAGCTCCTCGAAGGAGCGGATGGTGTCCTCGAGCTTCACGTACTTGCCCTTGAAGCCGGTGAACTGCTCGGCCACGTGGAACGGCTGGCTGAGGAAACGCTGCACCTTGCGGGCGCGGGCCACCGTCAGCTTGTCGTCGTCGGACAGCTCGTCCATCCCGAGGATGGCGATGATGTCCTGCAGCTCCTTGTACCGCTGCAACACCGACACCACCCGCCGGGCCGTGCGGTAGTGGCGCTCGCCGACGATCTGCGGGTCGAGGATGCGGCTGGTGGAGTCGAGCGGGTCCACCGCGGGGTAGATGCCGATCTCGGTGAGCGCGCGGGAGAGCACGGTGGTCGCGTCCAGGTGGGCGAACGCGGTCGCCGGCGCGGGGTCGGTCAGGTCGTCGGCCGGCACATAGATGGCCTGCACCGAGGTGATCGCGCCCTTCTTGGTGGAGGTGATGCGCTCCTGCATCTCGCCCATCTCCGTCGAGAGGGTCGGCTGGTATCCCACCGCGCTGGGGATGCGCCCGAGGAGCGCGGAGACTTCCGAGCCCGCCTGGGTGAAGCGGAAGATGTTGTCGATGAAGAGGAGCATGTCGCGGCCCTCCTCGTCGCGGAAGTACTCGGCGATGGCCAGCGCGCTCAAGGCGACCCGGGCGCGGGCGCCGGGCGGCTCGTTCATCTGCCCGAACACCAGCACGGCAAGGCTCTTCTCGAGATCGTGCGGCTTGATCACCGCATTCTCGCCGCCCTCCTGGAACTCGGTGTACAGGTCGTTTCCTTCGCGGGTGCGCTCGCCGACCCCCGCGAACACCGAGAAGCCGCCGCGTTGCTTGGCGACGTTGTTGATCAATTCCTGCAGCAGCACCGTCTTGCCCACGCCGGCGCCGCCGAAGAGGCCGATCTTGCCGCCGCGCAGGTAGGGCGCGAGCAGGTCGATGACCTTGATGCCGGTCTCGAACGGCACCATGCGAACGTCCTGCTCGATGAAGGTGGGCGGGTCACGGTGGATGGGCAGCCGCCGCGTGGCGTGGATCGGACCCTTCTCGTCGACCGGTTCGCCCACCACGTTGAGGATGCGTCCGAGCACGCCTTTGCCGACCGGCACCGAGATGGGCCCGCCGGTGTTCCTGACCGGCTGGCCGCGGATCAGGCCGTCCGTCGCGTCCATCGCGATGCAGCGCGCGGTGTTCTCGCCCAGGTGCTGGGCCACCTCGATGGTGAGGTTGTCCGCCTGGTCGGAGATGCTGGGGTTCGAGAGCGTCAGGGCGGTGAAGATCTCCGGCAGCGCGCCGGGCGGAAATTCCACGTCCACCACCGGCCCGATCACTTGCGTGATCTTGCCGAGCTTCTGAGTTTCACTGATCGCGACGGCCATGTCTTCAATCCTTATTTCATCGCCTCGGCGCCGGACACGATCTCCATCAGCTCCTTGGTGATCGATGCCTGGCGGGCGCGGTTGTACTGGAGCGAGAGACGCTCGATCATCTCGTTGGCGTTCTTGGTGGCGGAGTCCATCGCCGTCATGCGGGCGCCGTGCTCCGCCGCCTCGGATTCCAGCAGGGAGCGCCAGATCTGCATGGCGAGTTGCCGGGGAATGAGGTGCTCGAGCAATGCGGGTCGCGACGGCTCGTAGAGATGCTCCGGCTCGATGAACCCGCCCGGCGCCGGCTTCTCCTCCGCCGGCGGAGCAACGATCGGGAGAAGCTGGGTGAAGGTGATGGCCTGCGTCATCGCCGACTTGAACTGGTTGTAGAGCAGGTAGACGGCGTCGAGCTTCCGCTCGCGGAACTCCACGATCAGGTCCTCGGCCACCTGCCTGGCCATCGTGAAGCGGAGCCTGCCGAAGAAGCCGACGTAATCCTTCCGGGTCTCGATTCCCCGCCTCTTCGCGAAATCGCGGCCGCGCCGGCCGATGGTAGAGAACCGGATGGCCTCGTACTTGTCTTCCTCTTCCACCAGGAAGCGCTGCGCCCGGCGGATGATGTTCGAGTTGAAGCCGCCGCAGAGCCCGCGATCGCTGGTCAGCAGCACCACCTCGATCCGGCGCGGGTTCTCGCGCACCTCCATCAGCGGGTGCGGCGGGACCTCCGCCGCCGCCCGCGCCCGGGCGAGAGACCCGAGCAACTCGCTCAGCGCCTGCGCATAAGGCCGCGTGCGCAACACCGCGTCCTGCGCGCGGCGCAGCTTGGCGGCGGCGACCAGCTTCATCGCCTTGGTGATCTTCTGCGTGTTCCGCACCGATTTGATCCGGGTGCGGATGGCGCGAAGGGAGGCCATCTACGCTGCCTTGGCGGCCGACGCCTTGAAGACGCTCTTGAACTCCTCCAGGGCGGCGTCCAGCGCGGTGCGCACGTCGTCGGTCAGGTCCTTCTTCTCGCGCAGGAGCTTGAGCACCGCGGGGTGGCGGGTGTCCATGAACTCGATCAGCTCCTTCATGTACCGCTGCACGTCGGAGACCGGGATGTTCCGGATCCAGACCACGCCGCTCTTGTCCTTCTGGGTGCCGGCGTAGATCTGCACGATCTGCTTCTCCACCGGCATCGGCTCGTACTGGCCCTGCTTGAGGATCTCGGTCAGGCGCACGCCGCGCTCCAGCGTCTCCTGCGTGGCCTTGTCCAGGTCCGATCCGAATTGCGCGAACGCGGCCAGCTCGCGGTACTGCGCGAGCTCGAGGCGGAGCGAGCCGGCGATCTTCTTCATTGCCTTGATCTGCGCCGCTCCGCCGACGCGCGACACCGAGATGCCCGCGTTGATCGCGGGACGCTGGCCGGCGTTGAAGAGGTCCGTCTCGAGGAAGATCTGCCCGTCAGTGATGGAGATGACGTTGGTGGGAATGTACGCGGAGACGTCACCCGCCTGGGTCTCGATGATGGGCAAGGCGGTGAGCGATCCCCCGCCGCGCTCCTTGGAGAGCTTGGCGGCGCGCTCGAGGAGCCGGCTGTGGAGGTAGAAGACGTCCCCCGGATATGCCTCGCGGCCCGGCGGGCGCCGCAGGAGGAGTGAGAGCTGCCGGTACGCGACCGCCTGCTTGGACAGGTCGTCGTACACGATCAGCGCATGCTTGCCGTTGTCGCGGAAGTACTCGCCCATGCTCACGCCGGTGTACGGCGCGAGGAACTGCAGCGGCGCAGGGTCCGCGGCGCCGGCCGTGATCACGGTCGTGTACTCCATCGCGCCGAACTGGTTCAGCTTGTCCACGACGCGGGCGACCGTCGACTGCTTCTGGCCGATCGCGACGTAGAAGCAGAACATGTTCTGGCCCTTCTGATTGATGATCGTGTCGACCGCCACCGCCGTCTTGCCGGTCTGGCGGTCCCCGATGATCAGCTCGCGCTGCCCGCGGCCGATGGGGATCATCGCATCGATGGCCTTGATGCCCGTCTGCATCGGCTCCTTCACCCCCTCGCGGGCGACGATGCCGGGCGCCTTCACCTCGATCTTGCGACGTTCCTTGCCGCCCAACGGACCTTTGCCGTCGATGGGCTCGCCGAGCGCGTCGAGGACGCGACCCACCACCTCGGGGCCCACCGGCACGTCGGCGATGCGGCCGGTGCGCTTGACGATGTCTCCTTCGCGCAAGTGCTGCTGCTCGCCCATCAGCGCGATGCCGACGGAGTCCTCGTCCAGGTTCAGCACCAGTCCCGTCAGGCCGTGGGGAAACTCGACCAGCTCGCCCGCCATCACGCCTTCGAGGCCGTAGACCCGCGCGATGCCGTCGCCCGTCGAGAGGACGGTGCCCGTCTCGCTGATCTCGACCTTCTTGCCGTAGCCCTTGATCTGCTCGCGGAGGATGCGGCTGATCTCGTCCGCCCGGATTTCCGCCATATGCTCTGCTCCGTGATTCGAAGGGTTTTACAAGGGCGCGTTCTTGAGCTCCTGGCGCAACCGCTCGAGCTGTGTGCGCAGGCTGCCGTCCAACAGGGTCGTGCCCACCTGTGCGACCACGCCGCCGATCAGCGAGGAATCGGTCTGCGGCTCCAGGACCACCGAACGGCCGGTCATCCGTCCGATCGCGTCGCGCAGCCGGTCCACCTGGTCCTCGCCGAGTGGACGGGCCGAAGTGACCGTGGCCCGGATGCGACCCGCCTGCTGATCCACCATCGCCCCGAAGATCCGCGCGATGTGCGGCAGGTCGCCGATGTGCTGCCGCTCGAGCAGCAGGTGGAGGAAGTTGACGCTCAGGGGGGAAAGCGTGAGCGCGCTCGCGAGCGCGTCGATCGCCGCTTGCCGATCCGGCAGCGAGTAGCCGGGGTTCTCCAGGAGGATACGGAGCTCGCGGTTCGCCCTGATCGTCTCGACGACTCGTTCCAGCTCTTCCCCGTACTGCTCCGGGCGGCCTTCCTCCAGACCGAGCGAGAGCAGGGCGCGAGCGTAACGTCTGGCGACGCTGGAGGGGATCAAATGGTGGGCTCCCTGCAAAAACCGTGAAGGCGCGGCTACCTAACACGTGACACTCGAAGGGTCAATGCGGTGCGGCGTCGAATGGCCGTGTGTAGTGTTTGCCGCATGAAGCTCATCGTCCAGGGCAAGCAGATGCGCATTACCGAGGGCATGCGGCGGTTCGCGGAGGAGCACGTGGTCAGGCCCCTGCGCCGGTTCTACGATGACGAGGCTGCCGAGCTGCGTGTCGAGGTGGGTCGCGAGAACGGAAATCGCGGCGAGTCGACAGAGTGCCATCTCACGTTCCGCATGCCGGGCGCCCGGACCATCCAGATCGAGGAGAGCACGCCCGACCCCTACGCTTGCCTCGAGCTGGCGGCCGACCGGCTGGTCCGGGCCGCGAAGAAGGAAGTGGGCAAGAGGCGCTGGTCGAAAGGACGCCACAGGCACCACCCGCTGGCGACCGCAGTCGCGGAGGGCGGGGTTCCCGGCGGCCTGGTCGAGGACCTTCCGCAAGGGCGCGCTCTTCGCCGCGTCGAGCAGCAGCTCTCGGTTCGCCGCCCGCGCAAGAAGTAACCGGAACAGGCGCCGGAATAGCAGGCTTGGCTGCGCCCCTTGACGGGGCCGGAGGCTGCTTTACGTTGCGCTCGCTGACGGGAACGAGGGGCTAAGCCCCTGGTATCTCGTGTGGTTTTTACTTTTGCCAAAAGGAGCACAGGTATGGCCATCGTTCGTCGAAATGACCCCTTCCGCGACCTGGTCGCGCTGCAGGATCAGCTCTTCCGCACGTTCGACGCCGCCTACCGCGGCAGCGGCCGCGAGGACGAGCAGTCGATGGTTGCGACGTGGACGCCGCTGGTCGACGTCTTCGAGGACCATGAGGGCATCACGCTCAAGGTGGAGCTGCCCGAGGTGGACGCCAAGGACGTCGAGATCCAGGTGGAGGGCAACACGCTCACCCTCAAGGGCGAGCGCAAGCTGGAGCGCGAGGACAAGCGCGACGGCTACCACCGGATCGAGCGCACCTACGGCGCGTTCAGCCGCACCTTCACGCTCCCCAACACGGTGGACGTGGAGCACATCACCGCGGAGTCGAAGGACGGCGTGCTGCGGGTCTTCCTGCCCAAGAAGGCGGAGACCAAGCCCCGGCAGATCAAGGTCGGCGTCGCGGCGCCGCACACGCAGTCGGCGCCGGGCAGCAAGCAGTAACCAGCCATTCCTATCCCAGAGCGAAACCGCGGGGCGCCCAGCGCTCTGCGGTTTCGCTTTTCAGGGCGCCTTCGGCGTCAGCAGCAGATGCGTTCCGCCGGCCCGGCGCGAATACGCGAGGATCTGGCCGCGCGCGTTGATCGCTTGCGCTCCATCGATCCGCCGCGGCCACTCTACGATGGGCTGCGGCTGCAGCAGATCGTTGACGTCGTACAGCGCGCCGTCGTGCCTGAGAACCAGAATTGCCGAATCGCCCTCCGAGATCGGCACCCAGATGGCAACCACCGCGTCTCCGGCGCCGTTGG
>Ga0208990_1000220_pt1 | contig 12158 bp, 8 predicted proteins | sample MedBloCARef_M3_FD_187854 | JGI IMG/M metagenome (GOLD analysis project Ga0208990, IMG submission 187854) | Forest soil microbial communities from El Dorado National Forest, California, USA - Mediterranean Blodgett CA Ref_M3 (SPAdes) (version 2) | ecosystem: Environmental > Terrestrial > Soil >...
CAACGTTGTGGTCGGGTTGTTGACCCGAAGTGCTGCACCCGCGCCTCCCATTGTCGAGCTTACCGACCGACCCGACGCGCGCTCACCTGGCGCGGTTTCGAGATCGCGCCCTTGTGCACGCGCTCGACTCGGAACCCAAGGCCCACGTCCTCGAGCAGCTTTACGTAGGTGCCGAGCCTCGGGTCCACGATGTCGCGCTCGATGCGGCTGATCTCGGCCTGGTCGATGCCGGTGTCTTGGCGAGCCGCTCCTGACTCATGCCCAGCTTCTTTCGCTCCTCGGCAAGCTCCTGGCCCATGCGCCGGTACCGGACGAAAAGCATCCGACGAGGCCAGTTGATGCCCTCGGCCTATGCGACCGCCAGCTTCTCGGCGCCCTTGTTCCGGATTTCGACGCCATTGCCGTCTTCGAAGACGATCAGCGCTCGCCTCCAGGGGCCGACGGCCACCTGCGTCTCCGGGTGGACCTCGAACGCGCGGGAGATGAGCCGATGGGCCGCGTCGCAGTTCCCCGACCCGCAAACCCGCAGCTCGTCCTTCGGAATCATCGGGACCGCGATGGTCAAACCGTGCGCCCAGACGACGATCACGCTGACCGCGGCGCTAAACTCGACACGCCCGCAGCGGAAACAGTCGCGCTTCACCGGAATCTCACGGAGCATCAGCCTTGTCTCCCGGCCACCGGGTCGAAGCCCGGGGTCTGGACCGGAGCTATGCAGCGTTCATGCCCGCCGGATGCCGAGTGTCAGGACGTCACGCAACGCCCTGGAGCAGGATCCGGCAGTGCCTAGAGACTGAAGGGCCTGATGGCGAGAGACTACGACGTGGAATCCAGACCGCCGCCCGAAAATCCGTACTTCTTCAAGCGATCGACGAAGGAGCTTCGGCTGAGAGCCAGCCGGCGCGCAGCCTCCGACTGGTTTCCGGAGACCGCGGTAAGGGTGCGGGCAATGATGCCTCGTTCGAAGGCTTCGACCTGCTCGCGCAAGCCAAGGCTGGCATCGAAGGTCGACTCGGCAGGCTGGTCCGCGGAATTGGACGGGGCGCCAGCCGTGAACGCCTCGGCGCCGATCTCGCCGCTCCCGCCTTGCAGCGCGACCAGCCGCGCGACCGTGTTCTCCAGCTGCCGGACGTTGCCCGGCCAGTTCGCCCTGCGCAGCGCCTCGACCAGCGCGGGTGAGAGACGCACGTCCTCCATTCCGAATCGGTCGCCGTAGCGGCGCGCAAAATCCGCGGCCAGCGACGGGATGTCTTCCCGATGTTCGCTCAGCGGCGGAACCACCAGCTCCACCACCGCGAGCCGGTAATAGAGGTCCTCGCGAAAACGCTGCTTCTTCGCCTCGGCGGCCAGGTCCCGATTCGTGCACGCCACGATGCGCACGTCGACCTTTTCCACCCGCCCCGCCCCGACGGGCTGGATCTCCCCTTCCTGCAGCGCGCGAAGCAGCTTCGCCTGTACGGGCGCGGACAGCTCGCCGACTTCGTCGAGCACCAGCGTGCCGCGGTTTGCTTGCGCGAAGAACCCTGGCCGGGCGCTGGTCGCGCCGGTAAACGCGCCGCGCGCGTGCCCGAACAGCTCCGCCTCGGCCAGCTCGCCAGGAATGGCGGCGCAGTTGAAGCGCACCAGAGGTCCGGCTGCCCGGTGGCTCTGTGCATGGATGAGAGAGGCGATCAGCTCCTTGCCGGTCCCTGTCTCGCCCCGGATGAGCACCGTGATGTCCTTCGGCGCGAGCCTGTTCACCGCGTCGAGCAGCCGCTGCATCGGCGGCGACTCTCCGACGATGCTGCGCCCGATCGCCTTCTCCGCGCTGAGCCGGCGGTTCTGCACTCGCAGCGCACGTGCTTCCACCGCCCGATCGATCACCAGCGAGATCTCGTCGATCTCGAACGGCTTGGTGACGTACTCGTAGGCGCCGCTCTTCATCGCGCGAACGGCAACCCGCTCGGAGCCGTGTGCCGTCAGCAGGATGACTGGGAGTGACTCGTCGCGTTCCCGGATGGCTTGTATGAGCTGCACGCCATCCATCTCGGGCATCGAATAGTCGGTGATCACCGCATCGACGCCCTCGAGCCGGGAGAGCGCCTCCGCGCCCGATCGGGCCAGGACGGGCTCGTGTTTGAGCTTTTCCGCGAGCCGCTGCAAGGCGAAGAGCATCGCCGGCTCGTCATCCACGAAGAGTAGACGCGCCATCGCTTCTCCTCGAAACGGGCAGGATTCCGGTAGCCGTGGTTCCCCGGCCCTCCGCACTGCTGTACTCGAGCGCTCCTCCGTGCTGCACGAACGCAGCGCGTGCCAGCGACACGCCGAGTCCCGTACCTTCGTTCCGCGTGGTGAAGAAGGGCGTGCCGACCTGCTCCAGCACCTCCGGCGGCATTCCGCGTCCGGAGTCGCGAACGGCGACCTCCACCATCGTGTCTCGCCGACCGATCGCGATCTCGACACTGCCGCCGCGCGGTGTGGCTTGCACCGCGTTCGCCACCAGGTTGATCAACGCCTCCTTGAGGCGCCGCGGATCTGCGTCCAGGAGCGCGTCACCGCGCCGTCGCAAGGCTATGCCGCTCTTTTCCGCGTGCGGCCCGAGGAGCAGGAGGACCTCGTCGCTCAGCGCGCCCAGGTCGACGCGTTCGATCGACACCTGCTCGAAGGGCCGGGAGAACGACAGGTACTCCTGGAGGATGCCCCTCATCCTGTCGATCTCGGTGCGGGCAACGTGCAGCCCTTCGCGGGAGGAAGCGTCGGCCGGATCCTGGGCGGCGAGTTCCACCAGCGTCTTGATTGCCGCCAGGGGGTTTTTCAGCTCGTGCGAGAGCTTGGCGCTCAGCTGCTCCATGTCTCGCGCGCGGGCGAGCGCGCGTTCGACCATTTCCTCGCGCGCGCGCGCAAGCTGGGCGGCGCTTTCGCCGATCTGCCGGGTGATGATCAGCACGTATTTGGTGTGCCACGCTCCACCCGTGGCAAGCCCCAGGAGAAGGATCATCCAGTACGCCGGGTGGGGCACCGCAGGGCCGAACCAATGCTGGGGCAGGATCGCCATCGCCAGCAGCCCGGCTGCGATGCCCGCAAGTACCGTCTTCGATGCGCGCGACCAACCGCTCGCGACCACCAGGCCGGAGAATGGGATGAGAACGGCGGGGACCATCGGGCTGCGAATTCCACCGGTGAATACGTCGGCCAACAGCAACAACACGATCCGCGGCGTCATGCACCAGATGTCATTGGTCCACTGTTGCCGTGGAGTGGAAGCGATCGTTTGCGCGTCTGTGCGCAGTTGCCACCGGTAGAATCCGAGAGTCACGGAAAAGGTCGCGGCGAGGGCCAGAACGCGCCAGGTCGGGTACTCGGCGACCGCGAGCGCCGCGACGACGAACACGCCAGCGCTGGCCAGCCACGCCTGTCTACCGCGTGCCGCGGTGAGATGGGCCGACAGGGCGCGCGCCCGATACCATTGGCCGCGCTCGGCTGCTTCGAGGGACCGCACGTCTTCGCTGTTCGCAAGAAGCGCGCCGGGCTCCTGGGAAGGCTCAGGCACGGCGCCAGTATAGGCGCTGGCCTACGCCCTGTCGGTACTGCCGGGTCTTGCTACAGGGGGGTTGAGTGACTTCCCGACAGCCGGGACGCTAGGGTTCGCCTTGCGTACCCTCGACCATCGTCTCCGCGGTCGGCTGTCCGGGCGCAAGACGTTGCGTCAGGCGTTCGACGGCCACGAACAGCATCGGGATGACGAAGATGGCGATGGCGGTCGCCGCCAGCGTTCCGGTGATGACGGCAGTGCCCAGGATCCTTCTCGACACGGAGCCGGCCCCCGATGCGACCCAGAGAGGCAACAGACCGAAGATGAACGCGAACGAAGTCATGACCACCGGCCGGAACCGGAGTCTCGCCCCCTCGAGCGCGGACTCCATCAGCGGCCGGCCTTTTTCCAGCTCTCCCTTGGCGAATTCCACGATCAGGATGGCGTTCTTCGCGGAGAGACCGACGAGCATCACCAGCCCGATCTGGCTGTAGACGTCCAACTCGTATCGGCGCAGGAACAGGCCGGCGAGCGCGCCGAAGACCGCGATGGGAAGGGAAAGCAGCACGCTCAACGGCAGCGACCAGCTTTCGTACAGCGCGGCGAGGATGAGGAAGACGCAGACCAAGGAGAGCACCAGCGTCTGTGTTCCGGTACCCGCCGCCTTCTTCTGCTGGTACGAAACCTCGGTCCACTCGAAACCCATCTCGCGGGGGAGCACTTCGTTCGCGACCTGCTCGAGCGCGCGCATCACCTCATCCGAGCTGTACCCAGGCGCCGGCGAGCCGATGACGTGCACGGCGCGGTACAGGTTGTAACGGTTCGTGAACTCCGGACCGTGGATCCGTCTGGTGGAAACGAACGCCGACAGCGGGACCATCTGGCCCGCGTTGTTCCGCACGTAGTAATCGCCGATGTCGCTGACCGTTTCGCGCTGATCGCCCTCCGCCTGGAGGTAGACCTTCCACTGGCGGCCGAATCGGTTGAACTGGTTGACGAATGCGCCGCCGAGGAACGCCTGCATGGTCTGGTAGACGCTGCGCAGGTCGACGCCCTGCTTGAGGACCTTGTCGCGATCGACGTCGGCGTAGATCTGCGGTACCGAGGCGCGCCAGACGGTGTTGATCGACGCGACCTCCGGGCGCTTTCGCGCGGCAGCCATGAACTCGTTCAAATGCTTCTCCAGGAATGGGACGTCAGCCCCGCTGCGGTCCTGGATCCACATCGAAAAGCCGCCTGCGTACCCGAGGCCGGGGATCGCGGGCGACGCAAAGGCAAAAGCGACCGCCTCATGGACGGTACTGGACAGCCGCTGGTTGAGCCGGCGGATGACCGCCTCTGCGGTGTGCTGTGAACCGGGACGCTCCGACCAGTTCTTGAGCGCGACGAAATAGAAGCCGCTGTTCGTCGCCGCGCTGTTGCTCAAGAGGGAGAAGCCCGCGATGGTGTTGTAGGAGTTGACTTCGGGGGTGGCTGCGAGGAGCTCGTCGATCTTGCGGGACACCGCGTCCGTACGCTCCAGCGACGAAGCGTCCTGGAGCGTGACGTTCAGGAAGAAGTAGCCCTGGTCTTCCTCGGGAACGAAACCCGTCTGGACCGTCTTGCCCGTCGCGATCGACAGGATGCTGAATGCGACAAGGATGACGGCGCCCACGATCGCTTTGCGGGCCAGGAAACCCGACCCCTTGACGTAGCCGTTGGTCGCGCGGCCGAACCAGCCGTTGAACACGGCGAAGAATCGGGCAAGCACGCCTCTCGCCTCCGTGCGCGGCCGCAGGAGCAGCGCGGACAGGGCAGGAGACAACGTCAACGCATTAAAGGCGGAGAAGAGCACGGAGACCGCGATGGTGAGGGCGAATTGCTTGTTGAGCAGGCCGGTGATGCCGCGCATGAACGCCATGGGGATGAACACTGCCGCGAGGATGACGGCGACGCTCACCACCGGCGCCGTGACTTCCTTCATCGCCGCGAGCGTAGCCTCCCTGGGCGACTCCCCCTCCTCGATGTGACGCTCGACCGCCTCCACCACCACGATGGCGTCGTCGACCACGAGACCGATGGCGAGGACGAGACCGAACAGCGAGAGCGTATTCACCGAGAAGCCGAGCATCGGGAACAGCGCGAACGTTCCGATCAACGAGACCGGCACCGCGATCAGTGGAATCAGGGTCGCGCGCCAGCTTTGCAAGAACAGGAAGACCACCAGCGCTACCAGCAGCGTGGTCTCGAGCAGCGTGATGACGATCTCGCGAATGCCCTCGGTCACGGGGATGGTGGTGTCGAGCGACGTGACGTAGTCGAGGTCGGCGGGGAACCGCGTCTTTAGATTTTCCATCGTTGCCCGGACGCCCTCCGCGACCGTGAGCGCGTTCGACCCCGGGGTCTGGAAGACGCCAAGGATGGCGGCAGGCTTGCCGTTGTACCGGGCGAGTTGCGTATAGGTCAGCGCGCCCAGCTCGATCCGTGCGATGTCGCCGAGCCTGACCGTGGAACCGTCGGGGTTCAGCCGCACGACGATGTTCGCGAACTCCTCCGGCTTGAGGAGCTGCCCCTGCGCTCTCACCGTGTACGTGAACTGCTGGCCCCGGGGAGCCGGGTCGGCGCCGATGCGTCCGGCCGGATTGACGTTGTTCTGCGCCGCGATCGCGTTCGCCAGATCGGGAACGGTGATCCCGAGCTTCGCCAGCTTGTCCGGCTTGACCCAGATGCGCATCGCGTAGTCGGCCGTCCCGAAGACCAGGACCTGCCCGACCCCGGGAACGCGATAGAGCGCGTCCGTCACGTTGATGGTCGCGTAGTTGCCCAGGAAGAGCGGATCGTAGGTCCCCTTCGGCGAGTAGAGATCGAGCACCAGGAGCGGAAGGCCGGCCGTCTGTTGAAACGTGAGGCCAAAGTTCGTCACGTCGGTGGGAAGCTGCGGTTGCGCCTGCGCCACCTTGTTCTGCGTGTTCACCTGATCGATGTCGATCGAGCTGTCGACGTCGAAGGTGACGCGGAGGGTCAGGGTGCCGTCGTTCGCGTTGACCGACTCCATGTAGAGCATGTCCTTGACGCCCGACATCTGCTGCTCGATGGGCGTCGCAACGGATCGTTCGACCGTGATCGCATCCGCCCCCGCATAGGTCGTTTTCACCTGGATCTGCGGGGGCACGATGTCCGGATACTGCGAGACTGGTAATCCGAGCATCGCGACCCCACCGACGATCACCATCAGGATCGCGATGACCATCGCCACGATCGGACGCCGGACGAAGAAGGGAGACATGGCTAGCGCCCCTCGCTCGCGACACCGGGGGCCGCGGAATCCGTGGATCCGAACGCGGCGGGTTTCGCGTTGACCCGCATGCCCGGTCGGACGCGAGCGAATCCCTCGACGATCACCTTCTCGCCAGCTTGCAGGCCTCGCTCGACGATCAGCTCATTGGCGACTTGTTGTCCACATTGCACGTTGCGAACGTCGACCTTGCCGTCGCCGTCGACCACGCCGACCTGGTACGACCCCTGGATCTCGTTGAGGGCCCGCACCGGTACGAGGAGCGCTCCTTTCCGGACATCGACGGCTGCCCGAATCTTTCCGTACTGGCCCGGCCGCAGGAGATTGCCGGGATTCGGGAACGATCCCACCACGGCGATCGTGCCGGTGCGCGGATCGACCTGCCGATTGATGGCGACGACGCCCCCGGGGTGCGGATAGGTGCTGTCGTCCTCGAGGATCAACTCGAGCACCGGGTCGTCGCCCTGCGCTGGCCGGGCCCACTGATTGCCCTTGGCCGATGTCAGATATTCGAGCTCGCTGATGTTGAACTCCGCCTTGATCGGGTCGACCTGGGACACCGTCGTCATGACGGTGGACGTGCTGACGAGACTGCCGACCTGCAGCTGGGCAATCCCTGCGATGCCCGAAAGAGGCGAGGTGACCTGCGTCCACCCGTGGTTGAGCTGCGCCTGGGCGAGATTGGCGCGGGCCGAGCCGACGTTCGCCTCCGCTTCGAGCTCGGCCGCGACGTCATTGTCGAGCTGTTGTTGCGGGATGAATTGCCCCGCGATCAGCTCCCTGTCGCGCTTCACGTCGAGCCGCGCTTTCCCCAGGGCCGCGATGTTTCTCGCAAGCGTCGACTTCGCATGATCCAACGCGGCCTGGTAATTGCGCGGGTCGATGAGGAAGAGGACGTCTCCTGCCTGCACGTAGGCGCCGTCGCGGTAAGCCTGCTTGCGGACGTATCCCTCGACCTGGGGACGGATGTCGGCGTTTACGAATCCTTCCAGGGTCGCAACCCATTGGCGGTGGATCTTGATGTCCGACTGCAGCACCTCCGCCACCTCCACCGTCGGTGGCGGCGCGGAAGCAACCGTCTTGTGGCAAGCGGCGAAGACGAAGAGCGGAACCACCGACGCGATTCTCGTGTCCATGCCCGGACGCCAATTGCATCGCTCGTGCCGCAAGGATCCAGGGCTTCATCGGGCGGATTCGAGGATTCTGCCGGATCGCCATACAGCAAATCTCCGACACTCACGGATTGTGCTGCAATGAGCCGGAAGGATGACGAGGAACGCGACGCGAGCACGGAGCGTACCAGGTGACGGCAACCGGCTCTCCTGCTGGTTAGACGATTCCCGCGCGCGCGGCGAGGTAAGACAAATACGCGTTCACGAGCAAGCAGGCACGGTGCGTCCGCAGCCGCACGATCCAGACGGGCAGATCCAGGATGGCCGCCGCGTCGTCCATGGGAACTTCGCCGACCACTCGCAACACGAACGCAGCGCGATCCTCCGGTTCGAGTAGCGCAAGAGCGTCGGTGATGCGCCTGGCGATGTCAGGGCGCTGGGCCAACAATTCCACGTCGGGAAAACCTTGCGGTGACGGTGTCGAGCGATCGCCGCCGGCCGTCGCCGGCAGAAATCGATGGAGAAGTGTGAATGGCGGGGGCGTTGCGCGTCGTAGCCGCTCGATGGCCTCGTTGAGCATGAAGCGACAAACGAAAACCCGAAACGACAGCCCTGCCGGCATCGCGCGGATTCGGTCCCGAGCGCTCTGAAGCGCATTTTCCGTCAGTTCGATCGCCTCCAAATCGCTCGAACAGAGATTGCGCGCAGTCGCATACACCGCGGCGGCATGCATCGAGGCGAGAGCGATGAACGCCTCCTTGTCGCCTTGCATTGCATGACGCAGGAACAGGTGCTCGAGCAAAGCGTCTGCGTCGTCCGGCTTGGCCGCCACACGAAACTGCCATGCATCGCGTGGACCATCGAACGGCTTACCGAAAGCTGACCGGAAAACCGGCAACGGCGAACCTGGCGCGCGGACTGCAGAGGTCAGGCGACGACTGGTGATCGTTCGGGGGCATCGGAGAGTGGAGCACTCATGCACGCCATCGCACTTGCACCCCAGAGCCGCGCAGAAGGTTGGATGTCCGCACTCGAAGCCACAGTCGACGGACGGGTGGTGGAGGTCACCGCGACGAGGTCAGGGCGTATCGATCACGTTCTCGTCGCCGAAGGAGATCCGGTCGGGAAGGCTGCCAGGCTCGTCGAGCTGGATCATGTGATTTCCGGAAGCCCTCCCGTGCGCGTCGCGATCCGTGCGCCGACGAGCGGCCGCGTATTGACGCATCACCTCGCGCCAGGCGAATGGGCTTCGTTTGGACAACCCATCCTCACCCTCGTCGAGGACGACGATGTCTGGGTGCTCGCGCGTTTCGGGACCGCGGATTTCGAGCGGCTACGCATTGGGCAATCCGCGGTTGTCGGTAGCGGCGGACGCTTGCTCGCCGCCAAGGTTTCCGCGCTTGCCCCTGGAGATCTGACAGCGGTACTCGACTTCGTCCTGCGCCCCGTCGCCCTGCGGCCCGGCATGAACGCGTCCGTTCTCGTGATCGCGAGCTGAATGACGGTGGTCGTGCATGCCGGAAGTCCGCTAACGCGCGCGCCTGCATTGTCCGACGTTCCGACATCTCCATTGAGGAAAGGAAGGCCCTTCCGAGGAAGGGACGCGGCGGACCGCGAATCGGCACGCGGCGTGAATTGGCGCCAGCTGATGAAACCGAACCGCCGAGACATTGCGATCGCGCCGTTGCTCTTCCTGCTCCTGGTGCTTCACTCGCCGCCTTCCCTGGCGCTCCAGCCGCTGGAGATGTTCCTCGCGGGAGCGAGCGAGAGAAACCCCGATGAGTTGGAAGCACGGGCAGCGGTCCTGGAGCAGCAGGGGCAGGCTCTTTCGGCCCTTGGGCGCGTCCTCCCCGGCGTGGCCGCGAACGGATCCTACACGCGCAACCAATACTCTTCCGCGATCACCCTTGCTCAGCTCGGCCACCCTGCCCAGACCGTAACTCTCTTGCCTCGCGATCAGTGGGATGGCAGCGCGACGCTCACGGTACCGCTGGTCGATCTGGCTGGACTCCGGAGGGTGAGTGCCGCGAACGAGAGCGCCAGGTCAGCAGCGTACCGACTGGATGCGACGTGGCTCCAGGTACAGGGGTTGGTCGCGCAGGAGTACTACCAGCTCGTCGCTGATCTCGCGCTGGTCGCCGCTTCGCGCGCGGCGCTCGACGTCTCGCGCGAAGGGCTCGCGCTGGCCCGGGCGAGACTGCGCGCGGGTGCCGCCGGGGTGTTGGAGGTGGATCGCGCCCGCGCGGATGTTGAGCAGCAGTTTCAGCAACTCGCCGCTGCCGAGCTGCAGGTCACGCTGACGGCGCGTGCGCTCGATTCAGCGTCGAACGTGCAGCCAGACGTCTCCGGCGTGGTGCCCCTGATCGACGACCTGCACCCGGAGCCCGAGCTGAGCTCGTTCCTGAACGCCGTCGCGGCTCTTCCTTCGGTCGCTGCGGCTGCAGCGAGCACGCATGCGGCAGCAATGGAGGCCGACGCACGGAGGCTTGCGCTCGTACCGAGCATCGCGGGTACCTTCACGGGGACAGGAACGAACACACCCGGGTTCATCGGGCACGACTGGTCATACCGGGCAGCGTTGACGGCGACGTGGTCGTTCGACCTGACCCGGATCGGTGACATCAAGGCGCAGGATGCGGCGGTGGATGCAACCTGGGCCCGCGAGCTGCGGGCCGCCCTCGCGGCGCGTGATGCGATCCACCGCGAGTGGAATACGGTCACCGCCGGCATCGCACGCAGCCGTTCCGCGCGCGCCGGGAGGGAGGCTGCGTTCCACGCCGCCGAGCAGGCGCGGGAGCGCTATCGCGCGGGGACGATCACGCAGCTCGATCTGCTTCAGGCACAGCGGGACGCATTCAATTCAGAAGTCAGCCGGATCCAGGCGGACGCGGACCTGATCAACGCGCGCGTTCAGTTGCGTCTGTCTGCGGGCGGCAGCCTGCTCGCCGCCAAAGACGGAGGCGGATACCGATGATGGGCACAGGCGGCGCTTCCGCTCCCGTCGTCCGATGCAGAGCTCGTGCTGTAGCGCCGCGTTTGATCGTGGCGACGGTAGAAGGATCACGAACATGAGAGCCATTCTCTGGGTCGAGACCCCTGGAAACGGGAACGAAATGGACAGGTGCTGAGATTCATCCCCGAGAACGCCGAATTCCTTCCTGACGATGTCAATTCCATCAAGTCGTGGTTCGAGGCCGGATGGAAGGTCTACGCCTCCGGCGGAATCACAGCGCTGGAGTTGAGAGGCGGGGGGCACCAGAAGGGCGTCACCCGCTTGGTCACAGCCCTGACCAGAACGACGCTTATCCGACTTCTCTCTAGAAAGGCCTTCGCGCGTGGGCGAGGCGATATGCTTCGCCCATGCGACCCTTCATCCTGCTCTGGCTTTTCGGGCTCTGCCTGCGCACCACGGTCCTCGCGGTGCCGCCGGTGATTCCCATGATCCACCAGAGCCTGGCACTTTCGCAGGCGGAGATCGGTGCGCTGGCGAGCCTGCCGGTGCTGCTCTTCTCGTTCGCCGCGGTCCCCGGATCGATCCTCATCGCGCGCTTCGGCGCCTTTCGCGTGCTCGTGGGCGGCATCCTACTCACGGGCCTAGGATCCGCGCTGCGCGGCGCGGCGCCGGATGCCGCGATGCTCTTCGCCGCGACCTTCGTGATGGGCATCGGCATCGCGATCATGCAGCCCTCGCTGCCGCCCGTCGTGCGCGAGTGGGTGCCGCGCAAGATCGCGCTCGGGACCGCCGTCTATTCGAACGGGCTCCTGATGGGCGAGGCGCTCGCCGCGTCGCTCACGATTCCCGTCGTGCTGCCGCTCGCCGGCGGGGATTGGCGACTGGCGCTCGTGGCGTGGTCCGTGCCCATCTTCCTCGTCGCTCTCGCGGGCATGCTCCACCAGCGCGGCCGGCCCGCGGAGCCCATGCACGAGAAGGCGCGCGTATGGTGGCCCGACTGGAAGTCGCCGGTCACGTGGCGCCTCGGGCTCATCTCCGGCGGGTGCTCGAGCATCTACTTCACCACCAACGCGTTCCTCCCGGACGTGCTGCATCGCGTGGGAAGGCCCGAGCTGCTGAATCCCGCGCTCTCCGCGAACAACTGGCTGCAGATTCCCGCGTCGCTGCTGCTGCTCTTCTTTCCCGGGAGGCTCATGATGCGGCGCTGGCCGTTCATGGCGATGGGCGTGACCTTCACGCTGGCCACGATCGGCCTCGTGCTCGCGCGTGATGCGTCGATCGTCGCCTACTCGGGCGTCATCGGCTTCT
>Ga0208990_1000222_pt1 | contig 12141 bp, 8 predicted proteins | sample MedBloCARef_M3_FD_187854 | JGI IMG/M metagenome (GOLD analysis project Ga0208990, IMG submission 187854) | Forest soil microbial communities from El Dorado National Forest, California, USA - Mediterranean Blodgett CA Ref_M3 (SPAdes) (version 2) | ecosystem: Environmental > Terrestrial > Soil >...
CGGCGGCGGCGACCTGTATCTGGCGCTGCCATTCGACCAGTGTAACCAGCAGCGCGAAGGGAAGGAGCACCAGGAGCATTGCCAGCAGATGGCCGGCCGTCAGCGGCCAAAGCGCCGCCACCAGGGCACGCGAGCTCTTTTCCATCAGACCGGCCGAAACGGCGAGCGGCCATCCCATCCCCGGGTTCACCCCGTGAAAGAGGCCGCTCGCGACGACCGCGAGCCAAAGCCCGGCAGGTGTCCAATCCGTTCCGTTCAAAATTCAAACCGACGGATAGCAGAACGAATCCGTCGAGCAGTCACCGCCCTCGAGCCGGATCTGATGCGCACGGTATCCGTCGGGGAAGCTTATCCAGTAGTCCTTGGCCAGCGCGAGACCGCCGCTCGGGCTCGCATTGGCCATGACCTCGGCGCCCGGCACTCCGTCGGGATAGAATTGGTTATCCCATGTCGAGTAGAGCGAGTTGGTCCAGTACACCCGTTTGCCGTCGCGGCTGATCTCCACCATCTGCGGTCCGCCTGCATATGCCTTGCCGTTTGGGTGAGGCGTACGGTTTACAATGCCGCCGATGCGCACCGAGCCTGCAAGCTTCGGCTTCCTCGGATCGGCGACATCGTATTGGCGCATCTCGCCGGTGCCCCAGCAGGCGACGTAGAGAAACTTGTCGTCCATGGACAGGTCGATGTCGGTTACCAGCGGCGGCACGGCACCAAACCCCTGCAAAAGCGGCGGCAACTTGTCCTTCGGCGCAGGTTCGGCCGGGATCGTCGCCGTCTTTTCGATGTGGAATTTGCCGCCCTCGCGCCACCAGGTCCAGATCGAGCCTTCGAGGTTCGTGGTATCCACCACGACGCCGAGGAAGCCGTACTCGCGAACCGGATCGTGGGCCGGGCGCACTTCCAGGGCCATCTGATGGTTGGCACCGAGATCGATCGTCTGAACGTTGCGGCGGGCCCGGAGATCCCAGAAATGGATCCGATGGCCATATTTGTTCGAGAGCAGGTCCTCGGGCACGATCCCATTCTCGAATTGCGGCGGCAACGCCCACTCGCTCGTCACCATGTAATCGCGCGGCAGGTTCCACCAGAAGTCATAATGCAGCGTCTGGGGGCCGCGATCGATCTCCCACCGGCCGAGGACATCGAACGTCTCGCAGTCCATGATGAAGACGCCGGGCGGCCCATCGGTGCCATCCTTGCCACCGCCACCGAGGGTGCTGACGTAAACACCCTCCGGCCCGCAGTGGACCGTGTGGGGCCGCGAGTAGCCGGTCTTCTTGAAGATTTCCTCCGGCTCGATAATTTTGTGAATCTTCGCACTTGTCGGATCCGGTTTCGTATCCACGACATAAATGCGCGAGGACCGAATCCCGGGGATGATGAGGTAGCGTCGCTCGACGAAGGCGTGGCCGGTGAGCGGCGACAAGGCCGATGAGCAAGCGTTCCACCCGAAATGGTGAAACTCGTCTCCCTTGTTAGGCATCGTCACCGTGTGGACGATCTGACTATAGGTTGGCGAGCCGGGCTTCACGTCGATCACGGCGAGCGCGTCGGGTTTCGAAAAGTCGGGACTAAGCAGCAAGGTGTAGGCGAAGCTCTCTGGCGGAGCTTCCATTGCAAGCTTCGGCGATGCGTGAAACGTGGGATCGGGCCTCATGGTCATCGTACTGCCTCCCTGTTTGCGTGGACGTGCACCAACATTGCTCAGCGGCGTGCAAGATAACCTGGCTCTTTCAGCTCGTTCAAAAACACCGCCAGCCGGACTCCGGGGTCATCACAATACATCATCAATACGGCCCGGTGAAAAGAACGATGGACGCCCGATCCGCCGCGACCAATGAACGCAAATTCTTTTTGCGTTGGACGAAAGCCGAAGGAGCGTCTCCATTGCGCCAAGGCGAGCTCGGATCATTGCCGACGGCTGCCGGGCACAGGAACGCTCCTCAAATCCGGAACTGAATTTGGCGGTACGCCGCTTCCATCGGGCTTAGATTGTGGAGCTCGCGCCAGTGCGAAACTTCAGCACGCGTCCACCGTCACGCCCTCTTGGGACGATACGCTCAAGCTCCTTGACGAGCTCTGCCTCGGTGAAAGGCTTTGCGAGCTTTGGTAGAATCGACTGGGCCTCCGATTCCATTTCAGCGAAGCCGGTCGCGATAATGACCGGAAGTTCCGGCCACTCCCTTTTTATCGCATCGGCTAGTTGCAGGCCCGTCATGTGTGGCATGGCGTAGTCGGTGATGACCAGGTCGACCGAATCCTGCTGCTTCAGGATTTCCAGCGCCTCCTTGCCGGACGATGCCGCGATTCCGCTATGACCAAGGTCATCCAACATGGCGACGGTATTGGTCAGAACGAGTCCGTCGTCGTCGACTGCCAACACAACGAGCGGGTCCACCCTTGCATCGTTGCCCTCCCGCTCGCCTCGATCGACGACCGGGGCCTGCCTTTCTGCAGCCGGAAGCCAAAGCTCGGCGGTAGTTCCCTCGCCCTTTCGGCTTCGCAGAGTAAACCATCCTCCGGATTGTTCAGCGACACCGTGCACCATGGACAGGCCGAGTCCCGTGCCTTTGCCTAATCCCTTGGTGGTGAAGAACGGTTCCATCGCGCGCTGCAGCGTCGCTTCATCCATTCCTTCGCCGGTATCCTGCACCGTAAGACAGATGTAGGCGCCCGGTTTCAAACGGGTGCCGTCACCCTCGCGCAGCACTTTTTCCTGCGTCGCGATGACAATCTGCCCACCGTTCGGCATGGCGTCTCGCGCGTTGACCGCGAGATTGAGCAGTATCATTTCGAGCTGGTTCGCGTCCCCCAGCACCGGCTTGCTTACAAGTGGAAAGTGGGTGTCTATGACAATTGTCGGTCCCAACGAACGCTGAAGCATGTCCGTCATCCCGCGTACGAGTTCGGGGATCTCCACGGCTTGCTGCTTGAGCTCCTGGCGACGCGCAAAGGCCAACATTCGCTTGGTCAGCAACGAACCGCGCTGCGCGCCCTGAACCGCGTTTTCGAGCAGCGCCCGGAGCTTGGGATCATCGGGCAGGCGTTTACGCATCAGTTCGAGGCTGCCCAGCACGGCCATCAGCAGGTTGTTGAAATCGTGGGCGACCCCGCCGGTGAGCTGCCCGATCGCTTCCATTTTCTGCGACTGCATCAAGGCTTGGCGCGCTACTTCGAGTTGCCGCTGAACCTCCCGCCTTTCAGTTATGTCGCGGGTAATTTTAGCGTAGCCAATCAGCTTTCCATCATCGTCCCGGATGGCGTCGATGACGACGTGGGCCCAAAACCGGCTGCCGTCCTTGCGGACGCGCCAGCCTTCTTTTTCCAATCGACCATCCCGCTTTACGGTTTCCAACACCTTTTGCGGCTCGCCCGCTTCCCGATCTTCATCCGTGTAGAACATCGAGAAGTGATTTCCGATAATTTCCTCGGATGTGTACCCTTTGATGCGGTGCGCACCAAGATTCCAGTTCGCCACAACGCCTTCCGGATCGAGCATGTAAATGGCGTAGTCGGAAACACCCTGCACCAGCAGTTTGAACTGCTCCTGGCTTTGCTTCAGCTCTTCCTCAGCAACCTTGCGTTCGGTCAGGTCGCGCGTGATCTTCGCAAAACCCACGAGCTCTCCTGCCGCGGTACGAATCGGATCGATGACCACAAATGCCCAGAATCGAGAACCGTCCTTGCGGACCCGCCAACCTTCGCTTTCGAACTTCCCTTCCCGCACAGCGGTCTTGAGCGCGAGGGCTGGTATCCCCCGCTTCTGATCTTCCTCGGTGTAAAACCGGGAAAAGTGCTGACCGATAATTTCGGAAGGTGCGTATCCCTTGATGCGTTGCGCGCCGGGATTCCAGCTCGTCACGATACCCGTCGGGTCCAGCATGTAGATGGCGTAGTCGGTTACCGCCTCTACCAAGAGACGATAACGACCTTCGTCTGGCATGGAGTCCGTTAACGGATCAGTTGGTTGCATTACCCCCCGCGGCGTACGCACACACACACCCCAAACGAAAACTCTGCGAAGGCTAAAATGTTCCGGAAAATAATCGTCCAGCGTCAGTAGGTGAAATGTCCGAGATCGGTCATTTTCGTCGATTTTTTGGGATGTCCGTCGAACGTCCGGTAAAGGAGTGATTTCCGGAAATGCCGGTCCGCTGTTGACGATGTCATCCGCCGCGTAGTTCAGGCTCCCGAACTCGCGCGACGATTCTTGCGGTATGAACCAGGCGATCCCGAACGCGATGTTATCAACCTCCTGCTCCCGAACAAGCCGCCGGCATTTTGGGGCACCCGCTGCTGTATTCAACCGCTTTCCATGGCGAGACGCAGCGGCTTCGGAATCCGCTGCGCCTTTCCGCCGGAGACAAACGCGACGCGCACGCGGGCTTCGACAAGAAGGTCGTCACCGCGCCTGCAGTGCTGCAGCAGCGTGATTGAAGCACCTTTTACTTCTATCGGTGTGGTGACGATATCAAGCACATCGTCCATGTGAGCGGGCTTGAGGAATTCGATTGTCATCGAGCGCACGACGAACGCGAAGCCGGGTGCTTCGTCCTGCGTTTCCTCGAACAGGGCGCGGTGATCGGTGCCAAGCAAACGCAGGTAGTTCGTTCTGCCGCGTTCCATGAAGCGCAGGTAATTGGCGTGATAAACCAACTTTGAAAAATCAGTGTCCTCGTAGTAGACGCGAACCTGCATGTGATGACCGCCATCGCGGATCTCGCCATCGATAGAGGAGATCATTTCAATATCTCCCGCTCGATATCCATCCGGCGATCAACAATGCCGACGATAATTTCCGAGGCGACGATTGCCGCCGTAATACTTTTTTGGGTCCTCAAGCCGACACTAATTCTCCCGAACCACTCGAAAGCCATTGGTATAGAATCTGACATCATGATCGTATTTGAACCGCGCCGCCGAACGCAAATATCGAGGATCGTTATTGAAGGAGCCACCGCGCAATACGCGTTCGCGGCATTGCGGCTTTGTCCACGCTGATCCATCGGTCGGGGCTCCGCGATAGGTATCGTTCCAGCAATCCTCCACCCATTCCGCGGCATTGCCCGTCATGTCGTAGACACCGAATGCGTTCGGCTGAAACGAACCGGTGTCGATCGCCTTCTTCACCGGATCGCTGGTGCAGCCGATGCAGTTGGCCTTGTCCTTCTCGACCGTCCGGCCCCACGGATAAGTCGTGGTACTGCCGGCTCTCGCGACATACTCCCACTCGCTTTCGGTGGGAAGCCGATAGGTGTGCCCGGTCTTTTGCGAAAGCCATGCGACGTAGCCCTTGGCGTCGTCCCAATCCAGATCGGTGGCCGGGCGCCGGGCGCGTCCAAGGCCGCGATCATCCGGCCTTTGCTTGCAGCCGGCTTCGGCGATACAGGCGTCCCACTCCTCGTAGGTGACTTCGCGTCGGCCGATGTAGAACGGCTTGCGGATCGACACCTGATGAACGGGAGCTTCGAAATCGAACATCTCGCTCGAGCCCATCTGAAAGACCCCGGCGGGTATCAAGGCCATTTCCGGACATTGCGGACAGTCCCGGATGGCGGATTGAGGCGCGGCGGGCGCCGGTTCGGGAACGGCCGGCTTGCTGACGACCTTGGTTTCGATCTGCTGAAGCCGTGCCCGTGCGGTCTCGGCAAAGGGTCCGTCCGGGTAGGAATCCAGATAGGCCTTGAAATCAGCCGCGCTGTCGCTGCCCTTGATCGTATCCCAGAACCCCAGTTCGACGGGATCGGCCGCACGCGCCGGCGCAGCCGGTGTTGCGACCAGTTTGCGCGTCAAGCTGATCACGAGATTTTCCGGCGACGGCGATGACTCCCATGGAATCTGCTGATCGCGCGTCGCCTGCGCGACGGAAGTCCGAACCCGCCGGAAGACTTCCTTGAACGACAGTCCCTGGACTTTTGCCGACTTGATCAGTTCAGTGACGAACAGGTTCGCGCTGCGTTCGCCGACGACCTCTCCCGGCACTACCGGATAGATTACCGTCACCCCCTGGATCGGCGGTTGACTGGAAAGTCCGCGGGCGCGGGCCGACACGATTTGCTGCCAGGGATTTTTTCGCGCGGCATCGAGAATCACAACACAGCCGGCCGGACGCGAGACAATCAACGGATCGAGAATAAGGTCGATGTCGATCCCTTCGGTCCGGACGTCGGCTTCGCTCGCGATCTTTGAATCGATCGCCAGCAGGAAATTCCGATCCTGGTATTGAACGGCGTGACCGCCATAATAAACCACCGCGGTGACGCCCCATCCCAGCTTCCTCGTAAACGCGCTGATCGCGGCTTCGATCTCGGTCCGTTTGGCATTCTCGGCGAATACCACATCGAAACCGCCGTCCCTCAGCACGTCGGCAAATGCACGGGCGTCACCGGGCACCGAATCGACCGGAGATTGCGGATAGGATCCATTGCCGATCACGAGCGCCACCGGCCGGGATGTATCAGCGGGCGCATTCTGGCCAAAGGCGGTGACCGTCGCCAATAGCAACGTCAGTAAGGCAACGCCTGCCAGACGCAGTTTCAGCATCGCGGCAACCCGGTTGGCCTGGTAACCAGATACGGCAGCCTTCCAGACATCGCAAGTTTTCTGGAAATCGCCGTTCGGTCAGCGCACATAGATCGTGATCTTCTTCGACATCACAGGAGGCTTATGCGGGACGTGCAGATGGTCGCCGAGCAACAACTGCAATGTGTGGGTTCCCGCAGGCAGCGTCAGCACCGTCTCGGTTTGTCCATTTCCCAAATGAATATGATTGTAGTCGGAGGGGATCGGCTGATCCAGCGGCACCATGTCGGTGTCGACCAGCAGGTGATGGTGGCCGGTGAATTCCTTGACGACGCCGGCGGGGGCCACGCCCATTTCCTTCAATCCTATCTTCACCGTGAAGCGCTGGGGGACGCGAGCGCCGTCGAGCGGAGAGTGAAAATAGACCACTGCCCCGGGCGCGGACGAGGTGGACTCCGCCCGTGCCGGCGCAATGTGCAACGCCGTCAACGCCAGCGCCAACCCGACCATGCGGATCATTGAAGATCCAGCCTTCGCAAATGGTCCGCGTCGCACGATCATGTCCTGCTCCTCATCTGCGATATCTCTTCCTGACGGGCCTTACCACCTTGACGGTTACCTTGATCCGTTCGGAAATCACCGGCGGATCGTGCGGCATGTGCTTCTCGTCGGCCAGGATCAGCTGGAGCGTATGCTCTCCCGGGGAAAGCGTAATTTTCTTCTCGGTTTGGCCGTTGCCGAAATGAATGTGACTTAAGTCGCTCGGCAGCGGCTGATCCAGCGGCGGGGTTTCCACATCGATCAAGAGGTGATGATGTCCGGTATTCGGCTTGACGACGCCCGCCGGCGCTACGCCCATGCCGCGCAGGCCGAACCGGATCGTTGAGTTCGGGTAAATGCGCTCGCCGTTGGTCGGATAAATGAAATAGACGGCGGCGTCCGGCGGCGCCGGCCGGCGGCCAGCCGCTGCAGCGGCGGCTGGCGGAGCCTTTTCCGCCGGTGAATCCGCGACATGGATGCGGATGACCTTGGAGAAGATCGGCGGATCGTGGGGAAGATGTTCGTGGTCCCCCAGCAGAAGCTGCAGCGTGTGGTCCCCAGGCGTCAGCGTGACTTCCGTCTCGGTTTGGGCGCGGCCGAAATGCACATGGTTCAGGTCACTCGGGATCTCGCGATCAAACGCGGGAAGCGGGGTATCGATCAGCAGGTGATGATGCCCGCTATTGGGCTTGCTGGTCCCCGCGGGCGAAAGCTCCATGCCGGAGAGACCGAATTTCACGGTCATTTTGCGCGCGACCGTCGCGCCATCGGCCGGCTCGATCAAAAAGACACTGGCACCCGCCGGCGCGGGCGTCCGGGTCTTTTCAACGGTCACCGGATCCACCTTGACGTGGATGACCTCGGAAAACACCGGCGGCTGGTGTGGAGTGTGAGCCTGATCACCAAACAAGAGCTGCAAAGTGTGCTCACCTGCGGGCAGGGTGATTTCCGCCTCGGTCTGGCCGCCGCCAAAATGAATGTGGTTGAAATCGCTCGGGATAGGCTGATCGAGCGGCGGTAATGAGGTATCGATGAGTAGGTGATGATGACCGGTATTTGGCGTCGCCACGCCGGCCGCAGCGATCTCCATGTTCTCAACCCCGAAACGGAGCTTGATCTTGGAGGGGATTGTCGCGCCGTCCTTGAGATCGATAAAGAATACCCTGGCATTCGGAGCCGAAGGCTTCCTCGCCGGTGCGGGTTGCTGCGCGCCGGCCTCGATATGCGGATCCAGAGCTATTGTCGCGAAAATAATAAGGCAAACGCGGAAAAAAAATCGATACATAAGCAGCTCCGCTACGACGCTAACATGGGCCTCCAGGGCGAACAAGTTGCCGTAGCTGATGATCGCTCCGAAGTCTGTGAGCCGCTCCGTCACAAGCCTCAAGCTTTGGCGCAAATGCCTTGCCGAACAAATCCTTCGCCGCTCATATCGCGGGGTCGTGCGTTGAAAACGGGCCTCACTTCGAATAAGCTACCGGGATTATGGATATGAATTTAGCGGCCCGATGCCTCGCCATTGGTTTCATGTTCGCCGTCGGCCTCTTCGCCGAGCCCTGCGCTGCCGAACAGCGTGTCGCGCTGGTGATCGGCAATGGTGCCTACCGCTCGGTGCCCGAGCTTCGCAACAGCCGAAATGATGCCGACGATATTTCCGAACAGCTCAAGCGACTGGGCTTTTCCGTGATAGATGGCCGCGATCTCGACAGGTCGGCGATGCAGGTAGCGCTCGGCCGCTTTGCCCAGCGTCTGAAGGGCGCCGACGCCGGCCTCGTCTACTATTCGGGGCACGGACTGCAGATCAACGGTCAGAACTTTCTGGTTCCCGTCGATTTGAAGCTCGATGACGGCGCGTTCACGCCGTTCGAGATGGTCAGGCTCGACGACGTGGTCGAGGCGCTCAGCTATACCGATGGTGTTCGATTACTGGTGCTGGACGCCTGCCGCGACAACCCATTCGCGAACAGCCTGGCTCAAAACAAGGGCAGTCGTGGCGCCAGCATGACGCGGGGCCTTGCCAAAATCGAACGCTCGCAGGGAATGCTGATCGCCTATTCAACGCAGCCCAACGCCGTCGCCGCCGACGGCACCGGGCGCAACAGTCCTTTCACCGCCGCATTGGTGCGCGAGATGCAGGTTCCGGGATTGGAGGTCGCGACAGTATTTCGCCGTGTCGCGGTAAACGTCTATCGCGAGACCGGTGGCGCACAGACTCCCGAACTGTCGGTGTCGCTGCTTCAGGATTTTTATCTCAATCCCCAGGAAAGCGATGTCGGTGCCTGGCAAAAGCTGGGGCCCTCGGCAAGCGCTGCCGGCCTGAAGGCATTCATTTCAAGGTTTCCCACCAGCGTGATGGTTGATGCGGCGCGGGCGCGTCTGGACGCCATCGAGAATGCCAGCGAACGGGAACGGCTGGTCCGCGAGTATGCGGAAAAGGAACGCCGCCTGCGACAGGAGCTCGAAACGGCCGAGGCCGGTTATCGAAAGGCCGCGTCGGAGCTCGCAGAGCGACGTGAACGGGATGCGCGCGAGCGAGTGGCCGACACGAAAGGCGGCGGACCTCCGGTCGCCACCACGTCGCCGGCACCCGCGGGCACCAATACGGGCAGCGCGCCGGAGATCGCCGCTTGGACTCGCGATGACAGCGGGCGCGAGCAGCAGATGAAGGAACAGGCGGCCAAGGCGGAGCGCGAGCGGCTGGCGTCGCAGGTTGCGGCATTCGAGGCCGACAAGGCGAGGCTTGCCGAAGAACGCCGGGCTCTTGAGCTTGCGATGTCGGAGAGACTGGCCAAGGCGCAGGCGGAACGTGAGCGGGCGGAAAAACGGCTCGCGGCGGAAACCGAGCGCTTGCCGGTTTTTGCGCTCGATCAGCAGCGCACCATAGCGCCGCCGGCGGCGGCGACGCCGCGGCGGGCCGCATCAACCTGTCAGGAGATCAACGCACGCGCTCAACTCGGCGACATCTCAGCGGCCGATCGTGATATTCTCCAGCGCGGCTGCCGCTGATCGCAGCGTGGGAATTGAAATGGGCCATCGAGGCGATTTGACAACCCGAGGCATTTGTATGTCGGACTCTCCCGCGACATGGAGGCGACGCGTGACAACGCTGCTGCGAAAGCCAAACCTGCTTGTTGCCACCACCTGCTGTTTCCTGGTCGGCGTAACGGCGGCCTTCCCGCAGGCCGCACCAAGCCCGCAGGCCGCACCAACGACGCAGGCCGCGCCGAGCCCGCCACCCCCGCCGATACCGGCGCCGTTCGATGACGCGCTGCTCCGGGCGGCCAACGATCTGTTTTCGAAGGCAGCGGTGCCGCCGGGCGACGGAAAGATCGAACTCGTGATCGACCCGCTGATCGACGGCATCAGCGGAGCGCAATCGACAGCAACACGATTGATGCAGGAGCGCATCGTTGCGCTGGTCAAGAAGTCCTACCCGCGTTTCGAAGTGCGTCCATTCTCCACCGAGGCGTTGTTGCGTGCTCCCGTCGTGCTGATCGGTACCTTTACCGCGATCAACAATGCCGGCGTCGCGGACGGACCACGCGACGTCTATCGGATTTGCCTCGCGCTTGCCGACCTTCGCAGCAAGAGCATCGTCTCCAAGGGCGTCGCCCGCGCCAAGCCGGAGACGATCGATGTAACGCCGACCCCGGCATTTGCCGACACCCCTGTCTGGGCCACCGATCCCGCCACCAGTATCTACATCAAGGCCTGTCAGGGAACCAAACCGGGCGACCCGATCGACCCGGTCTATGTCGAACGTATCGGCACCTCGTCGCTTATCAGCGATGCCATCTCGGAATACGACGACAGGCGCTATCGGGAGGCGCTGGCGTTTTACCGAACCGCCCTCAAGATGACGGGCGGAGATCAGCTTCGTGTCCGCTCCGGCATCTATCTGGCAAACTGGAAACTCAACCGCAGGGATGACGCCACCGACGCATTCGGCAGTCTTGTCGATTACAGTCTGACCGGCAAGAAATTGTCGATGCGATTTCTGTTCAAGCCGGGCTCGACCCAGTTCGTCGATGACCCGCAGATTTCAGCGCCTTACCCGATGTGGCTGAGCCAGATCGCCGTGCGGGCCACGCAGCGCAACACATGTCTTCAACTTGTTGGGCACACCTCAAAAACAGGACCTCCGCAGGTCAACGAGCGGCTTTCAGTCCTGCGCGCCCAATTCATCAAGGATCTGCTGCAGAGCAGTTCCCCTCGTCTCGCCGATAAATTGAAAGCGACCGGCGTTGGATCCAGGGAGACACTGATTGGCACCGGCAGGGATGACGCCAGCGATGCCATCGACCGCCGCGTTGATTTCAACGTGTCGGAATGTTGAGAGCGGTCGAATATCTGTTACTGCCACGAATGCGAAATGCCGGTATTTTCGGCTACGAAATGGCCGGGCTTTTCCCGCCCACCGTCACCAGCACGATTTCCGGCGGAACGCCGAGACGGAACGGCATGATGCTGCAGCCAAGGCCGCCGGAAATGACGACATCGCAATTTGTCCTGGTATGGCCGTAGGCCAGCCGGTTCCCGTAGCGCGACGGCACCACCGGCGACCAGCCGAATAATCGTACCTGCCCGCCATGGGTATGCCCCGAGAGTTGCAGCGCGACTCGCGACGGCACGCGCATCGCGACGTCGGGCTCGTGCGCCAGCAGAATGACCGGCGCGTCGTCGGTCACTTTCGCAAGCGTCGCTGTGAGATCATCGACACCGATCCGCCGCACTGGCCTGAAGCGCCGTGCCGGAAGATAGGCCAGCTGGTCACCAAGCCCGGCAACCCAGAACGGCCGGCCCGCTTTGGTCAGCCGAACCACATCGTTTTCATAAACCGGAATGCCGGCCGCTTCGAGCGCCCGGCGCGTGATCGTCGGTCCCTGCCCATCGCGCTGCACGGTCTTGTCATCCCACCAGTCGTGATTGCCGAGGATTGCATGCACGCCGAGCGGGGCCCTCAACCCGGCAAGCACCGGCGCCCATTCGCCGGCCGGGATGGTGCGCGTCACATGGCGGTGACCGGCCACATAGTCGCCGAGCATGACGATGATATCGGCGCCGAGCGCATTGGCGCGC